>Ga0326728_10003327_pt1 | contig 50428 bp, 43 predicted proteins | sample MB3enrmetagenome_FD_207602 | JGI IMG/M metagenome (GOLD analysis project Ga0326728, IMG submission 207602) | Lab enriched peat soil microbial communities from McLean, Ithaca, NY, United States - MB31MN | ecosystem: Environmental > Terrestrial > Soil > Wetlands > Peat | place: USA: New York... | reverse complement strand
GACAGCAAAAATGAGAACCAGCGATCGGAACACGGCAACCAGCTTCCGCAAAGCCCTGATTAGAGCCCCCATCGGCCCTGTTTCCAATGGCCATCGAGACCCATTCCGGCTAATTTGGACAGCTCTGAGGCGTGCCTCGCCCCTACGAGGGCTGCGCTGTAGGGGCCGGGCATGTCCGGCCTAACACTTACAAAATCGCCGGGAGCCCCTTTTGGCGGCCTAGAAGGGCGGATACAGCTCTCTTAACCGTTGCCGTAGCCCGGCGCCAGACTCTCGGGATAAAGACCTCCAATGAAAAATTGTCCAGGCGACCGTCGATGATCCACAACGGCACGTCGCGCAGCAGCTTCCAAATAATAAAGTGGATTCCAGCGTGGTCAAGCCCGAGGAGTTCCTGCCACCAGTGGGCGAGGGTCTGTTCTACGGTGTCGCGCGGGATGCCGTTGGAAGGAGCTGGGCGCGCCGGCTGGCCGGCGGCCGCAAACCGTGAAGCCGCTCCATGCAGCCTTCGATCTGTTCGGCTAGCACCGCAGCGCCGATGGGACTGAACAGTTCCGCATGCGTACCCGGAATCTCGTGGACTTCGAGACCCCCCGCCGCTAAGCCAGTCCATCCCATTTCATAGTCTAATTCTTTATCCCCCTTGTCATCCCTGGCACGGAAGAGATCCAGTCGACCGGGATAGACGTGAGTCGAGTAGTTCTTCGCGGCAAACCAATTGACATCGATGACACTCGAGAGCGATTGCGGTACCTGCTTCCCCCGGGCGTCGTAAACGCCGTAAATCGTTTGTACCAATCTGTTGCGCAGCAGCGTCATCAGGTTGCCAAATTTTTCCGGGCCGATGAAGGCCTGCTGCAGATATTTTCTCCATCGCTTGCCACGGAGCAGCCAACTCTTGAAGTAGCCCGGATGCCAAGTATCCAGCAGACCGGCCAGCCCAACTTGCTCACCCATGGCGTGCAACTGCTGCGCTATTTCAAACGCCACGATTCCGCCAAATGAATAGCCGAGAAAGCAGTACGGGCCTGTAGGCTGATGGGTCCGCATTTCGCGGATATAATACGCCGCGATATCTTCCACGCGCATCAACGCAGGTCCGGTTTGGTCGAGGGCTTGGGACTGAATGCCATAAATGGGCTGATCGGGGCTGAAGCGCCGCGCCAGGTCTCCGAAGCCGACGACGTTGCCGCCGACTCCGTGAATCAGAAACAGAGCCGGCTTGGAGCCGGCCGCGTGGATGGGCACGATGGGCGACTGGACCTTTTGATCTTCCGGCTTGCGAATGACGTTAGCTAGGGCCTCGATGGTACGGGCTTCGAACAGTGTGGCCAGGCCGAGGTTCAGCGAAAAATGGCTCTTGATTTTGGCAAACAGCCGGACGGCGATGAGGGAATGTCCACCGACTTCGAAGAAGTCGTCGTGGGTGGAGACGTGGTCGAGGCCGAGCAGTTCCTGCCACCAGTGGGCGAGGGTCTGTTCTACGGTGTCGCGCGGGATGCCGTTGGAAGAAGCTGGGCGCGCGGACTCGCGGACGGACGGCGAAGCGGGCGGTCCCGGCTGGTCCAGGCGCAGAGCAGCCGGGTCGGCCAGAGGCTGCAAATCCCGAAGCCGTTCCAAGCAGCCTTCGATCTCTTCGGCGAGCGCCGCGGCGCCGATGGGACTGAGCAGGTCCATGTGAGTGCCGGGGATATCGTGCGATTCGAGACCCCCCTCCGCTAAGCCGCCCCATCCCATCTGTGCGTCTAATCGAGGATCATCCTTGTCATCCCTGGCCCTGAAGAGAACCACTCGGCCGGGATAGAGACGAGGCGTATAGTTCCTGGCAGCAAACCGGTTGACGTAGAGGACTTTCGAAAACGATTGAGGTACGTTCTCTCCTGGAGCGCCGTGAAGCCGGTACCTTGTTTGCCAGAATTTCTTGCGCAGCAGGTTCCCCAGGTATCGGACTTTATGTGCCCCGGTGAATGTGTTCCTCAGATGTTCTTTCCATCGTTTGGCCCGGAGCGGCCAGCGCATGAAATAGGTCGGATGCCAAGTATCCAGCAGACCGACCAAACCGACTTGCTCACCCATGGCATGCAATTGCTGCGCGATTTCAAACGCCACAAGTCCGCCGAATGAATAGCCGAGAAAGCAGTACGGGCCTGTAGGCTGATGGGTCCGCATTTCGCGGATATAATACGCCGCGATATCTTCCACGCGCATCAAAGCAGGTCCGGTTCGGTCGAGAGCTTGGGACTGAATCCCGTAAATGGGCTGGTCATGGCTGAAGCGCTTTGCCAAGTTTTGGAAGACGACCACATTGCCGCTGACTCCGGGAATCAGAAACAGAGCCGGCCTGGAGCCGCCCGCCTGGATGGGCACGATCGGCGCGTGAACCTGTCGATCCTCTGGCTTGCGAATAATGTTGGCCACGGCCTCGATGGTACGGGCTTCGAACAATGTGGCTGGGCCGAGGTCCAGCGAAAAATGGTTGTTGATTTTGGCAAACAGCCGGACGGCGACCAGGGAATGACCGCCGAGCTCGAAGAAATCGTCGTGGATGGAGATGTGGTCCACGCCGAAAAGTTCCTGCCACCATTGGGTGAGGGTTTGTTCTACGGGGTCGCGCGGTGCGCCGTTGGAGGGGGCGGGGTGCGAGGGCGCGCGGGTGGCGTGCTTAACGGGCGTGGGCTGATCGAGGCGCAGGGCGGATGGCACAGCCACGATCTGCGCGAGCGTTCGGCTGTCGAGAATGGCGGCGAAGGCCCCGGCCCCAGCCGCGGACGCAATCGTGTTTTCCGGTGACGGCAACACGCGGGCCGCGGCATTGCCGGACAGTAGCGCCGCACTGGTCAAACGCCGCAGAGTGAATTTCTCGATTTCGGCGATGACCAGGCCTTGCCCATCCGCAATCGTGATATCGAACGCAACCACCTCTTTTTCCACGCTGGCGCCCCACGGCCAGCGGATGTGGCAGTAGCAGCGGCGCGGCAGACGGCTGAACACCGTGATGCTCTGGTAGGAGACCGGCACGTAGAGGGACTCGGTGCGATCGTAATCGGGAATGGTGAGCATGGCCGATCCGGTGGCGGCATCGAGCAGCGCGGGATGCAGGTGGAAGGTTTCTAAATCGGCAGCGTACTCCTCGTCGAGTTCCAAATAGCTGACGGCCTGGTTCGGACCGAGGTGTATGCGCTTCAGGCAGCGCCATCGCGGGCCGAACTCGATGTGGCGCGCCTGCTTGGTGTTCTGCTTTTCGGACCCAAAGGTGAGTTCACGCAGGTTGCATTCTTGTTCGAGCGCGGCTGGATCAATGAACTTGGGGGCGGCGGCGCCGAGCGAACGCACCGAGCCGCTGGCGCAGGGCAAGTCTGCCGATTCCGCGGCTGCGACAATGAACTGGTAGGCATCGCCTTCGCGCGAAGCGCGGAACTCCACGGCGCGGGTTTTGCCGTGGGCGACCCGCAGCGGCGCGCTAAACGACAGGCGCTCGAACTGCAGCGCGCCCTCGCCAAAGTGTTCGCTCATGGCCGCGCGCGCCAGCTCGATGTAGCCGGTTCCGGGAAACAGCGCGTCTCCGCCGCGCAGGCAGTGCTCGTTCAGCACCCAGTGATCGTTGAAGCTCAGCTCGGTGTGGTAGACCATGGCGCCGGCCGTGCTGGTGGAGCGAACACCGAGCAGCGGATGGCGGCTGTTCGAGGCACTCCGCCGCGCTGGCTGCTCCGCGGCCATACCTGTCTCACCCCACCGGCCCCAGTTAATGGCCACCGTCCAGGGCTTCCCTTGCGCATGGCGCGATGCTGCAAACGCGTCCAGAAAAGAATTGGCGGCTACATAATCGACCTGCCCGACCGGTGCGATATAGCAACTGATGGAGGAGAACAGAGCGAAAAAGTCGAGAGCAATGCCTTCGAGGGCGGCCTCCAACACCAGCGTGCCGGCAACTTTCGGCGCGAGAACGCGATCCGCCGCTTCCTTCTGCTTGAATTGAATCAAGCCGTCGTCGAGGACTCCGGCAGCATGGATAACGCCGTGGATTGCGCCGAATTTCTGCCGCGTCTCGGAGATCACGCGCTCGATGGCGGCGGGATCGGTTACATCGGCGCGGGCGATTTCGACCTGCGAGCCCAGTTTTTCCAGCGACTGGATGGCATCCGGGCTCTGCGGCTGGCCCGTACGGCTTACCAGCACCAGCTTCGCTTGCACGATTCGCGCCAGATGTTCGGCGATGACCAGGCCAATGCCGCCCGTGCCACCAGTGATCAGATACACGCCTTGCTGGCGGAGCCGCGAAGCCGTGGGATCGACGCGTGCCGGCTCGAGAGTCTGGACCCAGCGTTCGTCACCGCGATACGCCACGGGCTCGGCCGGCAGGCCGAAAGCCTGCGCCGCCTCCGCAAGGATTTGGCGCACGGCGCGAGCCTGGTCGCCCGTGTTGGATAGCGCAACATCGATCGACCGGCAGCGGATGTTCGCAAACTCTTTGGGGATCACCTTGCACGGGCCCATCAGCACGGCTCGTTCGGGATGATGAAGCGGTTCGCCATCCACCGATTGGAGTCCGTTCGACACGATGGCCAATGTCATCGGTTCGGAAAGATTCTGCGCGCCGATGGCCTGCGCGAGAAACAGCAGGCTGTAGAAGCTGAGCGCTTCGGCCGACGCGAGATTTTCCGTGCCTTGCGGCGCGGCGTTTCCTGGCAGAGCCGCGGGCGCTGCGGCGAGCGACCAGAGATGGACAATGCGTTGCGGCACGTGGCCGGAACCCACCAAGCCTTCGAGGAGGCGATTGTAATCGGCGCGGTTGGCGGGCGCGAGTACATAACTGTGCTTGCCCGTTTTGGCGAAACGCTCGCCCGCGCTGACGGTGACCACGGTGTGGCCCGCTCGATCGAGAACATTCGCGATCGCGGCGCCAAGGCCTAGTGTATCGGCGAAGATCAACCAGGTGGCGCGCTCCGTGTTCGCGGCGGGCAACTCGGCACGCTTCCACGCCGGGCGGTAATACGAAATTTCGGCCGGCTCCGCAATGGGCGCGGCCTTCTGGGGCTTTGGCGCGTCGATCCAGTAGCGCTGGCGCTCAAACGGGTAAGTGGGAAGTTCGACACGCTGCCGGCGTTCCCCAGCGTGGAACCCGGCCCAATCGACTTTCGCGCCCGCGACCCAGGCCTGTGCCAGGGCCGAGAGCAGGAACCGGAGATCATCGGCGGGCTCCTGCGAGGCGCGCAAAGATGAAACAATTTTGACACCAGCCGTCTTCGCCGGATGGCGCGCGGCCAGACCGGACAGCACGCGGCCCGGGCCAGCCTCGATCATCACAGCCGGCGCTTGCTGGAACAGCGCGCCTAGACCATCCGCGAAACGCACAGGCTGCCGCACGTGGCGCACCCAGTAGGCGGGATCGGTGGCGTCTTCTGGAGTGATCCACGCGCCGGTTACGTTCGAGACGTAGGGGATGCGGGGCGGCTGCAGTCTGCAACTGCGCATGACCTCCGCGAACTCACCCAGGATTGCGTCCATCGACGCGGAGTGAAACGCATGGGAGGTTTCGAGGCGTTGGCACAGCACGCGATCGGCGGTGAGTTTCTTTTCGAGCGCATTGATGGCTTCGGCTGGACCCGAGAGCACGCATTGGCGTTGGCCGTTCACGGCCGCAAGTGAAAGTGCACCCGACGCGAGAGAGAGCGCCTCGGTTTCCGCCATCTGCACCGCCAACATGGCGCCCGGCGGCACCGACTGCATCAATCGCCCGCGCGCGGCGACCGCCCGCAGCGCGTCTTCGAGCGACAGTACACCGGAAATGCACGCCGCGGCAAACTCGCCCAGGCTGTGCCCGATCATGGCGGCGGGCTGGACGCCCCAGGACATCCACAGCTTCGCCAGCGCGTACTCGATCGTAAACAACGCCGGCTGTGCGATACGCGTTTCCGTTAACTGCGCGCTCGCTTGGGCAAGGTTCACATCGTCAGGCGGAAACAGCAGCGTGCGGAGATCGAGCCTCAGGTGCGGGCGCAGCAGTTCGGCCGAGCGATCCAGTTCCGCGCGGAAGATTTTTTCGGACTGGTAGATGCCCCGCGCCATGTGAACGTATTGCGCGCCCTGTCCTGGGAACAGAAACGCGACGCCAGTGTGCGCCGCTTCCTGGCCGCGGAAAACCTCCTTGGCGTCCACAAGGCGCAGCGACCGGACGGCTTCCTCGTGCGTGCCGCAGACGACCGCGCGACGGTGTGCGAACGCTTTCCGCCCCAGGTGGCCTGTGAAGTCCACGTCGGCGAGAGGTAGCTCGGGGTGTTGTTCCAGGTGTTCGGCGAGATTGCGAGAAGCGGCTTCGAGCGCGGCCGGCGTCTTGGCAGAAAGTGTCAGCAGTTGCCATGGCCGTGACTCGCCGGACTTGGCGGCCGCAGGAGCTTCTTCCAGGACGACGTGGGCATTTGTTCCGCCGATGCCCAGCGACGTGACCCCGGCACGCCGTGGCGTCCGCCCGCTCTTCCACTCCGACGCGCGGCTGTTGACGTAAAACGGGCTGCTCGCGAAATCGATCCGCGGATTCGGTTTCACGAAATGCAGACTAGGCGGTAATTGGCGGTGTTCGAGAGCTAGTACGGTCTTGATCAGCCCGGCCACGCCGGCCGCCGCGTCCAGATGCCCGATGTTGCTCTTGAGCGAACCGATGCCGCAGAAGCCGCACGCCTGTGTGCTCCGCCGGAAGGCCTGCGTGAGCGCCGCGATCTCAATTGGATCGCCCACTGGCGTTCCGGTGCCGTGCGTCTCGATGTAGGAAATGGACTCGGCCGGGACATCCGCCACTTCCAGCGCTTCCGCCACGACATCGGCTTGCCCGATGACGCTCGGGGCCAGGTAGCCCACCTTGCGGGCGCCGTCGTTATTGATCGCACTGCCGCGAATCACGGCGTGGATGTAGTCGCCGTCCGCCAGCGCATCTTCGAGCCGGCGTAGCACCACCACTCCCGCGCCGCTGCCGAATACCGTGCCCGTCGAGTCCGCATCGAACGACCGGCAGTGGCCGTCGCGCGAGAGGATTTCGCCTTCGCGATACAGATATCCCTGGCGGTGCGGAATCTCGATGGTCACCCCGCCCGCCAGCGCCATGTCGCACTCGCGATTCAGCAGGCTCTGACACGCCACGTGCACCGCGACGAGCGACGTTGAGCACGCCGTCTGGATCGTCATGCTCGGCCCGGTGAGGTTCAGTTGATACGAGACGCGCGTGGCCAGCACGTCCTTGTCATTGCCGGTTTGCTTGAGCAGAAACAGGCCCGCGCTTGCCATCAGTTGCTGATTCGGCACCAGGTGGAACATCAGGTACGAGTTCATCCCCGAGCCGGCAAAAACTCCGATAGCGCCGGGAAACGCGTCCGCCGACCATCCCGCCTGTTCCAGCGCCTCCCACGCGCACTCGAGAAACACGCGGTGCTGGGGATCCATGATGGCCGCGTCTTTGGGACTGAAGCCAAAAAAAGGCGCATCGAAGAGCTCGATGCCGTCGAGCACTGACGCCGCCTTGACGTAGTTGGGGTCCGCGATCACCTGCGGATCGGCGCCGGCGTCGAGAAGCTCCTGGTCCGTCAGCGGCCGGATCGACTCAACGCCATTCCGCAGGTTTTCCCAGAACTCGGCTAAATTCCCTGCCCCAGGAAACCTCCCGCCTAAGCCGACGATCGCGACCGCGGAGGGAGAGGTGTGCATCGGCTCAGGGTTCATTTGGGAACTCGACCTTTACCGAAGATGCATGCAGGAGGCCACCCTTTTGTCTGCTTGGACTTAAAGCCAGATCTTCACTTTCCTGGTTATTAACCTGTGTAATTCCATAAACCTATCTCACCCCGCTAGCTCATTCAGACCAAACGAATTGGCTGGTGAGACCAGAAACCCACCCAACTGGTACGGATTCGTCTTCGATTACCCTTGTACCCCACACTTTGTCACCTAAATTGCGAGCCCTTTACCAAGAATTTGGAACCTACACAAATTCTTCGCCCTCCGCCCAAATGCCTCCAGCAAAGGAAACCACGGATCTCGATACGAACGATGGAGCCCGTTGAGACCCGCAATGGCTGCTATATTGAATAATCGTTGGAGGATAAGGAATCTCTCAATGAGTGACAACAGTGTAATGCGTAGAGTGCACCGGCCGGCCGTGATGATCAGTCTCTGCATCGGGGTGGCGGTGGTGGCCGCTCAAACGCCTGGAGCAAACACTCCCGCCGCACAGAGCCCGCCTGTTTCAGACGAATACCGCATCGGCGCCGGCGACGTGCTGGAGATCAACGTCTGGAATGAGCCCCAGGCGTCGGTTGCGGCGGTGGCGGTAAGGCCCGACGGAAAGGTGTCGCTGCCTTTGATAAAAGAAATCGACGTTCTCGGCCAGACTCCAATGGAATTACAGAAGGCCTTGACCGCCAGATTTGAGAAGCTGATTCGCGGCGCGGATGTCACCGTCGTGGTGAAGGAAATTCGCAGCAAGAAAGTTTATCTGGTGGGTAAGGTGACCAAGCCAGGCCCGGTTCCTTTGGTATCGGACCACATGACAGTCCTGCAAGCGCTGGCGGAATGCGGAGGCGTGAGCCAATTCGCCAAAAGGGGCAAGATCTACGTGCTGCGCACCGACAACGGGAAGCAGGTTAAGTTGCCGTTTGATTACAACGCGGTAATCAAGGGCGAGCACATGGAACAGAACATCGCGCTGCTGCCGGACGACACCATCGTGGTTCCGTAGTTCCAGCTCATTCCGGTTTGCGGGTGCGTGGCGAGATGGGAACGAGCCTGCCCCGAAAGGTGGAGTTCCTGGTTATCAGCCGCTGTAAACTCCGCCCTCCGGCGGCTTCCAAAAAAAGAGAACTAATGCCAAATTTTGGCATGCCACCCCGCGGGCCGCTCATAGGCTTAGCTAAGACCTTGTGCTTGTTACAGTAGGCGAGGCTCCGTTATGGAAGCAAGCGTGCATTGATTTCTACGCACAATAACTTGTTGACTACGCTGTTGGGCATCCGGCAGTTCAGACGATAGGAAGAAACCTCATGTTGCGACTCGAAGCGATCTACGGCAAACGATTCACCGTGCTGGCGTGCCTGCTCCTCGCCGGACTGGTGCTGGGCGGGTGTCATCGCTCGCCCGAAGCCAGGAAAGCCAAGTTTCTGGCGAGCGGCAAGGCCTTCATGGAGGCCAAGGATTACCCGCGCGCCATCTTGCAGTTTCGTAATGCGGTTCAAGTCGCTCCAAACGATGCGGAAAGCTCTTACCAACTGGCCTTGGCGTTTCTCGCCAGCCACGATCTGCATGACGCTTACGCCTATTTGGACAAAGCCACTAAACAGGATCCGAAACGCAACGACGTCAAGCTCAAGCTGGATGAACTGAAAGTGATGAACGGGGACAACACGTTAAAGGAGCAAGCCGAGAAGGATCTTACTGCGATGCTCAGCGCTTCGCCCGGGGACGCCAATATTCTGAGCACCCTCGCCCTTGCGGAGTTCCAGCTCCATGAGCCCGAAGAGGCGGTCAAGCATCTGGAAGCCGCGCTCCAGAAGGCTCCCGAGAACCTCAAGATCGCGGTGACCATGGCCAAGGTCAAACTGGCGAAGAAGGATTGGGCGGGCGCGGAACAGGTGCTGAAGACGGCTGCGCAGAAGGCTCCAAAGTCTGCTGATCCGCTGGTCGCGCTGGGCAGCTTCTATCTGTCCAGCCAGAAATTCTCGGAAGCGGAGCAGGTGCTGCGACACGCGCTTCAAATTGATCCCAAGAACGATTCTGCGCTCCTGGGTTTGGCCTCCATCCAGGTTCGCAACGGACAAAGGGACCAGGCGGAGCAGACCTATGCGAGGCTGTCAGCGTCGCCGCAAGCACAATACAAACCGCTGCACGCGGCGTTTCTGTTCCAGGAGGGTAAGCGCGACGCCGCCATTGCGGAGTTTGCCAAACTCGCCAAGAACAGTCCGGATGATCGCGCGGCGCGGACGCGTCTGGTGGTCGCCTATTTGAGATCCAACCGCATACCCGATGCAGAAAACGTGCTGGCGGAGGTTCTCAAACACAACGCCAAAGATGTGGACGCCTTGATGCAGCGCGCCGAGATTTATACCGCCACGGGCAAATACGCCGAGGCACAGACCGACCTCGATCAGGCCTTGCGCTACCGTCCAGACTCCCCCATCGTGCACTACCTCCTCGCCCGGGTGCATCTGGCTAAAGGGGAAAGAATGATGGAGAAGCAGGAACTTGGGCAGGCCTTGCAGCTCGAAAAGGACAACCCCGGGCGCATGTTGCCGGCCCGGCTGGAGCTTGCCCAAGCGCTCATGCGCGAAGGCGACCCGAAAGCGGCGCTCGCGCTGCTCGACGCCAAAGCAGTGCCGGCTGCCCAAAAAGGGCTTCTGTCCGTGGTGGTGACGCGCAATTATGCGCTGATTGATGCGCACGATTTCGACGAGGCGCGCAAGAACGTAGACAACGCCTTGAAGGTCGTAAAGACCCCTGATCTGCTGGTTCAGGACGCGTTACTGAAGGCCGAAAAGAAAGACTATTCCGGAGCGCGATCATCGCTGGAAGCCGTCCTGAAGGCCAATCCGGAAGATGTGCGCGCGTTGGAAATACTCGCCAAAACCTACGTGGACCAGAAGCAAATGGCCGCCGCCACCAAGGCTGTGCGCGACCAGGCAGCCAGCCAGCCCAAATCCGCCCGGCTGCAGAAATTCCTGGGAGATTGGCTGGTTGCCGCCGGAGACCACATTGGCGCGCTACAGGCTTACGCAGCCGCCAAGCAGTTGGATCCCAAGCTCACGTCTGCCGACCTCGCCACGGCGCGGGTGGACATGGCCGATAACAAGATCGACGCGGCCCGCCAAGCGCTGACGGGTGTCCTGCAAACTAACCCCAACTACCCAGAGCCGTTCTTGATGATGGGCATGATCGAAGAAAAGTCGGGCAACTTCGATGCCGCCGACAATGATTACCGCAAGGCTCTCAACGTGGACCCCCAGAACGTAGTGGCGTTGAACAATCTCGCTTTCCTGTTGGCCGACCGCGGTCAACCGGAACAGCTTGACGAAGCACTCAAACTGGCGCAACAGGTTAGGGCTTTAGTTCCCAAGAGCGGCAACATCGACGACACGATGGGCTGGGTCTACTACAAGAAAGGGATCTACCCCTCCGCCGTCGAGCAATTCGAAGACGCAGTGTTGCAAGATCAGGCCGCACACACGCCGTCGGCCCTGCACCTGTACCACCTGGCCATGGCTTATGTAATGAAAGGCGATTCCAAAAGCGGCAATGAGAAATTGAACGCCGCATTAGGAATCAATCCGAATCTGCCCGAGGCCAAACAGGCGAAGAGTCTTCTGGCGCAGGCTGCTAAGGCCAAGAACGCCTCGAATTGATTCTCATCGGCCAAGACGCGATGGGAAAAACCGGATAAGTTCCCAAATGTGGGACCAGGCTGTAGAATGGAGCAGACAGATGGAACGGTATGCCCTGGAATTCGACTGCATGCTGGCGGCTTAGATAGCAGGAGTGCGCCCCTCCGTTCAACCCCAAATGAGGCGGTTCATAATGCGTAATTTCGGACTAACGGTGGCATGCGTACTGCTGGTGCTGGCGGCCACACCCATTGCAAAGCCACAAGGCGTGGCTCAAGCCCTATCAGCAGGCGGTAACGAAGGACCGGATGGCTTTCAACTTTACAGCGTCTCGGTGTATTCCGAGTACTCGTCCACGACCGTTCCGTTCGGTTCAAACATAGCCTTCGGTTCGAGTTTGCCTACTGGTTCGTCCAATCTGGGCCCCAATTACCTGGCGGGCATCGTGGCGAAAGTGGGCTGGCGCAAAACCGGCGCCCGGACCAACTTCTACGTTACTTACGTTCCCTCCTATGACGCGAGCTTCCGATATTCTTCCTTGAATTCGATGAATAACTCCCTCTCCTTTGGTATGATTCACGACTTGGGACCGAGATGGACGCTGATCTCCAGCGGGGCGGCGTTTACGGCGCGATGGGATCAGTTTTTATTCTCGCCAACACTTTTTAGCAGTCTGACCGATACGCCCACCACTTTCGACGAGCTGTCTCAGGCAATCCTCTCCGGTAAGTACACCAGCAGCCAATTGGCCTCGATTCTTACCGGCGCGCCGCTGATCGAGTCCCCGGCCACTACCTTGATCTATGGCCCCCGGATCTTCAACGCGTCCCTGAGAAACGAAATCAGCTACGACCACTCCGACCGCTTGCATTTCCATTTTGGATTTGGCGCAACAAGAGTACAGCATCTCAGTTCGGGCCAGACCGACGACGCCAGCGTGAGCCTGCTGCCCGAGACCACCACGGCGTCTGTGTCCGCAGGCGTGACCTACGCACTTTCTCCCCTCACCGACTTGGACTTCGATGCGACATCCAGCCGGACATTTTCACATTTCGAGGATGCCTACATTTCAAACGGCACGGCGACTCTCAGCCGGGTGCTTGGCAGACACTGGATTGCTCAAGGCAAGGGCGGCGCGGGTGTCGTGACTCCTGTTCGCCAGACTTTCGCCACTACGCCCGGGCCGCATTATCTAGCAGGCGGCACTATCATGTACAAGACTCTGTCGCATGCGTTCATGGGGTCGTATGACCGCACCATCACCGACCTCTACGGCCTGGGTGCGCATTCCGCCGGAATCGCATCCGGGGCCTGGAACTGGCAAATTCCGGGGCGTTCGTGGTCCGCCTCGGCCGGCGGGAGGTATGAATCGCTGGAGAACATCGGCAACCACAATCTCAATGCCTGGCTTGGGGATGCGGGGATCGGACGCCGCTTTGGCATGCATACAACCGTGCGGATGGCCTATGTCTACGGTCGAATCTCCGGGGTATATACCGGTACCGGTACCGGCACTTCGGAAAAACGGGCCCTGCAGGGCGTGCAACTGGTTGTCTCCTGGAGCCCGCACCTGCCACTCGACATGTAGACCGGACATACTAACCCGGTTTCCAGACTCTGGGACATAATCCAATAGTTTCGGAGGCGACCCGTGGGGGACCGCCAAAAGCACACGGAACTACAGCAAAATAAAGACACAAGCTTTTTGGACCCAGCCTTGCAGTAGGAGTCGTGCAACAAAATGTTGACTAAAACGAACAATTCGCCTCAAAGACCCGCGGCGGCGGGGATGGGTCAACAGCGGCCGAAATTTCACCCGCTTTCGATCGCCAAAATGTTGTGGAAGCATAAATTACAGGTGCTACTGGTCTGGGTGGTGCTTTCCGGCATCACGGCGGCGGTGGTGTACCGCATACCCGCGACTTACGAGGCCAAAGCCGTGATTCTGGTGGATTCCCAGAAGATCCCCGACAAGTATGTCACCTCCACGGTCAGCACCGATGTGGAAGACCGTATTGCGAGCCTGCGGCAAGAGATCCTGGGCCCTACTCAATTGCTCAAGATCATCAACCAGTTCAATCTCTACAAGGACCAACGGAACAACACGCCCGAGGAAGAGATTATCGAGAAGATGACCAGGGACACCAAGGTCACGCTGGAAAGAGGCTGGACACGGGACCGCCCGGGAGCGTTCGAGGTGTCTTACGAGGGAACCGACCCTCGCGTGGTCGCCCGGGTGGCCAACACGATCATGGACCTCTTCATCCAGACCAATGAGACCGACCGGAACAACCATGCGGCAGGCACCACCGAATTCATGACAGACCGGTTGGAACTGGCCAAGAAGAGCCTGAACGAGCAAGAGGACCGGCTGGCGAAGTACAAGTTGGCGCACAATGACGAGCTGCCAGAACAGCAGACCTCGCTCGGAGCTACCCTGAGCAGGCTGCAACTGGAACTGCAGGGCAACGAGGATGCGATTAACCGGGCGCAGCAGAACAAGATCATGGTGGAGAACTCCATCGGCGCGGCGGAATCCTCGGTCGGCTCGCTGGTCGGCATGTTGGAGCAATCCTCAGCCGGCGTCGGCGCTTCGGCTGGTCAAACCGCTCCCGCATGGGGCAATGCAGCCGCCGGCCGGCCAGTACAGAAGGAGTCCGACGCGCTCGAAGCCAAGCTCGACTTAATGCGCGTGCGCTACGGCGATGATCATCCTGAAATCAAGCGTCTGCGCGCGGAAATCGCGCAACTGCGAGAGATCGAAAGCAAGACCGCGGCCGCACAGGCACAGGCCGAGCGGCGAACCAAGTCTGGGACAGCTCCGTCGCCGGGTGTTGGATCGAATTCGACCGCGGCTCGATCCGCACCAGGCACGCTGGCGGATCAACTGATCAAGGAACGGGAGCGCCTGGTGAGCCTCAAGGCGCAGTTGGCGCAAACCAATCAAGAACTAGAATTCCGCAACAACGAGCGGCAAGGCATCATAAGCAGCATCAAGCAGTACGAGACCCGGCTCGAGCACCTGCCGCGGCGTGAGCAGGAGATGGAAGGGCTCACCCGCGATTACCAGATTTCCAAGGATAACTACCGTTCCCTGCTGGACAAGAAGCTGGCGGCTGAGATGGCCTCGGAGATGGAGAAACAGCAGAAGGCGGAGAAATTCACTCCCCTGGAAGTCGCGCGCATCCCCGAAGTTCCGGTCAAGCCCAAACGTCCGGTGCTGATCGGCGCCGGGTGCCTGGTGAGTCTGCTGATCGGTCTGGCCGTTGCTGCGGGGCGAGAACTGAAACGCGGGACATTGTTGGGTGAGTGGGAGCTTCCCCCGGGTGTGAACGTGATGGGGCGGGTACCCTGGATCCAAATCAATCCCGATGGCACGCTCTCACAGGGCGGGCAGGCAGCTCAATGGTGGCGGCGCGGATGGCCCCTGGCGCTGGTATCGTCGGTGTTGGTCTTTGCTTGCGGAATCGCCGCGATGTACTTGGGCTGGGTGCGTTTCTAATATGTATCAGCGTTTCTTCGGACTGAGCAAAGAGCCGTTCGCCATGACGCCCGACCCGGCGTTTCTGTTTCTGACCGCGGCGCACCGGGAAGCGTTGGCGGGACTCTCGTATGCCGTGCTGGGTGGCAAGGGCTTCGTCGTCTTGACGGGCGATGCCGGAACCGGCAAGACCACGCTCCTCACCAAGATGCTGCGGTCCATTCCGGCCAGCCGGGCCACCTTCAGTGTGGTCTTGAACCCGACGTTATCGCCGGATGAGTTTTTGGAACTGGCGTTGTTGGACTTTGGAATCCCCAACGTGCCTGCCAGTAAAGCTCAGCGGCTGGTATTGTTGCGTGAGTTTTTGACCGAAGCCCGCGCGCAGGGAAAGAGCGCCGTGCTGGTCGTGGACGAAGCTCATAGACTGGCGCCTCCGGTGCTCGAAGAGATTCGCCTGCTGAGCAATTTCGAACGGGCCGACGCCAAGCTGCTGCAAATTGTGATGGCGGGACAGAACGAATTGGCCAGCCTCCTAAACCGCGACGACCTCCGGCAACTGAAACAACGCGTCGCCGTGCGCCTGAATTTGCACGCCCTTTCGGCTGCCGATGTCGAGCACTACATCGAGTACCGGTGGACAAAAGCCGGAGCAACGCAACCTCATCCGTTTAGCCCGCCGGCGGTGGCGCATATCGCAGAATGGTCAACGGGGATCCCGCGGCTCGTCAACGTGCTCTGCGACAACGCACTCATGGTCGCCTTTGGAGAGGGAGTATCGGTCGTCACGCCGAGCCATGTGGCGGAAGTCGCCGCGGATTTGGACTTGCGCGCGCCGGGACGGAATGGCCGGAACCCGATTGCGGTGGAAACGCTCGGCGGCACGAGACGCGGGACGGGCGCGGCTCCTGGGGCCACTCCACCAGTGGCGACGTTCCCCACTATTGAACGATATGCTCCTGAAACCGCACGACCGTCCAGGCTGACGCGCTGGGCAGCGAAGCTGGGGCTGGGAGAGACAAAGGCCCAACCGATATGAGCAGAATATTTGAAGCGCTGAAAAAGACGCAAGGCGAACTGGCGGACCTGGCTCTGCCGGTGGTCGGCGAGGAGATACCCGCCGCCGATCCGGCGCGGGCCTCGAGTGCGCAGACACCTGAGGCCGAACCCATCTCGCTCCCGTTTCAGCCGGACGCGCCCATGGTTGCCGGCCAGGAAGAAGCTTTCGGTCAAGATGTACCGGCGGACGGATTCGGCCCACTGCGGACGCTGCCGGTTCGCATCCGCGCGGACGCGCCAATCTTGCCGTTCCAACCGGGCCACTGCCACGAAGGCGAGCAATATCGGATTGCGCGGACCAAGATCATTCAGCATCCGGACCAACCCCGCCTGATCGTCGTGTCCAGCCCCGGATCCGGGGATGGGAAGACTGTCAGCGCCATCAATCTGGCGGGAGCTCTGGCGCTAAAGAGCGACTCCCAAGTCATGCTGGTGGATGCGGACCTCAGACGGTCCAATGCCGCCTCGTTGCTCGGGCTGCCGGAGCAGCCCGGCTTGGCGGAATACCTGGGCGGGAAATGCAACCTGGATGACATCATCATCCGCGTCGAGCAGTTTCCCAATCTCTGCGTCGTGCCCGCCGGCAAAGCGATCGCAAATCCCACCGAGTTATTGGACTCCCCGCGGTGGGCTAGCGTCTGCGCCAAGTTCCGGCGGCAAAGTAAGTTTGTGATTTTTGACGCCCCGCCTATTGAGACGGTGGCGGACTTCGATTTGATCTGCGCTGCCTGCGACGGCGTTATATTCGTGGTTCGGCCCGACCGCACAAACCGCAAACTCTGTCTGGAGGGTCTCGCCAGTGTCCCGCAGGGCAAGCTCATCGGAGTCCTCATGAATTGCGTCGAGGATTGGTTCCTCTGGAAGACGAAAGGTTATTACTCGTACTCGGCTCCGTCGCGGGGCCGGTAGCTGTTGCGTATGCCCTGTCACGACCAATGGGCGCGGGTAATGGGTTGGCACAGGGTGGAACCTTGGCTGCCGCCAACGCACGGCCACGGAAATTACGATCACCGATGCGGAAGTCATTTCAAAACCCGCCGGTGCGAACGAGGTCATCGGCGAAACGCCCATCTGGGAACAACGAGCAGGTGAAATGTATCCCAATCTGAAATTGCAACTTTGGAAAGCCGGCATCCGCCAGAATCGCTTGGCGAACATGCTGGGGCTCGACGAATCCATGCTCAGCAAAATCGTCAACGGTTTCCGGGAGCCGAGCCCGACACTCCGGGCAAAAATCGCAGGACTGCTACAGAGTGATGAGCAGTGGCTTTTCGAACGCATCGACGGCCAGCCCGGCCATGATCATTCTGCGCAAGGCTCCGGTTCCCGAGGTCCCGCCTAGACCCGTCGGGTGCCCCAACCAGAGCCCAAGCCTGTTGCCGTGCTGCACGAGGCGTTGCTGTTCCAACCTGGCGGGATTTCTAAACGCTGTTTATCGAAATCCTTGAGCAGTTGCGGGGATGCTTCTGCTGGACTTCCAGGGCGCACTCTCCGGAGTGGAAACGTGGTCCGGAGGCCACCAATACCTGCCTACCGGCTCCCACTGCCCGTCAAGACAATGCGTATAGTTCGCAGCATGATGGCGAAGTCGAAAAGCACAGACATGTTTTTTAAATAAAACAGGTCGTACTCGAGTTTTCGAAACGCCCCTTCTACGTTGCCGCCGTAGTCGTATTCAACTTGCGCCCAGCCAGTAATCCCGGGACGCACGGAGTGGCGCTCGTCATAGTAGGAAATCTCCTGACGCAGTTGATCGACGAAGACAGGCCGTTCCGGCCGGGGTCCCACAAAGCTCATATCTCCCCGAATCACGTTGATGAACTGCGGCAGCTCATCCAGGCGAAACTTTCGGATGAAACGGCCCACGCGCGTAATGCGTGGATCATCTTTCCGCGCCCATTCCGCCCCGTTTTCCTGTTCCGCGTCCACGTACATGGAACGGAATTTGAGCAGTTCAAAACACTTGCCTCTATATCCGACCCGCTTTTGCCGGAAGATCACCGGCCCTTTGGAATCCAGCCGAATGGCGATCGCCACCAAAGCCATCACCGGCAACGAGAGCACCAATCCCACCAGGCCGAACGACAAGTCCACAAGGCGCTTCAGCACCAGCGTGGTTTTCGAACGATGAAAGCCATCCGAGAAAACGAACCAGCTCGGCTGGACAGTGTTGAGCCACACCCGGCCGGTCAGCGAGGAAATGGTCGAGTGCGCATCTTCCACGCGGATGCCCTGCACGCGCAACTTGACCAGGTCGCGCGTCGGCATCTTGAGCCGGCGGTCCTCCAGCGCCACGATGATGCGCGCCACGCGATGCTCGGTGGCAATCGCTTCCAAGTTATCCGCGCTCCCCACGATGGCTTGCCCAAATAACTCCTGCTGGTTGCCGGGCGTGCCCGCAGTCTGCACAAATCCGACCAGTTGCAGGTTCAGGTCGTCACGCCGCATGAGTTCGCGCGCGACCGTCACTGCCATTTCCTGTGTCCCCAAAATGAGAATGTTCTGCTTGGGAGCGGCAAACTGCCAAGCCCTGTCCAGCGCGATCCGGCTCACCATCACAAACGTGGCCGCCAACGCCGTGCTGATGAAGAATACGCCGCGCCCGATCAGCAGGCTGGGGAAGATGTAGTACACAATTCCCAGCACCAAGCAACCAGCGCCCAACGATTGTCCCACCCGGAGCAGTTGCTCGTACCGCGTCCGCATCGTGTGCAGGTTGTAAAGATCGCTGTAATAAATACAAATTTGAAAAATGATGACGAAAATAACCACTTGTACGCCAAAATCCGGAAACTGAATGAACGAATCGAATTCCAGTGGCTCGTTCCAGAAGCGTACAAATACACCGCATACGAGCGCCAGGCTGATGAGCAGGCTCTCCATGGCCATCAGCATCAGGCTCTTGGGTGATACGTATTGGCTAAATATTCGAATCATGAGCGATCAGGCAGACACTCCATCCTGAGGTCCGGTCAGCGAGTGCCTGCTGAGCCTCCAAACAGCCGAAGACCCTTCTTTCTGCAATCGCGTGGCCAAATTTTGCCGGCCGGCGCGTGCCGTGCGTTCCCGTAAGCGCTTGAAAAATAACACACTAGAAGACCAGTCATGGCTCGCCTGCCGGCCACTCACGCACCGCTAAAATCCACCTCTCCCAGCTAACGAAAGTTTCGGATTTCTTGCTAAAAAATCGCCCACATCTGGCAGCCAGCCTGCCTGCCCGAAGGGTTATCTACCCCGTGTTCTCGTGCTTGCCCGAGCTAAGGAAACACCCGCTCACCGGAGATCGTAACAATCTGCCATGTTTTGACCGCCAGCTTGAAATTTAGTCTCGTGGGAACGCTGAACTGCGGAAAATTCGCGGCCTCACCGGCCGTTGCCAACGTTTCGCGGGGAGGATGCGATTCCTCGCCACGACATGCACCACCGAGCGGCACGAGCGATCGCCAAACGCGCCCTATCGACAACCTCGCGGGAGGCGATCGAAAACGCGCCTCGCGGGTGCCGATCCGGGCTGTGTTCTTCGATCGATTTTTCCGGGGTTTCTACCGGCATCCAGACTAGTGACACGGTGACTCTCTTTGAGATTGGCAATTCTAACTCCAAATGTTATTGCTCTTTGTTATCCATCGGTTAGCTAACCGCCCGCGCTACCGAAAATCCCAATTAATCTGACCACAGGAAAGTCTTTTTGGTATCGGCGCCGCTCGACCGGGAATTCACCTGATTCGAATCACAAGTGTCGAGAATCTTGGATCGGAGCCCAAAAAACGGGGACACCAGGGCGTTAATCAGATCAACCGCCAAAACAGCGACTGACTTCGCTTATCATCTTTGCGGAAAATGAAATTCCAGACTGCACGGATTGGGGGGTGTCCGGCACTATGACCCGGACGATAGAACCGGCCGTCGATCCTTGGAAAACCGAATCGCGGACGAGCAGCACTTTCCCGAGGTATTCGCTTGCCACCACGCGACTCTTGGACTGATACCAATACAGAACGACCATGCGGTTTCCACCGTTCTGAATGGAGTACCGGTTAATGGTGTATGCGTGTCCGTCAAAGGGTACCCGGGCGGAGCCGTAATTCCAGATTTCCCAGCCTGCTCCGGGCAAACAGTGCTTCGGCGAATGCATCGCTTCTCCAGCGCGTTGCTGCGCATAGTAAGAAATGAAGAGCTCAATCCGCTGATCCCCGCGCGAATAAGTCCTTTCCAAATAACTGGTTGGCCGGAGGACATCGAGTATTTCCTGATCCAGTGGAGGATTGTCCTTGCCAACCCAGCCGTCCACAGACGTAGACACGCTGCTTAAAGGAACCACGAGCTGGCTGGGTGGCCGTTCACTGGCTCTCCTGAGGGCGTACAACGTCGAGCCCAGAAAAAGGACCGTCGCGGCAAATCGCCAAAAACTCGAGCCCGCTAGCAAGGTTCAAGCCCCCTTCTCAAAATGATGAAGGACTCGCGCAATCAGCCACAGCGCGGTAAGTCCCATCAGGAATACCAGCCAACCGGAAAAAAAATGGTAGAAGCCAAAGGCGATCGCCTCCCAATGGTCCGCCAAAACGGCGGTACCGGTCACCCGGACCACGTTAACGGCAACAGCGAGTGGAATCGCCAGCACAACGAGAGTTATGCGCATCCAGATGGACGAACACTGCAGAAAGCCCAGCAGCAACGCTGCGATCGTCAGGGCCGAAAGAGAATGCAACCCGCTGCAAGCCTCGGCCACTCCTAGCGAGAGTCCCGCCAGATGAATGATATTTCCATCGCGATAAACGGCGACGCCGAGCCATTGAGCGAGATTGGCGGCCATGTCCGAGGCAAATAGTTGAAGCGGGGTAGCGAGGGCGTTCCAAACCAGAGCCGGCAAGGGAATCATGGTGACCAGCAACAGCATGGGAAACGTCAGTTTTTTGAGCTGAGGAATTCCCCAAAAAGTGGCGATCAACCCGGCCAAAATGATCACCAGTGACAAGCGCGTTAAGAAGAACTCCGCTCCCAGTTCTCCAACCAGGAACACCGCGCAACCAACGCCGGTGAACCACAGACCTTTGGCCGTAGGAGCGGCAGGTTCAGCCATTAGAGTTTCGCGTTGCAACCAAGCCAAGTAGACAGCCAGCGGCGGAATCAAAAGGCCATGTGAGGCGCTGGGATCCGTCCACCACGTGTAGCCCAAATCGTACAGAACCTTGAGATAAAGGGTGGCCAAGAGACCGACGATCAAGCCAACCTTCACGATGAGAGAGGCCGACAACGGCCAAAGCCGGAGGCGCGGGGATTGGGATGTGTCAACTTCCGGGTGGAGGGCGCTTCCCATGGGACTGGCCTTTTGCTCTAGCACGTGGGTCGCCACGTTTCGAAGTCTGCACGCCCCGCCGATTATGTACGCGGCGCACGACCGGAAGAACTCCATACTGGACGAAAAACTTTCGCATTATGTGCAAAAAAATGTTAACTTCTAGCGGTGGCTCAGGGCCACGCAGTCACCTTCACTAGGCACAATTTGTTTGGTCGGTGAATTGCATGCAGAGCCCTCATAAGACGGCGCGGAAACGCGAAATAACTGTGTTGTATTTAGGTGGCTCCCGAACACCGGAGACACTCCGAATTTTTAGTATTACCAACGCGTTACAAGGAAGGAGTTATGGCTGGCTCGGAGTTTGGAACGCCGAAAGCTCGTGGCGCAGATTCCAGAGGGCGTCGAAACGGGTTGGATCAAGGACACGGGCTCTCTTTACGCGAACAGGTGCGGGCGGTCTCCATGCAGCTCGAATCGGAGATTATACTGCGGGCCCTGGAGCGAAATCGTTGGAATCGCCGGCGTGCCGCGCAGGTGCTCCAAATCAGTTATCGCTCCCTTCTTTATAAAATGAAAAAGTGCGATCTTCGCGGCAATGGTGAGACGGCACCGGATGGAAAGGACTAGTTGACTTGCAACGTCGGTTCGAGATTAGGTTTCCTTTCCGACCATGGTGCGGGCGGCTTTGCCGTGCGCCCGGATTCCAGGGGGCCCGCATTCTACAGGCAGGCCCGCTTGGGCCTGAATGGAGACGGTTTTAGGTTCCGCTCCGCGCGCTTGGATGCCGAAGCGCGGAATAGCGCCGGTGGGTTAAATTTGTTGCTATTTCTTACAAAAGGGGGGCGTGAATTCTAAGCAGCTGGGCCTTTGTTTCTCGAATACTTGCATCAAAAATGTGAGTAAAGGGGCGGAGCTGTGCTCGAACTCCGAGAACTCTCTTTGGCGGGCGTGCATCGGGTGCCAAAAATGACCTTGCAGCTGGACCGCCGCACAGACAGCGGACAATTGTGGCGACCGCTATTGAGAAGCTAACCATGATCCTGACTTACCATGAAATCGTACCTCACAGCTCCCGGTATCTCTATAGTCTCAGTTGCGAACGGCTCGAAGAACATGTCCGACTGCTTGTCGCATTGCGATCCGAACCTTCGCCCGTAACCGGTTTGACGATGACTTTCGACGACGGCCACAGTTCGCACTACAGGTACGCTGTTCCTGTGCTCCAAGATCATTCGTGCCGGGGTATTTTCTTTGTCACCGTGGGATGGACCGGCATGCGGCCCGGATACATGGATTGGCAGCAGTTACGGGACATCGTTTCGATGGGTCACGAAGTGCAATCCCACGGTTGGTCACATAAGTATCTGACGTACTGTTCCGCGCCGGAGCTGTCCGCGGAGCTTCAGCGTTCGAAGAAGACTCTGGAGGACCGGCTGGGAACCCCTGTCGAAGCACTCTCCGCACCCGGTGGGGTTTGGAATGCAATAGTGGCGGAAGCCTGCGTGGCGGCGCAGTATAAACGCCTGTACATCTCCGACCCGTGGTTTCGCTCCAAACCTTCCCCCGAGCTCCAGATCCTTGGCCGTGCGCAGGTTAGAAGAACACTGGATACCAGGGGCGTGCGGCGGCTTCTGGCAGCGGAAAGAAATCCGTTCTCGATGATGCGGGCCACGTCGCGATTGAAACAGGCCGTAAGAGCCGGGTTGGGAGATCGCATTTATCATCAGCTATGGCTTCGCTTGGCCAAGGCGGGCGAGGAGATCAAAGAAGAAACGTATTTCTAACGGTCGAGCCGAACCATCTTCATGAGAGTCCTTCACTTAATAAGCAGTGGCGGGTTATACGGCATCGAGAATATGCTGCTCAGCCTGCTCCCTTCTCTTAAGAAGGCCGGCTGTCAGCCTGTCTTAGGAGTGTTCCACAATAGACACTGCGCTCACACCGAGGTCGCGGAAGCAGCGCGGCGCAGTGCCCTCGATGTGAAGATTATTGAGTGCCGGGGAAAGTTTGACTGGAACGCCGTCCATCAGATCCGCACATGTATGCGGGAAGGAATAGATCTGATTCACACCCATGGGTACAAATCCGATATTTACGGTTACATTGCCAACCGCCGTTCGCGGACTCCCATACTGACGACCCAACATAGCATGGAACTCTCGCCGCCCAGTTTGCTGCGCCTCTACCGAGTTCTGAATTTCCACATCATGGGGAAGTTTCACAAGATTGTTGCCGTCTCGGAGTCTATCGCCGCGGAGTTGGAACGGCGCGGCGTTCCACCATGCAAAATAACGACAATTAATAATGGCATCGATGTGGCGCAGTTTTCGACCGCGGAGCCAAGCCTTACGCAGAAGGCCAGTCGCGAGAGGATTATCGGCCTGGTGGGGCGTCTGATACCGGAAAAGGGCGGCCGGGAATTCCTGCACGCGGCTCAGGAGGTTGCGGCTAAGTTCGCCGACGTGTCGTTCTACTTTATTGGCGCAGGTCCGTACCGAAACGTGTTGAGTGAGCTGGCCGGAGAGTTACACATCGAACAGCGCGTCACGTTCGCCGGCGAGCGCCGCGATATGCCGGGCGTTTATGCCTCGCTGGATATGCTTGTCCTGCCGTCTATATCCGAGGGCCTGCCGATGACTCTACTGGAGGCCTTGGCGGCGAAAAGGCCGGTTATTGCGACACGGGTTGGCGGCGTGTCAAAGGTAATTCTGCACGAGCGCACCGGGCTGCTTGTAGAGCCTGGTGACTTTGCTGGGTTGCGAAATGCAATGGTCCGGCTGCTCTCAGATCCTGCACTGGGCCGCCAACTCGGCGGGAACGGATGCCGGCTGATAGCACAAGAGTTTTCTGCAGCAGCGATGGCGCAAAAGTACATGGCGTTATATCAAGCGCTTCGCAGGCAGACCCGGGAGAACGACAGTCCAGATTCCGGGCCCCAACAAGTTCCTAACTCACCAGATGTAGAAGAGACAATGCAAATCTGAGCCGGCGCCATGGATCCCAATCTGAGCAATCTTGCAAGACCGGGGCAGAAAGAGGCGGTTCGGCAACACGGAACCGTCTCGGTCGTCATACCAGCGCTGAACGAAGAAAGGTTTCTCGGCCGGTGCCTGGAGTCGCTGACACGGTTGGAATTTCCTCAGGACGCGCTTGAAGTGATCGTCGTGGACAACGGCTCAACCGACGGTACTCTGACGATCGCCCATTCGTTTGCGCAATTGCTGAATCTCAAAATCCTCGAAAAGAAAGGTGCCAGCATTGCTGCTCTCCGGAATCTTGGAGCAGCCGCGTCCACTGGGGATCTGCTTGCATTCCTAGACGCCGATTGCATGGTCCCGTCATGTTGGCTTACCGCAGCTAGTGAGGTAGCTCGGACACCGGGGTGGGGTGTTGTTGGTGCACCTTACCTGATCCCCGATGATTCGTCGTGGGTGGCCCGGATATGGTATCGACACCAGCACCGTCAGATGCGAGGTGAAGTGCTGTTTGTGGGAGCATGTAATCTCATCATTAGCCGCAGAGCGTTTGCGCAGACCGGCGGATTTGATCCCACGCTCGAGACCAATGAGGACTATGAATTTTGCCGTAGGGTAGCGGCAAACGGTCTTTCAATCGTTGCATTTCCGCCCGCTGCTGTCGTACATCTTGGCAATCCGCAGAGTCTGGCCAGCTTCTTTCGCAGGGAACGCTGGCATGGTAAGCACGTATTTCGAGTATTTCTGCGCTCGCTCAGCAAACTTCCCAACGCAAGAGTCGTCGCCTACGCCCTATACACGCTGGTATGTGTGATTGGTGCAGCCGGCGGCGGCATTGAAGCGATGCTGGGCGGGTCACCTCTTCTCCTCACCTGCTCGTTGACGGCACTACTCGGTGCGCCACTAATTTTGAGCCTCCGGGCGACGATCTCCTCAAGAGCGTGGTCGGATGTATTGCCTCTTGCTGTCTTGTTCTTCACGTACGGGATTGCCCGCGCCCTTTGCTTGCTGGACTCAGGAACCCGCCCTCCCCGCAAGACCATTGATGAGGCGGTAAACTAATGAACGAAATCCGCACACTCTTACGGCACTCGACACACTACCTGGGCGGTCGTGTCTGTCTTATTATCGTCTCATTTATCTCATTTCCGCTCTTCACGCGCCTGTTTTCGGTTGCCGACTACGGCAAGATGAGCCTGGTCCTTAAGATCATTGCTGCGGCAGGGGTTCTCGCGAAGCTCGGGATCCAATACTCGGTCACGCGGTTTTACGAGGAAGAGAAGGCATCTCCAAACAAAGATGCCTTGCGGCGCTTCAACTCGACGCTCTTCCTCGGAAATAGTTTTGGGGCAGGGGTTGTGGCATTGCTGTTCGCGCTGGGTGTGTGGGCTCTGCCGGCCTCCGCAATTTCGTCTACTCTAAGAAACTTCCTCCTACTGGCTTCAATTCTGATCCTGATTCGCGGTACGCAGACGGTTCTAGCGGGTTTTCTCCCCGTCGAAGGACGAACCAAGGCTTATAACGTCCTGGATATCGTCTCAAAAGCGGCGGTATCGCCATGGTGCTCCTCTTTTATTTTATCTGGACGCGCGGCCTATTCGCATTCTTCGCAGGACTTATCACCGCCGAAACGGTGGTTGTCATTGGTATGGTCGCGGCACTGTTGCGACGCTGCTTGTTAAAGCTGCAACAACTCGATTTCCACTTTTTGTACACGGCGATCGCCCTTGGATGGCCACTCATTTGGTACGAATTTACCTACTTGATTTTGGACTCGGGCGACCGCGTGCTCGTGAACTATTACCTCGGTCCGCAGGCGCTCGGATACTACTCCGCCGCATACAACATAGCCGCCACTATTCAGGGCTCCATGATGATAACGATCAACCTGGCGCTGGTGCCTCTATATATGGAGGTTTGGGCGACCAAGGGAAAAGAGCGCGCTCAATGCATTTGAAAAAGGCTCGTCAGAAGGTTCCGCACGAGCGCGCAGACTATCCACGCAGCGAGGCCCAGGCACCGCGGATATGCGATGAGCCAATCGCGGCGTCCGATCATCGAGCGGGCATTTGGGTGGCTGAAAACGGTGGCGGGGATGGAAGGTCAAGCTCCGCGGACTGGAAAAAGTGAGTTGGTTATTCCAGTACGCGGTAGCCGCATACAATCTGTGGCGCATCCCGCGACTAAGGCCGGCGGGAGCGTAGTGCAGAGCGGCGGGCGGGGCCGACTGCGCGGCTTGGAGAGCCACCCAAGCATCGCGAGAATGTCCCACCCGCGCGAAAACTCGAGTCGCAATGCCTGCGGACGGGCTATTTCAACAAGTTCTTAGGAGGCTCGACATGCGAAAATACTCATTGACGAGATGATCATGCGAATTCGGTCTGGCTTACCCACTCCCGAGGTCTACGAAATTGATCCAGTTGCCCTTAAAAACCTTAGTGAGCTCCTGACACTGGCTAGGAACGGTAGTCAGCGTCTACTAGTTTATTTTCCCCCTACTCCCATAGGTATTCTCAGGCGCAAATTAGCCGAGTCAAGTCGGTACCGCTCGCCTATAGATAGTCTGTGGCGCTGCTACCAGGAGAGAAGGATGGGGACGGACGTGCTAAAGACTAAAAGGTGAGACTTGTTTGCAATGAGTGAAGAGACGTTTAGAGACAGCGCGTCCCTGGCTCCGATCGTGTGGATCGCTGGTGATTGCTGGCTTCAGCCTGGCGGCCCACGCTTCGATGCACCGCAGATTTGGGGCCCTCCTGCTGTTTTGTCGGTATTTGTTGTGAATCTTGAGTGTTCCGTCCCGGTTGGACCGGCGCGCAGCGGTCCACGTGCGCTTCTTCCCCTCGATCCGGCGCGCCTTCGTGAGCTCGCCATTGCTCCCAGGACAATCTGTGTACTAGCTAACAACCATGTTTCAGATTACGGGCCTGACGGGCTACTCGCAACCGTCCAGTCCGTGCTTCGAGCTAAGATGGAGGCACTTGGCGCGGGCGCCACGTTGGACGAGGCGCGCCGCCCGACAATTCTTCAATTCCCTGGCCGTCGCGTGGGACTGCTCGCTTATGCGGACACTCGTCCCCACGTAGGCGCAGTTGCTGCGACAGCTCAGAATCCTGGTGTGGCACCGCTAGATGCCGACATGGTAATCTCCGATATTAGAGACTTGGCTCGTCGAGTCGATGGAGTTTGGCTTTTTTTGCACTGGGGCCGGGAGCACTTACGGTACCCGGAGCCCGAGCAGCGCAGACTTGCAAGACACTTTGCCCAAGCTGGGGCGAAGCTAATAGTGGGCATTCATCCACATGTCCTGCGAGGATTCGAACGGGTAGGTAGCTCCCTCGTTTACTATAGCCTCGGAAATTTTAACTTTTCTCCGGTCCCTCTTGCCGACGGCCCACTCCTGCGCTGGCACCGCGAGAGCCGACAGGGGGTGGTGCTGCGCGGGGAACTTCGTGACCAAGAGTGGTTCTGGGAACACTTGCCATACATTGTGGCGCCTGAGGGAAGCCCCATGGTACCCGAAAACAGCGAGCGGCGAGCACTTCTGCAGAAGATCATATCTCTCTCACAAGTTCTTGACGAGCGGTACGGTACCCGATACGAAGCGATCCGGCGCAGAGAACTGGCCTTAAGATACCTGCGACGGCTCTCGACAATGACATGGGGCGAGCGCGTTCGGTTGCCCGCACACATCCTTCGAAGTGCATTCCAGAATTTGCGATAAGTGATCGTCGGTCGTGTAGAGAATAATACATGAGCACGTCACAGAAGATATATAAGTATATCCCTGCTTCCATCCGTTCTTTGGCTGCGAGTTACTACGGCAGACGCTCTCGGTGGTGGCGTTATGGTCCTGAAACTGATCGCCTGGTGGACGAAGTCTTAGAGCGAGAGACGTGGATCGCGTCAAAGTGGCAGGTGTGGCGAGAGCAGAGGCTGGCGTACCTGCTACACAGAGCAGCAACTCGAGTGCCGTTTTATCGTGATCAGTGGGCGGTCCGGCGACGCTCGGGCGACGCGGCATCATGGGAACACCTTGAAAACTGGCCCATTCTCGACAAAGACCTTCTGAGAAAGTACCCTAAGGCATTTCTGGCTGACGACGCAGCTCCACGACGTATGCTAAATCTCCATACCAGCGGTACTACAGGTAAACCGCTGGATCTATGGCAGAGCCGTTCGGTAATACGGAACTGGTATGCACTAGCCGAGGCCCGGTGGCATCGTTGGTATGGTGTGACGCGGCATGATCGTTACGCCATGCTCGGAGGTCAACTCGTCACGCCCGTTGAGCAGCGTCGGCCACCATTTTGGGTTTGGAACGCACCTCTACAGCAGTTGTACATGTCCAGTTATCACCTGGCACCGGACCTGATGAGTTATTATCTGGATGCAATTTCGCGCTACCATGTGACCTATCTGTGGGGTTACACATCATCCCTTTACCTTCTCGCTGAACACGTGTTACGTTTGAAGTGGTGTAATGCCAATCTTAGGGTCGTCGTTTTGAATGCCGAGCCGGTTTATCCGTACCAGCGGCGACTGATGTCCGAGGCCTTCCGGTGCCCTATCCGGGAAACTTATGGAATGACGGAAAAGGTCGCGGCAGCCTCAGAGTGTGAGCATGGCCAGCTCCATTTGTGGCCAGATGTGGGCGTCGTGGAGGTACTCGAGGACGGTCAAGCGGTGGGTCACAACGTCACGGGCGATATGGTCTGTACGGGTTTGCTGGATGACGATATGCCGTTAATCCGCTATCGGGTCGGTGATCGAGCCAGCCTAGGGGCGTCGGATGAAAAATGCGAATGCAAACGGACACTGCCGATCATCGGCGCCATCGAGGGCCGGGCGGACGATTTGCTGTACACTCGCGACGGGCGTCGCGTAGGCCGCCTCGACCCGGTATTCAAAGCGAATCTGCCGGTGAAGGAAGTCCAGATCATACAGGAGAGTATCGATCGCGTTCGCATCCGGTTTGTGCCCGCAGAAGGGTTCAACGAGGGTGTCGCCGATGTGATTCGGGAGCGGCTGCAACAAAGAATGGGAGAATTGAATGTCGAAATGGAGCCGGTGGACCACATTCCCCGAGGCCCGAATGGCAAGTTCCGCGCGGTGATCTGCAACATAGTGAAGGCCGAGCACTCGGCGATAGACGTCTGATAGCGAACAATCTTTACCAAACCAAATGTCCCGCGTCAAGTCAACACTACGGAAAGTCGCACCTTGGCCATTGCTTTACGCGTACCTAAAACTGCGCGATTTGCCACAGGATCTACCACAGATTGCAAGATTGCTGTTTCAGGCGACGAAGACTCCGACAAGATTCGTGCAGCGCATCCGGCTAGTTTGGCAGTGCTATCGTATCTCCTACCTGGTCGAGTGCGCGCATAAGGAGAACGAGATGATCGAAGTGATGCGGGCGATATTCGCTCTCGATCCCTCGGTCCGCGGTGTGGTGGTGGAGGCCGGCTCTTACAAAGGAGGGAGCGGAGTGAAACTAAGCCTAGCCGCAAGGCTGGCCAATCGCACACTTTATCTGTTCGACTCCTTCGAGGGCATACCCCGCCACGCCGAGGTCCACATCATGAATATTCATGGCAGCGAGGCGTTGTTTCCGCCCGGCAGCTATCAGGGATCGCTGCAGGAAGTAAGACACGCGATAACAGCATACGGGGCTATTGAAACGTGCAAGTTCGTGAAGGGCTGGTTTCAGGACACTATGCCACACTTTAAGGAGCCTGTCGCGGTCGCCTATATCGATGTGGATCTTCGTAGTTCAACTTCCACCTGTATGCAATATCTTTATCCCCGCCTGATTGAAGACGGTGTGCTGTTCTCTCAGGATGGGCACCTGCCTCTCGTGATCGACCTCCTTCAGGATGATTCTTTCTGGAACAATACAGTGAAATCACCGGTTCCCACGATGCGAGGGCTCGGGCGCCGCAAACTCGTAGAGATTCGGAAACCCACTCAAGAGCGCGGACGCGAATCGGCAGCCTGCGTGAACTGAAGGCTGCGAAGACGGCCAGATGATTCCAGATTGGCTTAGGTTCAGATGTGAAGACCAAAATGATTCCGTACGTCCTCGATCAACAGTCTGTCGCTAGCTCGTCGTATCACGATCCCATTCACGTGCTTTTCATAATTGATGAACTGTACGCTATTAGAGGCGCCGAACAGGTCTCGCTGAAGACAGTGCGGCTTCTCCCCAGGTACGGATTTCGCTGTTCAATTGTGACATTCAAGGTCGATCTCAATCTGCCTGGCCTACAAAATCTACCGTGCCAACTCCATGTCATGCCACTTGGACGCACATACAGCTGGCAGGCGTTAGGATGGCTGGAAGACTCCGACGACTTATTCGCTTCGAGGACGTAGATGTAGTGCACACGATTTTCGAGACGTCCGATATCTGGGGTGGCCTTATAGCGAAACTCAGTGGACCTACGGTACTGGTGTCGAGCCGCCGGGACATGGGTATTCTCCGGTCCACGAAACATCGGATAGCCTACAGACTCATGGGGCAGCTGTTCGATCAGGTTCAGGCCGTTTCCGACGAGGTACGAGATTATTGTATTCGTGCGGACGGGCTGAATCCGCAACGGCTTGTCACGTTATACAACGGCATTGACGTGCCTAATGTCATGCTGGACAACAGCACGCGAAATCCACCGATGGGCTTGGATCTTGGGGGAGCAAGTCATCGTATTGTTACGGTCGGCAATATTAGGCGGATTAAAGGCATTGATGTTACAGTTCGGACCGCAGCCAAAGTTTGCCGCCGCTACCCGCGGGCGGTTTTTTTGATAGTCGGTGCACTAGTAGAACCGCAGTATTACGAAGAAGTAAAAGGTCTAGCCCGGACGTTAAACGTGGCGGAGAACGTAAGGTTTCTGGGTTCCTCGAACGATGTGTTTTCTCTCCTGAAGCTGTGCGACATCTTCTGTCTCCTTTCCCGAAATGAAGGATTTTCTAACGCCGTTCTGGAGGCCATGGGATGTGGTTTACCCTGTGTCGTCACAGAGGTTGGTGGCAACCGAGAAGCCATCAGTGAAGGCCGGAGCGGTTTCTCGTGCCAAGTGAGGATGTGCACACCGCTGCCGACCGAATCATCACGTTGATCGAGAATCCCGAACGCGCCAGGCAGATGGGTGAGTTCGGGCGGGAAACCGTCAAGGCGAAATTCACGACTGAAGCGATGATCACCAGATTAGTGAATCTATATCATGATCTCTTGGGCCGGCGGGCACGCTAACGTTGCGGTCAGCGAGCTGATCTTCTGGGCTTCGATGGCGTTGTTGACGTACGTGTATCTGGGCTACCCAGCGTTACTGGCGATCATAGCTCCGTTCTATCGCCGCTCTAAGAAGCAGCCAGGCTACTGTCCGCGTATCTCGGTGCTGATCGCGGCCTATAACGAAGAGGCGCATATTGGCCAAAAGGTAGCCGAGACTTTGGCGCTCGAGTACCCCCCGGAGAAGATGGAGATAGTGGTGGTACACCTCGGAAACCCCGAAACCCTGGCCCGCTTCTTTCGGCGGGAGCGCTGGCACGGGAAGCATGTGATACGCGTTTTCCTGCGATCTCTGACCAAACTGCCCAATCTGAAAGCAGTGTCTTTCGCTTTGTACACGCTGCTGTGTCTGACGGGGCTCGCTGTCGGTGCTATACAACTCGTCTTGGGGGCCTCGCCGGTGCTGCTCGCATACTCGGCTGCTGCTCTGCTCGCCGCCCCTGTTCTGTTGAGCCTGCGGTCAACCATTTCCTCAAAATGTTGGAGCGAGTTCGTTCCACTCGCGGTCCTCTTCCTTACCTATGGTATTGCTCGCGCCACCTGCTTGCTATACCCCGGCAGCGGGTCTCCTCGCAAGACAATTGGGGGAACCCTGGAAGCATGACCGAGATCCGAACCCTACTGCGGCACTCGACCCACTACATGGGAGGACAAGTAGGCCTCACCCTCATTGCTTTTGTCTCGTTCCCGCTCTTCACGCGCCTGTTCTCAGTGGCGGATTACGGGTTGATGGGACTGGTCCTGAAAATCGTGGGCGCGGCAACAGTTCTCGCGAAGATGGGGATGCAGAATTCGGTAACACGGTTCTACGAGGAAGAGAAGGCTTCGCCCGACAAAGAGGCTCTGCGCCGCTTCTATTCCACGCTCTTCTTCGGAATCGGTTTGGGCGCGGTTGTGCTCACAGTGCTGTTCGCGCTGGGCGTGTGGGCCTTGCCCGCGGCGATGATCTCGTCTTATTTGAAGGACCTGCTCCTATTCGGCTCCGCATTGATCCTGATCCGCGGCACGCAGGCTGTGCTGGCGGGCTTTTTGCGCGTGGAAGGACGGACTAAAACTTACAACGTCCTGGAAATACTTGCCAAGGCGGCAGGCCTAGCGATCGTCGTGGTCCTGTACTTTGCCTGGACGCGCAGCCTGTTTGCGTTCTTCGCCGGACTGATCATGGCCGAGGCAGCGATCGTCATCGGCATGATCCTGGCGCTGCTGCGCCGGCACTTGCTCGATCCACGCCAGTTTGACTTCCGTTTCCTGCGAACGGTCGTAGCCTTCGGGTTTCCCTTGATCTGGTACGAATTTACCTACATGGTCCTGGATTCCGGCGACCGCATTCTCGTGAATTACTACTCGGGGGCGCAGGCGCTCGGCTATTACTCCGCTGCGTACAATATCGCGGCTTACATCCGGGAATCGATGGTTTCACCCATCAACCTGGCGCTCGTGCCCCTGTACATGAAGGTGTGGACCACGAAGGGCAAACAGCCGACGCAAGTGTTTCTCAACCGTACGCTGAATGCCTTTCTGCTGCTGGCGGTTGGCGTTATATGCGCCGTCTTCACAACTTCGCACGACGCGCTGGTCTTTCTGGGGTCTCAGAAATATCAAGCGGCGCATCGCTTGCTGCCGGTCTTGGTGGTGGGGCTGGTCTTCTATACACTGCATATTTTCTTCATAGCGGGCCTGCTTATTTACAAGAAGACCTCTACTATGGCGCGGCTGAATTTTTATGCGTGCGCGCTCAACATCGGGTTAAATGTTGTCTTGCTGCCCCGGATTGGCGTGATGGGCGCGGCTCTGGCTACGCTGTTCAGCTATTTGTTCGTAGTCATCCTGATGGCTCGGGCCTCGTTCCCGCTGCTACCCTTAAAGATTGACTATCGGGCTTGCGTGCGCTACGTGCTGGTGGCCGCAGTGGCCGCCCTTCTGGTTTCCCGGATCGAGCTCGGCGTTGCATTCTGGAACCTCGCGTGTAAGGGGCTGTTATCTCTGCTGCTGTATGCCGGGCTTCTTTGGGCGGTTGATCGCAATGTACGCACACTGGTCCGCGACGTCCTTCGTTCCGTCTACGCACGATCTGAGGAAGCGACGACCCTGGCGGTTGAAGAGGTTGGGGCAGGAGTCAAGAATTGAGGCAGCGAGTGGATAAGGCGAGCTAAGGAAGCTTATTTCGTGCACCTGCATTTTGGCCTCGAAGGAATCATTGCGCCGCTGGTTTACGTCGCGAGCATCGTCGCGTTTTTCCTAGCCGTGTTCTGGCGGCCGACGGTGGCGCTTTACGTTCTGATACCGCTGCTGCCGGTGCAGACCGTGCGCTACAGGCTTCACGAATTTCCACTTGGAGCTAGCTTCGTCGATATCATGTTGCTGGGCGCCCTTCTCGGTATCCTGCGCCGGCGTGAGTGGTCCCTGCCGAAGCCGCTCACAGGATTCCTCGCGATTTTCGCGGGCTATACCTACCTCGCATTGTGGAAAGGCTCCTTGACACTAGGTCTGCCGGCACCGCTTTGGGTGAACGATATACGTGTTTCGGATTGGAAGGATAACCTAATTCTCCCGTTCACCCTTTTTCTGCTGACCTACATGGCCGTCAAAGATGTCAAGCGCATGAAAATCCTCTTGGCCCTGATGTGCCTTTCAATGGTGGCCTTCAACCGGAACATCCACGATACCGCCGGGGCGCGCGATCTGTCTTCGTTCAGTTACTCGGCTCGCGCCGAATCGGGAGGCATCGGCTCAAACGGGCTGGCCGCAATTGAAGTGCAATTCGGCTTTTTCCTGCTCGCCCTCAGCACCTTTGAAACCAGGAAACTACTCAAGGTCGCTTACCTGGCTGTCGCGGTGTTCTCTTTCTATTGCATGATGCTGTGCTTTTCGCGGGGCGCTTACGCGGCCTTTCTGCTCGGGTGGCTGTACCTGGGATTTGTAAAGCAGCGGAAACTGTTAATCTTGTTCTGCATCTTTCTGTTTACGTGGCAGATCATCATGCCTAATGCGGTTCGCGAACGCATCTTTATGACATACGACGCGCAACGGGGTGGACTGGAGAGCTCTGCGGAAACGAGGTTCACACTATGGGAAGATGCGATGCAGGTGTTTCGCGTGGATCCAGTTTTCGGAACGGGCTATGATACCTATCGGCTGATGCATCGTGTGGATATTTTTACAGATACTCACAACCTTTATGTGAAAGCCATGGTGGAACTCGGTATTACTGGGCTGATCTTGTTTCTGCTGTTATTTTGGCAGCTCTACCGTCTGGGCTACACACTGTTCCGGTCTGCTAAGGACCCGTTTCTGGCAGCCCTTGGGCTTGGCCTCGCCGCCTGGATGGTCTGTGCCTTGTTGGTCAACTGCTTTGGCGATCGCTGGAATTATATGCAGATCTCTGGGTATCTGTGGGCAATCACAGCGTGTGTGGCGAGGGGTCATTCGCTCGATGAGGCCGCTTCTAACTTGGATCAACATGTTAACCCATCATTACACGTACTGGCCGAACCTATCGCAGCAATTTAGCTTTACCCCAAGCTCGTCGACGGAGGCGTCATGTTCTCTCAAGACGGCCACCTGCCGCTGGTGATTGCAACTTCTTCAGGATGACTCGTTTTGGAAAGACACGCTGAAGACAGCGGCTCCTCTTATGAAGGGATTGGGCAGGCGAAAGCTCATAGAAATTCGGCAGCCGTCAACAGGGAGGCAGTGACCCGAGCGATCGCGGTCTAACTGGCCTGTTCCTGTGCCTCTGGCCATTTCAAAACTCGTCAATTTCGACCGGAGATCACCAAGCGCTAGCATATCCCTAGTAAACAATTTCGGCCTTAACTTTTTAATACATTGACAACACGGGATTGCCTTATTAAATTTGTTCTTGAAACCATCGAAAAAGATTGGCTATATGGCAAACATTGGCGCTAGTCCGAATCACGGAGGCCGGGGACGCAAGGAGAAATTCGTTGGTTGCATATTGGCGAAAGCAATTGCTCTCACGCTGGCTGCGTTACCAGCCTTCTGCGCCCCGCCCGTGGTGTTCTACACGGACCTGGTTTCGGGGCCAAACGTCGGGGGAGAAAATAATAACGGCACTATATTGACGATTTGCGGGAAGAACTTTGGGTCAGCCAGAGGCACATCGACCGTTACGGTTGGCGGGGGCGCTCCCGCGGCGTATATCCTGTGGGCAGCCAACGGCACCGGGCCATGCGGTGGAGCCGGAAACGCGCGCGGCTTGGACAGCATCTCGGTAGCGATTGGCGCAAGTGCAGTTAGCGGTCCCGTCGTCGTGACGGTCGGCGGCGTTGCCTCAAACAACAATAAAACGTTCACCGTGACGACCTGGTCAACAACAAATAACCGGATTTTCTGTGAAGATAGCACGAACGGCAGTGACTCAAATAATGGTCAGTTTACAACTGACACACAGAGTCTTCCAGGTACTCCGGGATGCTGGCAAACGATTCGGCACGTCAAAGGAATCCTCAACGCTGGAGATATCGTCTACTTTGGCAGTGCGGGTGTCAATTTCCAATCGGAAACCGATACGGACTTTTGCACAACCGCTACGATGGTTATGTCAACGACATGCGGCGGTAACGGGACCGCGATTGCGCATAACGGCACCTCAACAAATCCTATCTCGTTGGTCGGATATCCCGGTGCGACGGCTACAATCGGTTGCCCTACGACGGCATGCCCACCTGCCGTATTCTGGTCTACGGGTAATACTGTTCAGTGGTGGAATCTCATAAACCTGGTGGAAGTTCCTGGGCAATGTGCCGTGTCGAGTGCTTCTGGAAAACTGCATTGTACCAGCGCTGTGGTGAGCGGCGGGGCATTGGGTGGCATCCGCATAGGTGGTGCAGGCGCAACGGTAAAAGACGGTCCTGGCGGTTGGAGGATAATCAACAACAATTCTCAATGTCCCAATGGGAATCAAATTGGAAATGGCTGTGTGGCCCTAACCATAAATAGTACCGTCAATACGCCGGGCACAATCTCTAACTGGATTTATGGCAATCACTTTTCCAATTACACCGACTACGCGAATGACACAACGATTGGTTGGCGGCACACCGCTGGTGTCTACCTTGGCTTTGATACTGACGAGGTAGATTTCGGGTGGAATGAAATAGATGGATCGGCTGGGTATTCAAGCCTGGGGTTACACATCCATTCTAGTGCCATTGGCTCAACCGGAGGCTTTCCCCTCTATGGCATTCATGTTCACGACAACTATATCCACGATACCCCAGCGGGCGATGACCTCTCTACCTTTAATCCATCCGTTGGAAGCGGGGTAGAGTTCTACAACAACATCTACGCACATAGTGGCGATTGCCTAGATTATCCAGGTTACACAGTTGGATGGTCGCAAGGCTATCGACGTATTGCTGTCCATTCGTTTGGTCAGCCGGGCTGGGATGAGAACTGGTCTCCAATGTCCGGGACGATTCACATTTATAACAATACCTACGTGGACACTGGTAACTGCTCCGGATCGCTAGATGGATGGCTCAGCTTGGTCGCTCCTTCTGGTTCGAGTGCGCCGATCAAACCTCCGCCTGACCAAACAATTTGTATCGGTAGCGTAGGATCTGCCTGTTCGAAGACACAATCGGGGACACTGCCCGCAGCCTCTCCCGGCTACGCTGCTTACAATGTGGGATTTCAGGTCACCTATGGTGCCAGCTTCGTGACCTCCCTATATGATGATGGCGCAGGCCATTTATGGGAAAACGGCGTGGGCGGCAGCACAGGGATGCCGACCCAAGTTGGCACTTTCAATTATACGACCCGGGCCTACAGTTTCACTTTATTGGAAAGTTCTCTAAACGCCATTGATGTAATCACCTATCGCACCATTTATGGTTATAATATCAAGTTCCAGAACAACATCATCTGGATGAGATCGTCTAATCCTGCCGGCTACATTGGCACAGTCAGTTCGCCGATCCTCTATCCGAAGGTGATTGGTGATCACAATCTCTTCTACACGGTCGGTGGCCAAACAGTTCCTGCGATGTTCGCTTCGAACATTGGCTCTAATTCTGATCCGCTGTTTACCGCGAATGGGACCTTGGGCGCTGTACCCGCAAATGGCAATTACCACTTACAAGTCGGGAGCCCGGCCATTGGAGCAGGCGTTGCTACCGCTGCCGGCAGGGACTATGACGGTAATATACGCAGCGCCTTTGACCTGGGGGCTTTTGCCTACACAGGGGGTGGGAGTTGTGACGTAAATGGGTTTGGACCAGTAACCGTCGCTGACGTACAAATCGTGATCAACCAAGCTCTTGGGCTGAGCCCATGCACGAATGGGGACGTAAACGGCGACGGCCGCTGTGACGTTCAGGATGTTCAGATCGTCATCAACGCCCTACTTGGTATGGGCTGTAGCAGCGGTTCATAGTCGTTTAGTAAGTTCGTGGATTTTCGGCGTTTCTCCACGGACCATTGTCTCACGCGAACGCCACGGTTCGTTAACTGCAGTTCGATACCGGCTTCTATCCCATCATTTATTATGTCGGCGCTGCCTCAATTGGCTAAGCTGCCAGCAGTAGTGGCTCCTCCGGCGCACCCGACCGCTCACCTGTTATTCATCATTGATGGACTATGCGGTATGGGCGGTGCGGAACGAGTCTTGCTAACCCTGGCGCGACGTTTGCCCGAACACGGCTTTTGCTGTTCCGTTGCGACATTCGCCGTCGACCCGGATCTACCAGACCTGAAAAATCTGCCCTGCCCGCTACATGTGTTTCCCATGAAACGAACGTATGGCTGGCAAGGGCTGAAGACGGCCAGAAAGCTGCGCCGACTCATCCGTTCTGAACGCTTCGAGGTGGTGCATACTTTTTTTGAAACGTCTGATATTTTCGGCGGTCTGGTTGCGAAACTCAGTGGTGCCAGGGTGCTCGTATCCAGCCGGCGGGACATGGGCATTCTCCGCTCCGCGAAGCACCGGGTGGCGTACAGGTTCATGGGGCGGTTGTTCGACCAAGTGCAGACGGTTTCCGAGCAGGTCCGTGATTTCTGTATCCGCGAAGACCGGCTGAAGCCGGAGCGAGTGGTTACCTTGTACAACGGCATTGATCTGCAGAACACAGCTACCGAAAACACTGGGGGGGGCCGAAGTGCTGTGGATCTGAATCGGGCGAATCACCGGATCGTTACTGTCGGTAACATCAGGCGTGTGAAGGGCATTGATGTCCTTGTCCGGGCCGCGGCCCAGGTCTGCCAGCGGTATCCGGGGACCTTGTTCCTGGTGGTCGGCGAAATCCAGGATGCGCAGTATTACCAAGAGCTACTGAGCCTCGCGCGGAGCTTGAACATATTCGATAACATGAAGTTTCTGGGCCCATCCCGCGATGTGTTTTCTGTCCTGAGGCAATCCGACATTTTCTGCCTGCTTTCTCGAAACGAAGGGTTCTCCAACGCGGTGCTGGAGGCCATGGGATGCGGTTTGCCCTGCGTGGTCACGGACGTCGGCGGCAATCGGGAAGCCATCAGCGAAGGCCGGAACGGTTTCCTGGTGCCCAGCGAGGATGCGGAGGCTGCTGCCGCGCGGATTCTGACCTTGATCGAGAATCCTAAATGTGCCAGGCAGATGGGACAACTCGGGCGTGTTACGGTCGAGGAGAAATTCACGACCGATGCGATGATTACTAGGCTGGTGAGTTTGTATCATGGTCTCTTGGGCCGGTGCACACCTTAGTCTTGTCTCCGCTGCCAAAGTGATTTTCTGGGCTTCGGCAGGAATGCTGATGTACGTCTATCTAGGCTACCCTGCCCTGCTGGTGCTTTTGGCTTCGTTCTGCCGCCGCCCCAGCAAGCAGCCGGGTTACTACCCTACTATCTCGGTGCTGATCGCTGCCTACAACGAAGAAACGCATATTGGTCAAAAGCTGGCCGAGACACTGGCACTGGAGTACCCCCTCGACAAAATGGAAATCCTGGTGGTCTCCGACGGCTCTGCGGACCGAACCGACGAGATTGTCAAGAGCTGCCAGGATCCGCGTGTGAAGCTTTTGCGGATAGATGCGCGCAGAGGCAAGACCAACGCGCAGAACGAGGGCGTCAAGCAGTGCCGTGGCGAAGTCATCGTGTTTTCCGACGCTACGGCAGTTTATCATCCGAAAGCTTTGCAGTACCTGGCCTGCCACTACGAGGATGCGCAGGTAGGGGCGGTCAGCGGGCGGTATCAGTATTTCGATCCGCAGGGGGAGTCGCCCACGGGACTGGGATCGGTGGCTTTCTGGAATTATGAGAACTTGATCAAGAAGCTGCAATCGCGGATCAGCACGTTGACGGGCTGCTCGGGTTGTATCTACTCGGTGCGCAAGAGCATTTACACACCGCTTCCGGCGGCTTCCTGTAGCGACCTGGTGGAGCCGTTACATGTGGTGCGGAACGGCTACCGGGTGATGTTTGAAGATCGTGCTCTCGCGTATGAAGAGACGACCAAATCGTCCGGCGAGGAATTCGGCATGCGCGTGAGAGTCGTCACGCGAGGGATCCGTGGAATTCTCAGCGTGCATGAACTCCTGAACTTCTGGAAACACGGCTGGATCTCGTTCCAGTTGATCTCGCACAAGGTGCTCCGGTGGCTTGTTCCTTTCTCTTTGATTGTGCTGCTGCTCAGCAACGCTGCCTTGGTAAAGATACCCGTATACCGGCTGCTTTTCGTTCTACAAATATTGTTTTACTCGTTCGGATTGCTGTCCATGCTGATTCCGCTGCACCGCCGCTGGAAGCCGCTGGGGATCCCGCTGTATTTTTGTACTTTGAATGCCGCCGCACTATTTGGCATATTTGAAATTCTGCGTGGTCAAAAGTATGTCGTCTGGGAAACAATACGCAAATAACGCCGATGAGAATTGAATTCTTAACACAGGACGACCCTCTCTATATACTGTCGTTCTTCGAGGAGTTTTTCCGGCACTACGCCTCGGAGTTTGAGATCATCCAGGTCTCCTGCTGCCGAACCATGGGAAGCCGCCCGCGCAGCCGGATGATTCGTGAGCTGGCCTGCTTATATGGGCTGCGGGGATTCTCGCGGCTGGCGCTCCGCTCCGGCACGGCGCGTCTCCTGGGACTACTACCGCGACCTAAGGACGCAACCGGGTTTCACTCCATGAAGCAACTCTGCCGCGCGTGGCGGATTCCGCTGCAGCGAATCGGCAATCCCAACACCGCCGCGTTCATAGATCAACTGGCGTCGCGCGCACCGGACTTGATCCTCTCCGTGGCCTGCCCGTACATCTTTAAGGAACAGCTACTGAAGCTGGCTCCCCTCGGCTGCGTCAATATCCACCACGCGCCGCTGCCAAAATATCAGGGAATGATGCCGACCTTCTGGCAGATGTTCCATGACGAGCACGTAGTCGGACTAACGATACACTATATCGCAGAAAAGGTCGACCGCGGTCCTGCTCTTCTACAGGAAAGCTTGGTCGTCGAGCCTGGCGAATCGCTCGACCACCTGATCCGCCGGTCCAAGCGGCACGGAGCGCATTGCATGGCGCGTGTGGTGCGGCAGATTGCATCGCAAACACAATCCGTCATCACGCTCGATCAGTCAGCCGCGAGCTACTTCACGTTTCCTACGATCAAACAGATACGCGAGTTCCGGCGTCGTGGATTTCGGGCACTATAACGGTCACGAAGCCCTTTTTTTTGCAGAACTGCGACAATGTTACTGGGCGACTCCGCCGAAGAGGCAGAGTCGGACGCTTGATCAGGAGCAATTCCGGAATGACGAGGGGGCCCAACACCGCGGTGGCTGCCGTTGAATTGACCAGCTCCAAATCAGCCACTCGAAACCCGCACTTTTCCGCAAGGCCCCTGATATCTTCAGCAGTTATTTTAAAACTTAAACGGTTGGAAACACGTCTTCCTCATGCCGACCTTCCAGAATCCTGACCAGCCTATTTTTTATCCATTGGGGGATGCGGGAGGCTATCTGTTTCTAATTGTGCACGTTGGGGGTATGAAAAACAACAAACTCCGCCCGGCTCCAGTATCCGGTGCAACTTCGGCTAGGGCGACCGAAGGGTCCGGCAGGTGTTCGACCACAATGTTTGCACACACTACGTTGAAGGTGTTGTTCTTGAAGGGCACTGTTGTAACGCTGTCCGCGGCCCGCTTCACGAGCGACCAATGCTTCCAAACACCCGCGAAGCTGGAGTCCATTCCGACAGCCAGGCGGCTGCGCCGGATCAGTGCGCGTTCTGCGACCTCCGACGATCTCATCCAGGGCTTGCGAATTCTTCAATCCAGGGACAATAAGCGGTTCAAGCCTCCAATACAACTCATAAGAAATGCGTTGTACGGCGCATGATGAGGCCCATGTGGGATACAAGAACGAGGTACCGTTAGAGCGTCCAGGGCAAACTTTCGATAGCCTACCGCTGGTCAACTAAATTGAGTTACAATGGTGGCTGGCTTCGATGGCCGGAGTAATAGGCAACTACTTGATGCGACACCTGAAAAAGGCCGAAGCCGATTGCGGCCGTCCGAGTTCTGAGTAACGTGGGGTAACTCAGAGACAAACAGCGACAGAGGACTTTTTCAATCCAATCCCCAAGAACTCAGTTAGTGCTCGTATTGGCCGCCTTCCTAGCAGTCGCTGCGTCGGCCGGTATTGGGTTGCGAGTCGGCCATGTCTCCTTTGATGGATCGTTCTACACCGCGGACTCGGAGCGTGGATGGGCATTACGCCCCGGCTCTCATGGTTGGGAAAGCACAGAAGGGCGGGAGTACATTCGGATTAGTAACGATGGCCTACACGATCGCGAGCACAGTCTCCCGAAACCGGCAATACGTACCGAGTTGCCGTGCTGGTAATTCGTGGACAGAGGCCATGCAAGTGCCCATGCATCAGAACTTCTGTGCAGTCCTTGAGCACGAACTGTCACACTGCCTGGGCCGTCCCGTAGAGGTCATTAATTTCGGCGTTTCTGGTTACTCCACCGCACAAGAGTTCATTACGTTGCGCGACCAGGAAGTCTAGAGCAGGAGAACCGTAACTCGTGAAATCAACTTACGACGCTCGGCTGCACCTACGCGAAGTGCTCTTAAGCCATAAGGACAAGGTCCTCCTCAGAATCGCCGTCTCCCCTCGCCTCGACCAGCCGGTCGAACTGACCGGAGCGGCGATCCTGGAGCGGGCCGAACAGCTCACGTCACAACACGCGATCCCTGGCCGTTCCGGTGTTGTACTTCTCCTGCTCCCGCACTCGCCGGAACTCTTTTTGTTGCAACTCGGCCTGGTCCTGAAAGGCTACGTGCCGGCCGTCATCGCATGGCCCACTAGCCGAATTGATCCAGAGAAGTATCAACGCAACCTGCTCCACCAGCTGCGCAACCTTCCCGCGGATCAGCTCATCACTCTCCCCAGGCTGGCCCAGAACTTGAGCGCGGGCTTGCCCTATCGTGTAACAGCGTGCGCCAGCGAAAACGCTGAATTATATGAGCGACTCTTTCCAGTGGCGCCTGTTTCCGAGAGCCTGCAGGCGGAAGTCAAACCGGCGAGTTCCACTCGGCCAAGTCCCGGTACTCTTTTCTTGCAGTTTTCTGGTGGGACTACGGGTGCGCAGAAGGCCATCGTTGTCACCGAGGAAATGCTGCGAAGCCAGCTCAGCCTGCTGGCCGATTGCCTGCAACTGTCGAGCGAAGACAGCGTGGTATCCTGGCTTCCGATGTACCACGACATGGGATTAATCGCCTGCTTGTGGTTTCCGCTATGGCACGGCGTTCCTTCACTGCACGTGGGGGCCAACGACTGGATTGTGGATCCGGAACTGCTGATCAAGTACATGTCTCAGTTCCGCGGTACTCTCTGCTGGTTGCCGAATTTCTCGTTCTCTTATCTGGCACAACGCCGCGAGCAGATGAATGGCCCGTACGACCTCAGCCGTGTGAGGGCATGGATCAATTGCTCGGAACCCGTGCGCTTGCGTTCCATGATGAGCTTCGCTGAGAGTTTTGCAGACTGGGGCGTCCGCCCGGAAAGCCTACTGGCCTCCTACGCACTGGCCGAAAATGTGTTCGCCGTCACGCAGTCGGAATTGGGCAAAATTCCTTCCACGGTGGCCAGGAGCATGGTCCATTATGGCAGCCGCAATTACAACGACCTTGCTTTCGACCTCATCGATGACGTGTTTGTCTCTTCAGGAAAACCCCTTGCAGACACGGAAATTCGCATCGTGGACGGGTCAGGAGCGTTATGCCCGGACGCCAAACCGGGCGAGATCCAGATTCGCACCGCATGTTTATTTGCCGGTTACTGGGGTAGCGAAGGTTTCAAGACACACTCGCTGTCCCGGGACAGGTTTCACGCTACTGGAGACTACGGGTTTACCAAAGACGGGGAACTGTTCGTGATCGGAAGAATCAAGGACATTGTCATCATCGGCGGTCAAAACGTCTTCCCTGAGGACGTCGAGGCCATCGTAAACTCAATGGACGGCATACATCCCGGCCGCGTCGTGGCGTTTGGCATCGAAGATCAGGAATATGGCACCGAACGCTTGGTTGTCATTGCGGAAGTACGGGGAGAATACAACATCGAAGCAGCTGTCGAGCTGGAAAGCGAGCTTCGCAAATTGGTGCTTGCCGCCATCGGCATTGCTCCGAGGTACGTTGCCGTGGTGCCACAGCGCTGGATTGTAAAGAGCACAGCCGGCAAAATTTCCCGGCGTGACACACGAGAGCGCTTCCTGCAGGAGCGGCTCTCAAAATTTCAACCGGAGGTGGTTTAGTCAATGCCCGACGACGCAACAGTCCGCTCTGCAGCCCGGGAAGTGGTCGCGAATCTGGTGAGCCGCCCGGTAAAGGACAGTGAACCGCTGATTTCTTCAGGAACCATCGACTCGCTGTCGATTTTGAAATTGATCACCCAGCTCGAGAAGAAGCTGCACGTGTCTATACCCACCGAGACACTTCAGCCTGACGATTTCGACAGCGTCGAATTAATCGTAGAAACTGTTCAAAGAGTCGTAAGGGTGTGACCTTCCCGGTCCCGCGATAACCACCGTAAGAGTTAGAGCCGATGCAATTCAATTCCTATTCGTACCTATTCTTTTTGCTCGTTGTCGTGACGATTTTTTGGAATTTGCCGAAGAAGCTTCGGCGCGGTTACGTACTGGTGATCAGCCTAGTCTTTTATGCGACCTGGAATGTTTGGTTCGTGCTGATCCCGGTCTCACTGTGCGCTGCCGTCTACATCATCGCGCGATTCATCGTCTTCCAGCCGCAAAAGAGCAGGCGCTGGATGTGGTGCGGTGTCACGCTCGTGCTTTCCGTGCTGGCCTTCTTCAAATATCGGGCGTTCTTAATTGCAAACGTGAACGTCCTGCTGACGGTGCTAGGGCTTACAACCGTCCCGTGGGCCGTGGCAATCGCACTGCCGCTGGGCATCTCGTTTTATTCGTTCGAGGCAATCAGTTATTTAATCGATGTTCGCCAGCGTCGAATTGCCAAGCTGAATTTCCTGGACCTGAATCTGTTCATTATGTTTTGGCCCCATTTAATGGCGGGACCCATCGTTCGCGTTCGCGAACTGATTCCACAGCTCAAGTTCGACTCGAAATTCGATACGCGCTTCATCTTGCGCGGTGTCGATCGCCTCATCTGGGGGCTTGTTCAGAAAAACGTGGTTGCAAATAATCTGGGTGTCTGGGTAGATGCCGGCTTCAAGTCGCAACCGCCCGGCGGATATACCACGTTGGACAGTTGGTTCCTGGCGATTGCGTTCGGATTGCAAATTTACTTTGATTTTGCTGCCTATTCCAATATGGCGATAGGTGCGGCCCAGTTGCTGGGCATCAAGCTGCCGGAGAACTTTCGGTGTCCGTACCACGCCGCCACTCCCGTCGAGTTCTGGTCCCGGTGGCACATGACCCTCTCTCGATGGGTGCGCGACTATCTATTCTTCCCCTTGAACGCGAAATTCGGTGGCGCTCCGTTCCCCTTTTACACCAGCCTGATTGGTGTAATGGCTTTGGTTGGCCTGTGGCACGGCGCCGGCTGGGGATTCGTGACTTGGGGCGTCCTACAGGGCGTTTATCTCGTGCTGTATCGGATATATGAGAGCTTTAGGCAGAATCGACAGCCGGAACTCGCAGCCTCTCGAATTTCGGCTGCCAGTTGGCGCATGTTTACGCTGCTAGCGGTCACCCTTGCCTGGGTACCGTTCCGGGCTGGCAACATCGGCCAGACGTGGGGACTGCTAAGCTGCATGTTGTTCAGGTTTAGCGCTGGAGCGGCATACCCAAAGGCCTTCTATTGGATGACGGCCTCGGTAGCCCTGTTCTGTGCCGCAGAGCCTTACCTCGTCCGATTGTTGAGCGTCTTGGATGGAGCAGTCGATGAAGACCGGCGCGTCTTGATGGCCGGCAGACTCGTGGCCCGCGGGCTGGTATATGCGTGCGGCCTGCTCTTATTTATGGTTTTTGATCAACAAGCCACAGAATTCATCTACTTCCAGTTTTGACCAAGCCTGACGCACGCCGCGATGCAACTAGGTTTTGAAAAGCTCCTGACCGCGTGAGGGCGCTGACGACTCTACGTGCCATGAGGGCGCACCCTGCGTCAGTCAAGTGTACGTCATCTTTGAAGTACTGATCGTCGGCTGGGATGCTCTCTTCATTGGCGATTAGAATGGCCGAGGTCTGCGCAGCTACTTTGCGGATCTCCCGGTTGTACTCCTCAAATCCCAGGATGATCGCATCCGCTGTCATATAAGGCATGTAATACAGACTCCACTCTGCGGCGTGCAGCTGTTGTTCGGGTGTCTGGTTTTTGCGAGCCTTGTAAGTAATTGTCGCCACTGCGACCACGGGTGCGACTCGTTGGGATTCCTCAACCAGGGCGCGTATGCGCTGCTCGAACCCACGCGAGACGAGCATTTCCGGACTCAGCTTTAGGCGTGTGTCGGTTCCTGCTCTCCTCACCCGGATGGTACGCTTCACATTCTTCTCTAGCAGGCTCCAAGCCAGAGACCATCGGCCAAGAAAGCTAGGCTGCCCCTCCCTGCCCGTAAAAAGGCCCTTTTCTGCCGCCAATTCGCGAGTGTCCCGAGTCAGGTCGGTAATCCCCTCGTCGATGATAATGACATCCGGATGCAGAGGCGCTACTCGATAGCGCAGATTCGTGAGGGACTCAACGGTCGTAAATCCCGCCACACCTGCGTTCACGTAATCGACCTTAGCTTCAGGTGATGCATGCTGGATGGTGTTCCACACTCGGTCCGGCCAGGTTGCCTGGTTGCTGCTCACTTCCGCGCAAAAAGTCATCGAGTCGCCAACAAATGCCAAACGAATCGTGCTCGTTGGCTTGGGCGACACCAGTTCCGGGCTGCGAAAACCTAAAGAATTGATCCAGATGGTACGCGTGGTTGGGCCGGCTGCAGGCACATGCAATCCCGACGCCGGGTCTACAACCGTCTTATAAAGCGTGACTGCCGCCGTCCCATGTTTAATAAGCTGGCGCAACCGTACCAGCCCTTCGATCGAAGCGAGTATCAGGACGGCCGAGAAAGCGAACAGCAGCAAACGCTTGCCGACATTCTTCTGTTCCGCAGCGAGTTCTGAATTAACTCGCATAGGGGCATTGTACCATCACCGGGATGAAACCCTGAGCCACAGTATGCCGGCCTATGCCGGCCTGCGGAAACCTGAAGGATGCACAAATTGTGCAAAAGTTTGTCACTATTTCTCAATTTCTTGCGCGCAATCCTCGCCCCTTTCGTCGCGGTCATTCCTGAACCCAGGCCTAAGTCCATTAAGCCAATAAACCCACCCGTTGCGGCACATATCCTCCTGTTCGGAAGTGAAGCTGCGATGCAACCCACGCTGAGAATGAACAAGGCCTCCGTCAAAGCGCTTAGCGTTTTTGCTAACGAAGCAGTTGCTACGGGTCCACGAGGGTCGGATCGCCTGAAAACCGGAAATCGCATACCATCGCTTGACGGCCCTGCGGGCGGTCTCAATAGCCTTTGTGCTGATCGCCCATTTGGCCGGCACCAGGAATTTCCCCGCCGCCTTGGCAACTTCGGAAAGCCTCGGGTATCTTGGCGTCAAAGTCTTTTTCGTGATATCGGGATTTCTGATCACTTCCCTGTTATTGAAGGAACACGCGAAGAATGGGCAGATTTCGTTGCGGGCTTTTTATCTGCGCCGTGTCTTCCGTATCTTCCCGGCTTCGTATGCTTTTATCGCCGTCATGTTTCTCTGTGCCGTGTTCGGCCTGATCACTCTGCTACCCAACGATCTGCTCCACGCGAATACTTACTCAATGAATTATCACCGCCCGCATGCCTGGTACATGGCACACCTTTGGTCCCTCGCTGTCGAAGAGCAATTCTATTTCATGTGGCCTGCGGTTCTGTTCTTCGCTGGGCCGCGGGAGTAGTTGTGCTGGTGCCGCTCATTCGCCTGGCTATGTGGTATGCCGGACCTGCCTACCGCGCCGGCATCGACCATGAATTCCAATCTGTAGCGGACGCTCTGGCCGTCGGATGCCTTTAGGCCGGTGTCCGGCGATGGCTGGCGGGGAAACAGTGGTATCTAAGGCTCCTCGAGTCTCCGGCATTTGTCGCTGTGCCGGTGCTCGCGGTGGTCCTTCACCTGCTCGGGTCGGCGCATCCCCGAATCTACTATTTTGTAGGCGAGACGGTCACGAACATTGCGACTGCGCTCACCATCGACCGCTTCATCAGATTTCCAAACGGTCCGGTTGGCCGCCTGTTGAATTCGTCGCCACTCGTCTTCATCGGTGCGCTGAGCTATTCGCTTTACCTGTGGCAGCAGCCTTTTTTCAACCGCACCTCCCACAGCCTTGTAGCCGCGTTTCCGTACAACGTTCTGCTCGCGTTTTGCGCCGCGCTGCTTTCCTATTTCCTAGTCGAAAAGCCCTTCCTCGCCTTGAAAGATCGAATTGAAAGCTGCTACGCCCAGCCGAAAGAACAATACGTCGGGGCCGCAGCCGCCGATTGACCTGCATGCCATGGCCAGCAGTTTCCAGATGGAATCGTCAGTCACCTGGCAGCAACGGCGTAGTTTCTATTGCCGGAATATCACGGAATTCGTCTCTGCCGCGGATCACTAGAACCACTAGAACCATATGCGCCGGTGCATTCTTTCATTTCTCCTTCTCCTCAGCGCGAAGTCATTGTTTTGTGCTGGTCCCGTAGTGTTCTATACGGACCTGACTTCAGGCCCCAATACCGGGGGCGAGGATGATAAAGGAACAATTCTGACCATCAGCGGCCGGAACTTCGGTGCAGCACGAGGTAGCTCCACAGTAACCATCGGTGGTGGACCCGTCGCGCGCGCTATCTGCAGTGGACGGATACGCGAATCGCCGTCGCCATCGGCCGACTGGCAGTCGCCGGATCTGTCGTGGTGAGTGTCCAGGGCTCGGCCAGCAAGGCGGATGTGATGTTTCGAGTCCGGCCTGGAAGGATCTTCTGCGTGTCATCGACAGTGGGAAAAGACTCGAACAACGGCCGCTTTCCATCAGCCCCAGGCTGGAAAAATGCATGCTGGCAACACGCGCGTCACGCCAAAGCACAACTTCGTCAGGGAGACATTGCCTACTTCGGTATTTCTGCCAGCGATCATTTTCAGGCCAAGTCTGGCCGCGACTCGTGCGGCTCGGGTGGCTACACAGGGTTCCTGCTTTCCACTGCGTGTCCCGGCGTGAGGGACGGGACGCCCGATGACCCCATAGCGATCGTAGGTTATCCCGGTGCGGCCGTTCTCTTCGGCGGTCCGGGAACGGATTATGCCGAGAACGGAATCGCTACCCCAAACAGCGTGCACGCGGTGAAAAACTGGACACTGTCGAATCTTACGGCAATAGCCGGATCCTGGATGGGCAAACCGGGTCGAGCTGGCATGATGTTCTCTAGGGTCGAGGGCCTGCGAGTCGTGAACTGCGATATTCAGGCGCCTTACCACTACCAATCTTCCGCATTCAATTTCGACCATACTGGATCACCGACGTCGGGGATTACGGTTAGGCTCTACGGGAACAAAATTCATAATTTCCACGTTGGAAAGATTGTACCTTACCATTACTGGAAGCACTCCGTAGGTGTGTATTTCACAGGTGATGCCAACGAAATTGATGGTGGAGGCTACGCTACATCCAAATGCCTGCATATTCACTCCTCCCCCTTCACATCAGATCCTCCGGATGGCTATCCGCAGTACGGGATACACATACATGACAATTACTGTCATGATGTGCCGGCCGCAGCAATCGATATCAATTTAATCGATCCGGGCAAGGGAACTGGTTTCGAAATCTATAACAACATATTCGCCAATATTCCAAAAAAGGAATGGGGTTCAGTTGCGGCAACCGACTAGTGTTGTGAATCATAAATTCGTTGAATAATACTGAGAACTGGGGCATACTTGGGTATGGCCATCGGACGCCCCACCAAGCCGCTCAACGTGACCCCTGAGGAGAAGGAGAAACTGGCGATGCTGGCGCGGAGACCAAAATCCGCGCAAGCGATTGCCATGCGTGCACGCATCGTGCTGGCGTGTACCGAGGGATTGAGTAACGGCGCTGCCGCTAAGAAGTTGCACATTACCGGGGCTACGGTGTGCAAATGGCGGGAGCGCTTTCGGGTGAGCCGGCTCGAAGGGTTGCTCGACGAGCCGCGGCCGGGCGCGCCGCGATCGATCACGGACGCGCAGGTCGAGGACGTGGTCACGAAAACGCTGGAGTCCATGCCGGTCCACAGCACGCACTGGAGCACCCGGCTCATGGCCGAAAAGAGCGGGCTATCGCAGACCGCCATCGTGCGGATCTGGCGTGCTTTCGGATTGCAGCCGCATCGCGTGGAGAACTTCAAGTTCTCCAAAGACCCCCAGTTCGTCGAGAAGGTGCGGGACATCGTCGGGTTGTACCTGAATCCGCCGGATCGCGCGATTGTGCTGTGTGTTGACGAAAAAAGTCAGGTGCAGG
>Ga0326728_10003326_pt1 | contig 50431 bp, 36 predicted proteins | sample MB3enrmetagenome_FD_207602 | JGI IMG/M metagenome (GOLD analysis project Ga0326728, IMG submission 207602) | Lab enriched peat soil microbial communities from McLean, Ithaca, NY, United States - MB31MN | ecosystem: Environmental > Terrestrial > Soil > Wetlands > Peat | place: USA: New York... | reverse complement strand
GGGCCATCGCGATCTCTGGGCTCTGGAGGCAATCCTCAACCCGTCTGCGACCGCCAGCCAGAAGGCGGCGTAGTAACATCAACCTAACCGCCGCTCCCCACTTTCAACTGGCAGCGGGACACGCTCTTACGGTTCGTCCTCAGGTAGAATTGCGCGGCTTACAATCGGAACATCCCCGAAATTGAAATGCGCCTGGGAAATCTGCGATTCTGAGGTAATTCCACAGGCCATATCGGGCCCTGACTCGTTACGCTTCGATGACCTCTGCCTTATGCGGATGACGCCGAACAGTACTGCCGCAAAACCAAGGAACAAGAACCAGATTGGCGAAGCATTGAGGCACGAGTCGATGAGAGAGCTGATTTTATGGGGAAGGAAGAATCCCACAGCAAGATAAGCGCTTGTCCACAGTGTCGAGGCGGCACTGTCCAGCAGCGCAAACCGCGTTCGCGAGACTCTCGACGAGCGACCTGCAAGCGCTGCAAGCCAATTGGGTCCCGGAAGAAATCGCGCCACAAGTAAAGCGGCGCCCCCGTGACGAACGAGCAGATCTCCGATGCGGATTGACCGAAGAGGTCTTGGGCGAAGACCCTTGCGACCGCCGGCAAATTTCCGTCTACGAATGCGTGCAAGCTCAAACCAAACGCAATCCACAAAAACGCAGGCGGCGACTGCAACGAAGATTGACAGTGGCCCGCTTACCTGCCCTCTGGCAATGAGGGTACCAATCAGTAACAGCATTGGTGCGCTTGCGATTGGCAGGCCTGTCTGCTCACCAAGAATGAATACAGCAAGCACCGTGAGAGGGTGACTTAACAGGAATTGTTCCGCATGCGTCATTCAATTCTCCTCCAAATCGCCGCATGCACTGCATGGCATGTCACCGGCAAACTAAATCTCATTTTGTATAGGCAGCCGAATGTTTTGGCGGCCTCGGTGTCGTTAACCAAGAAGCGTTCCGCATGCCTCATCCTGCTCTCGTCCCACATTGCTGACAGCACCGTAAGAACTGGTTTGAAATGCCGTGCTTCTTTCGTTTTTCTTACGTTCTGCGAAGGAAACGATCCGGCTTGTGGCTTGCGCCAGGGCATCCTGCACATCGCGTTGCGCTCTACCCAGAAGTACGGCGCAATCCTGCGTGTCATAGCCCTCGAGAACGCAAATGACAAATACAACGCGTTCGAAATTGGAGAGACCCATGATCGCAAGGGACTCCGGCGATGTTTTCATCGCGTGTCCCTCAGGCCCCAGACAGATCTGAGATGATAAGTCGTCGCGGATCTCGGCAGGCAAGACATCTTCGGCGTTCAACACCGAGCGAATCGCATTGCGAATCACCGCCCGGCGAGCCAAAATGTGGGCCTGTTCCCTGGAAACGCCGCTACTGCGGAAACAGGCCCTCATGGCGAGCATGAGACACCGTTCCGCCTTCGCAGTATCAGCAGTAAGAAGCAGCGCCAGACGAAACATGTCTGTCATTTCTGTTGCGAATACCCGTTGGAAATCGCCGGCTGCTGAGCAGGGGTTCTTTGGGGTTGCAATGTGCGGATTGCTGTTGAGCTCGAGCACGCTTTTCATTGCTTTCCCTCTGCACTTGTTGGCAAAGCGCACGAAGTTGCCGTTTTCTTCAGTCTCCGCTTTAGCTGTTGGAGAATGTGCCTCGTCAGCACACCTCCCGAAATAAATCTGACTCCTCGATTCATCAATTCCCAAAGAGCCAATTCACCCTCCGGGCTGATGTAAGTGAGATTTGTGAAGTCGAGAACGATTTTGCGTCCCTGCCTTCTAACGCAAGCCATCATCCAGGCAGTCCTTAGCTCAGCAACCCAGGGAGGAATCAACGCCCCATCAAGCACGAGGCGCCGCTGAGTAGGGCTGTCGACAACAGATATCCTTAACATCGAGTTCATGCCTCTTGCGTGATTGGAGCAACTGGAGTGCCAAAGACAGATGGCATGTAAGCCGCTGAATATTCATCGGTTATGGGGAAATAGGAAGAGCCGAGGTCGAAAGTGCCGTCGTCAAGATCGACAATCCATCAATCGAACGACAATCTTGGCGGAGATATAACGCGCGAAGAAGGGCCGGCGATGCCGCATTCCGGCCATGCAATCCATTAGCTGAGGGCAACGGAACAAAAGAGCCTCGACCCAATCTCCGCGGCAAAAGACTCGAGCGTCGAACGATCAGTGGCTCGTGGTATCACCGGTACCAGAGAATGTAAGGCGCCTCCAAAGGGACAAATGCATCTGGGTGGCTTGGAACCACTCTGGGCGTAAAATCCTGTGCCGGGCGCGTTGCAGGAACCGATGCGGAGTAGCGCCAGACGTTCTGGCCGACCAGCGATTCCCCGCGAGTCATCACCTGCCGAACGGGCTTACCGTCATTGGCATCGTCGGCGTAGAGTTCGACCTGGATCGCATCGGGATCCATTTCATCCAAATGGACCTGAATCTCGAAGTGATGGAGCTCTTCAGAACTCTCGACGCGCACGGAGCAGAAACGCAGCCGGGACCAATGATCGGTGAGATGACGTTTCCAATGCAGCAGATTCTCTGCAGATTTGCCGCCGTCGTTGCTTCTCCGCAGGTACGCTGTGGCGAGCGGGAGATAGTACTTTTCCGTGTACTCCAGCACGCAGCGGGTGGCAGAAAACGTGGGCGTCAGCCGGGCCATGCTTTCGCGCACCCGGGCGGTCCATCCCTTGGGAATTCCCGCATCGTCCCGCTTGTAGAACTCCGGGATCACTTCGTTCTCGAGCAGGGTGTAGAGTTGCTCGGCCTCTTTGGCGTCCCAGGCCGGGTCGTCTCCATGTTCCAGGCCATCCCCCAGCGCCCAGCCCACTTCGGGGGAGTATGCCTCAGCCCACCAGCCGTCGAGTTCGGAGAGGTTCAGGCCGCCGTTGACCAGCACTTTCATCCCACTGGTGCCGCAGGCTTCCCATGGGCGGCGCGGCGTATTCAGCCAGAGATCGACTCCCTGCACGAGATGCTCGGCCATGCGCATGTCGTAATCGGCGAGAAACACCACGTGCGAGCGAGCCGGACCACGGCGGATGAACTCGATCCAGCGTTGAATCATCTCCTGTCCGGGGCCGTCCTGAGGGTGAGCCTTGCCTGCGATCACCAACTGTACCGGCTTCTCCTTGTTGGTCAGAATAGCCAGCAGGCGTTCGGGGTTTTGCAGCAACAGATTCGGCCGCTTATAGGTTGCAAAGCGGCGCGCGAAGCCGATGGTGAGCGTATCCGGTTCGAAGATTCCCTGGGCCTGTGCAACGACTTCCTCCCGGCCGCCGTAGCTCGCGACCTGGCGCGCCAGTTGCCGGCGAATGTAGCCGACCAGAGATTTTCGTGAGGCCGAACGCATCTGCCAAATGCGGACGTCTGAAACTTTCCGGACATCGTCCCCCACCACCCGGATGAGGTCGTTTATTTTCAGATGCGTCGTCCACAGCCGCTTTCCGCACGCCTCTGTCCACAGGTCGTTGGCCGCCGCGGAATCCCATACGGGCACATGGACGCCATTGGTCACATAGCCAACAGGCACTTCGGCTTCCGGCCAGCGCGGAAAGTTGCTATGGAAGATCCTCCGGCTCACCTCGCCATGCAGGCGGCTCACACCGTTGACTGCGCCGCTGCCTCGCATCGCCAGCAATGCCATGTTGAAAGGCTCCGAGCGCTCCTGGGGGTTTTGCCGTCCCAGGGAAAGCATTTCATCCATGGAAATGTGCAGCCTGTCCGCGGTATAGTTCCGGAAATACGCGTCCATGAGCTGCGGCGTGAAGCGGTCAAAGCCGGCTTCCACGGGCGTGTGCGTGGTAAAGAGATTCCCGGCGCGCGTTGCCGTGAGCGCGACGTCAAACGGCACTCCTGTTTTTTCCATGAACTCCCGCGCACGTTCGAGGACCACGAAAGCAGCGTGTCCTTCGTTGAGATGGCAAATCTCGGGTTGCATTCCGAGCGCGCGCAGCAGGCGCCATCCCCCGATCCCCAGCGCAATCTCCTGCGCAATCCGCACCTCGGGTCCGCCGCCATAGAGTTCACTGGTAATGCCGCGGTACAACGGCGGGTTTGCCGGGTCATTGGTGTCGAGCAGGTAGAGGTGGATACGCCCTACCCTGGCCTCCCATGTGCGAAGCCACATACGGAAACCGGGCAGATTCACAGAGACGCGTAACAACTCTCCATTGGGCTGGCGTACGGGCCGGATCGGCAACTGTCCTGGCTCGTTGAATGGATAAATTGCCTCCTGCCTGCCTTCTTCATTGATGTGTTGCCGAAAGTAACCTCTCTGATAAAGAAGGCCGATGCCTGTGACCGGGAGGCCGAGGTCGCTGGCTGCCTTCAATTGGTCGCCAGCCACGTTGCCCAGCCCGCCGGAATAGATGGGCAACGCATCGCTCAGCATGAACTCCATGCTGAAATATGCGATGCGGCTCAGCGGGGCTTCGGGCAAAGAACGCTGAAACCAGTTTGCCGCCTCTTCGCGCATCGCCCTGGTTTCCAGAACCTGATCGAGGGTGCGCTGGAACTCCGGAGTCGAGGTCACGGACTTTAGCTTCTCGCGGGAGACGGTCTGCAATATCACCCACGGGTTGTGCGTCTGGCCCCACAACTCGGGATCAAGCTGCCGCCAGAGATCGTCAGCAAAATGGCTCCATGACCAGTCCAAATTCAGCGCCAATTCCGTGAGAGAATCCATCACGGATCCCTCGGGGTAAGCATTCGTTTGTTGGCTCAAAGCGTCCTCCATGTATCTTTATCCAATTCCATTGATCACAGCCCTTGAAGGCCGTCCATCCGTGTCAGTTATCCGGCTCAATGAAGCATCTTGCAGGAATTTCAATTGAACACGCATTGCCGCTTTGGGTGCATTCCGGTCTCGGCGTGCATCGCCGTTTTCCCGGTTCGGGGCCGCGACCTATTGAGCCACCCAACCGGTCACCAGGGCGGCGGCGTACGCGATCAAGCCCAAAGCTACGAGCAACTGCAATCGCCGTTCACTCATTGAATCTTCCGCGGATTCGACTTTTTGTCAAACCCGGCCTCCAAGAGCCTTCGGACCCCGATTCGGACTTCAGTCACCGTTTCCAAAAATGCTGCAGAGCGCGAATTCGTGTTTCTTCGATCTGTTGGGGCGAAACTCCCAGCAAAGCGCTACATTCGCGATCCGTACAGCCTTCGAGAACCGACAAAACATAAACGAAACGCTCAAAATCCGGAAGCGCAAGAATCGCGGCGAGCCGCGAATCGTGCGCAGTGACTTCAGGAAGGTTCCCCTCTTCCGCCGCGCGAAGCCAACTTTCATCCACCATGTGCTCACCCGTGACGCTAGCCATGGAACTATGCCGCCAGGTAATAAACGAATTGATGTTCAGACTGATTCCGGTTCAAGTCGTTCACGAGTTGGTAAGCCTCCAGAACCGGCATCCCGCCAAATGGTGAATAGGGAATGCCGGCCTTTTTGTAATGCTCTGGTCCAAATTGAACGAACTCGGTCCCATCACCGTTGATTTGCCTGCGTATGTATGTCTTGAAACGCATGGATGATCCTCCTCTGCATATGTTGTTGGATGGGCAAACGCCAACGAGCATTGCCCATCAAAAAGCTGATGTAATCTGCGGCACGTCATCTTGACCTTCTCGAGTCAGCGCCTTGACTTCCCGCGTCGGGGTGCGGCGAAATGAGCCGAAGGGCATTGCCAATGATGATTTGCCGGGCCCAGGAATTCGCCCACTCCCGAAAAGCTGCGTTGTCTTCGGCAGCCAGATCAAGACCAGCCACTAAACACCGTTCTGCCTTCGCGCGATCTGCGGTCAGCAGAAAAGAGAGAAGATACAGCCTGGAACTGTTCCCTGCAGGCGCCCGGCGAGCGGTGTCACGTGCCGCACACCCCACTCTGCCCTCGGTCGTTGCAAGGTAAGCACCACGGCAACTCATATGCGCCCTCCCATCTTCAATCCCGATTGCATACGGCCGATGGAGATCCACTGCATCACCAGTTGCGGGAATTGATGTTTCGACCGGTCCGCCGCAACATTGGAACGCCATTTCATCTCGAGATGTGATTCGCTGTGCATAATCCCGTTCATCGCAATCTCCTCTCTCCAAGCTTCAACCCGGCCAATCAATCTACTTCGCCTTCTGCGCATGCGGAGTCAATTTGCGCAGGACGAATTCCTGCACCACGGCAGCGAGTTCACGTTCGCTTGTGTTAATGGCGAATTGTCCGAAAACCAATCCTGCCCCGCGGTTTGATTGCGGATAGTATGTTTCCATCAGAGCGGCCGCCGCCAGGTCGCCTCCGAGGCTCGAGTAGTTCGGTTGCCACCGGCCGTTGTCGCCCTTGCAGATAAAGGGGCTGGCCAATGCGTGACGCAACCGCGAATTTGTCGTTCCGGTTCCCTGGTAGAAGTAGCGCGGATCCTGGTGCAGTACTGACGGCAATATGGCGCCGCCGATCAGAATGTCGCTGAATCCGTCGGCGACCTCAGCACCAAAACGCTGGCCGTACCCTTCGGCGCCCAGCCGATAGTCGGGTGTATGCGCCATCTGCCTCACGCCAGCCATGAATCCCACTCCCGTCCAGGTAACCGGATCGACGGATACCCTCATTGCAAGTTGAAACTTTAGCTTTGCGGTGAGGGGCGCAGCGTTCTGAGAGTCGTACACGACGTAGAAATTGGGAATGAACCCTAGAACGCGCTGCTGCTCTTCGATGTGAACCTGTTCGGTGGCGATTTGATCCGTCGAAGCATAGACCGTAACCGAGGTTGATGGATCTGCAACCTTAAGCTTGATTCCCGTCACAAAGACAACAGAGTCATTCGGCGTGAGGATGATAGCGGGAGAAGTCCAATCCTCGAAATTGTTCACAGAGATGCGAACCTGGTAGGGAACTCCGAGCTTGAGATCGCGGAAATCAAAAGCCGCATTATCGTTTGCCGTCGCCGTCCGGTTCTCGCAAGGGGAAGAGCATTCGAGCGTGACTGTGGCCCCGGGTATGAGATCGTCATTCACGTCCTGTACCGTGCCGCTGATACTCCCGGGCTGTGGTGCGGGAGCCGCGATGTCTTGCGCCATCATGGGCAAGGCCGTCGTCAAGCAGATCAGAAGGAGGTAATTCCGTAACATCCCATTTCCTCTCACCATGGAAGAGAAGCAATGAGGATGCCAAATCTGGGAGTTGCTAACTCACGTATTTTCAGTGGGCAGCGTTGGCCGGTGGCTGTCAATGTCGAAACTGTCGACGTCAATTTCAGGGCTTGCCAGGGCATCACGGACTGGGTTGAGAACCCCGGATGCCGGCAGAGCTGGCGCAGATGGGATGGCCCAACCCTTGCCCGATCAATGATTTCTTGCGATGGTCATGTCTTCGACTCGCTGGTTTGGAAGGGGTGAAGCCGGCTCATCAAAATGGTGGATGCTGTTTAACGAAAACCGCATGATTTTGAAATGAGCGAAGCTTGGCGGCCCTGACTTCAACAACGTACGATATTCGGCGACTCGATCCCGCGCGTAGCATTGCGCGTATCGACCAACAACTGGGCCTCGTTCGCAATGCGCGCGTAATCGTAGTCGGAGTGGTCCGTGACGATGAGGACGCAGTCATAAACGCCCAGGCCGTCGAGCGGCGCACAGGTCAGGTTTCCTTCGTAATGGCGGCCGGCTCCGATGGCCGGAAAGTACGGATCGTGATAGGCCACCTTCGCGCCCGCATTGCGCAGCAAGTCAATGATGGTCAACGCGGGAGATTCGCGCAGGTCGTCCACATCTTTCTTATATGCGACGCCAAGAACCAGGATCTTCGAGCCGTTGAGCGGCTTCCGCCGCGCGTTCAGCGCTTCGATCGTCTTCTCGACGACGTACCTGGGCATTTGTGAGTTCACTTCGCCGGCCAACTCGATGAAGCGCGTTCTGAAGCCGAACTGCTTTGCCTTCCAGGAGAGGTAAAACGGGTCGATGGGAATACAGTGGCCGCCAAGACCCGGCCCGGGATAGAATGCCTGGAATCCAAAAGGCTTGGTTCGCGCCGCCTCAATCACTTCGAAGATATCGATACCCATCCGCTGGCAGAGCTGCTTCAATTCATTGACAAGGGCGATGTTCACGCAGCGATAAATGTTTTCGAGCAGCTTCGTCATTTCCGCTGCGGCCGGCGACGAGACAAGAACCGTGCGATTGAAGATCTTGCCGTACAGGGCCGCGGCAAGTTCCCGCGAGGACGGTCCGATGCCGCCGACCACCTTGGGAATGTCGCGCCGCGCGACGGAGTTGTTTCCGGGGTCTTCCCGCTCGGGGGCGAAAGCCACGTAAAACTCACCCGCGTCGTTTTTCCCTTCAGCGCGCAAACCCGATGGGTTCCCGCGCTCCAGCAAAGGAATCAAGACTTCTTCGGTGGTTCCTGGGTAAGTGGTGCTTTCGAGTACGACCAGTTGCCCCTCGCGCAGATGGGGAGCGACGGCCTCGGCGGAATTGGTGATACAGGTCAAGTCCGGATCGGAAAACTTATCCAGCGGCGTGGGGACGCAGATGATGATGACATCCATGTCGCGGAGAGAGCTGTAGCTGCCCGTGGCGGTGAATCCTCGTTTTTGAGCCAGCACAATCTCCGTTGCGGGAATGCGATCGATGTAGCTGCCGGCCGCATTGAGCGTGGCCACTTTCCTGGGGTCGGTGTCAAATCCTGTTACGGGAAACCCTTCTTCATTAAAGAGGAGTGCAAGCGGCAGACCAACATAGCCCATTCCGATAATGCCGACGCGAGCGACCCTATGCTCAATGCGGCGGAGAAGAACCAGGGCCGGGCGTTCAGCGTTGCCTTGCTTCGTGGATTCAACCTGGCTATTTTCAACGAGGCGATCAATCACCGCGACAAACTCCTGAAATCTCTGTTTGATGAGTATCTACCACCCGCTGGACGGTCACTCTGCATAGGGTGCGTATTTGCCTGCATTGCCTTGGTCCTATCCGCGGAGCCGCACACAATGACGTTTTGCGGCAGACTCACTAACCGCCTTCTGCATATCTCCTGAGCGCTGTTGTACTGGGAATCCTCAGCATGGAACCCCGGATCTCCACCAGTCCGAGTTGCTTGAAGGCGATCAGTCCACGCGTGACCGATTCACGCACTGCGCCGATAAACTCTGCGATTTGAGCATGGGTCAAAACCATGCGGAACTGAGCTTGATCGCCGGTTTTGCTGCCGCGCTCTCCCCAGGCCAACAATTGCGATGCCAGCCTTTTGCGGACACAGGAGGACAGTCCCAGGATACGCAGAGTGGAACAGGCGTTCTGGAGTGTGCCGATGAGTTCCTTCGATGCAATGCGGTATAGCTCAGGATGCCGTTCCGCAAAGCGATGAAATTGCTCCCGGCCGATCAGGCCGATCTTTGATGGATAAAGCGTATCTGCGGACCACTCAGAGAGGCTTCCATATAAGACGGAGTCCATTCCAAGTACGGCGCCATGCTTAGCAATTTGAATGGTCAGCCTCCTACCCCCGATGTCCTGCATCGACAGTCTCACGTCTCCAGAAAGGACAATGAAGACTCGCGTGAGCAGCTCCTGTTCCAGGAACAGGATGTCTCCGGCATCGTAGTCCCTAATGGACATGGTGGATTCGAGTTCGCGCAGAGCCTCTTTCGACAGGGCCCCCAGGCAAGTATCCGCTCCCCAGGACCCGAATGTGCTGTTGCTCGATACAAGATGCGGAGTGTGTATGCTCCAAACGGGATTAACTTCAGCTTGCGTTGCAGTGCAGAGCATGGTGCAGGTCTACCTTTCTTGCCCTCTGAATTCCTGGTCGATTTCAACTGGACAAACCACATCGCTCCCAACGGGCAAAGGCTGGGATGAAGGTCTTGCTGACCACAGCTCAGTTGAAAGCCGCCGAGCCCTGAGAAGAAACATGAAAGACAGCACGGTGCCTGCAAGCATGGCGCCGGCCTGAATCATCTCCGCATTCATGGGTGAGCCTCCATTTACGCTATCCAGACTCCCTCTGAATCTTCAGAAGACCTCCGGCCCTCGCCCGTGCTGGCGAAGGGCCGGGGTCTCTCCGCACAAGCTATTCCTGCGTGGCGGCAGCTCTTTTGTGATGCCGCTCAGGCAGGGGCTTGCGAACCTCGGGTTTCATTGCGGTTTCGTCGACGGGCGTGGTCTCTTGCACATCGCTCGCGAAGTTAGCGCCAGCGGGCACCAGGTAGTTCTGCGCGTTCTGGTCGTCGCCCGTTCCTGTAGTCACGCTGATGCGATTCGCTTCGATGCCCTGTTCCATGACCAGGTAGTCCTTGATGTTCACCGCGCGTTGCTGGTCAAAGTACTCGACCTTGGCGTGCTTATGCCTGGCCGCAACCTTCTCCTGCTTCGCAGTGATCTTCTTTTCCTTGGCATTGGAGTCGGCAACGATGACCACAGTGGCATCAGGGAACTGTTTCAGATTGAGAGCGATCTGATCCAGGCAGGCTTTGGCTTCGTTATCCACGCGCGTCGGCCGCTTGGCGTCGCGTGCAAACGACACGCTGCACAGCTCCTGCACACGCGGGACCGGCGGCAGCGGCGGCGCGACGATGGTCACGTTGGTATCCGCGCTCGCCGAGTGAGTCTTGTCGTCCAGGACATTGCAGGTGATCCCCACCTTGCCGGTGGGCGCGCCCGCCGAAGAGAACACTGCGGTAGCGCCGTTGCCGCTGATGGCGCCGGCCGTGGCCGTGTAGCTGTAGGTCAGCGGGCGGTGTTGCGGACTGAGACCGGTGCAGGTAATCGTGCTGCTGTCCCCAGGCTTGATCACCGAGGGGTCTGCGGAGCAACTGACCGTGGGCGGTTCAAACTCCTTGACCGTGAAGCTAGCCGAGCACTGCGCTGATTGGCCAGGCTTCAACCCCTCCTTGCCCTTCTTGCCTTCCTTCACTTCTGCATTCACCGTGTAGCTGCCCGGGTTCAATGTGTCGGTTGCCACCGTAGCGGTCGTTCCATTGCCGGTCACTCCGGTTCCCGACCAGCTGTACAGCACGCTCACATTCTTCTTGGTGCTTACCGAACCGGCTGTCGCCGTCGCGGTCACCGCGTCGCCTTGATAAATGGCAGGCGGCGTAGCATTACACGCCAAGGTGATAGGCGGCTGCTTCTTGCATCCCGCGGCCATCAAGAAAAGACCCGTGGCCACAAAACTCATAGAAAACAATTTAAGACTGCGCAAACTCATGCCACACTCCTCACTTTCTAGCTCTCCACTTGGGCGTCAACTCGTATCGAATCGCCGAGTTGAGCGCGCTTTCCACTTGCCTGACTCGCCTAAGCCCGGTTCCTTAGGAAGCCCTTGCACTGTACGGCATCGATTCCCCATGCCGGCTCGGAGAGCTGACGGAACGGTCGCTTAAGCTGCGACTTCCCGCGCTCCCCGGGATTCTCTGCTAACTAACGCAAGCAATAAGCGTGCCAAACAGCAATGCCATCACCTTCCTGCTCATGCATGAGGCGCTGCGCGCCACACACACACGCATGCACGTTCAACTCGTGCTCGCCACATGTATCCCAAACACAATGAATCGTGTTCCTAAAGGAATGCGCAGCCTGTTTGCTCTCATGGGGCTGTGGTAATGAACTCGGAGTTCTGGGGGCTAAGCAACCTCTTTGTTTTGTCGAGAATTCCTCCGGAATGTCGCGCGAGTTGCGAATTTGACGTCGACATTTTCGACACCGTTTGGCGTGTGTAGGGCTGCCCATTGATAACAAAAGAGATATGCATTTCAAGATTTGGCACCGTCCTTGCTTTAGCTCAACACCGAGGAGAGCAGCACAACAGGAACACCGATATGAGAAAGACCACGACGGTGCTTTCACTAGGTCTGGAGGAATGGAGCAATACCCTTCGCGACGCTGTGCTCCCCGGGAAGGGATACGGGTTTGCTGGTGTGAACAGCTATTGGAATCTCTGCCGTCTGCCCGAGGCAGTCTCGGCTGATATCGCCATTCTTCATGATTCGTTTCCGAAGCATGAATTGCGCTACGCAGCCGAATACATCCGACGTCGCTGGCCCACCGCAATCATTTTTCTGATGAGCCACGGAGAGGCGGTCCTGGACGATCCGCTCTATGACGATCGGGCCGACGCAGGGATCTCGCCGGACACATTGGTTTCGATGATCGAGAAATCGCTGGCAAGGAGCCGGCGCAGCAGGTTGAATAGGCGACGCCAGTTGGCAAGTTACCGAAGCAAGCGAGATGGCGCGATCTGCGGTTCCAACTGACGTTCGTGCTGGCGAGGACTTGAAGCGCATCTGGAGGAGAAAATGCAATTGACATGGAAACCAGAATTGGCGCTCGCGACTGAATCGGGGGGGTGTCCGCAGTTCAACGAGGTTGACGGTGGCGCCCAGCAGCGAAGCGATGAAGAACTCGTCATTGCCGCCCAAAGCGGAGATGCATTCGCAATGGACGAGCTGCTGGGCCGCCACCAGGGAATGCTGCACGGCTTCGCGTGCCGCTACGGCGCAAATGCGGATGAAGCCGCCGACTTGGTTCAGGAATCGATGCTACGAGCTTTCAGGAGCATCGGGAAGTTTCGCAGCGAATCTCGCTTCGCCACCTGGCTGGTCGCCATTGTGATCAACACCGCGATTTCCAGAAAAAGGAAAGAAAAACACTTTCACTGGGTTTATCTCGACGAACCGCAAACAGCAGGTGTTCAAACCTGGAAGAGAAGCCTTCAGGATCTCCGCCTGAATCCCGAAGAGCGCTACCTTCACTGCGAGCTTCGTGCTCTTCTGCGGCGCGAGATTCGGAAACTGCACCCAAAGTATCGATTCATCTTGCAGGCATGCGATCTGGATGAATGTCCCGTCGAGCAAGCCGCGCAATCGTTAGGCATGAGCTACGCAACGGCCAAGTCGCGGCTGCGGAGGGCGAGGCAGAGCCTCTCCGCTGCATTGCAGAGACGCACAGCCGTTGGCAGCGAACTGCACGCGGGTTAGCGGGGAGCCTGATTTCATCTGCAGAAAGCGATATTGATGAGTTCAATAGCACAACACGAAATCGCGCAACAGGAACGGCCTGGATGCGCCGTTCGCCGTGCACTTCTTCGCCGACTATGCCATTCCCATTTCGATCTAATCGGTTGTGATCGGCCTCGCTGCGGCGACTCTCATGGGCATCATAATCGGTACTTATCCGGCAACTCGTGCAGCGCATCTCGATCCCGTGGAGGCGCTGAAGTATGAGTGACCTGAGTTCACAACCTGTCATCTCGGAACGCAAGCTTCATGAGTCGCTGCCAAGGGTCGCTGGCCCTTCTGTTTTGCGGCCTAAGGAACTTCCTTTTACGGCGGAGGAGCGCGGTTCAGTAACCATCCTCTTTGGCGGCCTTACATGGAAGCACGAGCGTTTGATCGAAGGCCTGCTCGCCGGAGCAGGATACCTGTGCAAGCACCTGCCGGAGACCGATCGCGGCGCACACGAACTCGCGCTGGAGTATTGCGCGAGCGGAATGTGCAATCCCGTCTATTTCACGATCGGCAATCTGCTCCGCTATCTGCGCCGCCTTCAGGATTCCGGGCTCAGCGCCGAGCAGATCGTGAAGAAGTACGTCTACTTCACCGCGGCCTGTGGAGGGCCCTGCCGTTTCGGCATGTACGAAGCCGAGTTCCGCGCCGCCCTGGCCGCGGCCGGATTCAAAGGGTTTCGCGTTCTCTCCTTCTCGCAGGACCACGGCATCCGTGCCTCGACGGGTCACACCGGCATGGATTTCTCGGTGGACTTTGGCATGAATGCCTTGCACGCGTTTATCCTCGGCGATCTGTTGAACTCGGCGCAGCGCCGCATCCGGCCTTTCGAAGTGCAGGCTGGAACCACGGAACGCGCCATCGCGCGCATGACCGACGGCATTGCCGAACACTTCAGGACGTATCGCGGATTCGAGCTGGACCGGATCGTGCCGAGGCGTTTTTGTCCTCAGCGCGAGTCGCGGGCCTATTTCATTCCCAACCGCACGGTAAAAATTCTGAAGCATTTATATGGCAACGCGCTCACCACCATTCTTCCCACCGTCTCGCGCGAGCTGCACGAGGTCGAAGTGGATTGGCTGCGCGTGAAACCGGTGGTCAAGGTCATCGGCGAGTTCTGGGCGCAAATGACGGAAAGCGACGGCAACTTCCGCATGCTCGACTTCCTCGAAAAGGAGGGAGCTGAGGCCTCCATCGAGCCCATCAGCACATGGCTTCTCTATCTGCTGCACCAGCGGGGAGACCATGCCGCATATCGCGGCCAGATGCTGCGCTACACCGCGCCGTGGTCTTCTCCGAAAAATGCCCTGCGGGCGCGCCTGCCGCTTCTTCTCAAGCGTCTAGGTTTTTGCGCAGGAAGCGCCATTTATCGTCACCACTTTTATCGCCTGGCCGAGCTGCTGGGATTTCCGCGGCCGAGCCTGGTGCCGCAGCGGAAGCTTGCCGAACTGGCGACGCCTTTCTATGACACGCGCCTGCGCGGAGGCGAGGGGCATCTGGAAGTTTCCAAGACTCTCTACTACACGCGCAAAAAGAAGTGCCACCTGGTGCTGGCGCTCAAGCCTTTCGGTTGCCTGCCTTCGGTGCAATCGGACGGCGTGCAGGCTTCCCTCGTCGAGAGATTCCCTGAAGTGAGTTTCCTGCCCATCGAAACCTCGGCCGACGGAGAGATTCACGCTTATAGCCGCGTACAGATGGCCCTTTCCGAGGCCCGGGCCAAGGCCTCGAGCGAGTTCGAGCGAGTGCTTCAATCCACGCACCGCCCGATCGAGGAAATCCGAGAGTTTGTTGCAGAATTCCCCGAACTGCGGCATCCATTGCACCCCATTCCACACGCGCCCGGTGTGGTTTCAACGGCCGCAAACTTCGTGTTGTACGCCAATCAACTGATGGACATGCGCCGCAAGGAAAAGGCGCGCTCCTGGGTCTGGTTGGGAGAGCAATCGAACCATGCGGCACTCGGCCGTGTCTCGTCAAAAGGAGAATGATTCCATGAGCGATCTACCGCGTCCCTTTGCCAACACCACTGCGCAGGTTCCGACTCTTCGCCTGAGCGAAGACGTCAACGAAGAACTGAAAAAGGGCCAGCGCTCTCAGGTGCCTCCGCCGCGGAATGGGATTCCCGCAACCCTTCCCGAACCCGTTTTTCCGCGCAATCCGAAGCTGTTCTCCGCGCCTGACGAGGACTATTTCCCCAAGGACGGGAAGCGCCACTATACCCTCCCCCAGATCTACCACACCATGCGCGGGTGGATGTTCCCGTATTTCCGCTCGCGCCTGCTGCCCGGCGAGTTCCACCCGCTCATTACGTACCTGTTCACGGAATGGAAGTGTAACCTCGATTGCCACTACTGCTGGGCCTTTGACAACCGCGTCGCCGGCATGACCGAAGACGTTGCCAAGCGGTCAATCGACTGGCTGCATTCGACCACTTGCAGGGTCCTCGCGCTCATGGGAGGCGAGGTCCTGCTTCGCTCCAAATTCGCGCATAAGGTGATCGATTACGCAACGCAGAAAGGCTTCTGGGTCTATTTGCCGACCAACGGAAGGCTGCTGAAGCCGGACGCGATCGACCGTCTTGCGGATGCGGGCGTGGGAAGTGTGAACCTGGCAGTGGATGCCTGGGACCTGAAGCCAGGCCTGCCGAAAGCCATGGTGCCCATCCGCGAGAACTTCAATCACCTCATCCGCAAACAGTACAAATACGGATACACGGTCTTTCTCAACATCAACATCTGCCGCAACAACCTTGAAGATGTGCGCATGCTGACGCAGTTGGCACGCGACAACAATATCGCCACGGATTACCACATTTGCGAAACGCCGATGATGGAGCACAGCGAGTTCAAGCATTTCCAGGATAATCCCGTATTCATCCGGCCCGAGGATCACGCGGCGATCGGGGAACTGATCGACTGGCTTATTGAGAAGCAGCAGAGCGGCTGGCACATGGTGAACTCCGTACAGCGGCTTGCCGAGATGAAGAAGTTCATCAGCAAGGAACTCGAGGAGTGGGGCTGCCGGGCCGGCCAGAACAGCATGATCATCCGGACCGACGGCACGCTGGCGCCCTGCTTCCCCATGTATTCGTCCAATCACGACTGGGGCACCATTGAAGCTCCCAAGATGGATCCGAAGCAGCTGTGCGCCATGAAGCGGGAGTGTGAGCCGAATTGTTTCTCGACGCTGAATCACATCCTGGCATTTTGCTACAACGACGCTAACGTGCTGCGCTGGCTGCTTAAGCAGGCCGCGCATGGATTCCAGGGCGTGACCGGAAACATGGAGTAGGCAGGATACGAGCAGAGCAAAAGGGAGAATGACCATGCAACAGTTCCTGGTGGGTCTCGATGTCGGTTCGACGACGGTGAAAACCGTTGTTCGTTCCACGCCTGCCGGAGAGACTTTGTTTCACGACTATCGCCGCCATGAAGGCCAGCAGGCATCGACTGTGCTGCACATGCTGCAGAAGGCAAAGCGTGAACTCGGCATGGCCGATGTGAGAATCCGGGTCTTCATGACGGGAAGTGGCGGGCAGCATTTGGCAGAATTACTCGGCGCCCGCTTTGTTCAGGAAGTCGCTGCCGTCAGCCTGGCCGTCGAAGCTTCGTTCCCGGATGTTCGTTCGGTGATCGAACTCGGCGGCCAGGACGCGAAGATGATCATCTTCCAGGAAGGCGCGGTCCCTGGCCAGCGAAAGAAAATCGCTTCGATGAACGACAAATGCGCCGGCGGCACCGGCGTCGTGATTGAAAAAATCGCGGCCAAACTGCACATTTCCTCCGAGGAGCTGTTCACCGAGAAGTATGAGAATGCGCATATTTATCCCGTAGCCGGCAAGTGCGGAGTCTTCGCCGAAACCGATATCACGGGACTTCAGAAGCAAGGCGTTCCTGTCAGCCATCTCATGGCATCGCTTTTTAATGCCATTGTGCTGCAAAACCTCAGTGTGCTGACGCGGGGGAACACTTTAATGCCCAATGTATTTCTGCTGGGCGGCCCGAATGCCTATTTCCCAGGCCTGCAAGCCGCATGGCGGAGAGGGCTTCTCGACCTGTGGAAGCGAAAGAACGTTTCCCTGCCAGAGGGTGCAACCGCGGAGGCAATGGTCAGCGTGCCGCCCATGGCGGAGTACTTCGGCGCGATCGGAGCCATTCAGTTCGGAGCAGCGGAAACCGAAGAAACGCCGTATCAGGGTACACAAGCGCTGGAACTGCACATCCGCGAAAGTGAGGCTTCGCGCAGTTGCAAAACCAGGTCCGGTGGTTTGTGCAGGGATGAAGAGGAACTCTCGAACTTTCGCCGCATTTACTCTCTTCCCGCTGTGTCAACCCCGGCCCCGGTTCGAAGTGAGCGGGAGATATTTGTCGGTCTTGACGGAGGCTCGACTTCCACCAAGGCGGTGGCACTCTCGGCCGATGGGGAAGTTCTTGCCAGTTCCTACCGCCTGTCTCAGTCGGATCCGATCACGGATGCTATCGCTGTTCTCAACGAGTTGCGCTGGAAGCTCAACATCTCCGCGCCCTCTGTGAAGGTGCTCGGCCTGGGAACCACCGGGTATTCGAAGGACCTTCTGAAAAAGGTTCTTTCCGCCGATGTAGCCCTTGTGGAGACCGTAGCTCACGCGAATTCTTCTTTGCGCGTGTTCCCGGACGTCGATGCCATCATCGATGTCGGCGGTCAGGACATCAAGATCATTGTTCTGAAGGATGGCGCTGTTAAGGACTTCAGGCTCAACACACAGTGCTCGGCGGGCAACGGGTATTTTCTGCAGGCCGCGGCGGAATCCTTCGGCATCCGTATTGAAAACTTTGCCGATGTTGCATTTCAGGCACGGCGCATCCCGCAATTCAGCTATGGATGCGCCGTTTTTCTCCAGTCCGACATCGTCAATTTTCAACGCCAGGGCTGGCGGCCCGAAGAGATCCTCGCCGGCCTGGCAACGGTACTCCCCAAGAACATTTTTCTTTACGTCGCTGGCGTCTCCAATGTCGCCACCCTGGGAAGCCGATTTGTTCTCCAGGGCGGGACGCAGAAAAACCTCGCGGTCGTCAAGGCGGAGTTGGACTTTATCCGCAAGCACTACCACGGAGAGGGAGTCCCGGAAGTCGTGGTTCATCCCAACTGCTGCGAGGCCGGGGCCATTGGCGCCGCGCTGGAAGCGGCAGAGGTTTGTCGATCACAAAACGCCTCCAGCTTCCCGGGATTTGAATTTCTGGATCGGCTCGAGTATTCCGTCCGGCGCGATGAATCGACGCGCTGCCATTTCTGCACTAACCGGTGTTTGCGCACCTTTGTGGAGTTGAGCGCCGGCGCAGGCGGCGAGAGTGAGTCAAAGCGGGTCATTATCGCCACCTGCGAACGTGGAGAAGCAGAGAGCGCCGACGCAGTGAGGAGGATCAACAACACCTGGTACGCGCTGCGCCAAAGCTCCCCGAATTACGTTCAGTTGGCGGCAGAGAAGGTGTGGTTGCCGGTGCAGGGCGCTCCTGTCATCTCAGGATCGAATCACGAGCATTCCGGAAGGTTTTCAGGCCGGGTCAAATCAAAAGCGCAGCTTCGTTCACAAATCCGCATCGGAATCCCCAGGGTTCTCAATCTTTATATTTACGCACCTCTATTCTCCACGTATTTTGTAAGCCTTGGCGTGCCAGCGCGAAATCTCCATTACTCGCGCTTTTCAACTCCCGAGAAATATCAGGAGGCAGCCGGTTTTTCAGCCATTGATCCCTGCTTCCCATCCAAGGTTGCCGTCGCCCATATCTACGAACTGATCAAGCACTGCGAGGAGGAACCGCTTGATGCCATCTTCTTCCCCATGTTCGATGTGCTTACAACGCATCTCGAGAATTGTGTGGGCTCAAACGCATGCCCGTCCGGCACGGCAACGCCGGAAGCGGTAAAGGCTGCGTTCTACCGCAAAGTGAATTGGTTTCAGAAAGCGGGAGTGCGGTATCTCAATCCCGTTCTGAATATGATGGACCGTGAACTTTTCAAATACCAGATGTTCAACTGCTGGAAAGAACTGCTGCATCTGGATTGGGAAGAAAACGCGCAGGCCGTGGACGTAGCCTTCGCCGCATGTTCAGGTTTTGAAAATGAAATTCGACGCCAGGCGCGCCAAACGCTGGATGACCTGGAGCGGAGTGGAGGGATTGGCCTGGTGATGCTGGGCCGGCCGTATCACCACGATCCCGGTTTGAATCAAGGGATCTTCGAAGAGCTCCACCGGCTTGGCTACCCCATATTTTCACAGGGTCTGCTCCCACTGGATAAGAATCTTCTCGATCGTCTCTTCGGCGTCGATGTCGAGGCTGGCCTCATCCGTTCTCCGCTGGACATCTCGGATGTGTGGAAGAACACTTTTTCGACAAATTCGAACCACAAGATTTGGGCTGCGAAATTCGTGGCTCGTCATCCGAATCTCATCTCAGTGGAACTTTCGAACTTCAAGTGTGGACATGATGCCTTCATCAGCAGGCTGATTGAGAGGATTATTGCCGCGTCCGGCAAACCGCACTTCTCTTTCCGCGATCTGGATGAGAATCGCCCATTAGCGTCGCTTCGCATTCGCATTGAAACCATGCATTATTTCCTGAAACATTATCGGGACCGGTTGAAGGAGAAAATGCCGATCGTTCCACCGCCGCGCCAGCCTAGGGACCAGAGATGCCTCACGGTGCTGTCGGACATCCGCGATTGGCAAATCCCACCCGAGTGGCCGCCTGCTGCGGTGGATGCGGGCCGGTCAGCCCCCGAGAACGGAGTTCAACTATGAATTTGCGCACATACATCCATCGCTGCAAACGTCCAGTGCTGGCGGCGGTATTTCTGCTTCCTGGAGCTGGCTCCTGGTCGCAAATTGCACCCGCCGCATCGACGACACCCGACGCGACGCAGATCGCGCAGGCCATCGAGCGCCACGACCAGACACAGGCAAAGGCACTGGAGCGCTACCACGCCCTCCGTCATTACGAGGTCACGTATCGAGGCTTCTTCAAGAACATGACTGCCAAAATGGACGTGGAACTCGACTACGACGCGTCTTCGGGGAAGAACTTCCGTATCGTTTCCCAGAGCGGCTCGCACACGCTTTGCGAAAAGGTTCTCAAGCGCGCACTGGACAGCGAGAAGGACGCATCTCAGGATCATGGCGCCCATTCGTTGACGCCTGCGAATTACAAGTTCCAGTTGCTAGGGAGCGAGGCTCTCAACGGGCGGCCGACCTATGTCTTGCAGGTCGATCCGGTGTCGGACAGCCCGTATCTCTATCGCGGAAAGATATGGGTGGATGCGGCGGATGGCGCGGTGTCAAAGATGGAGGTGCAACCCGCAAAAAATCCTTCGTTCTGGATATCGCAGACGCTGGTTCACCAGACGAATTCGAGAGTTGGTGACTTCTGGCTTCCTCAGTTGAATCAAAGCGAGACCAAGGTCCGCATCGGCGGAAAAGCCGTAATGACTATCAATTACGGAGACTACCAGATCTTGCAGTCACAATCGCCGCAATCCCACGGCGAGACCGGCCCGCAGCTGGAGAACGAGACTCAACGGGCGTCGGTCCGATGAGGGCAGGAAAGGACGAAGCACGTCCGGCGGCGAGAGATGATGAAGCTCTTTTCCACGATCGCTGTCATTCTCATGGTCGCGGGTGCCATGCATCTCGATGCGCAAGTCCAGGCGGGCAGTCGTCCCCGGGTCGGGGTTGCGCTGAGCGGTGGCGGAGCGCTTGGACTGGCGCACATTGGCGTGCTTCGCTACTTCGAAGAGCATCACATCCCCATCGATGACATGGCAGGCACGAGCATGGGTGGGCTCGTCGGAGGCCTCTATGCGACGGGCATGGATTCGCAGCAGATCACCGACCTGGTGCACCAGATCGACTTCGAATCTCTTTTGAGCCCAAACCCGAAATTCACTGACCAGCCGATCGTCGAAAAGCAGAAATGGAATCGCACCTTCGGCGATCTGACCTTTCGCTTCGGCAAGAAGTTTTCTCTGCCGTCCGGGTTGAATTCGGGAGAATCGATTTCGCTTTTGCTCAGCCGCGCCACGCTGGCGTACTCCAATCTGCATGACTTCGACGAATTGCCCACGCCGTTCCGCTGCGTGGCGACCGACCTGATCAGCGGCAAGGCCGTCGTCCTCCAACAAGGTTCGCTCGCCCTTGCCATGCGCGCCACCATGTCCATTCCGGGATTCTTTACTCCTGTCAAACTCGATGGCATGGTCCTGGTCGACGGCGGAGTCGTGCAGGTGGTTCCGGTTGAAGTAGCCAGAAACATGGGAGCGCAAAAGGTCATCGCCGTCGCGTTCCAATTGCCCAGCGCTGCGCCGGACGAGTTGACGACCATCCCCGACATCCTGCGCCGTACCACGGCAATTGACGCCGCGCAAAATGAGCGCGCATCGCTCGCGGCCGCTGATCTGGTCATTTTGGTTGACCTTCCGCACCTGACTACGATGAGTTACAAGAATTCGGAAGAAATCATCGAGGCCGGATACAAAGCCGCTCAGGCCCGGGCAGCCGATCTCCGTGCCTACGAAGTTTCGGACGAGGCGTGGGACGCCTATCTTCGCAACCGCATGAGCCGTGCGCGCACGGCGGAGCGGCAGGGCGCCGTCGTAGCCGTCGCAAGCTCGCAAAAATCCTTCCAGCAAAAGGCTCAGGAAGAGCTGCATCGCAAGCTCGGCGACCGCATCGTGCCGGAACATGAATTACAGGATGTGATCAGCGGCATGGTGACTTCCACCGCGGTTCCGGGAGCCTATTACGAGTGGCAAAACAAACCGGGTAAACCGGAGGGCTATAAGGTTGATTTTGTCCCGCGGCCCGGTGACCAGATTCTTGTGCGGCCTTCCCTTCGCTATCAATGGTCATCGGGAGAACCCGATCGCGGCAGCTTGCGCCTCTCCACTTCGGCCGTCTTTCGGAACGCATATAAATCCCGGATCGTGGGCGCCATGGAGATCGGCTACGACCCCGGACTTCATGCCGAGTATTACAGCCCTTTTGATGGAACCTCCTATTTCATCGCTCCAGGATTTGTGGTGCAGCGGTTCCACGACAGTAGCTATGCTGGTCCTGTACGTTCCACTGCAACGCGTGATCGCGTCGGAGGATCCTTTTATGCGGGTTTCGGAACATGGAGGAATGCCCAGATACGGCTTGGGGGCGAGGCAGGACACGACGAATATAGCGGCGCCCCGGCAGTCGACGGAGTGAAGGCAGTTGGTGGAAACTACGCGGCGGCGGAAATCCGCTGGATCTTCAACTCCCAGGATTCTGGCGGACTGCCCTCGCGCGGCACAAGACTCGAAGGTTCCGCAGGCTACAGCTTCCGCAATGTCTCCTACCCCTATCTCGAAAACGAGTTCAGCACGCTTCGCCCGGTTGGCCGGTTTGCGACGGTCTTTGCCACAAACCAGGCCGATACGAGTCTGGGCCAGAAGCTTGATTACTTCGAACAGTTCACGGGAGGGGGCATGAACCAGCTCGCCTCGTACCGTTATCAGGAGTTTCACGCGAACACGCTGGCGCTTGCCGGCGGCGGCGTCCTTGTTCGTGATCGCTCTGCCCTGCATCCCATGCGTACCCCGGGATTTGCGGCCTGGTATGAAGCCGGCCGCTTCGATATGGGGTCCGGCGGTTGGCAAACACATCAAAGTACCACCGCCGGCGTCTTCGTGCCCACTCCTATCGGCGCCGCCGGCGTCACTCTCAGTGTGGACGAATCAGGAAAAGTACGTTTCCGCATGCTGGTCGGAAGCTTCTGAGCCTGCAAGATCTGGGTGAAGGCAAACGCTGGTTTTTCGCGCTATAGGCAGTGCCGCGCCCGCCATCACCACCGAAACCGGCGGCGGCGCCCGCCAGCTTCCCCCCTGCAACAGGCTCTTCTTGGCCGGGCCACGAATGACAAAACTGTTTCGCTTGTCATCGACACTTTCGACTTGTAGGCCGATGGGCCTCGCGCCTGCCGTTGATTCTTAAGTAATTACGCTTGGTCCGCCTTTGGCACCTCGCTTGCTCTTACCCATGTGGCAAGACCGGGAGCGCCTGTTGAGGGCGAGACGCAAACATGACATTTGTCCATTCAGAAATTGAGCGTACTTGCGATGCGGGGAAGATCGAACACAACACGATCTTCCTGCTGGCCATCCTGATCGTCATGTACTTGCTTTTCCCTGTTCACTTATTTGGGCAAAGCTCTGCGAAACCGGGAACTGTTGAAGGCACGACATTTGTTTCCGACGCTGGTGAGCCCTCCATGCTGCCAGGCGCAAAGGTCGTCTTGAAAGGCTCCTCGACCCTAGAGACCGAGTCCGATGCAGAGGGAAAGTATAGTTTCTCCGCAGTCGCGCCCGGCGCGTACACCGTCGAAGCCGATTTTCCCGGTATGCACGCAGAACAGGCAGTCACCGTAGCGCCCGGAGCGGATGTGAAAGTGGCGCTGGAACTGAAACTCGTTAAAGTCGACACTACGGTCACCGTGACCAGCAGCAGCTCGAACGAAGCCCAGATTTCAACGGCCACCGTGACGATTTCTGAGAAAACCATCGCCGACGCTCCCAATGCCAATGAACGATTTGAGAGTTTGCTCCCCCTAGTTCCGGGCGTGGTTCGCGGTCCTGACGGCCGCATCAACTTGAAGGGCGCTCGCGCGACCCAGAGCGGGGCCCTGGTGAATAGCGCCAACGTCACCGATCCCGCCACCGGCAGCCCCGCCATCAACCTGCCCATCGACGTGGTTTCATCGGTGCAGGTCATCTCCAACCCCTACGACCCTCAGTACGGCAAGCTGACTGGAGCACTCTCGACGGTAGAGACAAAAACCAGCAACTACGAGAAGTACCACTATTCGATTCAGAACATCGTCCCCCGCTGGCGCGATCGCGCCGGCACCATTATGGGCCTTGGCGCCGCCACGCCACGCACCACCTTCACCGGACCCATCCTCAAAGACCGGCTCGCGTTCACGCAATCGTTCGAGTATCGATTCTTGCGGACCCCGGTGAACAGCCTGCCTCCGCTCGTGCGCGACACCAAGCTGGAAGGCTTTGACTCGTACTCGCAACTGGATTTCACTCGCGGCGCCAAAGAAACGGCGACAATCACCCTGGCCGTCTACCCACAGAAATTGGACTATATGGGGCTGAATACCTTCACGCCCCAGCCATCGACCTCGGATTTTCGCCAGCGCGGGCACGAGGTCTACGCACAGGACCGATACGTCACCGGACCTGAAAGCATGCTGATCTCCCAATTCAACTACAAGACCTACGACACCGACATCAACCCGCAAAGCTACGAACCCTACGAGTTGATGATCGACACCACCCAAGGCGGGTTCTACAACCAGCAGAGCCGCCGCACCACCCGCTACGACGGGCAGGAGAGTTATCAGTTCGCGCCTCGCCATCTTGTGGGCGCGGGCACTCATCAATTCAAGGTTGGCGTGGACTACTCACACTCGTCGTTCAACGGCATGGAGGAGTATTTTCCCGTCCAATTGATCGGATCCACGGGAGCGGTGATCGAGCAGATCACCTTTACCGCGCCTACGACCTTCAACATCGGCCAGAACGAAACCGCGGCGTATGTTTCCGATCAGTGGGCTCCGGTGAACCGGGTATCCTTCGGTTTCGGCGTGCGCCTCGACAGCGACACTGTCACAAGTTCCACGCACGTTGCGCCGCGCGGAGATGTGCTTCTGACGCTCACGGGCGACGGCAAGACCCTGCTGAGGGCCGGCGCAGGAATCTTCTACGACCGCGTGCCGCTCATGCTTCCGGTCTTCGCCGATCTGCCCGGGCGCACGGTGTCAATGTACGACGCCTCTGGCCAAGTGTCGAGTTCCACTGCTTTCGTCAACGCGATCGTGGGCGGTTTGCAAAATCCGCGCAGCACGTCGTGGAATGTTGAGTTGGAGCGGCAGGTCACCAGCACTTTCACCACCCGTGTGGGTTATGAAGAACGCCACACCGCCAGGGACTTCGTGGTGTCTCCTGTCGCGGGGGCGGAAACCGGTGTCATATCGTTATCCAACGGTGGCAGCGATTCCTACCGCGAGTTCGAGTTTACAGAACGCTATCAGATTCCCCGCGCCACGGTGAATGTATCGTATGTGCGCTCGCGGGCTTACGGCGATCTGAACGATCCATTCCTCTTCATCGGCAACTATCCGCAGGCGGTGATTCAGCCCGACGCTAAGGCGCGTCTGCTTTTCGACGCCCCCAACCGCTTCCTGTTCTGGCCTACCCTTGTCGGGCCGTGGAAACTGACCATCCTGCCGGTGTACGACCTTCACACGGGCTTCCCCTATTCGGTTGAAAACCAGTATCGCCAGTACATCGGTCCACGCGATGACCGGCGGTACCCGCGGTTTTCATCCTGCGACCTGCAGGTCACCCGGGCCGCCACCGTTCACGCCGCGGGAAAGCGGTTGCACTTGGTTGTCGGTGGTTCCGTTTTCAATATGTTCAATCACGATAATCCCCGCGACGTGCAGAACGACTTCGACAGCTCCACGTTCGGCGATTACTACAACCCCGCCTGGAGAGAATTCCGCGGGAAATTGGTATTCGAGTTCTGATATATGAGGCTTGGCATCATCACAGCCGCTTTGCTCGCTTGCTTGTCTGTTCCGCTGGCCGGTCAAGCGACCGCCGCGCCTTCTCCATCTGCGGATGAAGTGATTGCCAAAATGTTCGCGCGCGACACGCAACGCGAGACCGCGGCTAGCGGTTACACCGGTATCAGGCAGTACGACCTTGAGAATCAGCAGTTTGCCAAGCACTCCCACATGGTCGTGAGCGTGGTTTGCGATCCGGATGGAACGATGCATTTTCGGGTCAAATCCAAAGAGGGGTGGAATTCCGGCAATAACGCTATACGCCAGGCGCTGGAAACGGAATCGGAAGTCACTCGCCCGTCAATGCGCCCGATGACCCTGGTCAACAAAGAGAATTACGCATTTCAGATGATTGGGACTGCTCTTCTCAATGGCCGGAATGCTTATGTGATCGACGTTGTCCCGCAGCGGCAGGAAATCTACCTGTTTCGCGGAAAGATCTGGGTGGATGCCGAAGACTACGCGCTGGCGCGTATTGAGGGTCAGCTCGCTAAAACCCCTTCCTATTGGGTACGCACTGTGCATTTTACTTTTGAATTCCGAAAGAACGGCGAGTACTGGTTTCCATCTTCGACTACAAGCACGAGCGACGTTCGGATATTCGGCGCAACAGTGGTCAACATTCGATTTCTCGACTACTCTCCGCTATCTGCATCCGCAGCAAAGCACTTCGACCTTTCGCCTATGGAGGCAAGTTATGTCCAACACTAAACTGGCTCTCATCCTGGCAGCCGGTAATGGGAGCCGCCTGGCTGCTTGCTCCGGCGAATCGCCTAAACCCCTTGTGCCGCTGTACGGAAAGCCCCTATTGGAGCACGTGATGTCCGGCTGCCGCGAGGCTGGTATTGAGAGATTTGTCATCGTTGTCGGGTACCGTGGCCACATGATCCAGGAGTGGTACAGGAACCGGCCGTTAAGCGGCGTCGATGTCACTTGGATTGAGAATCCTGATTACCACAAGGCCAACGGAGTTTCTGTCTTGCGCGCCAGGGACCTGATTCACGAGCCCTTCCTGTTGCTTATGGCTGACCATATCTTTGAACCTGCCACAGCCAGGGCTTTGCTTCGTCAGCCGCTGGGTGCGCACGACGTCATTCTCGCGGTCGATCGCAAAATTGATCGCGTCTTCGACCTGGATGATGCCACCAAGGTCAGACTCGAAGGCAACCGGATCGTTGACATCGGCAAAAACCTGGAGTGTTACGACGCTTTGGATACAGGCATGTTTCTCTGCCAGCCCGCCCTCTTCTCGTGCCTTGAAAGCGCCATGATCGACGGGAATTGCTCCTTGTCAGACGGTCTGCGGGTCATGGGTCGCTACCGGACTTTCAAGGCCTTCGACGTCGGAGCGGCATGCTGGCAGGACGTCGACACGCCGGCAGCGCTCGATTACGCGCAAAATTCCATTTTCGTGCGATCCTGGCCAAGTCAGCAGGTAGAGAGCCCGGTTTATGCCTAGTCCTCGTCGAAAATCGGGGTCGGCGCTGCGCATTCTCGCCGTGCTCCTCGGCACCGCGCTATTGGCATATCTGGTCGAAAAGGCCGGAGCGGCTAATCTGCTCCGGAACGCAAAGGCAATTGGCTGGGGAATGCTCGCTGTCCTGGCGCTCGCGGGCGTTGCTCACATTGTCAAGACCTTGGCATGGCGGCTCGTTCTACTCGGCGAAGCAAGCAAGATCTCATTCTGGCGCACTCTGGGCCTGCGCCTTGTCTCGGAAGCCATTGCACAGTTTGGATTCGTCGGGCTGGTCTTCGGCGAGTCCACGCGAGTGGCTCTGCTTGGCTCGGCAGTTCCGATTGCCACCGCAGTATCCTCCGTGACGCTGGATCGTGGGCTCTTTATCGTAACCGGCGCATTCGTGACGATGGTTGGAATCCTTCTTGTCATCCTCGTGGCCGGCATCTCTGGCGGTTTGCGCCTCATTGCCGGCTTATCCGTGATTGCGCTTCTGTTCCTATTGGCGCTGGCCGTGCTCGCCATCCAAAAAGGATGGCCGCTCTTCTCCGGAACCGCGCGCGCCGCTGGACGCATTCCATGGTTTCGCAGTTGGATCGATAAGCAAAAAGCCGTGACCGAATCTGCGGAACGCCAGTTCCTGCAGTTTCATCGCCGGGCGCCCGGAGCCTTCTGGCTGAGCTTGATCCTCAATTTCGCAACCCACCTTCTCGCGATTGCCGAGGTTTTCCTGATCCTCCATCTGCTCGGTGCGCATGCCAGCTTTGTGGGCGCACTCATTCTTGAATCTCTCACCAAACTCATCAACGTAATCGGAGCCGTTAACCCGGGAAACCTGGGCACCTATGAGGGCGGAAACATGGTCATTGGAAAACTGCTCGGCCTCGGCAGTGCCCAGGGATTAACGCTCGGACTTTGTCGTCGATTTAGATCGATCTTCTGGGCCGCTGTCGGAGCCATTTGCCTGGCTTGGTATTCCCGGTCGAATCAGCCGGCAAGGCAAGACGGCAGCGCCGAAATTGCCGCAGGAGCGAAGCTATGCAGGTAAAACAGGAACCTCAGAACGGCACACCGTTGCGTTCCAACGCGCAGGTTGCCATCATTCTTGCAAATAACATTTCCTGGTCAAAGTGGTTCGACCCAGCACTGGCCCCAGTGGGGACACTGCCCGTTTTGCTGCGCGCAATTCTGGGAGTGCAGAGCACCCATCCGGAACGCATTGTCATTGTTCTCGATCGCGTCATGGGGCCGCAAATCAGGTCGGAACTGACCCGGACGCGGCGTGTCCCCGAAACCGTTGAATGGCTAAAAGCAGACTCGGATACCCCGTGGCCCTCGATCGTTCACTGGGCCACTGCGAATTCCGCGGGCGCCCGCGTCCTCTTGGTTACTGGCGATCGCACCTACCTGCCCGCATTGCATCGCATGATGAGCGAATGGGATGGTCAAAGGGGTGTATTGGAGTTCGCTACAGGGAGCGAGCCAGTTGGGCTCTTTGCCCTCTCCCATGAAGCGACTCTCGAATTCGGCGCGGATTGTAAATCGAACGTAGTCACCGCGCGGGATATGCACCGCTGGTTCACCCAGAGAGCCATCTCCAATGGCCCGTCATTCGTCGAATTCAGACTCGTCGAAAAAGACTCATGGCAGCAGATTTCCATGCCTCAGGATTGCCTCCTCGCCGAGCAAAAGCTCAACCGCTGGCTCGTCAAGCCAACCGATGGCGTCTTCGCCCGGATGAATCGCAGGATTTCTATCCCCATCAGCCGCCAGCTTATCAAGTTCCCGATTACACCGAATATGGTGAGCCTGTTTACGCTGGGGGTCAGTATTGCGGCAGGCGCGTTCTTCGCATTGGGTGGTTACTGGAATACGCTTCTGGGAGCGATTCTGTCGGTTTGGGCCAGCATCCTGGACGGTTGCGACGGAGAGGTTGCCCGGCTGAAACTGCAGGCGTCCGACTTTGGATGCTGGCTGGAGACTGCGTGCGATTACCTCTATTACCTGCTCATCTTTGCAGGTATGGCGATTGGCCTCGAGCGCAGTTCAGGAAATCGTGCCTATTGGGTCTGGGGAGGGGCGCTTCTTTTCGGCGCGGCCGCTACAATCCTGATCGCGTGGTTCGAGCGAAGCAGGCTTTCCGGCAAGCATCCCGAGCAGTTTCTGGCGACCTGGCAGAAGAAGGCGGAAAAACGTTTATCCAATCCGCTCTTGTACCTCGGGCGCCATTGTGAATTCATCATCCGGCGCTGCTTCCTGCCCTATGCTTTGTTGGCCTTCGCACTGTTGAATTTAACCTGGCTGACGTTGTATATGTCCGCGATCGGCGCCAACATCGCGTGGATCATATCACTTTATTCGCGGTTCGCTTTTTCAGCAAAGTCACGGGCGGCAACAACAAGGTCTGCCGCGCAGGAAATGAAGCCGATCAACGTCTGAGCTAAATTCTGCAACCGCTTTACAGATTCTCTGTGAAGCAAGATACGAACACGAACCTGAGAACCGTGCGCGGCGCTGGAAACCATAAGAGGCAATTCTCTTAAGGGTGGGGACAAACGGGAACTTTCGACATGAACCATAAGGCAGGAAAACTGTTGGTGGTGGAGCCACATGAGGCTCTCAGGGAGCAAATCGTCGCGGCCCTGAGCGAAGCTGGATATGAGGTCTCAACCGACTACCGGGAGGGAATGAAGGCAGTCCTGGCCTTCGATCCCGACGCAGTTATCCTGGGTGCTGATCCACCCCAACTTGATTGCTGCGACCTTCTTTCCGAAATCAAAAGTTCCGAACACACGCACAACATGCGCGTTGTAATGGTGTCTCCGGGAGGATCAGCCGAGCGCACACGGAGGTTGGATCTCGGGGCTGACGATGTGCTGTCACTGCCCTTCGACTTGCACGAATTGCTGTCGCGAGTGCGTTCGCAACTGCGGAACAAATACATCGCGGACGAGTTTCGAGAGCGGCTGCGACTTGCCGAGGATAATCGGTCCGCTGCTCAGCAGGTGGCAACAGCGGTTGGCGAAGGACGGAAGGCCCTTCAGATCAGCGGTCTGGCGACGGTTGCCGTGCTTATCGTTACTGGTCTGGTTTTCTTGTCCTTCTATCGCCGCGGACAGGAACAGGACACCCGGGTCTATGCTGCAATCACTCGACTGCAAACAGGAGTGCTGACGCAACAAGAGTTGATGGATCGTTCGCACCGGACCCTTGAAGATCCGCAAGGCGATCCACTCCGGGTGAGCGACCCACAGAAGCTTCAACTTCAGAAGAGGAGTGAAGACCTGAGATCGCAAATTGCATCCAGCAAAACAGGAGACACTTCCGCTCTGCAAAATCAACTAGCCGAAGTGGAAAGCAGGCTTCAGAAGCTTGAGACCGAAGGCCAGATTGCGCAGTCGATTATCCAGTCCTATGAGCAGAGCGTCTGCCTCATCCATATTGTGCTTGCCTTCCGCGACCACGATACCGGCGTGAGATTGCGCTATGCGAGTATGACGAACGGCGGCGCGCCGGTGACCGACCAACAGAACAACCCGCTTGTAACCCTCACCGGAGATGGTCCGGAAGTTCACATCGACGTTTATGGTACAGGTTTTCTCGCCACCACCAGCGGACAAATCCTTACCAATCATCACGTAGTCGAGCCCTGGTGGCAGAACGATGATCTGAAGGAGATGCTCGATCAAGGTCTTGAGCCAGTGATCATTGAAATGACGGCATATTTCCCGGGCGTTCCACACGGCATCGCCATCACCACCGAGAAAATCTCTTCTGCCGCGGACGTTGCTGTCGTGAGAGGAAACCTCTCCCAACTGGGCATCAAACAGATTGCCCTTGCTGACGGCCGCGGTTCGGCCGTCAGCGGGGGCCCAGTCGTGCTACTTGGATACCCCGCTGCTCTTGATGGGATTCTGGCCCGGACAGGCGCAGAGACGCTCGAGTCGATCGCCACTACATCCAACGGTGATTCAAAACAAATGATGGAAGAGCTCGCGCGCCGCCACCTGATCAGGCCGACTGTTACCCAAGGGCACATCGGCGACGTACTTCGTGACAAGATTGTCTATGATGCCCAAACCACCTCGGGTGGTTCTGGCGGCCCGCTCTTCAACAACGAGGGCAAAGTCATAGGGATTAATTTTGCTATACTGCGTCAGTTCGGCGGGTCAAATCTCGCCATTCCTGTTGGTTTCGGGAAGTCACTTCTGAAACCTTGATTTACAGATTTTCTGGGAAGCAGGACACGAGCTGACGCCGCTGGAATTCGCCGCGCGCATCGAACTTCCGCGCTTGAACTGGTCGACGCAAATGGAACCGACGCAAGAACTCGAAACAGGGTCATTCATTCGAACACCAGACCCGTTCGCGCCTCCAGACGCCGTCAGGATCGTCACCTGGAACGTCAATCGCGGCCAACAGTTGCATGAGGTCATTGAGTTTCTTGCCGGAGCTTCGGCAGACTTGATCCTGTTGCAGGAGACCGATTTAAACGCCTTGCGAACCCATGGTCGCAATGTCGCGCAGGAGATCGCGCGGGCGCTCGAAATGCACTACGTCTTCGGATGCGAGTTTGAAGAGCTGTCACAAGAGCAAAACGGAACCCGTGCCTATCATGGACAGGCGACACTCTCCCGGTTTCCCATTTCGAACTCGCGCATTCTCAGATTCCATCGTCAGTCACGCTTCTGGCTTCCGCGATGGTTTATTCCCCGCATCAAGCCATTCCAGAGGCGACTCGGCGGAAGAATGGCGCTGATCAGCTGCGTTGATCTCCCCGAACAGAAATTGATTGTGTACAACGTGCACCTCGAAAGCCGGGGGAATGACGGCTTGCGCTGCAGCCAGCTCCTGGAGATTCTGGACGATGTTTCTCACCACGCTTCCGACATTCAGATTGTCGTTGCCGGCGACTTTAACGCTGATTTGCACCATGCACCCACGGCCGCAGCCATCAGCAAAACGGGGCTCAGCAATCCCTTCGCCTGCATCTCGAGTTTCCCCACCACGGTGCCGACTCGCTTCCATGGTTCGCGCACGATCGATTGGATCCTGACCAGGGGACCGCTCATCGCTGTTGAGCCGAAGCTGCATGATACGGTTCGCGCGTCGGATCACTACCCCCTCTCGCTCATGTTCCGATGGAAGTAATTCGCATCCACCCTTGCACTATCGGAAAATCAAGATCGGGAATCGAGAGATTTGAAAACGCTCTGCGACTGCCACAGGAAAACGAGGATGTTGAAGAGACGCCCTTGGATACCTTTGGATGGGGTAATGGTGGAGCGACTGAGCTGCATCCATTCGCGGTTCAGAAAATGCCTAAGCGCGCTTTCAGTCGTGCCGATAGAGCCGGACCTTCTGGATGGTTGGTGCGGCGCCGCGGAAGATGAGGTAGTTGCCGCCGTTGGTCTCATCGCCATTGAGCCGCCGTCCCGGCAGCCACGTCCCATTGTCGAACGTACCCTCCTCAACGCTCATCAACTCAGCATGCTTAGGTCCCTGGAGGTCAGGCAGAAAGGTGACAGTCAACCCCTCGCCGGCGATTACAAATTCATCCGGAGCGGTGTTGATGATGATCGCGGCGCCGGGAGGTGCGGTCGCGCTCTCCCTCTGCGGCGGTCCTGGCGTCTGCGGGCCTTGCTGATACTGGATTCGCAAGAGATAGCCGCCGAGTTCGACGGCAGCCCTGGTGTCTCCAGCCTGGCGGACAACACTGGTCATTTGCGATCGGTCGATGCTCGTGAGCAGCGGTGCGAGCTGATTCAGCGTGCCGTAGGCAAGAGCGAGAGGCTCGTTGTCATTTGAGCTGTCGACGGCAAAAGGCGAGAAGCCGAAGACGCCTTGACCAAAGGCATACAGGGCGTTCGCGCCGCCCGCCTCTCCGCCGCGCGTCTCCGGAATGAAGAGCGGATTTCCCAGATGGTCGTAGCTGGCCAGGACCTCTCTCAGATCGGGCAGATAGATGTCAGGGGCCAGAACATCGATATGGGAGATTCCAGCAAGCCAGACATCCAGCACGCGCGAGACCGCGCCGCCGCTGGGATGTTCCCCTCCGGGCTCACCTGGGTATTGCATGAGCCACGCATTCACGTACATTGGGATGGGATATTCCGCTTTGCCTGCCGCGGCGACCGCGTCGATGTATTGGGAATACTGCCAAGCTTCGAAGATCTCGTCTGCTTTTCGTGTCGTGCCGAAGACTTCGGCCCATGTTCCCTTGTTCCTGAAGCCCGCCTGCCTCCACACATCCAGCAACTCCGGCTGCAGCGACTCTTTATTTTTCGCGAGGAAAGAAAGCAGAGCGTCAGGCACAGGACTCTTCCAGGCCGCCTCAGCTTGCGGGGAGAAGTCGCGCGGTGAACCGAGCACTCCTGACTCATTTTCCACTTGCATCATCAGCACCGTGTGCTGGCAGCCATCCACCTCGCGAATGTGCTTCATCAGCGCTGCAAAAGCGTGCGCATCCGCGTCGCGATTGGCAGTGCTGAACGCCGAAAGAACCTCCAGATTGCCGCCCTGCTGGTCCTCGGCGCGAAGGAAGCGCTTCAGGTCAGACTTTACCCATGTGGGAGGGTAGACAGAATCCCCATTCTTCCAGCTTCCAAACCAGAGGAAGACGAGGTGAAGATGATTGTCCTGGGCGGCTGCGATCATCCCATCGACGAGCGAGAAATCGAATTTGCCTTCCTGGGGTTCAACGAGCTCCCAGCTCACGGGCGCCAGCAACGTATTCATCTTGTCGGCGGTCATACGAGGCCAAATCGGCTTCATGTATTCGAGGCTGGAAGTGCTTGAATTGCGAAGCTCACCACCGAAAATGAGGAAGGGCTTCCCATCGACCATGAGATGGGTGAGGCCACCCGATTTTGCCAGATGAGGGATTCCGTCGGAAGGCGGTTGTGCACTTGCATAGGCGGTACATGCCGCAAGAAGGATGGCAATTGAAGCTGCGCGGGTAAACATGACCTCGAATTATAGATTCGCTGCGCCGTTTTGTAACCGGCATACAGACGGAAATTCGCGACCCGGAGAAATCCGCAGCACACTGCGGTAACCGACAACCAATGGTCGCGCGCCGGCGCGCTCGCGTCTTTCGAAATCGGGGGCGTGGATCTGGCCTCCTATCTCGTGCGCGAGCTGCGCGCCATGTGACTCGAAAACTTGGCATTCAATTCCAGTCGTGACACTGAACTCGACAAAAGGCGGCGATACGCGGCGCGAGGAGACGCGGCTGGAGAATCGTTGGCATGGGATGCAAGAGCACAGGAAGGGAAAACGGTCACAGACAGCGGTGCCGACAGCTGTGAAGCCGGGCAGCGAATTCGATGATCCGATCGGCATGCTGTAGGACTTTCACCGCAAGGTCAAGCGCTCTCTATGTTCTCCGAGTGATCGCGGACCGTGCTGCGGGCAGAGAATTGACGAGCGAGGAGATTGCGACCGTACGACCGGCGATGGACTGTCTTCGCGTGGACGGGACCCGGCACACAGCGGTCGAGGAGCAAATCGTGTTTCCGCGAGCGCAGCAAGTGCTGGATGGCCCGACCATCGCCGCCATGGGGCGAGAATTTCGTGCCCGGAGGAGCTAATCAAACGGGAGTTCTCCCGGCTCTGCCGGGGGTCATCTCACTGCCGCGATCGATGCAGGGCATTTCGTTATTTGTGCCGACGAAAAGCAGAGATCATACGAATCGTGCCAAGCCCAGTGTGAGGACGAGGGCAGTGACAGAAATGATGGTCTCGCAGACCGACCACGTCTTGAGAGTCTGGACAACGCTCATATTGAAATACTCTTTCACTAACCAGAAGCCGCCGTCATTGACATGGGAAAAGATGAGCGAGCCCGCGCCTGTGGCAATCACGAGCAGCTCGGGATGCACGCCAGGAGTGTGCGCTACAATCGGCGCGACGATGGCCGCGGCGGTGGTCATAGCCACTGTGGCAGAGCCGGTGGCAAGCCGCATGGCCGCGGCAAGCAGCCACGCCAGAAGCAGCAGGGAGATGTGGCTCCGCATGACGATTGCGACGATAGCGAGCGAGACGCCATTGTCTTGCAGGATGTGCCCGAATCCTCCGCCTGCGCCCACCAGCAACGTGATTGCGGCCGTAGGAGCGAGGCACTCATTGCTAAAGCGCAGAATGGTGGTACGAGTGAACCCTCTCATACGGCCGAGCGTGACAAAACTGAGCAGTACACCAATCATAAGCGCAATATCGTCGTTGCCGACCAGATGAAGCGTTGTATTGATTGCGGAGCCGGTCGGAAAGAGCGGATCCGCGCAACTGCCCATCAACATCAACAGGACGGGAGTAAGAATCGTGAACAACGAGAGCCAGAAACCAGGCTGGCTGCGGTTGACGTCATGGTCCACAAGCTGGGCGGCGATGGAGTTGTCGGCGGAAAGATGTATGTGCCTGGCAATCAACTTTGCATAGAGCGGACCGGCGATGGCTGCCGTGGGAAGGCCGACGAGCAGCGCAGCAAAAATGGTGCGCCCCACATCGGCCTTGTAGATGGTTACCGCCATGGAAGCGGCGGGATGCGGAGGTACCAGCCCATGTACCACTGAAAGGCCCGCCAGCATGGGCAAACCTACCAGCACAAGTGAGGTTCCTGTTCGTCGCGCCACAGTAAAAGCAATGGGAATGAGCAGCACGAAGCCGACCTCAAAAAAGGCTGGAAGGCCAATGATAAGGCCAACCAGGGCCATCGCCCAATGGATGTTCTTTTCGCCGAAAACGCGGATCATAATATGAGCGATGCAATCCGCCGCGCCTGACTCGGCCATCATTTTGCCAAGCATCGTGCCCAGACCCACGATGATTGCGATGTGCCCCAGTGTGGCGCCCACTCCCGCTTCGAACGATTGCACGACCTTGACGAGCGGCATGCCGGCAACGATGCCGAGCGAGAGCGAAACCAGGATGAGTCCTAGGATCGGATTCAATTTGGCCGCCGTAATCAATACCACGAGTCCGACGACTGCCACAACTGCCGAGACGATCAGAAAGATGTTGTGCGGGTCGCTCATTCCCAGTGTTTGTTTCCTCCGAGTATTCCGTGCCGGTTCTTCACTGGATCCAGGCGGTTTGCGCGCGCGGCAAAAAGCGGCCAGCCCGCTGATTCGCAGGTTCCTGCGCCTGGTAAGAGAGCACTCCGTTCACCCAGACAGCGAGAATTCCTTCCGCAGTCTGCCTCGGTTTGGTGAATGTCGCTGTATCGATAATCTTCTCCGGATCGAAGAGCGTGAGGTCGGCGAAGAAGCCCTCACGGATGAGGCCGCGCTCCGCAATGCCAAACCGCTTTGCAGGCATATCGGTCATTTTATGCACCGCCTCCGAAAGCGAAAACAATTTCTGCTCACGGCAATAATGGCCGAGCACGCGAGGAAATGTTCCCCACAGGCGCGGATGCGGCAAAGGATCGTTGGGTAATCCGTCAGATCCGATCATGGTTGCGGGATGGCGCAAAATCGCGCGCATGTCGTCTTCATGCAGGCTGTGATAGATGGCGCCTGCCGGCTGCAAACGACGCGCCGCGTCGAGCTGTGAAACTTGCCAACCGGCTGCAATGCGTGCGAGCGATTGACCGGCTACGTCGGGATGCGGTGTACTCCAGGTGATCATGATCTCCACGCGCTCGTCCACCTGGCGCAGGTCGAGCGTGCTGGAGCTGGCTGCGTATGGATAGCAGTCACAGCCGGCAGGCTGTGCTGTGCGCGCCTCTTCGAGAGCGTGCAGGACCTCACTACTGTGTCCCCAGTTGTCGATCCCTGCGCACTTCAGATGGGAGACAATCACCGGAACGTGCGCTTGCCGGCCCATGGTAAACGCTTCCTGCATGGCGTCCAGGATGCCATCGCCCTCGGTTCTCATGTGCGTCACATACAAAGCTCCCGACGCGCACAGGGGTTGAGCAAGCTCCGTGACCTCTTCGGCCGTCGCTGCATAGGCGGATCGATAGGCGAGGCCCGTGCTTAACCCCAACGCGCCACCGTCGAGCGCCTCCCGCAACTGCGCCTTCATGGCCGCGATTTCCGTGCCGGTCGCCGCGCGGTCGAGCCGATCCATAAAATTGTTCCGCAAAGCCGTGTGGCCTACCAGCGCAGCTACGTTGACAGCTGGCGCCGCGGCTTGAATTGCCGCTTTATACGCCGCAAACGCCGGATAGCGGAACGCCGCCGCATCCCCCAGCAAGTTCATCGGATCGGGCAGGTTGCCGCGCAGGGTAACTGGGGCGGCGCTGATGCCGCAATTGCCGACAATCACCGTTATCACGCCTTGCGACAGTTTGGGCAACATCACAGGATCAGCGATGACGCTCAAATCGTCGTGGGTGTGCGCGTCGATGAAGCCGGGGGCCAGTGCCAGTCCTTCAGCATCCATGACGCTGCGCGCGCGCATCGAGAGCGCTAGCCCGATAGCTGCAATGCGGTCGCCGAGCAAGGCAACGTCGGCCACTTCAGGATCCGCACCGCTGCCGTCATAGACTCGTGCACCGCGAATGAGCGTGTCACATATCGACATCACAGCTCCCTGAGTATATAGGCTAGATACATCGCGCTTCCAAGGCCGGGGCGATGTGGCTCGCGGCCGGATTGGAGATTCCCAGTTGACCCCGAGAGAACCCTACGTAGCCGGCCCCCCTGGCAGGATTAACCCGCTGAATAAGGGGATTGGATTTCTGGAACAGCCCATCGCACGCGAAGAGATCGCGAAACGGGGATGGAATCTGCTGCGTGAAGATCTGACTCTCCCCGCTGCAGTGCTGTACGAAGAAAAGCTGCAGCACAACCTTGAGTGGATGCGGCATTTCACGACCGCATACGGCGCCAGCCTGGCTCCGCACGGAAAGACCACCATGGCGCCGCGCTTGTTTGACCTGCAACTTGCGGCGGGCGCCTGGGGCATTACGCTGGCCACGGCGCATCAAACGCAAGTTGCCTACGCGTACGGCGTTCGCCGCGTGGTGATGGCCAATCAGCTCATCGGTAGGCAAAACATGGCGATCGTTGCCGGGCTTCTGCGCGATCCCGAATTTGAGTTTTACTGCTTGATCGACTCCGCCGACCAGATCAACCAGCTTGGATCGTACTTCTCGGATTGCGGAGAGCGGCTGAATGTGCTGCTTGAAGTGGGAGTGGACGGCGGCCGGGCGGGCGTGCGCAACCGCGAACAGCTCCAGGTGGTGCTGGATGCGCTGGGCCAATGGAGCCATGCGATCGCGCTGTGCGGAGTTGAAGTCTACGAGGGCGTCCTCGATAACGAGGCAGCCATTCGCACATTTCTGCTTCATGCCATGGATGTGACAAGAGAGATTGCGGCAAAAGGGCTTTTCCAGCGCACGCCGATTCTGCTTTCCGGTGCGGGATCGGCCTGGTACGACGTGGTCGCAGAAGTCTTTTCTCCGCGAGATTTTGCATGCCCCGTTGAAGTGGTCCTGCGCCCCGGGTGCTATTTGACGCACGATGTCGGCGCCTATCGAAAAGCGCAGGACAGGATCCTCAAAAGCAATCCCGTGGCGCGGCAAATGGGCGAGGGGCTTAAGCCGGCCCTGCAAATCTGGGCATACGTGCAGTCTGTTCCTGAGGCCGACAAGGCGATTGTGGGCCTTGGCAAACGCGACGCAGCCTTCGACTCGGGTTTGCCCGTTCCGGCGTTGCACTTTAGACCAGGAAGCGTCACGCCACATGCGGCGCCTGCACATTGGATCGTGACCCGGATGATGGATCAGCATGCGTACCTGAAGATTGCCGCCAATGACGACATTCGGCCCGGCGACATGATCGCTTTCGACATTGCGCATCCTTGCCTGACCTTCGACAAATGGCGCGTGCTGGCCCTGGTGAACGGCGCGTACGATGTCGTCGACCTGATTCAGACATTCTTCTAGACCGGCCGGGCAAATGGACGGCCGTCCATCAGCCGCAAGCGTGTCCGCGCGTCTCCGATTCGAACCGTGTCGTTAATTCAAGATCCGATTGAGGACAAAAAATCGCCGGGCAAGCTGCTTTTCTTGCCCGGCGTGGAGGTCAATCAGGCACGTCAGAACTGGTATTTGAGCTGCAGCTCCAACTGACGCGGCTCCGAACGTGTGCTCTGTACATAGCCCCAGGTGCTACCACCCCCGGTCGTCCTGCCTTCGTTGTTGTAGCTGACGATATTGCCAAGGTTGTAAGCATTGGCATTAAAGACAAGTTGATGCGATTCGTGCAGCGTCCAGACCTTCTGCAGCGCAGCGTCGACCTGGCGGAAGCCCTGTGCGCGCTCCGATCCCACTTTGGCGGTGCCGAAGATGGGTGCGCTGCCCGCGGAGGCCACGGCCGGCTGGCCATAGGCGCAGACGCCATCGTCGTAGCCCGAAGTGCCGCACGTGCCGGCGCCCCTATTACCGGAGTGAGTTGCCGACGGATCAGTGCCCCACTCTCCGGCGATGACATAGGTGTAGCCCACCCCCGTGCTGCCATCAAGGCCCGGATTGGGCGCGTAAGAACCGCCGCCACTGGTTTCGTACCAGCCATCCACGCCACCGGTTCTCTTCATGTGGCGATAGTGGTTGGCGCGCAGCGTGCCGGCGCCAGTGGCGCCGCTGCTGCCGTTCGCGGTGATGGTGTTGGGCTGGCCGGAGAAGAGCACCGCACTGCCGGATGTGGTCCAGCCGCCGATGATTTGGTTGAGCCAGGCTGGAGCAGTGCCGTAGAACTGCTGGCCGCGGCCAAACGGCAGTTTGTAGACCCAGCTGCCATTGAGCATGTGACGGCTGTCGCTGCCCGTGGGTCCGTACTCGCAGCGCAGGCAGAAGTTGTTTTCCGGATTGCCTCCGGCCACGTTGTTGTCGTTGATGGCGACGGGGCCAGAGGTATCACTCATCGCGTGAGAGTAGGTGTAGTTCAGTTGGAACTCCAGCCCGTAGGAGGGACGCAACCGATAGCTCGCTTCGCCGGCGTTGAAGTTCGAGTACGCCTCCGACTCGTAGAGCTGGACGGAACTGGTTCCGATGGTTACGTTGCCCGTAGGCGTGCTGATGGTCGTGGTATCGAAGGCCGCGCTCGAAGGCGTGCCCACAAGGGTTTCTTGGTTGATGTTGCGCACATCGCCGAGGTGCTGCGCTACGTTGCCAACGTATGCCGCAGTCACGCTCTGCTTGCCGTTAATCGCGTACTCGATGACCAGGGAGTATTGCGGCTCCATCATCGGCTTGAGTTTGTTCCATGCATTGAAGGAAACGCCGGTGATGCTGGCGCCCGAAGTACCGAAGCCATTGGTGACTGCGTAGGGAGATCCCGGCGTCGCAGATCCACCGCTGGTTGAAGGCGTCGTCGCGCTGGTCGCGATGCCAATGTGATACGGGGCGTTCCCGATGTGGTTGTGCAGCAGGTTGTAGTCCATGTACGTAGTGATGCCGAAACCGCCGCGCACGACCAGTTTCTGGTGAAGCAGGTCAGGATTCCAGGCGAATCCGATACGTGGACCGATGTCGTCCTTGGTGGAGGAGTAAAGGGAGCTGCTGTTTCCGTTCTGCCCGGCCAGCTGCAGCGCGCCCGTGGCCGGATTGATGTCGGAAAGTTTGTTGTGAACCTCATACATGGGCTGGTCGTATTCCCAGCGCGCCCCATAGTTGACGGTGAGGTTGGGCGTCAGCCTGAAGTCATCCTGGGCAAAAAAGCCCAGGCGATACTGACGGAGGCCCACGTCTCCGGTCTGCTCTGAAACCGAGTAACCGGAGGAGTAATCGAGCAGGAAGTCGGCGAAATCGTAGCCAATCGACTGCCCGAGCGCCGGATCGCCCGTGAACGCGCCGCTATAGTTGAACCCGCCCAGCAGGCCGCCGGAGTTGTTCTGGAAGAAGTTGTTCTGCACGCGGAAAATCTGCGCGCCAAACTTGCTGACGTGGCGGCCGTGCTGCCAGGTCAGGTTGTCGCCGTAGGTGAACTGGTTGTCCAGGGCGAGGTTTGCCGAACCGGCGGTGCCGAACGTCATGACTCCGGTGCTGTTTGTGCTTTCGGTGAAGCTTTGGGCGCTGAAACCAGGTACGTCGTTGGGCCAAGGGATGCCCACCAGGGCGTTCCCGTTCCCGAACTTGCCCGAGAGATCGAGTGGGTAAGAGTTATAGCGCATGCGCGTGAAGCCGATGCGTCCTTCGTTCACGAAGTTGGTGGAGAACGTGCGCGTGTAGATAAGCGCGAATTGCTTGAAGGGGAAATCGCTGATGACCGGGAAAGAGATCGGCGTCAGCGATTTCCGTTGACCGTCGTCGGCTTCGCCTTCAGACCAGCGCGCGGAGATGCGGTCCCTGTCCGTGATGGCCCAGTCCACCTTCATGTCGCCCTGGTCGTTCCGCGTCATGGCCTTGACGATGGCCTGGTAATTGTTCTGGATCGGCGCAGCCGAGGGCGCGGCGTTGGGCAGCGGCACCAGGCCCGCATTCGCGAAGAGGTACTTGGCTACGGGGTTCTTGATGAGCACGAGGTTCTGGTAGAGCACGCCGCCGATGGTTTGGTTGAACGGCGCGAAGCCGTTCTGCGAATCGTACAGTTGGGGCACGGCGGAGCCGAAGTAGGCGTAGCCAGCCAGTGGCGAAACGCTGGTGTCGGGCGAGCCAGAGGCCGCAGTCGTGTTGCCGCGCCATGCATTCAGGGGCACATTGGTCTCGCCAATACCGGCCGAGGGCTTGCGATAGGCTTCGTAGTCGGCGAAGAAGAACAGCTTCTTGTGCAGGAAGGGTACAGGGCCGCCAAACGTGCCGTTGTACTGATTCTGCGTGTATTGGGAGCGGGGCGCAAACGGCTGGCCCGGCAGGACGCGCTTGTTCTGGAAGAGATTGGCGTCCATCAGGTAGTTCTGCAGGTAGTAGGACGCGCTACCGTGATACTGGTCGGTGCCGCTCTTGGTAACGACCGGAATCTGCGTTGCGCCATCACCGTACTCGGCTGGAGCCACGTTCGAGATGATCGTCACTTCCTGCACCGCCTCCGGCGCAATGTTGTATGCCGGCGTGCCGTAGCCGTTGGAGAGGTTGGCGCCGGTATCCACGATGCTGATGCCGTCGATGGTGAAGTTGGTGGTATAGGTCCGGTTGCCGTTCACATTGGGCAGCGTGGCAAAGCTCTGCACGCGTTCGCCGGAGTTGTTGGGGCTGCTTTGGCCGGCGCCATTCCACTGGTTGCCGTCGGCCACGGTGCTGCCCGGAACCAATTGCGTCAACTCGGTGAAGTTGTGGCCGTTGATGGGCAGATTGTTCACCAGCGTTTGCGAGATGGTGGTGCTGATGGTCCCGTCGCTGGTATTCAGGATGGGCGTCGTGCCTGCATTCACGCTCACCGAGGTCGAAGCGGAACCGACCTTGAGCGCTGCATTCAACTCCACGTCCTGAGCCACTTCGACGGTAATCCCAGGAACCTCCTCGCGGCTGAATCCGGTTGCCTGAAAACTAACACTATATTGACCCACGGGAAGGAAGCGGAGACTGTAAAGGCCTTCGCTGTTGGTGGTTGTGGATGTGGAAACATTGGTGGAGACATTGGTGGCCGTTACTTCGGCGCCTACGACAACAGCCCCACTGGGGTCAGTGACAAGTCCGTTGATGTTGCCCGTGATGGTCTGGCCCCAGGCCATTCCGCATAGGGCAACGAGTGCGATGGCAAGGGACAGGGTAGTTTTGACGCGCATCTGGAGTTCCTCCGGCAATGTTGAAAATCGAACTGGTTCAGCCGGAATTGCGGAGAATTAGAGTCTGCGATTCCGGCTCGTCCCCGACTCGGCGAAAGGAGATTCATGCTGCGAATGCCGAGCTTTATCAGAATTCTGAAATGTTATCTCGAAAGAAAAATGAAACGGAATCCCAGAAGTGGTGTGAATTAACCCTCTTTTGAGTCCTTCGACCCTCTTTCGAGGTTCTGTGGTGAAGAAGACAAGCCAAGCCGGAAGTGCAGGGAGTCGGAATCTGCGATACCGGCCGGCCCAGGCTCGGCGATAGACAATTCGTGCTGTTAATGCCGATCATGCCGAGAATTGCCCAATCTTAACTCAACAAAAACTGAAACGTCAAGTCATTTTTTAAGACATTTTTATTTTTGTGGAACAAAGCGGTAGATGGAACCTCATGGAGAGATGGCATGCTGGCTTCAAATGCGCTTGAGCGGCTGGATCAATGAGTTTCAAAATATTGAAAAAGAATATGTTACAAAGTGTCTCATGTCGGTCGGGACCGCCCGCGGCAGGCAATTGGGCTCGTCAAACCGGGCGCCGCGCCCTTTGAAACTGCCATTCGGCATAGCGGCACCGTGTTGCGCCATGAAGCCTGACAATTGCCCGTATCTTTGACCAGGCTCATTCCATGGAGGGTTCGTCGAATAACAAGATATGGTTTCAAATAACATTTTTTTGTTTCAGTTTTTGAACTTTACGGGTATACTGGACCTCATTCATGCCCTGCCATTCTTTATCTCGGCCTCTCCGCGGAATCATTCCTCCCATGGTCACACCCCTGAACAGTCCCACCTCCCTCGATCATGCCGGCCTGGAACGACTCATCGAACACATGATCGAAGGCGGAGTCCATGGCGTCTTCATTCTGGGCACCACCGGCGAGGGCCCGGCGCTCAGCCACCGACTGCGTCGCGAGCTCATCGACCGCACCTGCGCTCAAGTGGCTGGACGCATCCCTGTGCTGGTGGGAATTACCGACACCTCTTATGAGGAAAGCTGCACTTTGGCCAAGCATGCCAGCGTTGCAGGAGCCGACGCCGTGGTCACGGCGCCTCCGTATTACTTCGCGTTAAGCCAGAACGATCTGTTCCGGTTAATTGAACGGCTGGCCGGCGAAGTGGAGCTGCCACTGTTTCTCTACAACATGCCCAGCCTGACCAAGACATGCTTTGCTCCGGAAACCGTGCTGCGCGCGGCTGAATTGCCCAATGTGTACGGGTTAAAAGACAGCTCCGGCGATCTCGATTACCTCAAGACCATCGCCGTTCAGATGAGGGATCGTCCCGACTTCACTTTGCTTGTCGGCCCCGAGGAGATGCTGCTCGACAGCCTTCTCATCGGTGCGCACGGCGGTGTGACTGGCGGCGCCAATCTCTTCCCCAGGCTCTTTGTCAGGCTGTACAACGCGATGCGGGAAGGCAACTTGAGTGAGGCGATGGGCCTGCAGCAGCGGATCCGGGATCTGGGAGAACTTCTCTATGGAATCGGCGAGGCCGAATCCAGTTACCTGCGTGGACTCAAGCTGGGACTGGATCTGATGGGCATTTGCAAGGGTACGCTTGTGTTGCCCTATGCCTCGGCAGATTCGCGCCGTCATGAAGTACTCGGCGAGAAATTGAAAGCGTACGCCGAATGTGCAACCTTAACCTCCGAAAGGTAGACTAAGCGGAACATGCCGAAAGCCAAGAAGATGAAAGCGCGCGGAGGTGCGCATCCTTCCGCGAAAAAAGCGGGGGGCGAGAACCGGTACTTTTCCCGCGCAGTCGGCAAGGCGATTCAGATGCTGGAGCTCCTGTCGCGCGGTGGAGAGCCGATGAGCCTGGTTGAGCTTTCCAGGCAAACCGAACTGACCAAGAGTTCTGCGCTCCGCCTGTTGCAAACGCTGGAAACCCTGCACTATATCCGGCGTGATGCCGACGGACGTTATCTGCCATCCCATGAGAACAGCGCCGTGATCACAACGCAATTTGTGAATGCGCTGGCGACGGCGGCGCGCGAGCCGATGCGCCGCCTGAACATGGAGTTCGGCGAAACCGTGAGTCTGGCTATGCGGTTCATTAACCATATCGAAGTGGTGCACGTGCTCGAGAGCCCGAACCTGATCCGCATGACCAACATCCCGGGGCGCATTCTGCCGCCTCACGCCAGCTCGATGGGCAAGGTGATCACCGCGTGGCAGGATGCCGAGACCCGCAAGCGGCTGCTGCAGAGCTACGGCCTCGTGCGATACAACGAGAACACGATTGTCGACGAACACGCGATTGAGGCCGAATACGAGCTGATTCGGACACGCGGTTACTCCACTGATGCCGAAGAGAGCACGCTGGGGGGAGCCTGTTTCGGAATGGCCATTTTTTCGGCCCCCGGCAAGGTCGATGCAGCCATCAGTCTCTCCATGCCCTTGTCGCGGATGTCCACGGAAGAAGCGCGCCAGCAACGGATCATACAGGCATTGAAGGATGTTGCGGAAGAGATTTCGCGCAAACTTATGCAGCCTGGTTCCGCGGATGAAAAACCGGCTTTAAATTCCCGTTAATGACCGACCGCGCAGGCGCAATAGCGACAAAGGATCGATGATGGCGCAGTGGAGCCAGCTCCAGTTTCGCAGACGTTTCCGTGCACTTTGCCGGCTGGCCGGATTCCTTGCGCTTTCGGCTTTCGCGCCTTTCGCGACAGCTGCGACGCAGACGCTCGATCTCAGCCACGCGACCATCGTCGTGCCGGCCGATGCCGATCCTGCCGAAATGGCGGCAGCGTGTTTGCTCGTCGAGGAGGCCGGCAAGCGCTCCGGCAATGAGTGGCCAGTTCGCTCGGAAGATCCAAATTCGACGGAGAGCTCTTTTGCCCCGCGCATCCTGATCGGCCGCAAAGACCAGCTGCAGAAATCGCCGCTGCATCCGGTTGCATGGCCCGTATCCGCAGCGAGGCCCGAAGCCTTCGCGATCGAGACCATTCGAACCGCTTCCGGACTGACTGTCGAGATTGCCGGCTACGACGACCGCGGCATGCTTTTCGGCATCGGATATCTGCTGCGCCACATGGATTTTTCTCCGGGCCACGCTCGGCTGCCGGCGCCGCTCCACACCGCCTCTGCGCCGCAATTTGCGATTCGCGGGCACCAGTTGGGCTACCGATTCAAGAACAACACCTACGACGCCTGGACGTCGGAACGATTCGAGCAATACATCCGCGACCTGGCGGTTTTTGGCGCTAACACCATCGAACTGCTTCCGCCCATCACGGACGACGCGCCGTCGAGCCCGCTTTTTCCGCTTCCTGCCATGGACATGATGATCCGGGTGTCAGGCATCGTGCAGAAATACGGTCTGCGCTGTTCCGTTTACTATCCGGCGATGGCCGTGGACTACTCCGACCCGCGGACGGTCGAGTCGGAGCTTCGCGTTTGGGGCGATGTCTTCGAGAAGTTGCCCCAGGTCGATGAGCTTTTTGTCCCCGGCGGCGATCCCGGCCACACCGATCCCGCGATCCTTTTTCCGTTTCTCGCGCGGGTTGCGGACGTGCTGCATCGGTCGCATCCTCATGCTGGCGTTTGGGTATCCGCCCAGGGTTTCAATGCCGACCAGATGCGCCGGTTCTACGCGCTCGTGGCCGTGCGGCCGCCGTGGTTGAGTGGCATTGTCGTTGGGCCGCAATCACGCGATGGTCTTGATGTCGAGCGCACCCACATTCCCAGGGATATTCCCATCCGTTTCTACCCCGACATCGGGCACACCATGCAAGCTCAATTCCCCGTGCCCGAGTGGGACGTGGCCTATGCGCTGACTGAAGGCCGCGAGGTCATCGATCCGCGGCCCCTGGCGGAAACGGCGATTTTCCGGCACCACGTTCCTTATATGAACGGCTTCGTCACTTATTCAGAGGGCGTGAATGATGACGTGAATAAGTTCATCTGGAGCGCGCTGGGGTGGTCGGCGCACACCAATCCGATGGCAACGCTGCGGGAATATGCGCGTTACTTTGCCGGCAGCGATGGTTTCCGCGCCGATGACTTGGTCCGCGGCATTGTGTCTCTCGAAAGAAACTGGGAGGGCCCTCTCGCCGCGAATGCCTCGGTTGACACTACGTTGCGCCGGTTCGAGCAGATGCAGCGGGCAGCCACGCCGGCTCAAGCCGAAAACTGGCGATTCGAGGCAATTCTTTACCGCGCGTACTTCGATGCCTATGAGCGCCATCGTTTACTCATCGCAACCGCGCAGGAACAACGCGCGCTCGGCTTTCTTTCCGCCGCAGGCCGAACCGGGGGCGCCGCGGCCATGCGACAGGCCGAAGAAGCGTTGAACGCCGATCCGCCGGAGCTCACTCCGCTTAGGCCCTGGCGAAATGCCATTGAGGATCTGGCCGGCCGGCTCTTCCACGACATCGGGCTGCAATTAGGCGTGGCAAAATACGGGGCCTCCGCCATCGACCGCGGAGCCAGTCTCGACACCGTCGATGTCCAGCTCAACAATCGCGTCTGGCTTGAACGGGAGTTCGCGCGAATCCGGAGCATAAACGATGAAGCAAGCCGGCTGCGAGCGATTGCGGCCATCGTGCACTGGAGCGACCCCGGACCAGGCGGGTTTTATGACGATCTTGGTGATCCCTCGGCAGAGCCTCACTTGGTGCGCGGTCCGGGATATCCCACCGATCCGGCGTTCTTCCGCACGGCACTCGACGGCGTCGCCGACGGAACTCCGGACCAGGGGTGGCGCCTCTCAGAGGTTTCCTACGCGGGCGCGCTGTACGACCATCCGCTCGAACTTCGCTATACAGGATTGAGCGCGAAATTGCATTACAAACTGCGGATCGTCTACGCCGGCGAAGATTACACTCTTCCGGTCACACTCATTGCCAACAATTCCTACCTGATTCATGGCCCGCGTGCCCGCGCTGCCAATCCCGAGAAAGTTGAGTTCACTCTTCCAATGGAAGAGACAACGAGCGGCTCGCTCGATCTCCAGTGGACCCGCCCGCAAGGGCTCGGCGGCGGAGGTCGTGGATTACAAGTCGCCGAGGTGTGGCTCCTACCAATCGTTGGCCGGTGAAAATCCTGGGAATCGTGGACTCAGGTTTACATCGAATTAGCTGCTATGCCGATCTGCGCAGTGCCTCGCGTGAATTGCGCCGGTGTCTCTTCTCCACTGGCTCCAAGATCGCCGGGCAGACCACAGGCACAAAAGATGCCGGGCACTCCACTCTTCGCCTGGAGGCATTCTTGCAACCAGTTCCAGCCTCCGCTTTTCGAAATAACTGAGCTGAAACATTCCAGCGCGGCCAGGCCAGGAATTCGGGAAAATGAGTTCACAATGAGCGCAATTCTCGTGCGAATGTTGCTCACTTGTGACCCGGTAGCAGGATGTCTGTGATCGTGTACGGAGGAACGGTGACAATGAACTCATCACCTGATGCTGAAAACGGCGTCACCGCGGCCGGCGTTTTTGCTTCATACTGTGCGCTGCCGTAGTCGATGCGCCTTCCAGACGAGCCGATGGCGCCATTCTTGAATGTCACCTTGACGGTTGTCGGCACTTTTGGATCTTTGTTGACCAGCATGAGTCCGACAAAGCCGTCGCGCCGGAACGCTGCATGGGCAGCGATTGTGGACGAACTGGAATCCACGCTGAGCAACTGATCGCCGGGGTTGTGGGCGATGGTGTGCAGCAACTGCAAGCCGTAAAACACGGGACCGAATGTCTTGCGATCCGCGGACATCATGGAATCGCCGTACATCTCGTTCCAATTGATGTTTGCCGACCCGGATTCGACGAGCAGGGCATAAAAATCGGCGACCCAGAGCGCTTTGACCACGGGGTGCTGCACCTTGGGCCACGTCGCGATGGCCACCGGCGCGAAGGCCAAGCGAGGAAGATGACCCGCGGGGCAGTATCGCTTGTAGGCATCGAGCATCGGCACCTCGAGCAGAGCGATGAAGTTCGTCTGGTTGTATCCCTGATTCTGCAGCAGGCTCGCTTCATCCAGAGTGTTCCAGTCGGGCGGAAGCAGCCATTGCAAATTCCAATCGAAGGTAACGAAATCCAGATTCGCGCAGGCCCCCTTCAAGACTTCCTTGTTCCAATCGGGCGCCCAGTCGTGACTGTTCGGATCGGGACTGGGAGGAACCGTAAATCCCGTGCCGATTTGGATCGAGGGATCGACTGCTTTCATCGCCTGCGTGAAGAGCTTGAGATTCTCTGCATACGCGGCGGGTGAGAGTTTCGCATTTCCCTTCAGCTTGGCCCAATCCTTGGGACCGGCGGGAGCCGGACCGTGGAGATCGGGATTCCCGGTGTAGTCTGCGCCGTAGTAGCCGTTGTTGTAAACTTCATCGCCGACCTGCCAGAGCTTGAAGCCGAATGGCCGGGGGTGTTGAATGCGGAGGAAGTTCAGGCCATCGTCGCTTGCCAGCGGCGCCTGACTGCGGATCGTAGCCCAATAGCCTACAGTTTGCCAATCCTCCCCTGTCGAGTCTTTACCGAGTGCATGCGTGTCGGAGGCATTTCCATTGGCGTAAGCCACCCATGCCGCCGCCTCCACTGGCTCACCACCTCCCGTGCCGTCGAAGTTGGCTCCATAATTGACAACGACCACGGCTTGGCCCAGCATTTCGGCGAATTGCGCGAAGCTGGCGAAGTTGCTTTCCGGAGCGAAATAGCCACCCTCCGTGCCCAGAAATCGGGTCGTGGTCTTCGTCGACCAGTGATAGAGATCGGCCACGCTGTGATTGCCCGGGTATCGCACCGCAGTGATGCCCGCCGCATGCAAGTAAGGAACTCCTGCGGTGTTGAAGGAGTTGCCATCGAAGGTGGACGCGGGAACTCCAAGGGACGTGTCCGTCAACACGTTCACGGGGGCCCGGCCAAGATCGATGGACACATTGGCGCGGTTTTGCGCGACCGCCGGGAAACTGAAGCTGATGCACAATGCGCTGAACTTTGTGGCAAGGCCCAGCCAGCGGTGAGCTTGCCGTTCACCTGATCGTCTCGTTCGATCGCAGATCATCCGACCCTCCACCCCAATTGAAACGCTCGACGAAGGCTACCGCCGGGTCAAGGAGCAAGCATACCAAAGGCCGGACGGTCTACGCTGTTCACCTTGACGTTTCATGATGGAGCTTTCTTGAAGCGGTGTGACAAAGATCGCTTTCACCTGTGTGAGCGGTCGGATATATTTTTGGAACGGGTGTAACTCCCCGCTCGGGCGCTGAGCGGACCGAGCCATATCCGCCGATTCATCCAAAGAAGGATGGCAGCCACGTGACTTCATTGACTCCCAGTCATCCCGGCCAATTAAGTGCCCGGCTTCCTAAAAAGTCCGCCGGTGTTTTCCTCGCCCTGATGCTGGCCGCCATTCCGTTGTGCAGCCAGAAGACGGCCCACGTCGCAATCGACTTCAAGACGGAATTGATCCAGGTGCCCGATGCCGGCTACGGCGTGGGCATGAGTGTCTACGATGGTGCCTTCACTTCACCCACCCTGTCGGCAAGGCTGAAGTCCGCGGGTGTTACCGCGCTGCGCTATCCGGGCGGTTCCTATTCGGACGCCTATCACTGGAAGACCAACTCGGCCACGGTGGGCACGAATCTCTGGATTAATTCCAACGACACCTTCGACCACTTCATGATGATGGACGTT
>Ga0326728_10003325_pt1 | contig 50432 bp, 39 predicted proteins | sample MB3enrmetagenome_FD_207602 | JGI IMG/M metagenome (GOLD analysis project Ga0326728, IMG submission 207602) | Lab enriched peat soil microbial communities from McLean, Ithaca, NY, United States - MB31MN | ecosystem: Environmental > Terrestrial > Soil > Wetlands > Peat | place: USA: New York... | reverse complement strand
GTCTATCGGAGAGGGCGGATGATCAATGCGGTTTGTACTCCGAAGGCTTCCGTGAGGTCATGTTTGCAGTCTTCCAAAAGCTGACGATACGGGAGATTGAACCGTCGCTTTTGGACGGAGTATTTAGACTGCTTCAGCACTGGAAGGAGCATGTTATCCGCGGTGTAGAGAACCGGCACGAATTGGTGCCGGAGCTACTAAAGCTGATTCCGATATTCGTCAAAGTGGGAGCCAGTGAAGAGGCCGAAGGCCTTTACCGACACATGCTCGGTATCTCAATGGGTCCAACTTGGTACAAAGAAGATCAACTTGGATTAATGGTAAACGTTCTTCGTAAACTGCCCCCTTCCGATAAGGTGCAAGCGGTGCTGCCTCCGGTGGCAGGATATTTGGAGCGCGCCTCCGGTGAGATGACATTTCAACGATTCATCCGGTATGAGAAGCAGGCTCTTATTGGAGAATTGTTCCGCCGCGGGAGATTCGTGAGCGGCTGCCGATATTTCAAACGACAAACCTGCGGAACGACAGCCGAACTTTTATTGGAATCTCAGCATGGCGTCATTGATAAACCTGGTCCCATGGTCGGAATGCGATATCCAGGGGGTGCACTGGACGAGCAGCATGCGATCTTAGAGATGGTGCGAAACGCGGATAGACTCGACTGGCATCTGCGTTGGGCACTACTCGAGATATTCCAATGCGGCGACGAAAGGCACTTGGACGATTACGCAACCGAGTATGCAAGGCTAACTAACCAAGCCGGAGTTAGCGCGGCGGCGATTTCTGAAATGGTCAGCAGGGTGGAAGTCGTAGTTGGGGCGGAAATCGAGCCTAAAGAACGAAGCCGATTCCTAAAATCATTCCGCACGGAACTCAACACTGAACATCACCGTGCGTTCTCAAAGATTATGTCTCAACTTTCGACTGTGGATTTGCGGCATGAAGTGAATGCTCCTGTCACGGATGCTGCCGGGGTGGTATCTACCTCTCAGGACGTCAATTTCCGAAATGAAGATGACTTGTACTTTCCGGGTACTTTCGGACGGCGATCCGCCGCGAGAGAAGCGGACGAGGCATTGGCGATCGCTGAAACCAACCTAAAACTACGGAATCTGGAGGCTGCCAAAAGCCAAGCCGTGAAAGTGCTGCAGATTCTGCAGGACGGTGGTTGGCCGATCTGGGGGAACTTGTCATGGACTTCAACCCGTGCGGAAGCGTTACTGCGCGAAGGAGCAGAGAGCGCAGAGGAGGTAATCCGTGCCTATGCCCCGTTGTTAGAGGCCGAACGGCACGCTCCAAAGTGGGGGCTTGCGGAACATATGATCGAGAAAGTGGCAGACCTGCTCCATGAGGATGAAAGAAGTCAGATGCTGCAATATGTGATCGATCATGTTCGCCTGATGGTGGGGGACGCAACAAATGAGATAGCGATGTTCAGCTTCCTCATTGATGAGCCTCCGAGCAATGGGTCCGCGGAACTTTTTAAGTTCGTTCTTTGGCTCCTTGATCATCCGCAGTGGGTACGGCGCGAAAAAGCGGCAGGAATGGTTGCATGGCTCTTAGAAAGCGATCCGGCATACCTCGAACAGGCAGTCAAGGAAGCTTTCTCAATGGTTACGGGATATAGCGCCGAGATCCTCTGCGGCATCCTTGATGACATGTCGACGAGACAACCCCGGCACCTCTGGGATCGCGTTTTCGACTTACTTGATCTGGAAGGTATTCTTCGAAACTGCAGACACGTAGGCCGCTTGACAGTCCTTTATCGCATTGCAGAAAGAGCTGGTAACGCTGGCTCGGACACTGGAGCAGGAGTAGCTTCTCGCATTGTGGAGCAATTTCGGTCGGGAATGATCGCGTTAGGGACTTCCGACACACGCTTGAAACATCCTCATTGGGCAAGTTGCATATCGCGGGAGTGGAGGTCGCTCGATCAAATCGGATTGATAAGTACGGAGCTAATTGTCCGCTTCGAAGAAGAACTGACCCGAATTTGCACCCCTCTGGACGTCCAGGGTGGTTGGGACCTTGAGAATGCGCTTTCTGTTTCCTTTCGCGAGACAACTAACCGACCGTTGAACAGGTGGGAAGCCAAGGTGCGCTTCGCATTGAACGTCGTTCTATTTCCATACGCATCGAGGCGAGATTTTCAAGAGGTCGAGTTAGCGCTGCGAATTTTCAATCCGTCATTACCTGAGCGGACACTGACGCCTGGCTTTGCTTCACCAGCGGAAGCCTTTATTGACGCTATTTCTGGGAAAAACTATGCTGGCGCAATCGGGGACTCAGAGTTCTTCTTCCTAGACTATCACGAAGTAACCGAGCAAGGTGAGGATGGTCGCAGGACCTGCCTTGAAGTTTTGGCAGTGGTCGTTCCGTCCTTGTCCGTGAAACGGGGATTCTTCCTGCCCTCCATTGATACATCATTTACATCAAAAGAGCTTCCGGGTTTCAGCTCTGCAACCACTTCCCATGAGACGTGCTGGCGTCTTGAGCCTGACGTCGCTTTCTTCGGTTCGTTCACTGCGGCCTTTCCTCTCCCAACTTTCGCAGAGCTGATTAAAGCGAGAGAGTCTGACTTTTTCCGCGTTAACTGGAGAAATGGCAGGTCATCTGCTGCACGTTATCGCGGCCGTCCAGTGGAGGAAGGCTGCTTGCTTGCGGTAAAACGAACTGCTGTCAATCTGCCTGAAGGTAAGAAACTGGCTTGGATTATTCGTGTGAATGGGGAGACAGTAACCATGATCGACTCCCGAAACAACCCGCTGATATAGGTGGCATAGCTATGATGGAAACCATGCAGACCCCGGGGACACGTGCTGAGTTCGAGAGGCGTCTCCATCTTCTCAGGGAGCGGCTTCGTCAAGGGAAGCTACTTTTCTCCAAAGACATAAAACATCTGCCTCTGGGCCTCGAAAATGTCAGGTATTTGCCAAACGGCCGGATCGATCTTCTCAGTATAAACGAAATGGTCCGATTACAAGCCAACATGATGATCCAATTTGAAAGTGAAGCATTCAAAGCAATGGCTGGCAATCGAGAAAGCCAAGACTTGCCAAGGGATAGTCCGCCAGAGCATACAGGAGAGCCTCCATCGGAGTAACGTGAACGTCGATTGGACGAAGCTCGAGCAAAACACCATTATCGACGGTATTGTAGTCCAGAATTCAAGACAGCTCTAGCTAACTCATTGCATGAATCGGCCTGTCCAGAACCGATGAGAACATGAAAACCCTCACACTTTTCGAATCATAGTGAAAAGTTGGTATATAGGCTGACACTTCTCCAACTATTTTTGCTTTTGCCGGCCGCCTGGTCGTCTCAGGGGCTCGAAATAGCATGTGAGATTGCATACCCCTTACCCTATATTTTCATTCATATTTTTGTACAGGTTTGCTTTATTGTGAGAGAAGATTATATCATTATTCACAATATTGAGTGCGCGGTCGTAATTGAGACCGCTCCAAAATATTTGGTGGAAAGGATCAGGCAGAAAGGGAAAGGATGTCTTCGGGATCTTCGGATAGATGGCGGTAATTGCCCCACGGCGCCATCTCCGCGTCCTCTGCGCCTCTGCGGTGATTCTTTTTTCTATACTGCGGCGGGTAGTTTCGCAACGTGCCTTCCCGTGGATATCTTAAACTGTCTTTAGTTCAAGGTTCTGGCAAGGGTTGACTTCCAATGAACCAGAGCGGATTCCGATCTTGAAGACTTATTACGTACAGTTCAAAGCCATGCTATAAGAGCTTCCTTTCCCTAAATTGACCATATACAGGGTTCATCCTCCCGGAGTCAGGACGACGGCGCCCATGGTCTGCCGGTCTTCGATTCGACTATGGGCTTTAGAAGCTTGACTTAGCGGGAACGCTTCGATGGCTGGGACAATGGCGCGGCTTTGAATTTTTGCGAACAATTGATGGACAAGGCGGAGAAAGTTGGAGCGATCGTCGAAGTAGTCAAAACACACCGGGGCCGACACGGTCAGGGACCGCTCCTTTAACACTCCAACGTTCAAAGGCATAACCTGCCCGTTGCGGTCGCCGATGACGGCGCAGTGGCCGAAGCGGGACAGGCAGGCGATAGCGGCATCGAGCCCGGGCGCGCCGCTGCTGTGGACCCAATAGTCGCCCCCCAGACCATTGGTGATGCGCATCACTTCGGATGTTGCCGAGGTGTCGTCTGCGACCACGATGGGGTAGTCGCTGGGATTGCTCGTTTATTGAAAAGGCGGGAAAACCTGAATTTCCTTTGTCGCCCCGATCATCGGCATTACACTACGATGAAGGTTGTTTGGCAATGAGGGTTTCCGGCCCGGCCTTTCTTGCCTCAAGTATAACGATGAATCTCGAACCTTTCCCCGGATTACTCTCAGCCCTCATGGTCCCGCCGTGGCGCTCGACGATCTTGCGGCATATGGCAAGGCCCATGCCTGTTCCTTCGTATCGGCTGTCTCTACCATGGAGCCTTTGGAATGGAGCGAAAATCCTGTCGATATATTGTTCTTCAAAGCCGATGCCGTTGTCCTCAACCACGATCTGAAGTTTACCATCGACTATTGCGCTCCGAACTTCGACTAAAGGTTTCTCCCCCTCTTTGTGAAACTTCAGGGCGTTTCCGATAAGATTTTGGAAAAGCTGTCTCATTTGCATCGGGTCGGCCTGGATAACGGGGAGTTCTCCAATCCGCACTTCTCCCTCGGTCCTCTTTATCCTTACCTCCAGATCGGATAGAACCTCGCCAACGATTTTAGTCAGATCAACTTCTACGAAAGGATCTATTTTCGTTGTAACCCTCGAGTATTCGAGAAGTCCTTTAAGCAGGGCCTGCATGCGCTGAGTTGCATCGAGCATTCGGCGCAAATAGGCGTTGCCTTCTTCTCCAAGCACCCCCTCATACTCTTTGCTAAGCATGTCACCGAAAGAAATGACTTTCCGAAGCGGCTCCTGCATGTCGTGCGAGGCAATCGAGGCGAAATCCTGAAGAGCTTGATTACTCTCCTGCAGCCTTGCCATGTAGGTTGTCAGCTCCGCAGTACGCTCGTCCACACGTAATTCCAGTTCGTCCCTCGATTTTCGAAGCACTTCAATGAGCCTGATCCGCTCCATTGCGACAGCGACCTGGTCGGTTACCGTTTTCATGACTGCAAGCTCTCGGTGAGAAAAAACGGGCCTTGTTCTTGTGCCGAAAGAGAGCGTTCCGATGACCCGGTCGCCAATTTTCAACGGATGACAGGCGTATGCCCGGATGCCGTATGACCTGACCAAATCCGTCCTGATATCAGGCCTGTCGAAAATGTTCTCTGCGACTATCCGTTCTCCGCCCAGGGCTACACAACCGCACACAGCCACCCCGAAGTCCAACCATTTTATCTTCGCGGCTTCATCTTCGGGAATGCCGGCGCAAGCGTTGAGGCTGAGCTTGCCGGCGAAATCATCTACCAGGAAATTGAAGAAAACGTGGCAATCTAGGTGGGCCATAACATTGCTGCAAAGTTCATTAACTATGCCCTGTGGGTTCTCCGACGCCAGCAAGTCGCCCGCAACCCGCGAAAGCATCCGGAACTCCGACTCGCTTAGACGCAGTTCGGCCTCCATCAGCTTGCGCTCGGTGATATCCCGGAAGTAAACGGAAACGCCCTCTTCGACAGGATAAGCATGTATTTCAACCCACTTGCCGGGTACTATGGCAGACTGTTCTTCGAAGTGAACCGGATCGCCTTCCGTCAGGACTTTCCTGTATTGCTGCTCGAATACCGGGCCCGGGCTGTGGGAAAAGACCTCCAGGTAGCTCCTCCCGATGAAATCATCTCTCTTTCCACCAAAATATGAGAGCGCACGATCGTTAATGCGGATAAAGCGCCAGTCGCGGTCCAGCTCGCAATGGCAGTCCGTCATGTGGGCATAAATGGTCGATATCTTTTGCTCGGACCGGTGGAATATCTCGGCGACCGCGTCATTTAACGCAAGGCCCTTCCAGCGGGCGCCTTTCCTGGCCGAAACTACCGCGAATACGAAATAAATTGCCCCCATGTCCTGACCGATTCTTCCGGCCCATCCAATGGGACTTCCAACCCCGGGTTGAAGCGCGGTACCGATCAGTGATATCGAAAGCAAAGCCAGCGCCAGCGAGTACCAGTAGAAAAAGTGAACTCTCTCCTGAATAAACCTTGCCATCAGAGCGGTCGACGAGGTCAGGAAAAGAAAAAAGGCAATCGCCAGGACGGCCTGCCTGATGGCTGTCGGACCTTTTTCCTGAATGAAAAATTTCGGAAGAAATCCCGCCAGCGCCGCCAGCGAATAAAACGAAACCAGGACTATAACTCCCAGGTAAGCTATCTCCAGATTGTGCCGCCTTCGCCTCTCATCGGGTTCGAGCCTTATTTGCATCAGCCCGCCAAGTATTCCGGCTGCGTGAAAAATCGAGGAGAAAAGGACCGTCAGGTTGAATATGGCCACGTTTACATCCGGCCCTTCCGGTCCCAGCAGCCACCCTGCAGGCAATACCCCGACGCCCAGCGTCAACGTCCCGCATCCAAGCATAAGAATAGTTAAGGAGCCGCTGCGGATGTAGCTCCGCATGGCAATTAAGGCGACGATGCACGATCCGGGGAAAATAGTCGTAGTATGCAGGACGGGAAGGAGCAGGGGCGGCTCAAATACGGTGCGGGCCATCGGATGCTCGGCGTAGATGAGTTCGAGGGCGCCTATGATTGCGGCCAGCAGTAGAACAGGGCAGAAGCCAAGAATCAGCGGAAGGGTTTTCTGCCTTTTTTCGAACGCGGGCGCTTGTGAAAAGGAGACCGAAGTCATTTCAATATTCTTGGCCCTTGATGCATGGCAGCCCTTTTGATTTATGATTCTGCCTGATTATTCGAGCTTAGATGGCGTTAATATGCCTTTTGGTCAAAAAACCGCATGGATTATACTAACGACCTGGACCCACATGTAAATGGGAGTTTTAGATTATTTTTCACGCAAAATTTTATCGGGGCGAATCGAAAGGTAGGGTTTCATAGTACCGGCCCGGATAAAACTTGAGCGGAAGATGGCTCTCATTACTTAATCAGCCATTGCCGCTCGATGCGGTACTCTTCTTTGACGGTCGTTCGACTCATTTTTCCCTGCTTCGAAAAGTTCGTCGGGGCTGGAAGCCCCTCCTACGAAAAATTACGAACCTTTCATGGTTTCAGGGTGTCCCCGGTGGGACGTGAAAAGCTGCGCCAAAATCAACGTCTTCAGCCGCCGGTAACAGTCACGACCACCTTTCGCTGTCTCATCTTGATGTCACATTCGAGATGAAAGATCTGCTGCCAGGTCCCTAAAACGAGTTTCCCCTCGCTCACGGGAATCGTCAATGACGATCCAAGGAGGGTTGCCTGTAAATGGGAATGGCCGTTTCCATCGTGCCAGGTCTGTTCATGTCCATAGTTGCGGCCGGGGGGAATCAATCTGTCGAGAAGTTCGGGCAAATCCTTCTCGAGTCCGGGTTCGAACTCGATCAATCCAACGGCCCCCGTGCTCCCGACATTGAAGATATTTGTCAACCCGGTCTCGATACCGGAAGCCGCGACGATCTGCATGACCTTCTCCGTAAGATCCTGCATGTGTCCATGCCCCGTGGTCGAAATGATTAAAGTCTTTTGATGCGCCATCATTGCTCCAATGAACGTGAGGTGTCAGCTATGACGAAACTTCGCGCCAGCGTTGCGGGGAAACGATTATACCCGATATCGCTTAAAATCGCGACGTGTACCTTTTTCCGTGCATTGAGGACGGACGACATGGGAATGATTACCCTATTTCCAGGAATGGTGAACATTTCGTTTCGACGGCGATTTCAAGTCTTTTAAGCCTATAGACGGACTAACCGCGAGATACTGTGGCAGCGGGTTCGACAAGAGGAATCCGTCGCCAAAGCGGCATAAGAGGAGCCTTATCGATGAAGGCGCTGCGGTTCAATAAATTTGGCGATCCTGTGGAAGTTCTGCGCATCGAACGGGTTCCCGAGCCTTTGCCGGGACCGGAAGAGGTCTTGGTAAGGGTTCACGCTGCTTCCCTCAATCCAAGCGATGTTAAGAACGTCCAGGGTAATTTTAAAAAAACCACCCTGCCGCGGATTCCAGGACAGGATTTTGCGGGCGTAATCATAGCCGGAAACAAGGAGATGATCGGACAGGAAATCTGGGCGGCGGGCGGGGATATCGGTTTTACTCGAGACGGAAGTCATGCCGAATATATCGTGATCCCCAAAAAAGCGGCGCGGCCAAAGCCGAAGTCACTGTCAATGTCCGAAGCCGCAAGCGTTGGCATCAACTTTATCACCGCCTACCTGGGATTGCTGGACAGAGCAGGGCTGGAGGACGGTGAGACGCTTCTCGTGACCGGTGCAGCAGGGGGTGTCGGCAGTTCAGTCTCAAAGATTGCAAAACTGAAGTCAGCCCGCGTTATAGGTGTAGATAGAAGGCCGATTGACCCGGAACGCGCGAGGCGGATGGGAATTGATCTTGCGCTGAGCAGCGAGTCTGACGACATAGTGCGTCGAACCAGGGAATTCACCGGCGGCAAAGGCGTGGACGTCCTTTTTGACTGCGTGGGCGGACCGCTCTTTGAAACCGCTATCAATTCGCTTGGAGTAGGCGGCAGGCAGGTGAACATCACGTCGGTCGGTGATAGAAGGGTCTGCTTCGATCTCTTGGACTTCCATCACAGGCAGCTCACCCTGTTCGGGGTCGATACGGCTAAGCTGGATATAGTCGCTTGCGGCAATATCCTGGAAAGTATTCGGCCCGGTTTTGAGGATGGCCGGCTAACGCCTCCGGAAATCAATCGGACATATTCTCTGGACGATGTTATCGAAGCCTACCGGCAGGTCGCAAAAGGCGCAGCGAAAGGGAAGATCGTTCTCACGTTTCAACCTTGATCCGATGGGAATGTTCCATCACAGTGCCGGGCGATAGATGGTTTTGATCCGATCAGCCCGCAGGCTTCATCCTCCTCCCAAGGGCGGAAGGAAGCTGATCTTATCATTAGGGCTCAATGTGCGGTCTATCGGAGTGAGCTCGTTATTGACGACAATCAAGACTCTACCGTCTTTCAGTTCCAGATCGGGATAACGGTCGCTAATGTAGGTGATCACATCCCTCACTCGAGTGTTTTCGGATATCGGCATACGAATCTCGTTCGTTCGTGTCGTCATGCGGTGAAGCCCGTGGAATTGAACTGTTACTGTCATCTATCGGCCATCCTCCCGAAGAACGTGATAACCTTCCCGAAGAGTCGAGAAAGGGGAACTCATCTCTCGACCTCCGGCACTCTCTTGGTTTGCTTTTCTATTCTTCCATCACACCGTAAGCAGCCAGCAGACTCTTGGCCTTTTCGTCCAGGAGGCCGAACTTGGCGATTGTCGCAGGCAGGGGAATCGCATCGGGTGAGAATCCCTTTTCCTCGTAAACCGCGTCGCACAGCTTCTCGAAGGCTTCCCGGCGCAATTTAATGAGAAGATCGTGTCTCTCTTTGGCGCCGGCTGGAAGCTCCGCTCCGTTGATCTGTTCCTTGAGCCAGTCGGAGTAGTATTCGGCCCTGCTTTCATACTCGTTGAGAAAAGCCGGTCCCATGGCTCTCAGGGGAATTCGGTCGCTTTTCCTCGTTCCCTTGCCGTTTCTCAAGTTGATAAGCTTTTGCAGAAGGTAGAGCCGCTCCGAGTCCGTCAGGACGTCCTCGAGGGATTTATTGGACCCCACGGTAGCGTTCAGATACTGAACGTAATAGGCCAAGGTCGGCTGGTTCTGAGCGGGCTTCTCGGTCTTGGCGGCCTCTGGATGGCGCACATCGATCCAGGGCAGCTTGCACAGACCCACCGCGTTGAACCAGGTACGGATCATGGGAAACCATTTGAGCGCCTGGGCCTTGGCTTCAAACGTTGGAAGCTCTTTGTGGACCTGATCGATGAAGATGAGCCATGCCTCGTCATGCTGGGGCCCCTTGAGGGCAAAGCCGTAGCCCCCCTGTTGCGCCAGGGATTCTTTGCTGAGATACATGGAGAACTCAAGACCCTTGGTTTCCATGCCAAACTTCTCGATCTCGCTCCAAATTGCTTCGATCGGCTCGCCCGTTCTGGCGGCATGACGCTCGGCCACCCACTTTTTCGCACGGTGCACGCCTTCGCCGCACACCCTGCCGATTCCCCGGCCGAAGGCCGTTTCCTCAATCAATCGTTGGGCCGCCTCCATATCTCCCCATTTCAGCTCATAGCCCGTGTCTTCAATGGTGAGATACCCCCGCTGGGCGCATTCCAACAAAAAGGAGGCCGACACTCCCATAGAGATGGTATCCAGGCCATACTCGTCGCAATACCAGTTGTACTCCATAATGAACTGGGGATCGAAGATGCCCATGCAGGTCATGGCGCCGGCAGTCTCATACTCCGGTCCGTCCACTCCTACCCGCGCTCCCGCCCTCGATCCGTGCTGCAGGGTCACGTTTTCGCCTGACTTGGCGCACGCGAGATTGCACCCAAAGTAGCACCCGTCCGGGAGTTTTTTCTCAAAATAGCGCTTCAGGAAGACATCGGCGAAGATAGCCCTGGAATCGGGATGACAGCCGTACTGAAAGTTGTTTACAGGCAGCAGGTGGTACTTGTCCATGTATTCGATCAAACCCGGTGTCCCCCAGCTTGAAAGCCGCAGCTGCTGGCGGTCCATCTGGCTTACGACCTTCTTGAGGCTGCTTCCCGCCTGCTTTACTCCCGCATCGTCAATAGGGTGGTTGGCCCCGATCCGCTCGAAGCTTGATCGAACGATCACGGCCCTGACACCTTTGCGGCGCATCACGGTGCCCGTTCCGCCGCGCCCCGCTTGCTTGGATCTCACCCTCTCCCTTCGCTTGTCATAGAAGAGGCTGTTTATGATCCCGAATCTCGCGTGAAGCGCCCCGATTCCGGTGGTCACCAGGGCGATGTTTTCATCGAAAGGACCCCCGTTGAACTCGCGCATCAACGCCTCGCCGTAGGACAGGGCGCCCATGTTCACGGTCTCGCCATAGGAAGGGGCTTCTGCGATCTCTATGGTTCCCTTGTCTCCGTCCACAACCAGCACCACTTCCTTTTCGCTGATCCCGGAAATGGCAAGGGCATCGAATCCGCAGAGCTTGAGAAGTGACGAGTAGTGGCCACCGATGTTGGAATCGATGAAGGTGTCCGTGAGCGGGGATATGGCGCCGATAATGAATTTGCCGGCGCCCGGGAAGCGCGGCTCGCAACACAGCGGACCTCCGGCCATCACCAGAACGTTTTCCGGGCTGTCGTATCGTGTATCCTTTGTCGTCTCATCCCAGATGAGCTTAAGGGCGTAGCCTCGGCCGCCGATGTATTTCTCCTTGAATTCGGGCGGGAGTTCTTGGATCGAAACCGCATATGAACTCATATCAAGTCGGAGAATCCTGTCCGTGTACCCTCCGTTTATTGGCTCAGGCCTGTAGCTCATGGACTGGATAATCTTCATTGCACCTCCACAATCGTTTTAGGTGACTACCAAGATATACAAAAAGCGTTCCTCTTGTTAAGGAAAGAGGGCAAACCATATATGCTAAAGGCAATTATGCAAAAAAGTCAAGAATTAGCCGCAGATCCGTGGCTGAGGAATGTATAAATGCATTGTCTTGACCATTTTGTCACATCCGGTGGTTGTACGTGATTTGTTGAATTGCGCAAAGCCCGTCAGGTTATTATGTTTGACTCGCTGTAAGATTCTTCTCGATTGACATACTCATTCTTTTATGATAATGAGTCGCCAGAAAGTCCATTTTGGAAGAAATCTCTATCCCCTTGGATCTCGACGAGAAACGTATGCAACACGCCCCCACCCGTCTCGACAGCATGGTCCGGAAACTCCGTGATCTGGGGTTCCGCATCACTCCCCAGCGGCTTGCCATACTTAAATTTCTGGCCGAGAGCAAAGGGCACCCGGGCGCAGAGGAGATTTACGCTGCAGTGGGAGATAGTTTCCCCACCACAACCATTGCTACCGTGTACAAGACCCTGGCTGTTCTAAAATCGATTGGCGAGGTGCTCGAACTTGAGTTCAGCGGCGATTACAACCGCTATGACGGGAAAAAACCCTATTCTCACCCTCATCTGATCTGCATCAAATGCAACAAGATTGTCGACCCCGAACTGGCGAGCCTGGCAGACATGACCGAGAAACTCGCCCTGGAATCGGGGTATGAACTTATAACCCACCGGCTTGATTTCTACGGCATTTGCCCTCAATGCCGGAAAAAGGAATAGCGCTATGGAAGCAGTATTGGAAAGTGAGTCCTTGCGGTCTCATTACGGTCGATAATCCGTACATCAAAGAAAGAAGAAATCGGTGAGTGAGAAAATAAGCTCACCACCAATGAAAGGAGTAAACATTATGAGTGAAGAAATCATGAGGCCGGTAACGGCCGGGGATCTCGAACACACGGCCGGCAGAGGCACGTCGAACCGGGACTGGTGGCCGAACCAGTTGAACCTCGATATCCTGCACCAGCGCTCTTCCAAGTCCAATCCGATGGGCGAGGGTTTTAACTACGCCAAGGAGTTCAAGAGTCTCGACCTGGAGGCCGTGAAGAAGGACCTCCGTGAACTGATGACGAAGTCGCAGGACTGGTGGCCGGCCGACTTCGGCCACTACGGGCCGCTCTTCATCCGTATGGCGTGGCACAGCGCCGGCACATACCGCACCGGCGACGGCCGCGGCGGCGCAGGCAACGGCAGCCAGCGCCTTGCGCCCCTCAACAGCTGGCCAGACAATGTGAACCTCGACAAGGCGCGCCGACTGCTTTGGCCGGTCAAGCAGAAGTATGGAAAAAAGATTTCGTGGGCCGACCTGATGATCCTGGCCGGCAACTGCGCCCTGGAGTCGATGGGCTTCAAGACCTTCGGCTTCGGCGGTGGGCGTGAGGACATATGGGAACCGGAAAAGGACATCTACTGGGGGACCGAGAGCGAGTGGCTTGGAGACAAGCGCTACACCGGTGACCGGGATCTCGAGAACCCTCTCGCCGCCGTTCAGATGGGCCTGATTTACGTCAACCCGGAAGGCCCGAACGGCAATCCGGATCCGCTCGCCGCGGCGCGGGATATACGCGAGGTCTTCGCTCGCATGGCGATGAACGACGAAGAAACGGTTGCGCTGATTGCCGGCGGCCATGCGTTCGGCAAAACTCACGGGGCCGGTGATGCCAAACATGTCGGGCCTGAGCCCGAGGCCGCGCCGATCGAGGAGCAGGGTCTGGGCTGGAAGAGCAGCTTCGGCACGGGCAAAGGCGGCGACACGATCAGCAGCGGCCTGGAAGTCACCTGGACCAACACGCCCACAAAATGGAGCAACAACTTCTTTCGGATTCTGTTCAGTTGCGAATGGGAGCTGACGAAGAGCCCGGCCGGCGCGCATCAGTGGAAACCGAAGCTTGACGCAGGCGCCGGTACGGTGCCGGATGCGCACAACCCGTCAAAGCGCCACGCGCCATCCATGCTGACTACTGACCTAGCCCTGCGGTTCGACCCTGCTTACGAAAAGATTTCAAGGCGCTTCTACGAGAACCTCGATCAGCTCGCAGACGCGTTCGCCCGGGCGTGGTTCAAGCTGACGCACCGCGACATGGGTCCCCGCTCGCGCTATCTCGGCCCGGAAGTCCCGGCGGAAGAGCTGATCTGGCAGGATCCCGTTCCCGCAGTCGATCACGGCCTGATCGATGCGAACGACATCGTGAAGCTCAAGGCCCGAGTCCTTGCCTCGGGGTTGTCGATCTCGGAACTGGTCTCGACCGCCTGGGCCTCGGCGTCTACGTTCCGTGGCTCCGACAAGCGCGGCGGGGCGAACGGGGGGCGCATTCGTCTTGAGCCGCAAAGGGATTGGGAAGTCAACCAGCCGGCCCGGCTGAAGACTGTGCTGCAGACCCTCGAGGGAATCCAAAAGGAGTTTAACAGCGCTCAGTCGGGAGGGAAGAAGGTTTCGCTCGCCGACTTGATTGTCCTGGGTGGATGCGCAGGTGTCGAGCAAGCTGCGAAGAATGCCGGTCACGACGTGACCGTTCCCTTCACGCCGGGGCGTACGGATGCGTCGCAGGAGCAAACCGACGTGAATTCATTCGCCGTGCTTGAACCCGCTGCAGACGGGTTCCGCAACTATTTAAAAGCTAAATATGCAGTAACGGCAGAGGAACTGCTGGTTGATCGGGCGCAGCTTCTGACGCTGACCGCTCCTGAGATGACGGTTCTAGTTGGCGGTATGCGAGTCTTGAATGCCAACTTCGGACAGTCCCGGCACGGCGTCTTCACCAAGCGGCCAGAGACGCTCACCAACGACTTCTTTGTGAATCTGCTTGACATGAGCACGACGTGGAAAGCAACCGCAGAAGACAACGAGGTGTTTGAGGGTCGTGATCGCGCAACGGGCGCGCTCAAGTGGACCGCCACCCGCGTCGACCTGGTATTCGGTTCGAACTCCCAACTCCGGGCCTTGGCGGAAGTCTACGGATGTGAAGACTCCGGGCAGAAGTTCCTGCACGACTTTGTGGCAGTATGGAACAAAGTCATGAACCTTGACCGTTTCGACCTCGCCTGATCGCAGCATAATCGTCTTCGATGGCTTCTGAATGGGCGGAGAAAAACGGTCCAGCTAATCGGGCAGCCGGGGGTTTTCCCCCCCCGGCCCCCACAACATAACAGCATGCGGGTCGGCGTCGACCGGTTCACGCAGATGACTGGAAGCAGCAGCCGCGTTGTTTAGACTCCTTTCCGGATGGTCCGGGACAGTGTTGGCGAGCAAAGATGCAAGGGCTGCTTCGGGAAGTTACAGAAACGTCTGCCGGAAATGGAATCGGTGGAAATGAAGCATGTATATCCTGCGGAATACGAAGAATCGATCACTTTGGAAGATGGGTCCATAACCTTCCTGCGACCGATCAAACCATCCGACGGCCCGCTGATCCAGGATTTCTTCCACAAACTATCGCCTGAAACCGTCTATTTTCGCTTTTTAACCCATCTGGACAGAATACAGCCCTCACTTCTCAAGCACATGGTAGAAATCGATTATGAGACTCATTTCACTCTCGTTGCCGTGATTGAGGAAGTTGAAATGGAATCAATCATTGGTTCCTGCCGGTATATTACTACACTGAAAGTAGATCATGCAGAATTAACTATTGTATTGAGAGATGATTGGCAGAGAAAGGGCCTTGGGAAAATAATGGCGACAAGAGTCGTTGATGCTGCAAGATTAAAGGGTATATCAACCATTGAAATATCCTTTGATTATCGGAACGATCGGATGAAAAGACTGTTTGCTTCCCTTGGATACCCTGTACAATATCAATCATCCATTATAGAAATCACTGATCGCATGGAGATATCCATCAAGCAATTTGTCCTTTAGTTTTGCCGAGTCTTCGCTATTCTAAGTGAGAGATGATAGCTGGTACTTGCTTGCAGAAGTCGGCGTGACCAATCCGGTTTCGTCAGCCAGGCGGTCCCTGCAGAGTATCTGAGCCGGAATGACGAACTTCAACCCATGCGCATATAAGGTGGGAATTTCTTGCAGGCCAATCAGTGCACTGTCAACTTAAATTTAGTAGTGAACTTGATGCATGTCGAAAATTAGTGTGCGTTTTAAGAACTGGATTTCGGTCCAATTCCGCGAAGCGCGGGACTGCCGGAATGACGACTCGTAAAGGGCCGGGCGGCTACTGCACCATAATCAGGTTCTTTGTAGTATTGGCGGTTGGCGCCGCTACGCCGCTGGGGGGTGAAACGGTAATGGTAATACCGATGGTGGTGTTAGCCATCGCGGCATATGTCGCTGTCCAGCCGCCAAGATTCGTATAGGTGCTAACACTTAATGCAGTCGCCAGGCTTGTGCCTGTAATGCTGCCGGCGCCATTGACCAGCATGTTGGAATATACCATGGTGACGTTCGATGCGGCCGCGGCACATGCGCCCTGAGCGGCATCGTTGCAGGCCTGTTGTTGCATGTTCAGGTATTTGGGAATGGCCACTGCGGCCATGATAGCCAAAATAACCAAGACCGCTATAATTTCTATCAGCGTAAAACCCTTTTGATTCATTTTTCTCTTCTTCAGTTTCATCTCATCGACTTATTCGGGTCGCAGTCAAAAAGCCTCGAGAAAGGCCTTGGTCAGTAAATTAGAGCGCTGTCAGCAAACGCTCTACGCGTTAATCTTTTCTCTCCCGTTCCTCTAAATCGTCCCGATCCAATTTTTTCTTAACTGTTTATTCTTCTTTTAAATTCGCCATCTGTTTGAACAGTAGAGAATCATTCCGTGATAAAATATTGTCCTGAACTTGGGTTCGGAAAATCCGCCGCACAGAGGGTCCGTGCAAAGCAGTTTAAAGATCAAAAACTTAAACGGATGGCACGGCGTTGACGATCTATATGTCTTAGCGGCCGGTTACACCGGTACAAATGATGAAGCCGCAAACGGGAAGCGACGGCGGAAGCCGATTTCGAGCTTGCAGCACAGGCCGCTAAAGTTTATAAATCCCGGCGGAAAGCGAAAAGCTGACGTCTGCTTTTCAACCTTTGTCTTTATGCCTTGTTCCGAGAGGGATGCCAGGTGACCTTTAATCTGTTGAATTTGTTGATACTTATCGCTATAGTAATCATTCCGATAATCCCGACATTTTGGGCGATTGCGGATGTGCCCAGACGGCGTTTTTCGAGCACCAGGGCCAAAGTGTTATGGTTTGCGGTAGTCGCCACTCTGCCGTGCCTTGGCGCAGCCCTGTACATCCTGTTGGCGCGCCGGAACACTCAGCCGGACGACAGCGGGCTGTGCGCAGGGCAAAAGTAAAAAGGTAAAATGCGAAAATAGGTGAAGGACTCTAAACTGAAGACCAAAAACCAAGAACTCAGGAAAAACCAATGCTTGATTTTGTAAGGAAACACTCCAGATCATGGGGCATCAAAGTTCTTCTGTGGCTGGTGATCATCGTTTTCGTCGGCTGGGGCGGATACCTCTACCAGACGCGGCATGAATCTGACATCGCCAAAGTGGGAGACCACTATATAAGCGCCGTCGAGTACCAAACGGCTTTCGGCAATTTGCAGGAGGCAATGCGAAATCAGTTCGGAGGGGCTGTGCCCGAGGACTTAATGCGCTCTGTCAATCTTAAAGAGCAGGCGCTCCAGTCCCTGATCCAGCACTATCTGATTATGCGAGGCGCCAGGGAGCTGGGCCTCATGGCGACGACGGAAGAGGTCCAGCGGAGGATTCTAGCGATACCCGTTTTCCAGGCGGCGGGGGGGAGGTTCGATTCGAAGCGCTACGAGGGTATGCTGCTGCAAATGCGAATGACTCCCGACATGTTTGAGCGGCAAATGTCCGAAGACATCACTACGCAGAAGGTCCAGTCTTTTATAAAGGGCCGCGCTCTTGTCACCGAAGATGAAATCCTTGCGGATTACCATTTGGACCATGATCGGGTCAGGATTTCGTACATCGAGTTCGTGCCCGGGTCGTTCGAAGACAAAGTGACCGTCGAAGATGCAGCGATCCAGGCATATTATCAAAACAATCAGAACCGATACATGGAACCGGAACGGCGCGAAATCGCCTATGTCCTGCTAAGCAGGGAGGATCTGGAAAAGGAGATACGCCCGACCGAAGATGAAATAAAGAGATACTACGAGGACAATGCCGCGCGCTATACACAGGAAAAACAGGTGCGCGCACGGCATATTCTGTTTAAGACAAAGTCCGATGCGTCAGAAGCCGAAGTGGAAAAAGCAAGGGCCCAGGCTCAGAAAGTCTTTGATGAGGCCAAAAAAGGGGCCGATTTTGGCGATCTGGCCAAAAAGTATTCTCAAGACGAAGCCACCGCCAAGAAGGGTGGAGACCTTGGCTTTTTTCCCTCCAAGCAGATGGACCCGGCCTTTTCAAAGGCTGTATTTGACATGAAGCCCGGCGAGATAAGCGACCCGGTGCGAACGCCGCATGGATTTCACATAATCAAGTTGGAGGAAATCAAAGAGGCGAAGACCGCTCCTATTGAGGAAGTCAAAGGTGAGATCGAAAATGAGATCAAGTCACAGGACGCCCAGGATCTGGCCTTTAAACGGGCGCGAAATCTCCGCGACCTGGCCTACGCAAGAAAAGACATCGCCAAGGCAGCTCAGGAGATGAAAATGAATGCTTCCGAACCGGTGTGGATAACGACGTCGGAAAATCAGCCCGATCCCGGTCCATTCCCTGACGCTGTCAAAGCAAAGTTATTTCAACTGGGCCAGGATGATGTAAGTGAGATGTTTGAACTTCCCAAGGGCTTTGCAGTCGCCCAGGTCAAATCGATAAAGAGATCTCAACCGATTCCGTTCGAAAATACAAAACAAAAAGTCACTGCCGATTTGCGCGGGGACCTGGCCAAGGGGCTTGCGCAGAAAAAGGCTGCGGAGATCCTTGCGCAGGCCCGAGAGAAGAACAGCCTGGCCGAAGTCGCCAAGACTCAGAACCTGAGTTTACGGCAGAGCGGACTCTTCTCCAGGCAGGATCCCGATAAAGATCTCACGTTGCTCCGGGACGCCGGCCTCAACAGTGTCTTCGGCCTGAACGACTCCAAGCGCTTTCCGGATTCGCCCCTGGAACTGGGAGACAGGTTCATGGTCTGCCAGTTTCTGGAGAAAAATACAGCAGGAGATCCTTCCCCGGAGCAAAGGGGTGAAATCTCTTCCAGGATACTCCGGCAGAAGCAGACGTCCGTCTGGAAGGCGTGGCTTGCCGAGGAAGGCAAGGCCATCAGGGTCGAAAGGCTTAAAGAAATTTAGGAGTGCTGAGCGGATATAAGAAAACCAACTACAGCCGGGACTTTTTCTGTTCGAGACACCGACAGTCCCGGCTGTTTTGCAGCGTCGGCTGCATTCCCTGCCGTGTCGTCCGTATTTATCGGCGTCTTGCCGATCTCGGTTCTTCCGTTTCCGCGTCATTTTATCCAGTCATATTTAATAAAAAGAAATGTTTAAAGTATGCTCCTGCAGTCACCGATATAAGCTGACGCGGTAAAGAGCGGTTCCATTGCCGCTCTCTGCCGTTGAAAAGCGATTCCGGAATGCTCTGGGGGAAAAGGGCCGGCCAGCATGTTTTCGGCCTGAAGAGGGCTACGGGAGAGCGCCGATCAAAAATGCACGTTCATCCTACGCAGTAAGAGTATTTGGCAGGGAACGATTTATCGATGCTCATTCCTGCCGGGAGGCGCCGGTTTCCCCTGCCGGGGCCCCGCTGAATTCATGTGAGGCTCTGATGGGAATTAACGGTAAGGAGATTAAAATGAAAAGAATGATTACAGGTTTAGCCGCTTTTGTTTTCCTGTTTACTTTAGGTGCCGGTCTTTCGGCAGCCGAGGAGAAAGCCACTAAAGAAGAATGTATGGCCAAGGCCAAAGAAGCCGCAGCGTTGATCAAGGAAGTCGGCATCGACGAAGCGAAAGTGAAACTTGGGGACCCCAATGGGTCGTTCGTGTGGAAAGACTCCTATGTGGCCATTGAGGATTTCGATGAAGTAATGATTACTCACCCGATGGTCCCCAAAATGGTGGGCAAATCCATGAAGGGCATCAAAGATGCGAACGGCAAGATGTTTAACGCCGAATTCATCCAGATTGCATCCGGGCCGGGCGAAGGCTGGGTTACCTATATGTGGCCTAAACCAGGGTCGAAAGAACCCTCTGCTAAGTCATCGTATATCTATCGTGTGCCGGGAACAAATTTCATTGCAATAGCAGGGATCTATGAGTAGCCCTCGTATTTCGAGGGGAAATCAAATCGAAAGAACAGTTCCGGTTCTGCCTGTTTTGCGAGCCATTTTTTGATCTATCGATGAAGATTGGAGACAAATTCAGCCAAAAGATTGAAGGAGACGCGAGATGACCTGCGCAGGCCCCCTGTGAAAGGCCCCCCAACCCCTGGCGCCCGGTATGGCGGCGCGCTGTCCGGGCGAATCGTAGTTGCACATGAAGCCCTGCAGGAGGTAACAGATGTCAATTTTCAATTGGTTCAATTCATTGACCATTCGCAATAAAATCTTCATGCTTGTAATCCTCGGAATCCTCGGTGTCGCCGGCATTTCCGGATTCGCAAAATACTCTGCAGTCAAAAAAAACAACTATATGACGGTGCTTCAGCAGAGCCGGACTGTTGAGGCGGTCATGCTTCAAATTATGATGGCTGAGGAAAAATTCATAAACACGCTGGCTTCGGAAGATCTGTCGGGTTTGGAACAGTACCGGCGAAAGCTCAATGAGGCGCTCACGCAGATAAAGTCATTCGACGTTGGGGGCGGGATAGCCGACGATGCGGCGCTCGTGTCCAAGATAGAGACCGAGCATACGCAGGTTTTTCAGATGGCGGCTGAGGCCCTCAATAGCATGAGTCGGAGCAGGAGCGATCTTTTCGCTAAAATCGCATTGATAAACAACAGTTTGAAAAGTATCATCGAAGCTTTAGAGAAAGAAGAAGCCTTTCTCATCACTCAAGGTGAAACCCTGCCTCTCGACAAAGACGGATTGCGCAAGGACGTAAGCGACGTCCTGGTCCTCCTCTCAGACAAGGTGCTGAATGTCCAGGAACTTATGCTGAACGCCGAGAGTTCGAAATTCCAGGAAACCCGGCGGAACATTGAAAAGAAACTTGATCTCAAAAAGAAAAACATCAGCTTATTATTGCTGGGTTTGAAGGAGTTCATTCGCCCCTGGCAAGCTTCGGAACCTTTGTTGACTGAAATAGCTCGCATTGAAAACGCCATTTTTGATCAGTGGAGCAAGAACAAGGAGCTGCAGAAGCCGCTCCAATCTACAGCGGCGCAAATACAAGAAAAATCTAAAAGGATATCCGAATCCTCCAAAGCCATCATTGAGGCCAGCAACGGGTCATCGGATCGAATCAGCTTGGCCGTGTCACTGTGCGGAATATTGATCCTCAGCGTACTGGGCACGTTTATTTCGATTTCGATCAACAGGTCCTTGGGCAAATCGATTGCCGGTCTCATCGATGGCGCCGAGCAGGTGGCATCGGCCTCGGGCCAAGTCTCGACGTCAAGCCAGCATCTCGCTGAGGGGGCGTCGCGGCAGCGTGCTTCACTGGAAGATACTTTATCCTCACTGGAAGAAGTTTCAGCCATGGTCAGGCAGAATGCCGAAAACGCTTCCCAGGCTAACCGGCTGATGGCTGAAGCCAGACAGGTGGTTGGAAAAGCCAACCAGTCGATGCTTCAACTGACTGAGTCCATGGGGCAGATCTCCAAAGCGAATCTGGAAACCCAAAAGATTATCAAAACTATAGATGAGATCGCATTCCAGACAAACCTTCTCGCCCTGAATGCCGCAGTAGAGGCGGCAAGAGCCGGTGAGTTCGGGGCAGGGTTTGCAGTGGTGGCCGACGAGGTTAGAAACCTTGCAATGCGGGCAGCCGAGGCCGCAAAGAACACGGCTGACATTATCGAGGGAACGGTCAAGACGGTCAAGGAAGGCTCCGCGCTGGTAGTTACTACCAGCCAAGAATTCAATTCCGTAGCGACTGCAGTTTCGAAGTCGGGGGAATTGATCGGCGAGATAGCGGAGGCTTCGAAAGAGCAAGCCGCGGGAATCAGCCAGGTGAACACGGCGGTGTCGGACCTTGATAAAGTTGTGGCAAGTAACGCGGCCAGTGCGGAGGAGTCGGCCGCCGCGGCGGAGGAAATGAATAGCCAGGCAGAGCAGATGAAGGCTCACGTGAATGAGCTGGAGGCTCTCGCCGAGGGAGCAAAGGAGAAGCGGAAGGTAAAGAGCTGGGGCTCTACGGACGGAAGCGAGGGAAGCACCGCCCCTGGCATAAAGACTGAGCACGACTGCAGCGGCGGAATCCATCCGGCAACTTTTGTTTCTGCCGAAAAAGAGATTCGCTCCGACCTTCGCGTCGAGAAAGGAAACGGAAAGCACGACCAAACGAGTGAAATCGAGCCGCGACCTGAAGAGTTGATCCCATTTGACGAAGCGGAAATATCGGATTTCTAACGAAGAACACAATTATCTATCAGGCGCGTCTTTCCCACCCAGACGGCTAGAGCCAGCAGTGTTGGCCCGCTTATGACTTCCACGTCCTCGATGGTGTCAGGGTTGCAAAGTTTGGCGTAGTCAACCCTGGCGCCACCGCCGGCCGTAAGCATATCGTTTACGACCTTCAATACCGCCTCTGCATTTCTCTCCCCGGAGTCCACCAACCTCTGCGCTTCCTTCAGGGAACGGTTAAGCCGCAGGGCGACAGGCCGCTCTTCACTCTTGAGGTACGTATTCCGGCTGCTCATCGCAAGACCGTCTTCTTCCCTGACGATCGGGTGGCCGACGATTTCAACATCCATATTCATATCTTTGACCATACGCCTGATAGTCACAAGCTGCTGAAAGTCCTTTTCTCCAAATACGGCAACATGAGCCTTTACGGAGTGGAACAGTTTGGACACCACGGTGGCGACGCCGAGGAAGAAAACCGGCCTGCTGGCCCCACAGAGGTTTTCGGTCACCGTCGTGACGTTCACATATGTCTGAAACCCATCGGGATACATTTCTTCGGTCCGGGGGACGAATGCGACATCGGCGCCTTCCGACGTCAACATATCAAGGTCTCGCTGAAGGTCTCGAGGGTAGGTGGTTAAATCTTCGGAGGGCCCGAACTGGGTCGGGTTCACAAAGATGCTGACCACCGTTTTTGTGCCGTGTTTGCGGGCGAGCCGCACAAGGCTGAGGTGCCCCTCATGGAGAAAACCCATGGTCGGGACGAAAGCGATTCGTTCCCCATGAGCGCGCCAGGAATCTGCCTGCCGCTGCATCTCTTCGACATTTTCGACGATGCGCATCTATGCTCCTTTTCACTAATTCCGGATTACACGGATTCTGATAATATAACAGGCAATTCGGAAAAAAATCTATCTGAAACGGGTATCGACTTTGCGATTGCCTTATTGGTTCTTTTGCACATATAACTCGCTCGATATCTGTGCGTTCGGCGTGCGCCTGCTTTTTGCCGGGTCACGATCCAAGATTTGCGAGCCACCTTGGGGACTTTATGAGATTAGAGACCTTTGCGGAAATAAACCTCGATAATCTTGCACATAATATAGGGTGCATCCGCGAAAGGGTTAGACCGGCCACGGTGATCCCGGTAATTAAAGCGGATGCTTACGGACACGGCGCCGTGCTGGTCGCCGGAAGGCTTGTGCGTGAAGGCTGCTCGATGTTTTCGGTCGCCCGGTTCGAAGAGGGGATGGAACTGAGAGAAAGCGGGATTACTCAGCCCATCCTGATGCTCGGCCGACTTTTTCCGGAGAATATCGTGCAGGCTGTAAAAGCGGGTTTGACCCTGAGCATCTTTGGAGAGGAAGACCTCGACTGGATTGAGAATGCGTGCGGACATTCCGGGGCGCTTCCCGCCGTAGTGCATCTCAAAATCGACTCCGGGATGGGCAGAGTGGGTGTTCTTTCGGATAAGGCGGCGGACTTGTTCGGCCGCCTGGCAAAATCGAGGATCTGCCAGTGGGAAGGACTCTACTCCCACTTCTCGACAGCCGACGAAGAGGACAAGACCTACGCCAATCTCCAGCTTTCAAGGTTTGCCGGCGTGCTTCGCCTGCTCACTGCGTTTTCGAGGAGGCCGCACATCATACATATGGCCGCAAGCGGTGCGATCTTGGACCTGCCGCAGAGCTATTTCGCCGCTGTGCGTCCTGGAATTCTCATGTACGGACATTACCCGTCAAAAACAACTTCCAGGAGCATCCTGCCGAGGCAGGTCATGTCTTTAAAGACGCAAATCGCTCACCTGCGGGATATGCCCGGAGGGCATCCGGTCAGCTACGGCAGGAGGTGGACAACACCGGGGCCGACCAGGATCGCGGTCCTTCCGATAGGATATGCCGACGGGCTGAGCCGCAGGTTTACAAATAACGGAGAAGTCCTCATCCGCGGCACGCGGTATCCGATTGTGGGCACCGTCACGATGGACTGCACCATGGTGCACGTTGGAACGGATCCGGTTGCAGTCGGCGATGAAGCGCTGCTTTGGGGCGAATCGTCCGATGGATGCATTGAGGCGCTTGAGGTGGCCGAACGGATTGGCACGATCCCTTATGAGCTGACCTGTGCCGTTTCCCGGCGCGTGCCGCGCGTTTATATTGGCGCTGCCCATTGATTTGCGCGAGCGGGCGCCCGCTATCTGCTAGCCTTCCTCAAGATAGTAGTCCAGGCCGAAGTGCGTTATTTGCTCTTCGCCCATAAAATAGCGAAGGGTATTTTTGAGTTTCATGGACTGAATGAAAAGATCGTGCTCCGGGTAAAGGTTCTCTTTCACCATGGGACTCTTAAAATAGAATGAGAGCCATTCCTGTATGCCGCTCATACCTATCCTCTGCGCCAGGTCCATAAAGAGCGCCAGATCCAGAATGAGTGGCGCTGCAAGTATGCTGTCGCGGCAGAGGAAGTCCACCTTGATCTGCATCGGATATCCGAGCCATCCGAAGATGTCGATGCAGTCCCAGCCCTCCTTGTTGTCTCCCCTTGGCGGGTAATAGTTGATGGTTACTTTGTGGTAATAGTTCTTATAGAGAATCGGATAGAGATGTGGCTGTAATATATATTCGAGAACGGAGAGTTTGCTCTCCTCCTTTGTCTTGAAAGATTCCGCGTCGTCGAGAACCAGACCGTCCCTATTGCCCAGGATGTTTGTCGAGTACCACCCTTCCAGACCGAGTACGCGCGATTTGAGACCTGGCGCAAGTATGGTCTTCATCAGCGTCTGACCGGTTTTGAAATCTTTTCCCATTATCGGCACCCCGGCCGCATCAGCCAATTCGATCATCGCGGGAATATCGAGCGTGAGGTTGGGGGCGCCGTTGATAAACGGCACGCCGCTCTCCAGGGCTGCCATAGCGTAGAGCATACTTGGCGCAACTCCCGGATCGTCGGCGTCGACCGCCTTACTGAGGGAGTCTATCGAACGATGGATTTCCAGGGGCTTCAGGTGCACCTCCGTGCTTCCGCACCAGATCATGACGCACCTCTCTACTCCGTTTTTCGCCTTGAAATCGGCGATATCGGCCTTAATCTCGTCCAGTTTGCCGCGTAATCCGGGAGCGCTCTTGACGTGTGTTCCGTCAAGGTTCTTGACAAACCGGCGGTCGAATACCGCTTTCATAGGGGCGATTCCCCCGAGGAAGTCCCTGACCGGATCGAGATGCTCGCGCCTTAGCACTCGCGAGTAAAGGGCCGCTTCAAAACAGTTGGCCTCATAAATGTCCCAGCCTCCGAAGACCATGTCCTGCAAATCTGCAAGGGGAACGAAATCTCTGATCTTCGGAGATCTGTGTTCGAAGCGCTTTCCGAGCCTGATTGTGCCGAGCTGGGTAAGCGAACCCACCGGCTCTGCCAGACCGCGCCGCACAAGCTCGACTCCTGCGATGAAGGTCGTACTGACCGCGCCTCCGATGCCGGGTATGAGAATTCCCAGTTTACCCTCAGGAGGCGAGATACTCTGCCCCTTTTTCAAATCCTCGGCTTTCAAGTCAAACCCTCCAGTTCCAGCAAAGCCCTCTTGATATGCAGTCCGCCCGAAAAGCCGCCAAGTTTTCCTCCACTGCCGACCACCCTGTGGCACGGGATCAGAATAGGGACAGGGTTTCTGCCGCATGCCCTGCCAACCGCCCTCGAAGCACGCGCGTTTTGAGTTTTTTCGGCGATTTGGCCGTAAGAGCGGGATTCTCCGAACCCAATGGCTTCAATCTGTTCCCAGACGCTGCGGTCAAATCGGGTTCCCTTCCTGAGGTCCAGCGGCACTTTGGGAGGCGGCGTCCTGTTTATCAGATACGCCAGAATAAAAGACTTCGTTTTTTCAAGCAAGTTCGACCCGGTCCCGGGCGACGATATGGAATCCGGATACTTACGCAGCACGGTCGAGATTGCTGCGTCCTCCGAGAGGCAATCGGGACCCAGAAAATCAACCATCGCGATTCCATCCGAACTTTCGGCGACCAACAGCCAGCCAAGCGGCGTCTGAAAGGTTGTATACTTTAGTTCAAGTTTCTCTCCCATCCCTGTACTCCAGTATATACGGATTTGTTTGAGCTTCATGGCGAAGCGACGATTGAGGCCGGTCTCCATAGTCATGGCCGGGCCATACCACAGTGTCGGGCGGCAGCGTTTTCACAAGGAGTTTAAGCGACTTGATCAATTGGTCGAACGAGCCTCCCTGAAGGTCGGTGCGTCCGACCGCACCCACAAAAAGAGTGTCTCCGGTGAAGAGATTTCCGTCAATCAATATGCAGCAGGATCCCGGCGAATGCCCCGGAGTGTGAATAAATTTCATTTTGAGGTTTCCGAACGTAAGCTCTTCGTCTCCCTGCACGCGCACATCCGCAGGTCCGGAGGGGTGAAAACCCATAGCTCGGGCCATCATGGTGCTCTCGAGTCTTTGGGACATCGCATCGTCGCTGGCGTGCATGACCAGGCTTGCGCCGGTGGCCTTTCGAATCGAGTCGTTTCCGCACGTGTGGTCGGCGTGACCGTGCGTATTGACTATATAGCGAAGCTTTATGCCCTTTGCATTGAGACGATCGATCAGTTCGTTTTCATTTCCGGCAGGGTCGATCAGGATGCCTTCGTTCGTGTTCTCATCATAGACAAGGTAGCAAAATACTTGCATGAATCCGACCGGAATCTGTTCTATTTTCATCGTTCCCTCCAATGGAATGCTGATTGAATCAATTATTATTATAACCCGGCCAAAATGAACCAACTTCGCCAAAAAGTCAAATAGGTGAAGGCGGAAGATGCCTCTTGCTTTGTGGTCGAAAGCTGCTATTTAAGACTTATTTTCTTCCTTTTCTACAAATGAGACCAATCGCAATGAAAAAATATATCCGAGAGTTTTACGAACAGCTTTACCAGGGGCAAAAAAGCGCCAGAATGCACGGACTGGGCGGAAGGCGGCTGGCCCTGGAACTTGGTTATCCTGCCGGACTCATTGACCTGCTTCCTGATGTGATATGGGAAGACTTCCTGTCCTGTGGAAATGTTCTGCCATATCTCAATCCGAGACTGGGCGACAGGGTCCTTAACCTTGGCTCCGGGGCAGGAGTGGACTCGCTGGCGCTCGAGCTTCTCACCGGAGCTCGACTCGCAACGATTAACCTTGATGCAGCGCTCCCCGTGCTCGACAAGGGATCGCGCCTTGTGAAGAAGTTCTTTCCGGCTTTTGATTTTTGGTTCGTATGTGCTGACGGAGAGAGCCTTCCGTTCGGGCACGGCTCCTTTGAGTGGGTGGTTTTAAACGGTGTGTTGAATCTCTTTGTAGACAAGGACCAACTTACAGCCGAACTCTACCGGGTTTTGAAACCGGGTGGAATCGTGGCGGGCGCGGATTTATGCCGAAGATCAACTCTTCCCGATTACTTCGCCACCGAGCCCGACGCATGGGCCTGGTGCATGAGCGGCGCCATGTCGCAGGATGAATTGAGCGCTGCATTCGAAGCAGCCGGATTCACAACGATCGATATGCTTCCTGAAAATATGGATGAGTATTTTGACAGGATGCTCTTTTCGTTCCGCAAAAGCCGGTAAATGAGAATTGATGCCCGGTTTAAGATTAAACGTGACGGGTTTCGCCGGGACTTTATGACCAAGACAGTGCCCGGCCTGTTTCGAACTCAGCCTGGCATGAGGTTACGACAGGTTCGACAAACGTTCTCTGGTGGAGGCGGGAGATAATAATGAGCGGAGGGGTTGCCGACAACCTTGCTGATGTCAGGGAGAGGATCGGTGCTGCATGCGTGCGTGCGGAGCGTGATCCCGCAGGGGTGAAGCTGGTAGCCGTGACTAAGACGGTCTCTGTTGAAAGAGTGCGCCAGGCAATAGAAGCGGGAGTAGATATTGTCGGCGAAAATTACATGCAGGAGGCCAAGGGCAAGAGAGAGGCCCTTGCAGGATTTGCGATTTCCTGGCATTGCATCGGCCGCTTGCAGACAAATAAGGTCAAGACGGCGTTGGAATGCTGCGACTGGATCGAGACCCTGGACCGTGAGGCCCTTGCAATCGAGCTGAACCGCAGGGCTCAGAGCGCCGGCAGAAGAGTCCCTGTCCTGATCGAGGTAAATATTGGGGATGAAGAGAGCAAGAGCGGCGTGAGGCCCGTCGGTTTGAGTTCTTTTTTTAAACTTGCCTGCAATTTGGAATGGCTCGACGTTCGCGGTCTGATGGCCCTGCCACCCTTTTTCGACCAGCCGGAGCGGGCAAGGTCCTATTTCAGGCAAATGCGCGCACTCTTGGAAAAGCTAAGAGAAAATGCTCCCCGGCCCGAAAGTCTGAGCGAACTTTCGATGGGCATGAGCGGTGATTTCGAGGTGGCCATAGAAGAAGGCGCGACGTTTGTGCGAATAGGCACGGCGATATTTGGGGAACGGAGCGCGCGGAAATAAAGGCATGCACCCTCAGGCGCTTGAATGTCCGGAGTAAACGGGGTAGTGCGCCGTCAAACGGGTTTTTCCGTTTCTATCTTTTTGCCCCCTGTTTCCTGCTGTTGGTGCTGCACCAGTCTCTGTCGCAACGTTTCGTAGAGGGCCACTGTTGCGGCGGACGCGGCGTTTAACGAATCCAGGGGGCCTGCGGCCGGAATTTGCACCAGCAGATCGCACTCACCTTTCACCAATGGACGGATGCCCTTCTGTTCGTTGCCCACCACCAGGCAAAGCGGAACGGTTAAATCCGCTTCATAGCATTTTTTGCTTCCGCTGACTTCCAGACCGACAATCCAGTAGCCGGCCGATTTGAGTCTACCAAGAGCCCTTGCCACATTGGTGACTCGGGCGATTGGAATATAGGCGGCAGCCCCGGCGGCGATCTTCATTACCGCGGGACTCATGCTGGCCGATCTGTCTCTGGGGATTATCACCGCCCTTGCTCCCAGAAAACCGGCGCTCCTGAGCACCGCCCCCAGGTTTTGAGGGTCCTGTATGCCGTCAAGCAGAATAAGCGGATCGCGCTCTGCAAGAGGTCTTTCCAGCAAGTTATCGAGTTCGGCGTAAGGAAATTCCTGTATCCTGAGAACGACTCCCTGATGGTGCGCGTGACCGGCCAGTTCCGTTATGCGCTCGCGGACGCTTCTGGTTACGGTAATCCCGCGCTTCATCGCGAGATCCTCTATCTCGCGTCCCCTGAAATCTCCTCTGGCAAGCACGAGCTCGTCTGCGGCGATCCGCCCGGCGCGCAGGACTTCCCTCACGGGGTTTACCCCACAGATCCAGGTTTGGTGCTCGCGGGGATGAATCTTTTTCATGGCTGATTTTGAAGCGACATCAGAAAGGCCTTTAGCCCCGGCGCCCGGCTTGCCCGGCTGGATCGGCTCGCCCGCAAAATTGCTCCAAGGTCTTCCACCGCCTCCTGAAGACTGTCGTTTACAATAATGTAATCATACCATGGCGATTCCAGAATTTCGCGTCGAGCCGCCGAGATCCTGATAGCAAGCTGTTCTTCGGTTTCGGTGGCACGGTTCCGAAGCCGTTCTTCGAGCACATCCATCGAAGGAGGCAGAATAAACACTGTTTGTGCCGAGGGGTAGACGCAGCGAACCATGCGAGCCCCCTGAACGTCAATGTCGAGAAGCACGTCGTCTCCGGCACTGAGCCATTTATCCACAATGCGTCCGTCCGTTCCGTACAAGTGGCCGTGGACTTCGGCCCATTCGAGGAAACGTCCCGATTCTATTCCCGGCACAAACTCTTCTTTTGACAGGAAATGATAGTGCTTTCCCTCGACTTCCCCGGAGCGCAAAGGACGGGTCGTGCAGGAAATGGAGAACCGCAGCTTTGGGCAAGCGGCAATGACCTTGTGGATAATCGTAGATTTGCCGACTCCGGAAGGAGCCGACACTATGAAAAGCTGCCCGGCAGTGGCTGGAAGGGACATAAGCCGTCCTGAGGCGTCAAGAGATTTTAGAGCTGGTCAGCAGGTTTGCCTCTTTAGAGTTTCCATCCATCAGAAGCCGTTGTGCGATGGTTTCGGCCTGGACGCCGGACAGTATCACATGGTCGCTGTCGGTTACGATTATTGACCTGGTGCGGCGACCCATGGTTGCATCTATTAGCTTGTTTCCCTGCCTTGCGTCTTCTTTTAGCCTTTTCATGGGAGCAGACGCAGGCGATACGATCGCCACCACGCGATTGGCGATCACCGTGTTGCCAAAACCGATGTTAAGCAGTTTTACTTCCATGTCTTTCCCCGATCACGTGCTCAAACAGATAAATAGAAGCCCCCCCCGGAGCGGTCAAATGGACTAAAAGCTGGATTTTTATAGAGCGCTGAAGAAAATGCAAGAAAATTCCTGCAAGCAGGTCATTTTTTCCAGATTTCGGAATAATCATATCCTCTTGGCTGGAAAACGAACATCATTACGGAATGATTCTATGCCCGACACAGGCGTTGGCGCCTATGCCGGGCTTTAGTCGACCACAATTCATGCTCGGGTCGTCGATGACCCGATTGGACGCAGGTCCGTGTGTGAAAACTCTTGGCTGGCAGGCAGCCGGTGGGGCCTCAACAAATCGAAAAGAAAGCTGCTCTTTCCGTTATTCTCTTTCTCCATCGCCGCCTATGCGTGTTCATGAACATAGAAGGGCCATTTGTGAAAAAACCACTCGTTCCAAAGAAGAGGAATAATCCACCAGAAGTTCCAGATAAGGGACTCGCCGTGCAAAGCCCTCTCTTCAAGTTCATGCGCCATGTGCTCGACGCCAAGCCCCCAGTAGCCGAAGTTGATGACATAGAAGAAAATGTAGTTGGCGACCATCAAAACGACTATGCCGACGGTTCTGAACCAGAAAGCGGCCCATGAATCCTTGTCGGCCATCGGCACCATGTCGTCGAAATAATGATGCCACGCCAGGAACATTATAAGTGTCATGCCCGCGATCTCCGCGGAATGGTACCACAGGAAGCGGGTTGGATTGCCCGCATCCGAAGCCGGCAAATGCTTCGTAAGGTCGGCCATGTCAATCCAGGCCGGAATTACCTTCGTGCAGATCAGGCCAAGAATATAAGACATAATCACGATGAAAACGAAGGAAATGATTCCTTTCCAGGGTTGAGGAAGTTTAATCAGGCTCCAGGGTTTCATGCGCCAGACATTCGGCGTCATGAAGAGAATGACGATCATCCACTCCCACCAACCAAACACCCAATGGACGTGCTTGGTGCCGTTAATAGCGCCCCACCAAGGAATGCCGAGTCCGTAAGCCTTGCCGAACATCACTCCATAGACAAGACCCCAGAAGGGAACGATAAGGACCGTATAGAAGAAAAGAGCCAGAAGGCTGGTCCAGCCGAGTTCGAGAAACCCTGCCTGCGGTTGCGTGAGATCGCTCGGACGAACGGGCCACTTTGCAAATAGAATCGTGACAAATGGATAGGCGAAGAATCCAATCAGAACAAAAGTAACGATCGCCCTTTCCGCAAAACGCGCACCGGGGTTCACCAGCGCCTCGTAAGTCAATGTCTTGGCCACGCCTTCGGGCATCACCGTCAATTTAGCCTGAGCCAAGGTCTCGAGGTTCGTCTGGCTCAAAAAGTTGAATCCGATACCGAGCACCCGATAGAAAACGACATGGACAACAAACCAGACAAGCAAAAGATTTACAACGGTCTCAACGATCCCTCGCGCCGGCTGAGAAAGATTTTGAAAAGGCCAGTCACTAAAAAACATATGTTGCCACAATCCGACCAGAATCATCACTGCGAGATACATAACGAACGGATAAGGAAAAGAACCCACTGGTCCGCGCGGATCGCTGAAAATATACCAAGTAAGCCATGCAACACCAAAAAACACAATAAATGAGACAATTCCAGTAATTGGTTGACCCCAACGTGGTCGAAGTTGTTCAGCCATAGACTCTCCTTTCTTGATCGGAAGACAAGTATGCCTTCTCGTCATTCGGATTGCCGCACGTTTCACTCCAATCGTGAATCGGCTTAGGGCCCCTCCTAAGCGATTCACCCCCAAATGGTTCTTCCTGCGTCCCTGTGCAACGGTTAAAAAGCTATATAATGCAAGGGACGCACCCACAAGCGGGCGACCGGATAACTCATGGATATAACATTATAATTAATTTCAATTGAATTAACATAAACCACACTTGAGTGAAGCAAATGATGATGCCTGACGATTGCCCGCAAGAAGAGACACGGGGTTGGATGGTTTGCTTGATTTCACCGGAAAGGATTGAAGCATTTGATGCTTTATGAAGCATTTCATGCAGTGCGCTCTTGAAGCACCATTTTGCGGCATCCGCTAGTAGGCCTCTTTCCCTCCCGTTTCCTGCACTTTAATCGCATATTTTTCAAGGCGATAAATAAGAGTAGGTCGGGATATGCCAAGCAGCTTGGCTGCACGCGATCTGTTGCCTTTGCACATCTCCAGGGCCTGCCAGATCAGGCCCTTGTTCAGGTCGTCGAGTTTGATGCCCGCAGGGGGAAGCTTGAAATCATAAGCCCCCGGTAAAGCAATGTCCTGGTTCTGGGCAATCAGACCGCTAAGATGTGAGGGGCGGATCACCTGGTCGTTTTCTATAAGCACAATACGCTCGATGAGGTTTCTGAGCTCTCTGACGTTGCCTTTCCATTCGGCCTGAACCAGCATATCCTGCGCTTCTTCCGTTATGCCTCTGAATTTCCTGCCGAATTTCTCATTAAACTTGTGCATGAAGGACAGCGCCAACGGGATGATATCGACTCTGCGCTCCCGCAAGGGAGGTATAAAGATTGCCGCAACATTGAGTCTGTAGTAAAGATCTTCGCGAAACTTCCCCCCCTTGACCAGAGTCTTAAGCCGCCTGTTGGTTGCGGCAATAATCCTCACGTCGACTTTCTTTTTCTGCGTGCCCCCAACAGGGTAAAATTCTTTTTCCTCGAGGAACCGCAAAAGCTTTACTTGGGCGGAAGGCAGCAGATTGCCTATTTCATCGAATAACAAGGTACCCCCATCCGCCAGTTCGATCTTTCCCTTCTTACCTTCCTGAAGGCCGCCTGTAAAAGCCCCGCGCTCATAGCCGAACAGTTCGCTTTCCAAAAGATCCTTGTTTATGGCGGCGCAATTTATGCCCACAAAAGGTTTAAGGAAACGCTCGCTCCTGTGGTGGATGGTCCTCGCTATAATTTCTTTTCCTACTCCGCTTTCTCCCTCCAATAGAACAGTTGTGTCGTAACCTTTGGCCACTTTATCGACAAAGTCCAGAGCGTTCTTAATTTCATCGCTTTCGCCAATGAAGTTGTCGACATTGAATGTCTGCATGCAGCGTTTTCGCAGTTCCTCGACTTCCTTCTTCAGCTTGAGCTTTTCCAGCGTTTTTTCGATGATGATTTCAAGTTCGTCTATTTCAAGGGGCTTGACAAGATAATCACAGGCGCCCACCTTCATGGAGATGATAACCGTCTTTACATCCTCGTAAGCTGTCATCATGATGACATGGAGGTCCTGTTCAATGGCTTTAATTCTTCGGAGAGTTTCAATCCCATCCATATCTGGAAGTCTGATGTCAAGCAGCACCAGATCGATTGAATGTCTCTTGAGAAAATGCAAAGCTTCTTCACCGCTTCCAGCAACTGCAATATCATATTTTTCCGACAAAATGTTTCGCAGAGAATTCTGCAATAATCTATCATCATCAACTATTAAGATCTTATACATGTACATTATTTTGCCCCAAATGTCGGGATTGGAAAGCTCAAAGTAAAAACAGTTCCATTGCAGTCGCTGAAGACATCAATAGTTGCATCATGTTGTATAAGTATCCTGTGTACAATGGACAAGCCGAGCCCAGTTCCTTCTGGTTTAGTTGTAAAAAAAGGATCGAATATTCGAGGAAGGTATTCAGATGAGATACCGATTCCTGTGTCCTTGATTTCAATTATCAGGCGATCCGATAGCAGTTTAGGATCCGATTCGACCTTGCCTCTGATGACAATCGTGCCTTCTTCCGAAATAGCTTCCATAGCATTCAGGAGAAGATTGATAAACACCTGTTGTATCTGATGACTGTCAATGATAATGTTTGGAAGGTCGCAGGCAAGATCCAGTTGGATTTGGATTTTCTTCTTTTTCGGTTCCAGGTCCATGATTGAAATAGAGCGCCTGAGAACACGGAGAATGGAGTCGATCTTGAGGCTGGGAGTGGACGGCCGGGCAAAATCGAGGACACTCTTTACAAGACCCTTTATCCTGTCGATGCCCTCAAAGGTGTCAGCTATGATGCCTCTCGTCGTATCGTCCAATGGCAGTCTCTTGGAAAGCATTTGCACATTGAAATAGATGCTGCTTAGAGGATTTCGGATTTCGTGAGCGATACCGGTGGAGAGTTGGCCGAGGGAACTCAACTTTTCCATCCTGAACATCGTTTCTTCGGCCTTCCTTGTATCCGTCAGGTCTTGAACGCTCATCATGGCGCCGATCAAATCTCCCCGATGGTTTCTAAGAGGCGAGGATGAAATCTCCAAAATTTTTGTCTTGCCGTCCCTTCCTTCTCTGCGGAACTCTTTTCTGTCCATGACGCAGTTTTGGTAAAGAGCAATATCGAAGGTCATCGATATGTCTTTTTCAAATACTTCTGCGGCCGGCAGCATTCCCACATCTGCTCTGCTTATTTGGAATATTTCCTCCGCCCTTCGATTTACAGATGTTATCTCCTTTTGGAGATTGACGGCAACTATTCCATTGGAAGAACTTTCAAGGATATTCTCTTTGAGGTTCCTTTCGGCGATCACCCGTTCGTACAGCCTAACGTTGCGCAAAAGGCTCTCCGCATAACCCGCAAAGATCGTAAGGGTCTTGAGGTCGTCTTCTGAGAAGGCGGATTCGGAGGGACTGAATACGTCCAGAATTCCAAGCACTTGTTTCTTGCTCATCAAGGGGACGGCGAGCGCTGATCTTTTGCCCTTTATAGGCAAAGGTTTTTCCCAACCCTGGTAAAGGTTTTTCACGAGATTTTTCACCAGCATGGGGGAGGCGCTCGATACCGCCCTTCCCGCTGCGCCGTCGCCGACCCTTAAAGTGAATTCTTCAACGGCGGAGTTGCCGCCAAAACCGCTGTGAGCAGCGACTCGGAGGAACTCGCCGTCTTGATCAAGCAAAAAAAGGATACCCGAGGACGCATGGCTGATTCTGACAGCACTGGTGCAGATGGTGTTGAGCAATTCCCCGAAATGGAACAGCGAATTGGGATTTCCGTCGGTCTCTCGAACCAGATGCTGCCTCATCTTTTCTCCGCCCTGTTCTTGAAGCGCAGGATTGAGCAACTCCTCGAGATCGAACAGCGAGTTGGTGTTCGTGCTGACTTCCTGCAGCGTCATGAGCTGTCTTATTTTCTTCTGGTTCTGTTCCAGCAGTCTCGCGTTTTCTATTATGACGCTTGCCTGATTGGCAAACGTCGAGATCGAGTCGAGATCCTTGCGGGTAAGAGTGAATTTAACCTGGTCTCGGTCGGCCACAATCAAGCCTATAACGTCTCTTTTGATCTTCATGGGCACAGCCAGGCCGGAAATCCGCTTCATTACCGTTCGAGATTTCAAATCCACCGGGGTTAGACTGGGATCGGTTTGGAAGTCTTTGATGAAGATCGTCTTGCCGAACTTGACCACCCTGGTTTCGATACAGTCCTGCTCGTTCAACCGGAAGGGGCGGGTGAGAGCTCTTTCGGCGTCCTGGGGGCTGAAACCGATAATATATTTGCATTCCAACAGTGTTTTATCTTTGTTGGTCAGGTAAATGCCTACTCTTTTGAGTCCAAAAGCGACGGAAGTTTCTTTCACAATCGCGGTCAAGATCTTATCGAGGGAAACGGGTCGCGTAAGGAGCCTGCTGATCTTATGTATCGAGGCCAGCAGCCTGTCCCTGGCTCTCAGCTCAAGAGTATATGGCTTCTTGGTTTGGCAAATTCGCTTTCCGGGCATAACTCACCATCACCGTTTGAGGGCAGGACGCCTTCGGAGAGTCAGGCTTGGCAGGATGGCCATGACGATGGCGGCTCGCCCCAGCACCATGGCCAACCTGAAGCCTGACATGAAAATGGATAGGTGGTCCCTAACGCAAATGATCCAAACGGTCGAACAGCCTGCTCAGCGGCCCGTTAGAGAAGGGCTTATCAGCGGGTTAGGCTCCCTTTGAATTCGGGCTTGCGCTTTTCCAGAAATGCAGAGACCCCCTCGCGCATGTCTTCAGTACCGAAGCAGACGCCGAATGCTTCCGCTTCCAAGGCGCATCCATTTCGCAGGTCGACGTCAGCACCGGAGTCGATAACCTTCTTGATCGAACGCAGCGCTGCAGCGGGCTTCGCAGCAAGGGCGGCGGCCACCTTCATTGTCTCATCGACAAGCTGATCGGCTGGAAACACCTTTGCGACCAACCCGAGATCTTTAGCCTGCTGCGCATCGATGGCTTCGGCTGTCATGCAAAGTTCTTTGGCTTTTGCCCGTCCTATCAGCCGCGAAAGCCTCTGGGTGCCGCCAAATCCGGGCATGACGCCAAGGCCGATCTCGGGTTGTCCGAATCTGGCCTTATCGGATGCATATATGAAGTCGCACGACATCGCAACTTCGCAACCCCCACCGAGCGCAAACCCGTTCACACAGGCTATAACCGGTTTTGGCAACTGCTCCAACTGAAAAAACACCTGCTGACCCCGTTCAGCGAAAAACCTTGCCTGCAAAGGATTCATCTTCGGGAACTCTGATATGTCGGCTCCCGCGACGAATGAACGGTCTCCCGCGCCGGTAAGGACGAGCACCCGGATGGCGTCGTCGTTGCGCGCGCGCTCCACCGCATCGGCGAGTTCTTCCAGTGTTTGGGGGTTCAATGCATTTAAAGCTTTGGGCCGGTTGAAAGTCACAAGGCCCACTCCACCCCGAACTTCAAAGAGAATGTTGGCATATTCCATAATCGCTTTCGGTCCTTTTCAGCAATAAAGTTCTAGCCAATGATCGATTGGATTGCTGGCGGATAATCGAGCTTCTGCGGGAGAAATATCAGTTCAGGATCGACGAACTCTCGAAGGACGAAAAGCTCCTTGTATGTCGGCGCCGGTGTGTTGCCCTGAAAACGCTCCACGTTCAGATCGAACCCGCAATTGTCCTTGACCTGCTGCACGGTTACACCCGGGTGGACAGTTGCAAGGTAGATCATTCCCTTTTCATCGAACCTGTACACGCCCATATTGGTAACTACAACTTCCGGGCCGGTTTCAGCAAACGGAGTGCCTTTCCACACTTCCCTTTTCGGCTTCCATTCGCGGGTGCTGTGATCCCAGCACCACCACCCGGGAGTTGTGGTGTAATCGTTGCGTTCAAGGAACCGCCTTTTTTCCTGCAAAATAATGTAGGCGGTGCGGCCCGCCATAGCGCCAATGTCCGAATTGCCGCCCGACCCGGTGAACCTGTGGGCCGGAGCATAGTAATCGCCAATGGATGTTACGTTCACGCCACCGTATTTGTCGATTGCAGCGCCTCCCAAAAATCCAAGGGAAACGTATCCCTGCTGCAGATAATAGCCGAATGTGTCGATCAAGCCGCCGAGGACGGAACTGGCGTTTGCCGCCCTTTGGTCACATACGGACATCGGGACGTGCATGGTTTTCCCGTCACAGATTCCGGACTCGTATATTAGGAGTGCGTGGGGAGCGTTCAAAAAGTTGGCTGCCATGATGCCTACCATTGGAAGCCCGGTGCCGGCAAACACTATGTCATCATCCCTTACCTCGTGCGCCACGGCGATAGCCATGAGTTCGGGCAGAAGGAACTCGCCGGGATCGGCAGGCTCAGTGGGCATCCGGTCTATCAGTCCCATCAACTCATCCATGCTTTTGCTCATACTGTTCCCCCTCTCTAAAAGCCGCTTCTGGCGACGGACAAGGGCATCTTCATCCTTGGAGCAGGTTTTTTGCCTCGCATCATTCGAGTGCTGTACCCGTTAACACAGTCCGCTTTGAGCTCAAGCAGCCTCTTGGCTCCCAATTTGTCGACGAAGTCTTCCCAGGACTTGGGCCCGAAGACCCACTCGTCGAGCCATTTCTTCATATCGTCTTCGTTCCTGGACGCCGCATCCATGCCCCGCATAAAGCTAGCGTCATAATCATAGTAAAAGGGAACAGAACTTGGAAAAGCGCCCCAGGGCTGAACAACGATGGTGTCAACCACGAAGAAGGGGATTTGGTTGGCTTCGGGATCCTTGCGCATCTCAGCCTCGGGAACCAGTTCCTCGCAAATCAGGACCACTTTGTCCGCAGCGAAGGCGATTTCCTTGTCAATGGTGCCCACCCCGCGCCAGCGCGCCGTACCCTTGTCGCCTGCCAGGGGGACATGGAGCACCGCCAAATCGGGCCGCGCAGCCGGCAGGAGTATGACATCGCCCTCATCGAAGAAGGGGTCTTTCATCTGGATGAATTTCTTTTTGGCAATCTTAGGGTTGGATCCATCACGAAGTCCGGCTCGGCCAAGCGCGTCATAATCCGGATTGTAAAGATCCGAGCCTAGGGGACCCTGGTAGGGGATGAAAGGTATGCCGACCGCGCCCGCGAAGAACCTCATAGCCGTAGCGCCGTGGGCCTGGTCTTCCAGAATGACCTGCCCTTTCTTATAACGCCTTTCCAGATTGATATCCAGCTTTCCAGCCAACTCTCCCCAACCCATCCAGTTGGTCTCGAAAATCTTTATCGCGCCGACGGTGTTTAACAGCCAGGTGCAGCAGCTCCCGTGCCGATCCAGAACATGGATATCCTTAAAACCCTGCCGCACGATTTCCCATGCGAATGCTACCGGGTTTCTGTTAAATCCGGTAAAGCCGCTAAAAGCGCAAATAGCTCCGTCGCGCATGTGTTTCTTAACGGCTTCCTCAAGGGAGAGGATCTCCGCCTGTTTTCGTTGTCTCAGTGCCTTCCGCATTGTCTACCTCCTCTCAGGATCAATTGCATAATATGCGAGAATGCAGCAAACTTCTTCCTGGTGCATTTCGAAAGAGCCCACCTCCTTCCCGAATGACTTGTCCAGACTATGGAACTTCAGCTTCGCTTGAAGATCTCGCCACTGCCTCTCCACCCACGAGGCGGGGAGAAGCCGGTCCGGTTTTCTCACCATGGTGCTTCATCTCGTGCAACAATGCGACCAACACTCTACAGCCGAGGGCGCCGATCGGAAGGCCGAATCGCGCCACAGGCGCCGCCGTTTCCGCTGACTTTACGGGGATCGATCTCAAGTCGAATGGGGGTCGTACCGCACTGAAAATAAGGAGTTACTGCACAGTTCCTCTCCTTTATGCCTCAGGCGATCTTCCCCCCGTGAATGCCTTCGGTTACGCATTTGCGGGCAGGCAGGAAACCGGGACGCCGGTCCTCTGCCTGCCGCGCATGCTTTATTTTGCCTTAAGGAGATTGCGTGCGATAACGAGACGCATTATTTCATTGGTCCCTTCGTAAATCTGGGTGATTTTAGCGTCGCGCATATGCCGCTCCATCGGGTACTCTTTCATATACCCGTATCCGCCCAGGATCTGCACGCCTTCTATGGCTGCAGCCATGGCCACGTCGCCGGCCATACACTTGGCCATTGCAGATTCCTTCTCGTATGGCTTGTGCTGTGTTTCCAGCCATGCGGCGCGCAAAACCAGCAGTTCTGCGGCGTCCAGTTGCATCGCCATATCTGCCAGCTTCCACTGGATAGCCTGAAAGTTGGCTATGGGTTGATTAAACTGCTCGCGCTCCTTGGAATATTCGACTGCTTCCTCCAGTGTGGCCTTGGCAATGCCAATAGCCTGGGAGGCTATTCCAATGCGCCCTCCATCCAGTGTGGTCAGCATCTGCTTAAACCCTTCACCGGGTTTTCCCAACAGCATGTCCTTCGGGACGCGCGCATCTTCGAATACCAGTTCCGACGTGCCGGAGGCGCAGATTCCAAGCTTTTCCTCGATCTTGCCCACTGAGAAGCCAGGGGTGTTCTTGAAATCTATGATGAAGGAACTTATGCCTTTGTATCCTGCGGCCCTGTCGGTTATAGCCGCCAGAACGCAATAGTCCGCAATATTGCCGTTGGTGATAAAGCGCTTGGTGCCGTTTATTATCCACTCGTCGCCTTTGAGGACCGCTGTAGTCAACATTCTCGCGGGATCGGAACCGGCGCCGGCTTCGGTCAGCCCATAGCAGCCGTGTACCTGGCCGCTTGCTACGGGCGTCAGGTACTTCTTCTTCTGTTCCTCGGTGCCGTATGTCATGACCGGAAAGCCATAGAGGCTGTTGTTAACGCTCATGATAACCCCGCACGAGGCGCATGCTTTGGATATTTCGAACATTGCAAGAGCATAGCAGATATAGTCCATTCCGCCTCCGCCATACTCGGCAGGAATTGCTACTCCCATAAGACCCAGTTCGCCCATTTTTTTGCAGATTTCAGCGGGATGGGCATGTGTGCGGTCCAATTCGGCGGCGACGGGTTTAATCTCCCGTTCCGCAAATTTCCGTGCCATGTCCTGAATCATCTTTTGTTCTTCGGTCAACTCGAAATTCATACTTTTTTCTCCTTATTGAATTGAGGTTTATTAGTAAAGGTTGCCGAATCAAGCGAGGTCATCTTTTCAAAAAACGGACGCTCATGGCGCCTTGTCACGTCAATAGACAAAACGAAGCACCCGGGCCGCATATCTCTCAGAAGGGCAGCGGCTCTTTCTTCCCATCACAGTCCGTCAACGCCTGATTCCGCTTAGTATTCGTAGAATCCGCGTTTGGTTTTTCGCCCGAGCCAACCTGCTTCCACATATTTTCGAAGCAGAGGACAAGGCCGGTATTTTGAATCGGCCAGACCGCGGTAGATGGTTTCCATGATGGCGAGGCAGGTGTCCAAACCAATGAGGTCGGCCAAAGCCAACGGTCCCATCGGATGGTTCATGCCAAGCCGCATGACTGTGTCAATGTCTTCTCGCTTTCCAATTCCTTCCATGAGGCAATATACTGCTTCGTTGATCATCGGCAGAAGGATGCGATTAGCGATGAAGCCCGGATAGTCGCTTGCTTCCGCGGGCGTTTTGCTGAATTTCGCGCACAAGTCCCACGTGATCTTGAATGTTTCTTCAGATGTGGCCAAAGCCCTTATTACTTCCACAAGCTTCATCACGGGAACCGGGTTCATGAAATGCATGCCGATGACCTTTTCGGGCCGCTTGGTTTGAAAAGCAATGCGGCCGATTGGGATCGACGACGTATTGGAAGAAAGAATTGTGTGTGGAGGGCAAATAGAATCAAGATCGCGAAAGATCCCGAATTTTAGAGTTTCGTTTTCCGTTGCGGCTTCCACCAGGTAATCCGCCGCCGCAAAGGCCTGAAGACCTACTGTGCCTTTAATTCGCGCCAACACCGCGCCTTTCTCATCGGCGCTCATCTTTCCCTTCTCTACATTTTTGCTCAGTAAATTCTCGATATTTTTCATACCCTTCTGAACAAAATCATCATTGATGTCGGACATGATCACCTGCAGTCCGCTCATCGCAGCCACTTGGGCTATTCCGTTTCCCATCTGTCCAGCGCCGACCACTCCAAATGTCTTAATCTCCATATTCGTCTCAGCTCCTCTCTAAGGGGTAATTAGGAAAACAGTTGCGAAAGTATGTGCAAAGGGCGTACCTGACCTTCGGCATTGGATAAGTAATAGAAATTACAGCATAAAAAATTGGATGGCCTAAACCGTCTCAAACCGGGTGAGGGAAATGATACTTTCTTTATAGGTCTCAACACGAGGCATCACGGATTATATATTTGAAGGATCACGTTACGGACTGCTTTGCAAAAGTGGTTGAAGCATTTGCTGCTGGTTGAAGCATTTCATTCACTCACTCATCCTGCTCCACTTCCTCATTTCATCTATTTTCAACGCAGTTAATCTTCAACCGTACTCAATATTATTTCCTGTTCGACCATCTTGCCCTTGCTAAGGGCCGAATATCTTTTGAACATCCAGAGCTCGGGGATTATTTCGGACACTATTTCCCCGTTGTCGATGATTCGGACCACCGAACTCTCCGAGACTACCACCGCCACAGAGTTGGTAACTTTAGTGATGGACGCGGCCGCCATGTGCCTGCTGCCAAGTCCGAGCGGCAGATCGATTCCCTCGGAGAAAGAGTCAAGGTAACGGCAAGCCGACACGACCGTGCCATCGTCCGAAACGATGAAGGCGCCGTCGAGTTGAGCAAGTTCCTTGACGGTTTCACGCATGTCGGGGTCATTGATTTGCTTCACTTCGGCAGGGTGTCCCAGCAAGGGGTCGAGGATCAGCGGGCGGGAATGTTTTATGACGTTTTCCGAGTCGGCTACTACGAACATTGTCCCTATTCTTCTTCCCTCCCTGCCCTCGCGAGCGATCTCAACCGCCAGGATGATCACTTCCTTGAGGGTCTCCGGGTTTATGCCTCTTTTCTCGGAGCATATCTCGCAGAACATATCCTCCGGCATTTTCATAAAATACCTTTCCATATACGATCCTCCCGATCAAGCGACCAAATAAAGCATGCAGTGCTGCAAATAAGACAATTTCAACTAATTTAATCATTATGTCAATGGCCGTCGGCGAAGAAGCTTTTTTTTCTCGGAACGAACCGGCGGCTAATGGCTGTTTGAAGCACGCCTTTTGCATCACCTTCGAGCCGCACACTATCCGGAGGCGTGTCACTATGGCAGTCAAGGTCAGTCATTCCATGAATACCGACGGGGTTGAAACCGGCGGGAAGCCCGCTCAATCGGCTAACTCCACCACGAACAAAAAGTCCGGGGACTCTAATCTGTTTCAAGCTTTGCTTGGCAAGTTAAAGTCCAATGAGAGCCGTCCTGCGGCCAGTTTGAGAAACAAGCCTGCTTCCGCTCAGATTAACGGTCTCGGCCGGCACAGAGTTTTGCAAAAACCTGGAGCCGCTGGAGACCGGAACGAACAAAACGTCAATAATCTGGCGGCATCTGCCCTGATTGCCATGGCAGCCATTTCATCAGGTCCCAACCGCATCGGCGGTTTCTATTCCCCGGGGGGCGCCAGCCGCTGTCTGCCGGATTCAGGAATTGGGGGAGCCTCACGGTCGGCGTTCGGGCTGACATCCGGCTTGAGTTCGGGGCAGGAAATCGGCGCTTTGTCCGCTCATTTCGAATCGGGTGAAAAGGGGCCGGCAGCGATTGGCTATGATGATAATGGCGGGACATGTTACGGGACCTACCAAATCTCCTCGAGAGCGGGCACCATGAAGGTGTTTATCGATTACCTATCAGAGCAGGCGCCCGACCTTGCGAGTAAACTGAAAGCCGCCGGACCTGCAAACACCGGCAGCCGCTCCGGAAATATGCCTGAAGTCTGGAAAAAAATAACAGCCGCCGACCCCGATCGATTCGGGAAACTGCAATACGATTTTATTGAGAAAACTCACTATCTTCCAGCTCTTCAGGAAATCTTCGGTCGAACCGGCGTGGATATCTCGAAAGGTCCCAGAGCGCTCCAGGAAGTGCTGTGGAGCACAGCCGTGCAACACGGTTCGAAGAATGCGGTGAAAATCTTCAGCAAGGCGATCGATCGCGCGCAGGGCAAAAATGATGGAATAAAAATCGCCCAATTAATCGGCTCTGTCTATGACATGAGAGCCGGTCAATTCGGTTCGTCAGGGTCGAGCGTCGGGGCCGCTGTGCGGAGCCGCTTCAGGGAAGAGGGAAGAATGGCTCTTGCAATGCTCTCCGATCCTTTTCTTAATTCCGGAAACACGAGAGTTTAAGAGGAAAGAGTTGCGCGCCGGCTGAGAAAAAAATTCCCAGGTCAAATCCAAAATTTTCCACCCGGAGAAAACCTTCACTCGTAAATAATTGTATTTGTTAGATTATAAACTGAACACAAGTTTGGTATCAAGTTTGCTCTCTGTGTTTTTCCGAATACTATGAGTCGACGGGGATAAGAACCCTCCCTTCGTCCGAACACGACAATTCACCATGCATCGGATTAAAAAATGCAATCGACATCCGTAAACGCTTCTCAGTTGCTGTCGTCGTTTCTAGGAGGAGAAAAGGAAAAGATAGGGCAGGGCATAGTCGAGAGCGACTTTACGGGGGAGCTCGCGCGGCTGATGCCCTCGTCAGCCGATCTATCGAATCAAGAGATGGAAGTACCGGGCGCCGATGCCCTTAAAGGCGCCGATAAGGGGAACACATCCGCACAGGGGTCGGCAGCCGGCCAAGTCGGGTGTTCATCGCAGACAGATTCGAAGCAGTCCTCAGGCCCGATTCTGAGTTCGGAGCCCGTCGACGCGGGTTGGGGGGCTTCAACTTCGGCTAAAGCCAAGATAAAAGCGATAGAAGCAAAGGCCAAAGAGCAGAAAAGTCTCTTCGTTACGAACGCCGCCGTGGCTGCGACCGTATTGTCCGACCTTCAATATCCGGCGGAAATCATAAAGGCGTGCAAAGATTTACGCAACAAAGACGGCATGATTTCCATCAGGGACTTGAAATCACTGCTGGAGGCCCAGGCAGGGACCGGCCCCGGGAACACCGCCCAGGTTCCTGCTGACCACGCGCGCTTACTGGTCGAATCGATTACGGAGGAACAAAGCGGCACGTCGCCCGGCAACAACTTCAAACCGTCGGTCCAGGTCAAAGCGGAGGGATCGTACAGTCCTGATGAGTTTCGGGGGCTGCTGGACAACGTTCTGCAGGCGGCAGATCTGAAACGCGCGCAGGTCGCAGGCGTGACATCTCAGTTGGGCTCCGCAGAAACCGCCCAAACGGCCAAGGCGGCGCAAATAATCGAGACGGCTCAGGTCCTGAAGGTCGACCAGACTGAGATGTTGGCGACTACCGTTGTTCCTTCTTTCGCCCGTGAAGACTACGAAAATGGTGCGACAGGAAAAGTCCTCACCTCAAATCTCATCGGCTCGAAGCCCGACCTGCAAAACACAAAGGTGACGGATGGCGTGGAAAAAACCATTGAAGCTGTTACGAATAGTTTGAAGTCCGGCAACCTGCCGAGCGTTGATGAAGCCTCGGCGCAACGGGCGGCCGGTCTGGCGGAGCTGCCGGGCATGCAAGGCACAACAGGAGGTGGAGGCGTTGTATCGCCCACAGATTCTGGCCAGGTTTCAGCGCCCGCCTCTCAGCAAACGGCCGGCATGTCAGTGCAAGACCTTGGACAGGATTTGAAATACTTGGGCTCAAAAATTACATCCATGCTTCCCCAACAGCAGCCTGAAGCATTGGCGGTCGGGGTCCCGGAGCTTGGGGGATCTGCTGAAGGTATGGCGGCCCAGGCCCAATACCTTGCTCCCCAGGTCAAGGGAGTGGAAAAACAGGCGGACGGACCTGCCGGGGTGCTCAATTCCACAATATCGCAGGATGTCTCAGAAAAGTCCGGGACGGATCTTATAAAGACGGCTTCAGCAGAGTTTCCATCCGGTGAAACGCCTTCCGGCGGCACGGCGAACCAGTTTGCCGGTACTTTTAAAGGCGCTGAAACACAAAGGTTTTTCACAAAATTCGATCCGGAGGGCTTAAGTGGGCTATCGGGAGATATTCCTGGCGAACAACAGGTCGAAAATCCGACCGAAAATGGGAATCTTTCCCAGCAAAGCACAGTGTTCCAGTATACGGACTCCACGTCGGTCGGATCTCCGACGGTTTTAGATCTGGCCGCGTCTGCCGCTTCGGAGCAGACGACAGGCATTTCACTCGGAGTTCTCGATCCGGTTTTGAAGTATTTTGGCGCAACAATCGTGTCTGCTTCGCTGCAGCAGCAAGTCGAAGCTCCAGCGGCTGATGCCTCTAATGCTGCCGGATCTGATGGAGGCCGGGCTGGCTCGGCCCAATACCCTGCTCCACAGGTCGAAGGCGCCGGAGAACTGGCAGGCAAGTTGATCGCAAACGCAGGTTCCCTCCAAGAAGGCGGGGTTTTCCAAACTTTGCCCTCCGGTTCCCAAAGCTCTGCTAAGGCGCCGGCTGGATTGTCTTCAGGTTCGAAAACGGCGTCTCCAGCCGACGGGCAGGCGGCTACCGTATCCGCTATCGGCCTTAACCCGGCTTCGAAATCGCAATATTCAAAAATTGCGTCCGGAGTCCCTCTGCAACAGGTGGAAGCATTTGCGGCGGAAGCCCCGATGCTTGGCGGACCTCACGAAAGCTTGGCCGCCCAGGCCGAAAACGTCGCGCCCCTGGTCAAAGGCGTGGAAAAACAGGCAGAAAAACCTTTCGAGGCGTCGAATCAGGATTTGCAGTCGCAGGAAATGGCCCAACAGTCCGGGACCGATCCGGTAAAGATGGTTTCGCTCGAATTTTCTTCAAATGAAACGCTTTCCGAGGACACAGCGAATCAGTTTGCCGGTCTTTCTCAAAAACCTGAGACGGAGACGATCTCGGGAAATCAGGGTTCGGACAGCATGGCGGCCCAGCTTGGAGAGATCCTTAGTGAAAGACAGGCCGAAAAACAGCCCACAAACAGGGACTCCTCCGTTCAAAATCTTATTTCCCAGAATTCACCCTCTACTGTCCAGAGTGAGCAATTAGATGCGCCTAACACGGATAACTCAGCCAGGAGCGGATTCAGTTATTACGACCCGTATCGGTCTGCTGAACTCTTACAGAATATGCACGAGCAAGCCGCGGTCACAACCGGCAGTCAGTTGGTGCTCGATATGGAGCCGGATGGACTCGGAAAGATCAACATTAAGATCGGGGCAAAAAAAGATGAAATTTCCGTGGTAGCGCTTACGCAAAGCGAACCAGTAAAAGAAGCGCTGATGAGGCATTCACCTGAGCTTCGCCAGGATCTCCAAAACCAGGGACTTGTGTTGGGCAGATTCTCGGTTGACGTGAACGGCGAAAAATCCGGCAGCGGGAACTATCCCCAAACCGGCAGCACCGGCGGAAAGATTACGACGCCCCCCAAAGAGGCAGAGGCCCGAAACGAACCGGCTTCCGGCGTGGCGGTCTACGTGACCAAAACGATTGGCGCTTCGCAAATAAGCATTTTCGCGTGAGGGTAGGCCGAAAAGGTAGCTGGAGGGCTGAGGCAACGCAAAAGCAACGCGGGCTCAGCCCCTCCAGCAGATCCAAGTTCAAGCTTGGAGGCTGACAAACGTCAGCCGGTTAAGTTCCGTATCGTGAGGAAGTCTCATTACCTTTCTAAAGTGATGGTATATCCCATGCCGCCGCCTATACACAGACTGGCCAAGCCGGTCCGAAGATTCCTGCGGCCCATTTCCATAGCCAGGGCGTAAGTGATTCTAGCCCCTGTGCACCCTATGGGATGTCCGATGGAAATTCCGCCGCCATTGACGTTGACCTTGTTCCAATCCATGTTCAGTTCCCGCATGCAGGCCAAAGCCTGTGACGCAAAAGCCTCATTGAGCTCGACAAGATCCACCTGGTCCATGGTCCATCCCGCCTTCTTCAGCGCGAGCCGGGTGGCTGGGATAACCCCGCAGCCCATGTAAGCCGGATCTATAGCTCCTGCGGCATATGACTTGATGGTCGCCAGGGACTTTAAACCCAGTTCCTTCGCTTTGTCCTTCGACATCAACAGGACCGCCGCCCCGGCGTCATTTAAGCCTGATGCCGAAGCCGCCGTCACCGTTCCGTCTTTTTTGAAAAATGGTTTCAGCTTGGCCATTTTCTCCAGGGTCGTGTCCATCGGGCGCTCGTCGACTTCAAATACCAGAGGATCGCCCTTAGACCTGGGCACCAGAACCGGAACGATTTCATCCGTCAGTCTGCCGGCAGCAATTGCGGCCCTGGCGCGCTGATGGCTATCAAAACTCATCCTGTCCTGATCTTCACGGCTGATGGTGTATTTTTCCGCGATATTTTCCGCCGTCACTCCCATATGATAGCCGTAATAGAGTTCCCACAGACCGTCATAGACCATCAGGTCTACGGCTTCCACGTTGAACATGCGGGCGCCATCCCGCAGGGACGGCATCGCGTAAGGAATACGGCTCATGCTCTCCATCCCGCCTGCGATGATTACATCGGCGTCGCCGGCTGAAATTGCCTGAGCGCCCAAGGCTATTGCCTTCATTCCTGAAGCACAAACCTTGTTGACCGTAAAAGCAGGGGTCTCTTTCGGCAAGCCCGAGTAAATGGTCGCCTGGCGAGCCGGGTTCTGTCCCTGGCCGGCCTGGACCACGTTCCCCATTATGACCTCATCGATCTCTATTTCCCGATGCGACTCGTCCCATTGGCGGTATTTCTGCTCCAATTCGATCAGGCCGGTTCCTTTCAGCTTGTCCGGCCCACATGAAACCATGTCAGCGTTCGCCTTGGGCTTGAGGCCGGCACGTTTCAGAGTTTCCCGTATGCAGAGCGCTCCAAGCTGAGCCGCGGGGATGTCTTTCAGCGAACCCTGGAAATTCCCAACTGCCGTTCTAGCTCCGCTTACGATCACAACTTCTCTCATAGTTTCTCCTTTTCTGGCACTAGTCGATTAGGATCTTGAATGTGTGTTGCATTGAACAAGGGCTTCTCGCGCCTCAACCATATCTCTCTATCGGGGGCCTCATCGTGCGCATGGCAGCGTTCGATGCGGCGCGTGATCTCTTGCAAAGCACGCACCGAGCCTTCCGGCGATAGATAAGTGATCGATATGGTAACACAATGTGTTTGATAGGTTCAAGCGAAAGCGGACAGAATTAAATGATATGGTATCATCTTGGAATTGTACAAGGCGGAATATCATGGGCGTGCAGTTAGAAACTGCCATCTTGGGACCTCGGGAATGGATGGCAGCATTTACTTCATTATGAAGCATTTCATGCAACGTTTAGCCGGGTTTCCCAGGTGCTGGAGATGCTTTTAAAAACCCGGGAGTTGCTGCAAAGAGTGGTACGCAATCGCAATATTTCGATTTCACTACTTAAAGAAAAAGGCGGCAAAAGCCGCCTTCCTGTTTAAGCCCCGGTTTTTCGATTTTTACCCTTGTATCAGAGACAGTACAGTCTGAAGCAGCGTGCTGCCGGTGGATATCGATTTTGAGTTAGCCTGATAATCGGCCTGATACGTGATGAGATCCACCATTTGTTCGGTCAGGTCCACGTTGGAGCCTTCCAGTGCCCCCGAGATTATCTTGCCCGCCTGGCCCGTGCCTGCTGTTCCCGTAATAGGGCTTCCGGCGCTGGTGCCGGGCGTGTACTTATTTGCTCCGTCACGGATGAGTCCGTTTGGATTGTTAAAGGTATCCACCTCCAGTTGCGCGATTTTGGTTACGTTGCCGGATGTATCGGTGCCGGTAAGAACTCCGAACTGATCGATGTTGTAGCTGGCATATGGGGCTGTTGTTGCTGTGTTCCAGGTCTGGATTTGACCTGCAGTGGTGCTAACGGCGCCGGTGCTGCTGATTGGATAGCCGAGTACGTAGTTGCCTTGCATATCCGTGAGAAAACCTTTCGAGTCGACCTCGAACGATCCGTCACGGGTGTAGAAGTTCTCCGCTGCGCTGTTCTGGACGCAGAAGAATCCATTGCCCTCGATCATCAAATTGGACCAGACACTGGTCTGTATTTCGTTGCCGTTAGTAAAGTCCGAAGTAGTGCCGATAATTTGCGACCCTACGCCCTCCGTCGTGGTGTTGACGCTGTCCGTTGTCATCAATCCGGCCACAAGGTCGCCGAAGTCCACCGTGTTTGATTTGAATCCGGTAGTGTTCGAGTTGGCGATGTTGTCGCTCACGACCCCCAGCGCGTCGTTGAACGTATTAAGACCTGCAATTGCTGTGTACATCATGTTGGTTGACATCTGCGTCTCCTTCTCGTGTTTGGAAATCTATATCGGGCAAAGCCTGCCAGCCGGACTCCGATCGGGAGATCTCGGCCCGAAGGTCTGCTCTAATCCTCCGATATCTTCATTATTCTCAGCTAATCTCACACCCTCCTCCCGGCTGAAGTGTAACTGCTCTAACTGCCGCTCACTCCGGATACGCTCGAAACCGGAATCGTCACCCCGCTCGAAAGCAGGTATGTAGGAGGATTGGCTGTCAGGTTGCAGGAGGTAACCTGCCCCTGGACCGTGGTAGTGACGGGCGAGCTGGTTCCATTGCCTGCCACCGCCGTTACCGTACAGGTGTAAGCGCCGTCGGCCACGGCGTTTCCGTTTGTGTCCTTACCGTTCCATGGCACGCTGTAACTACCGGCGCTTTGAGAGCCTGCGTTTCCCGTATAGACAGTATTGCCGTTTGAATCCGTTATCGTGTAAGTGACGGTGGACGGCGTTGAGAGCGTGTAGTTGAGCGTGGTGGGTGTGCCGGAGCTGACGTCGATTTCGTTTCTCTCAGCGGTGATATCTTTGCCGACGAACGACGCTATCTCTCCGTTGTTTATGGCGGCTGAATATTGTTGGATG
>Ga0326728_10003323_pt1 | contig 50451 bp, 45 predicted proteins | sample MB3enrmetagenome_FD_207602 | JGI IMG/M metagenome (GOLD analysis project Ga0326728, IMG submission 207602) | Lab enriched peat soil microbial communities from McLean, Ithaca, NY, United States - MB31MN | ecosystem: Environmental > Terrestrial > Soil > Wetlands > Peat | place: USA: New York... | reverse complement strand
CTTGCTTCCATCGTTCACCCTCCGGGTGTGGGTCTAGGATTCTTCGCAAAATCTCTATAACACACATCCCGCGAGGGTGAACGTCTTTTCTGCGGTTTCCCGCTCCTATCAATCGCGATTCTCGGGCACCTAGACGGTCGGCTTTCCGTATATTTGACGGTCACTCAACTCCCGGTTCTGACGAGCCACTCGAAAATTATATTGAGCGGGTACTCAACAGGATTCGTTCAAACGCCCTTGTACAACAGTGGGGAGGTTCAAGACCGGTTTGGTCGCTTGGGGGTCTGCAAACCCTTGGATGGTCTGGATGTCATGTCGGACGGTCAAGCCCGGATAACGAGCCACTCGCAAACAAATCAGTTGGCCGGTAAATGGCTACGAGTAGAGGTGTCAGGCGCCTCCAATGCGGCTTATTTTAACGCCTATGCCCCCCGCGCCCAAGCCCTGTCAGGGACGAAATCCAGTAACAAAGATGCGCAAATCTGCCGGCGGAGGGATAATGCGGAACAGCAGGAGGCACTGTGAAAACATTTCTCGTCTTAGCTGTTATTGCGGCGTTCTCTTTTGAAGCAAGGGCCCAAGCAGACGATACCGAAGCTCTTTGGAACGACTTCACGAGTAATTTGCTTGCGGGGCGCATTACGGCTGACCGGATCCGGCCCTATTACCCGCAACTGCGCGAGCCGATGATGCGATATCTCGAGTATTTCCGCCAGCACTCGAGCCCGGAAGAGTGGAAGGCGAAGCCGGAATTGTACCGCGTGGGTGACGAGATTCATGGAATCATCTCGCTGACCGGACCGGACGGAAAGAAAACGCCGTTGTGCTTTAGCCTGCTGGTCGAGAACTCGCAGTGGTACTTCGAGCACGTGGAATCCATCTTCATCCGCCTGGACCAAACCGGCTCGCTGCCGACGTCCCGTTTCCCGGATGTGGCTGAGGCACAGAAGGCTTGGATGCGAGACGAACGCCGAGCCAACGATGAGATCAGGGTGTTCAACCTTCTCTCCAAAGAAAAGGGCCGAGACTTCGCTCTCGATTTTCTTAACGATGGGCTATCATACGCACTCGAAGCCAGAACGTGGGTTCCTTTTGTTTCGCCCTCAAAGGCTTTCGTCCTGTTCTTCTGCTGGGAACAGGCAAACCTCTATGCCAATCCCGTCACCCTTCAGTCCCTGACTGATAATTCGGCCGTCATCCATTGGCAGCCCCGCTGGTTCAAACTGTACCAACAGACCGGGCATTTGCAGCAATGGATCTCCGAATCGGAGTTTCACAATATTTTTGAGACGATATGGCAGGACCGAGCGCGTGCCGCCGGTTGGAGCCTTCAGGCAGATTATGATCAAGACGATGTTGTGTTCCGGTTAAAGCGCTGATCATCCTATATCTTGACGCCTCCGCGTCGCGGTGAGACACTAGCCGCACCCGTTGTGGACGAGGAGCTTTCATCACGACGGCATCTTGCAAAATTTTCCCGCAGTGTTTGGGTCCAAGCAGGAGGTCGCAATGGACAGGCCTTCGTATCTAAGTGGGGTCGCAGTTCAGGGTCGTGATCGCAATTCAGTATTCATAAGCGGGTTCGCCGCGCTGATATTTCTTTCCCTCCTGGCCCTGCCGGGATATGCCGTGCGAGTGCCGGTACGCGACGGCCAGACGGTAAGTCTAAAGCTCCGCAACGTGATCACCACCGACAATGTTCGGAAGGGCGATGTGATTGAATTTGAAGTATCCCAAGATGTTCTCGTAAATGGGCACGTGGTGATCGCCAAAGGAGCGACGGCGCAGGGCAAAATTGTGGACGTGAGAGGCGCCTACAACCCCCGGGCCAATGATGCGGAAGTGGTTTTTCAGTTTACGACGGTTCGTGCCGCTGACCAGCAGGAGCTTCCCCTGCGCCTTCAGCCGGAAAAATCTCGAAGGTCGAATAGCAAGGACAGCGAGGTCCACGAGAGGTCGCCGATTCCCGGACAAATTATGCGGGTAGTGGGAGCGGACAAAGGCAAGGAATATCAGGCCTACGTTGATGGATCTTTCACCGTCAATGCCGCCGAGGCGACTGCGGCGGCGCCGGCCGTGACGCCGGCTGCCCCTGCCTCGCCCCAGCCGAGTGCTCCCGTCCCAACCCCCGCGGCTCCTCCCACGCCGGCGTCACCTCTGGCAGCCTCGGAAGTGGTGCCGTCGTCGGTTGAATTCGCCAGTACGCCCGATGGAGCGGATATCGTCATTGACGGCAACCTGGTGGGGAACACGCCCTCCACCTTGCGGTTGACCCCGGGGCACCACACCATTGAAATTCGCATGGCGGGGTACCGGACGTGGTCGCGCAATATGGTGGTGGATCCGGAATCGCACCCCTCGGTGCGGGCGACGCTCGTCCCGCAATAGAGGCAAGCAGCGCGGCGTTACCAGACCCCAAGGGCCGGTAGCAGCCGTATTCGCGTAAGGAGGGTTGGCCATGAGATTCAGGCAAGTGGTTGTGGCATGGGGATTAGTGGCAGCGTGCGCCGGCGGCATCGTGCAAGCCCAAGCGGCGCGCCTGGCCGACGGCACCGCGGTTCACGTGCGACTGACGGCGGACCTTACGAGCTCCCAGGCGGTGGTCGCCGCCCGGGTTGATTTGGAAATCGCGGAGCCCGTCATGCTGCAAGGGGTGGTGGTGATTCCCGCGGGGTCGGTGGCTTGGGGCGCGGTGCAGGAAGCAAAGAAGGGCAGGACCCTGCGCTTCGATGTGGAGGGAGTGCGGCTCCCCAATCAACAGGTCGTTAAGCTGCGCTGTAGTCCGCAAAAAACCACCAATGCGGGGAAGGACGAGATTAAAGTTGAAACTCTGGTAAACGGGGATTTGGTAGCGGCAAAGGGAAGTGAGTATACCGCCTACCTGGATCAGGACGTTGATGTCGATGTGGCGGGAGCGCCCTCGGCGCCGGCGCAGCCCACTCCGGCTCCTGCCCCGGTGGCAGCGCCCGCGCCGGCTGCCGTTGCGCCTTCCACTCCCAAACCGGAGGCCCCTCCTGCGCCGCCCACCATGGTGACTGCGACGCCGGTGGTTTCGGCCCCGGCCGCTCCCCCAGCGGCTCCGGTAGCACGCCCTGCTCCGGTGGCCCAGCCCGGGGAGTACATTACGGTGGAGTGTTTCTCGGAACCCTCCGGCGCCGACATTATGATTGATGACGAGTTTCATGGGAGCACACCCTCCATCCTCAAGCTCGTGCCAGGGAACCATCGAATCGAGTTTCGGCTTATGGGTTACAAGGCGCACTCCCGGCCCTTGAATTTGACCCCGGCGATAGGGCTCCAGACCGTGCGGATGACTTTAGAGAAGCAGTAGGGGTACGGCTTGCCGTACCCGCCTGGTTGGCGCGATAAAATGAAGAGGGTACGGCAAGCCGTATCCCTACCAGCGGGGCGGAAGCTCTACCCTTCCTCTCGCGGGGGAGCGATCCCAGCCGCCTTCTCGATCTTGGGCATGCTCACTACACTAATTGCCATCATCTTCACTCTCGTCCTGGTGGTGGGAGTGCCGGCCCTTTCTTACTCCACCGCCCGCAAAAGCGAAATCCGGACGATGCCCCGCCTGGACCTCTACCTTTCCGCCGTGTTGTCCCTGTGGCTCTTGACCGCGGTGGGTTTGGGAGTTGTGTACCTGATCGCGCGCAAGGTTTTCGTGAAAGGTTTTGCTGTGATGCCCTTAAGCCTTGCCCTGGAGTGGGGCACAGGCATTGCGGTGGCCGCGCTTCTGGCCTTGGGCTTGGTCATCTGGTGCGAACGGCGCGGATGGCTGCCGCGTGAATCTGATCTGACTTACCTGCTGATTCCGGAAACACCCCGCGAGAAGGTCTGGGCGGTTCTTATCCTCGCGCCCACGGCGGCGTTTTGCGAGGAATTCCTTTTCCGGGGCTATCTGCTGACGCAATTACACGACTGGCTCCACTCTCTCTTGTGGGCCTGGGTTGTATCTTCCCTGGCCTTTGGATTGGCGCATTTCTACCAGGGATGGAGCGGCATGACCCGCGCCGGTCTGTTGGGAGCCCTGCTCGCCTATCCCGTGGTGTGCTGGGGAAGCCTTTATCCTTCCATGCTCGCACACTGGATGATCGACACGGTGGCGCTCGTGTGGCTCGGTCCCTGGATGGTCCACAAAGACGATGCTGACGAAGGGAGGATGCTGGAATGAAAAGCCGACACGCCATCGGCGCCGCGCTGGGGGTGCTGGCGCTGGCGGTCTCGCTGGGAGCCCAATCTGACCCCTGGGTGGTCATTCGCGCCGGAAGGCTCTTCGACTCCCAACAGGGGGTTTTCATCACCAACGCCGTGGTGGTGGTGCAAGGTGAGCGTATTGCTCAGGCCGGCGCTGCGGATCAGGTGAAGATTCCCGCCGGCGCCACGGAAATCAATCTCCAACATGCCACGCTGTTGCCGGGATTGATCGATGCGCACACGCACTTGCTGCTGACGGGGGAATTAGCAGGCCGATACGATGAGGAACTCCTGAAGGAGTCCTACCAATACCGTACGATTGAGGCCGTAGTGAACGCCCGCAAGGACCTGGAAGCGGGCTTCACCTCGATGCGCGACGTCGAAACCGAAGGGTCCATGTACAGCGACGTGGATGTGCGCAACGCCATCAATCGCGGTTTGGTTCCCGGTCCGCGCCTGGAGGTGGCCACCCGCGCCCTTTCCACCACGGGCGGTTATGCGCTGGAGGGTTATTCGCCGGAAGTCACTGTGCCCTCCGGTGTCCAAAAAGTGGACTCGCCCTGGGAGGCGCGCAAGGCCGTGCGCGAGCAGATCAGCTATGGCGCCGACCTTATCAAGATCTATGGGACGCACCACTTCTATTTCACTCCCGACGGCAAGCTGGCGAATATTCCTACCTTCACGCTGGAGGAGGTTCAGGCCATCGTGGATGAAGCGCATCGCCTGGGCAAGAAAGTTGCTTGCCACGCCTATGGCGGTCCGGGACTGCATAATTGCCTCGATGCAGGCGTGGATTCCATCGAGCACGGACTGGACTTGGACGAAGCCGCAATCCAAGAAATGGTTCAGAAGCACATCTACCTTGTTCCCACCCTCTATGTGTACGAGTTTGATTCCTCCGACGACCTGAAGGCCACTGGGGGGAAAACCAGCCGCGCGCGTATTCATGAGGCAAGCTTTCGACGCGCGTTGGCGGCGGGCGTCCCCATTGCTTTCGGGACCGACGTGGGGCCTTTCCCGCACGGCACGCAGGCCAAAGAATTCGCTTACATGGTTCGCTTTGGTATGACGCCCGTGCAAGCCCTGCGCGCCGCCACTTGGACGGCTGCCGAATTGATGGGATGGCAGGACCGTGTGGGCTCCGTCGCGCCCGGGAAATTCGCCGACCTGGTGGCGGTGGAGGGCGACCCCACCGGCGATATCACCGAACTTGAGCGCGTGAAGTTCGTCATGAAAGGCGGGCAGGTGGTGAGGAATGATCTGAAGTGAAGGCGCGGGCCGCCAAGCCGGATTTACTCACGCGTTGCGGAGCATCAAGGGACGGTGCGGACACGCAGAATTATCCTTCGAGGCCTCTTGACAACCTGAGAATTTCTTACGCGCCGCCATCCGAAACCGGTTCGAGCTTGTGAACGATGTCAGCTTCTTCCAACAGTTCTTCCGCCACCAAATTGCAGGCAATCCTCAGGCAGCCGGTCTCAAGACACTTGGGGCAATTCACAATAATGCGGTCGAAGAGGAAATCAGCTAATTGTTGCGTAGTAAAGACGCGTGCCATGGAGTAAATCCTCCATCCCTACGTGATGAGTCATATTCGAGGCACATTATACTCCTCTCGCCTGAGAAGTAAGGTCAAACCTCGTCGGAACCAAGTCAATAATTCTTATCTCAGTGATAAGTTATAATGTTTTGAGTCCGGCCCGCGTGGAGGTGGTCCATGTTTTCTCTGCCCCGCCGTATACGTCACACTTATGCGTATTTGGCTTGCCTGCTCGTCGCCACAGTTTTTCTAGGAGCGCCTGCGGGGCTCAGCGGTGGCCATGCCAAGGGAATCCCGCAAATAGACCCCTGGTCCGTCTACAAGGGAGGAGATACGTATTCCCCTCCGTCCTGTCACCAACTCAGTTATTTCTCCCGCACGCTGCCGAGTTTTGACTCTACAACACAGGACCCCTCCAGATGGCCGCCCGGCTCGTTCACCGATAACACCGAGGTCTATCCCCTAGGCACGATCCAAAAGCATCGGATTTATCAAGTTTTTCGGGATATCCAGCCCGATCCCGAAAAGGCGCCCGCCAATGCAGTGGAAGTCGGCGTGAAACGCATCGTAGTGGAGCGTCGCCCCGATGAGTTTTGCATGATTTTCGAGGAAGACGGCACCTTGGGGGACTCGGGATGGATTTTCCGAATGGAGCCTGCGACGATAAGTTTAATCGACGATGTACCGGTTCTCCTCACTTACGACAGGCTAGAAGGAAACGGGGGGTACACAATCGACGGCGCATGGATTCTCGAAAATGGTGTTCCGTTCTCCCTCTTAGGCCCACTCAATGACTCCATCAGCCGTGCCCTTAAGGAAATCCTACCTCCAGAATGCGGGCTTCGCCCGAGTAGAAATGGACTCGATCTGGAAAATCTTAGGTTTCTCGCGCAACTCTGGCCGAACACTGAGGGCGCGGGTGGGTCTACGTGCGACGGTGCGGTATTACTGAAGCTTGGGGTGCGAAACCACATGCTCGTCGTCGTTGACAAACAACTCAGGCCTTAGTCTGGTTTTCCTTAACACAGAAACTGTCTCGAGGTACTCCATAAGGCATTGCGGCAGCAGTTTCTTCTCTCGCTTTTCGCCCGAACCATGGGGAGTTGTGCTAATCTAGGGAGCGTTTCTCACGGCAAGAAGCTTCACCGTGGGACTGCCTTTATGGTCCTTATTGCGCCCTCTCTGTTGGCGGCGGATTTTGCTCGACTCGGGGAGGCACTGCTCTTAATTGAAGAGGCGGGGGCGTCCATGGTTCACGTGGACGTGATGGACGGGCACTTTGTTCCCGACATCAGCGTGGGCCAGCCGGTTGTCCGAAGTTTGCGCAAGGCCACTGATTTGGTTTTGGATCTGCATCTTTTGATTGAGCGGCCGGAACGGTACGTCCCGGAATTTGTCGAGATCGGCGCGGACCGCATTGCAGTTCATGCGGAAGCCACACCGAACCTGCACAAGGTTCTCAGCGTGATTCGGACCGGAGGCGCCAAGGCGGGTTTGGCGCTCAATCCTTCCACGACGGTCGAATCGGTTGGCGATGCGCTGGGGGAAATCGACCACCTGCTGATTCTCTCGGCAGACGTGGGATTTGCCAATTCTCCGTTCCTCCCCAGGACGCTCTCGAAGGTTCGGACCGCCTGCACCCTGCGCCGTGAAAGGCGGCTGGATTTTGAGATTCAGGTCGAGGGAAGCATCGGCCAGGAGCAGATTGAGGCGCTGGCGCAAGCCGGGGCAGACATCCTGGTGGCTGGTTCTGACATCTTTCAAGAGGACCCCAAAACGCGCTTGGCCGAGATGATGCGTCGAGCGTCGTTGTCGCGCCCGGTTTTCAGAGTTTGATTCCAATCAGGAGCTAGCATTCTGTTCAACGGATCCACAAAGATTACAAATCGAAAAGCCTTCGTCATGGTCATTTTGCTGGGGCTGGCGGTCGCGTTCTTTCCTGGTTGCGCGGCGGTTAATCGGATGCACCACCCTGACCCGGGGTTGGTATTTGCCCCCGGCGAGCAGCCGGACAAAGTTCTTTACCAGAAGGCCACCAATGAGATTACCCACGGGCGATATGAAGTAGGACGGCTGACCCTGCAAACCCTCATTAACACCTACCCGGATAGCGAGTATCTTTCCAAGGCCAAACTGGCGATTGCCGATTCCTATTACAGCGAGGGCGGAGTTTCCGGATTGACCCAGGCGGAAGCAGAATATAAGGATTTCATCACCTTTTTCCCCACGGCTCCGGAGTCTCCGGAGGCGCAGTACCGCGTGGGCATGGCGCACTTCCGCATGATGGCGAAAGCCGACCGTGACCAGACGGAAGCGGAGGTGGCTGATGCGGAATTTAAGGAATTCCTCTTGAAGTATCCCGACAGCCCGCTTATACCACGCGTCAAGGGGCGCTTGCGGCAAACGGAGGAGGTGCTGGGGCAGGGCGAATATTTCACCGCTTACTATTATTACACCCACAACGCCTATCAGGCCGCGCAATCACGCTTCCAGGAGATTCTTGACAGGTACCCGAATTTCAGCGGGGGTGACAGTGCGCTCTACTACCTGGGCCAGAGCCTGGAGCATTTAAAGAAAGGGCACGACGCGGTCCCTTATTACTCACGCGTGATTACGGACTTTCCCTTGAGCCCCCTGGTTCCCCAAGCCAAAGAGCGCTTGACCGCTATGAAAGAGCCCATTCCGCGGCCTACGCGCGCCATGTTGGCGCGCGCGCAAGCGGATGCAACTCATCACGTGGAGCGCGATTGGATGAGCAGGCTGGGCGGCATGATGTCAAGCTCTCCCGATACCAGCGCTACACTTTTCGGTCCAGTGCATCTTGGCCCCACTTCCGGCGGTGGGATCCAGGTCGCGAAGGGGCTCCAGACCGCCGCTCCGTCCGCCAACGCCACAATTGTGGCCACCCCCGTGAGTGATAAGAGCTTGGCGCCCGAGAAGCCCCCCGAGGCCACCACGAGTCCCAATAACGAAAGCGGAAAGGCCACGGAAAACACCCCCGCCACGAGTCAGACCGAGGCTGCGAAACCCACGGAGCCTCCCAAGAAGAGTGGCCACTTTCACTTCTTGAAGAAAGTTGTTAAGCCCTTTTGATCTTGCGCCACCAACACCCGAGGGAAGTGCATGGGCAGGGCGCTGGGGTCAGACGTCCGTCATGTGCGCCTAGGCCTCAGCCGGAACGAAGGCGCAAACTCGAGATTCCCAATTGGTTGCGGCTTGACATCCCGGTGGCGTCGTGGTATTTGTCTAGGAATTGTGTAGGGTCTAAATAGGAGAGTTCCGTGGCTCGGATTGTTCTGGTTGCCGACGACAGTCCCACCATTCAGAAGAGAGCGCTGGGAATACTGAAGGGTGAAGGATTTGATGTTGAGACCGTCTCCAACGGTGTGGCCGCTATCAAGCGGCTGGCGGTACTCCATCCCGTTGTCATTCTCGCGGACGTCTCCATGCCGGGCAGAGATGGCTATGAAGTTTGTGAGTTTGTGAAGAAGTCGGCGGAGCTTTCTCACGTGCCGGTGTTGCTCGTCGCCAGCGATATGGAGCCATACGACGATGCGCGGGGCGCGCATGTTAAAGCGGACGGAATCATCAAGAAACCTTTTGAACCGGAAGAATTGATCTCCCTCGTCGCGAAATTTGCAGATCTGTGCGAAGCGGCCACGCCCACGCTTCCTCTGCCGACCGTTGCGCCGCCTGCGGTGCCGGAGCCCGCGCCGGAGTTTGCGGTTTCCAACGAGAACCCAGAGGAAACTCCGACCTTGCTCCAGCAGGCGCCGCCGGATTTTTCCACGGTTTCCGAGGGAGTCGCCTTTGCGGAGCCCAGCGGGGAGGAGACAGCAGGATATTCTACCGAACCTCAGCCGGCTGAAATGGAAGTGCAGTACGCAGCGCCTCAACCCGAGGCGGAGATCCCTATGGATTCCGTTGCCGCGCCGGAATTCGCCGACACGATTCCTGCTCCCGAGCCGCCGATTGCCCCGGCCGCGGACACCCCCTTGGTCATGGAGGAGCCGCCCGCGCCCAGTCCTTTTGCCCCACCACCTCCTCCCCAGGCGGAAGCTCCATCGTTTCTCGAGGAGTTAGAAGCAACTGCGCCGGAGCCGGTTTTCATCGAGGAGCAGCCTGCGCCAGCCGCCGAGCCGCCCAGCCGTCCTGAGGAGGCTCGCACGATGATTTTCCGTGCTCCAGTGCAGATTGCGGAGCCGGTCTGGAAAGATGAAACCGTCCCTGCTCCCCCGGCGCCCGAACCCGCCGCCCCACCAGCTCCGGAACCGCAAATCGAAGCTGAAGCTCCCGTTGCTTCTCCAGAAATTCCTGTAGAGCAGCCTCCGCAGCCTTCGCGCTTTGCCCCCTCCGTTACCGCCACGAGTCTCGATAGCTTCTCTTTGGACGATGCCACCGCCGGGCAGGTGCATTTTGCTTCGCATGCGGTGGAAGCCGCCCCCGTAGAACTTGCTCCTGCCCCCGCGGAGGAAGCTCACGCCACGGAAATTGCTCCTCCCGAACCCGCGCCGGAAGCGGTCTTTACGGAAATGGCTGCTCACGAGCCTGCCGCGGAAGCAGTCTCCACGGAAGCCACTGCTCCTGAGGCCCCTCCGGAGGCGGCACCGCCCGAGCCTCCTGCCGAAGTTGCTCCGCCTGCCCCGGCGTACGATTGGGGCTTGATCTACACGGTCGTCCACAAAGTGGTGCTGAGGATGTCGCCCCCCGCCTTGCCCATGGAGGCCGTGGAGGAAATGGCCAGGCGGCTTGCCGACGAAATTGCCACGGAAATCAGCGCGGAATCGTCTCCGCCGCCTGAATCCTAATTCCCAGCCGATTCGATTTCTTTGTTGCTGACTCACCGTGGCCAGGACATCGCTCTCTATCGCGGCGCCCACCCCTTCCTCGTTCCTGACCATTTGGTAGAACTCACATTACTGGCAATTGCTCAGCTTGGATGCATCGGCAGCGTGCAAGCCGGATTTTAGCGGGGAATCGGGCTTCGGAGCGGCGGGAGAGCCGGGCGGTGGGCACAGAAGTTTGACTCACCCCCGCACAGCCGGTATATTAATTTGATTTTGTTTTCTTGCCGGACTTATTCAGGAGAAGGTTCCTTTGGAAACCGAGATCCCCAAGGTTTATTCGCCGGAAAATATCGAACCCCGCTGGGCGCGTTTTTGGGTTGAGCAAAACCTTTATCGGCCCGCGGATGACACTGCCCGGCCACATTTTTGCCTGGTAATTCCTCCGCCGAATATCACGGGGTCGCTCCACATGGGACACATGTTGGAGCACACGGAGATCGACATCCTGATGCGCTGGCATCGCCTGCGCGGCGAGAACGTGCTCTGGCTGCCCGGCACGGATCATGCTGCGATCGCCACGCAAATGATCGTGGAGCGTGAGCTGGGCCGCGAAGCCCTGCCCAACTTGGAGGGAGCGCAGGCGCAGAGCGCCTGGCAGCGCGAAGGGCAGCGCCTGCGCACCGAAATGGGCCGCGAGAAATTTCTAGAGCGCTGCTGGGAGTGGAAGAGGAAAAATGGCGGGACCATTCGCCGGCAGATGGAACGCCTGGGCGCCTCCGTGGATTGGACGCGCGACCGCTTTACGATGGACCCGGCGTACACGCGCTCCGTGCAGGAAGTTTTCATCCGGCTCTACGAGGAGGGTTTGATCTATCGCGGGCAGTACATCGTCAACTGGTGCCCGCGCTGCGGCACGGCGATTTCGGACCTGGAAGTCGTGCACGAAGACCGTCCCGGCCACTTGTGGTACGTCCGCTATCCTTTTGAGGATGGCCAGGGCCACATGACCGTGGCCACCACGCGGCCGGAGACCATGTTGGGCGACACGGCGGTGGCCGTGAATCCCACCGACGCGCGTTACCAGTCCGCCTGGGGCCGCAAAATTGTTTTGCCTTTGGTGGGGCGAATCATTCCCGTGGTCGCTGATGAGTTTGTGGACCCGAAGTTCGGCACGGGCGCGGTGAAAGTGACGCCCGCCCACGACGCCAATGACTACGCCATTGCTCAGCGGCACAACCTGCCGCGCGTGGCGGTGATTGATGAGCGCGCGCGCACGACCGCCGACGCCGGGCCGGCCTATCAGGGACTCGATCGCTACGAGGCGCGCGAGGCCGTCGTGCAGGACCTGCGGGAGCAAGGGCTGCTGGAAAAAATCGAAAATTATCCGCTCAGCGTGGGGACGTGCCAGCGCTGCAAGAGCGTGATCGAACCCCTGCTTTCCACTCAGTGGTTCATGAAAATGCAAGCCCTGGCGGAGCCCGCCCTTCGCGTGGTGGAAGACGGGCGAGTGCGCCTCACCCCCGACAACTACAAGAAGATTTACCTCGACTGGCTGTACAAGATTCACGACTGGTGTATTTCGCGGCAACTCTGGTGGGGGCATCGTATTCCCGCTTGGTATTGCGACGCCTGCGGTGAAGTCATCGTGGCGCGCCAGACGCCCGCGCGGTGCCCGAAGTGCGCTAACGCCTCCTTGCGCGCCGACGCGGACACGCTCGACACCTGGTTCAGCTCCGGCCTCTGGCCCTTTGCCACGCTGGGTTGGCCGGAGGAGACCACAGACCTGTTCCGCTTTTATCCCAACAACCTGATGATCATGGGGTTCGATATCCTGTTTTTCTGGGGCGCGCGCATGATCATGTTGGGCCTGAAATTCATGAAGGATGTGCCGTTCCGCGAGCTTTATATCCACGCGCTGGTGCGCGACGCCGAAAGGCAAAAGATGTCGAAGACCAAGGGCAACGTGCTGGATCCGCTGGAAGTCACCGAGAAATACGGGACCGACGCGGTGCGCTTTGCGCTGGCCATCAGCGCCGCTCCGGGCACGGACATCGCTTTTTCAGAGGACAAGGTCGAGTCCTATCGCGCTTTCGCCAACAAGATTTGGAACGCCGGCCGCTTCCTCCTGATGAATCTCCAGAAAATGCCGGCGACGCTTCGTGCCCAATTGGCGCAGGCCCTGGAACCGATTCCCGGCCTGGGCTTCGAGCCCGTGGCCGCCGCCGAGCATCTGGGCCTCGCGGATCGCTGGATATTTTCGCGCCTCGCGGCCGTGACCCGGGAAATGGAAGAGGCCCTTAAGGATTACCGCTTTCACGAGGCGGCATTCAACATTTATCACTTCTTCTGGCACGAGTTCTGCGATTGGTACGTGGAATGGGTCAAGCCGGAAATCACCCACGCGGCGGAGGGAGAGAAGGCGCCGCCCGCGTGGATCAACCTGGCGCGGGTATTTGAAGCGTCATTGCACCTGCTCCACCCCTTCATGCCGTTTATCACCGAGGAGTTGTGGCATTTGCTTCCCCACCACAAGGCCGGGGTTTCTATCTCTTTGACCGATTTCCGCTTGGTCACCGAACGCGTGGCCGACCCGATCTCGGAAAAGCAATTTGAAAAGATTCAGGAGCTGGTGGTCACGGCGCGCAACGCCAAGGCCGAAATGGGCCTGCAAAAGCAGAGGCCCAGCCTGCAAGTGGCCTCGGAGGATTTACGGCTGCTGGAAATTTTCCGCACGCATCAGGATGCCATTCTGCGGTTGGCGGCCTTGCAAGCGATGCATCTGACACGGGGCCGTTTGGCGGCGGAGGCCCCGGACGTCCGCTCGGCCGCCTCCTTCGATTTACGCATTCTCCACGAGGAGAAAGTTGACCACGAGGCCGAACGCGCCCGCTTGCGGAAGGAAAAACAAAAGCTTGAGCAGCAACTCGCGCAAGTGCGCGCGCAACTAGATAACCAGGACTTTCTGGCGCGCGCGCCGCGGGAAATCGTGCGGGGGGCCGAGCATCGGCTTAAGGAACTCGAGGAGCATTACCGCAAAGTGCTGGAACCGCTCGAAAGGTTGGGTTGAGGCGTGGGCGGCTACTTAAGTCCTCCGGCTGCTGACGAGTCCTCGGAGTCGTTGGATTTTTCTTCCGAGGAACTCGGCGACCTGGTTTTTCATGCGTTGGCCGAGGACTTGGGCCAGGGAGACTTGACGACCCGCGTCACGCTTCCCGGGGAGATGCAGGCGCAAGGCACGTTTAACAGCAAGCAGCGGTTGGTGGTGGCGGGATTGCCCATCGCGCGCAAGGTCTTTGAGGTTCTCGACTCATCCCTGGAGTGGCAGGGCGGAGTGGAAGAGGGGACGGAAGTTGCGCCGGGTACGCCGCTCGCGTCGATTCGTGGAGCAGCGGAGTCGCTTTTGGCCGGCGAGCGCGTGGCGCTGAATTTTCTCCAACACCTCAGCGGCATTGCTACCTACGCCCGCCGTTTGAAAGAAGAGTTGGAGGGAACGCGGGCGGAATTTCTTGACACCCGCAAGACCACGCCCGGTCTGCGCAGCCTTCAAAAATACGCGGTGCGCGTGGGAGGCGGGCGCAATCACCGTCTGCGCCTGGACGATGGCATCCTGATCAAAGGGAACCACCTGCGCCTGGTCGGAGGGATTCGCACCGCTGTTGAACGCGCGCTCGAGCAGCGCCCGGCGGGTTACCACGTGGAAGTGGAAATCACTTCCCTGGAGGAGTTAGAGGACGCCATCCGGGCAGGCGCCGACGGCGTCCTGCTCGATAACATGTCCCCGGCAGAAGTCCAGGAATGCGTCCAGCGCGCGGGCGGACGCGTTCGCCTGGAGGTCTCAGGCGGCATCGACGCCAGTAATATTCGTGCTTACGCAGAGGCTGGCGTCGATTATATTTCTGTTGGCGCTCTCACGCACTCTGCCCCCGCGGTGGATATTAATTTCCGCGTTGCACCCTTAGGGGGACACGGGATACGGGACACGGGACACGGAGCTGGCCATTAGGGCAGCGTGCGCGTCTTTTGGGGGTCCGTAGTCAAGGTCAGACGCGCTGATTCGCCGTAGAAACCGAGTCTTGGCTCCCGTATCCCGTGTCCCGTGTACCGTGTCCCGAAAATGGCCACCGATCGCAGAATCGACAAGCTGATTCATCTCCTGGTGAAGAACGCCATGGTGGTGGTTCCGGGTCCGAAGATCGCCGCGGAGATCGGCGTGACGCGCCAGCAGGTTTGGACGTGGATAGAGAAACTGCGCTTGTTGGGGGTAGAGATCCGGGGCGTGCCGGCGGCCGGATATCAATTGGTGACGATCCCCGACATTCTCGCGCCCAGCTTGTTGCGGGCGGAACTGGGCGATCACCCGATCGGCCGCAATATCGTTCATTATTTCCGCATCGACTCCACCGACGCCGTGGCGCTGAAGCTCGCGGCGGAAGGCGCCGAGCACGGAACCGTGGTGGTGGCAGAGGAGCAGACGGCCGGGCGGGGCCGCCTGGGGCGCAGTTGGTACTCGGAAAAATCCAGCGGCAACTACACCTCAATCATCCTGCGGCCGCCCCTTTCTCCCGCCGCCGCTCCCGTGCTGACGCTGATGGCCGGTTTAGCGGCGCAGAAGGCGGTGATCTCCGCTACCGGTCTCACGGTGGACATTCGGTGGCCGAACGATCTGCTGGTGAACGGGAAAAAAGTTTGTGGGATTCTCACCGAAATGAGCGCCGAGCTCGACCGCCTGCACGCCGTCGTGCTCGGCATCGGGATGAACGTGAATCACAGCCTGATGCCCGCGGAACTGGAAAACATTGCCACTTCGCTCCGCATGGAGGCGCACCGGGGCATTTCTCGCGTCCAGCTTCTCGTCGCCTTGCTGCGGGAACTTGAACGGCATTATGAATTGCTGCTGAAGGATGGGAACCGGGCCATCACCGAACGCTGGGAGGCCGCTTCAAGCTTTGCGCACGGCAAGCGCGTCCGCGTCGTTACCGCCTCAGGCGAAGCGTTGGGCACCACCGCGGGCGTCGACCCCAGCGGCGCACTGAAAATCCAGTACGACGACGGCCGCCAGGAGTCGCTGGTGGCCGGGGAAGTTGTGGAAGTGAAGTAGAGCAAGGGGATCTTCGATGGACAACTCCAAAACCACAATTCTTGTGATCGACGTAGGAAACACCAATACCGTCCTGGGCCTCTACCAAGGCGACTCCCTGCGAGCGCTATGGCGGCTGACGACGAACCGCGAGCAGACGGCTGACGAATACGGAATCTTGATACACAATCTCTTCACTTTGGAGAAACTCCCGGCCTCTGAAATTAGCGCGATCATGATCGCCAGCGTCGTGCCGCCCTTGAATTCTGTGCTGGAGGAAATGGCCAGGAAATATTTCAAAATGCCGGCGGAGTTTCTGGGGCCGGGAACGCGCACGGGTATGGCGATCCTGGTGGATAATCCCCAAGAGGTGGGAGCTGACCGCATCGCGGACGCTGTGGCGGCTTTTGAGAAATATGGCGGGCCGTGCATCGTGATCGATTTTGGGACGGCCATTACCTTCGACTGTATTTCACTGAAGGGTGAATACCTGGGCGGGTCCATCATGCCAGGTATCGGCATTGCCGCGGAGGCCCTGTTTCAGCGCACCACCAAGCTTCCGCACGTAGAATTTCGCGAGCCGGACCGCGTGATTGGCACCAATACCATCAGCCATATTCAGTCCGGCCTATTCTACGGCGCGGTGGACGCGGTGGACGGCATGCTGGACCGCCTCTGCGCGGTGCTGGGGAAACAGACTAAGATCATCGCTTCAGGAGGTCAGGCGCCGCTGGTGGCGGGTGCGTCCAAGTACAAGCCGACCATCGACTCTTCGTTGACACTGGATGGTCTGCGCATTATCTATTATCGGAATCAACCAGGGTCACGGAAAAGATAGGTGTCAGGTGCCAGGTGTCAGGAAGCAGATTCCAGAAGCGGGAATTCCAGGTTTTGCTTTTGCCCAGCCCTCAGCTCCCAAAACCCAAGATCTCGCCCCTGACACCGGGCACCTGATACCTGAGACCCGGATGTCCCGTGGAAAATTACTTCAACTACTTCACCGAAATCGAGGAGCAGTTCCGCAAATGCCGCTCGGAACCCATCCTGCTATCGCCCCTCGATTGGGCGCTCGTGGAATCGTGGAAAGAACAGGGCTTCCCGTTGGAAGCGGTGTTAGTGGGGATCGAGCGCGGTTTCGAGAAATTCAAAGCGGGAAAACGCAGCTATCGCAAGGTGAATAGCCTGGCGTATTGCTCGCAAGAGGTGTTCCGCGCGGTGGAAGAATCGCGCGCCGCGGCGGCGCAGGGAGGAGTCCCCCGTGCTGCGAGGGCTGAGACGCCGGCCCCGTTTTCGGCGGAAGAGATTTCGCGTTTTCTGGCGCGCTGTGCGGGAGCGGTGCAAAGCGCGGGCCAGCAGGCGCGGGAAGAAGGCAAACAAGTGTTGGCAGAGGAACTGGCGGAGGCCGCCGGCGCGCTGCAAAGCCTTGGTACGCGCGCCCAAGCTCAGCCCACAGGAGACTTGGAAGAGACAGAAAGGAACCTGACGGCGCTGGAAGAAAAGCTGAACGCTTCGCTTTTGCGCGGGACGCCGGTGGAGGTCCTGGCGCAATTGCGCGCGGAAGTGGATCGAAACCTTATCCACTATCGACGCAAGATGGCGGCCGCGGAGGTGGATTTGCTGGAGCGGCGTTTCCTCAAGAACCGGCTGCTCGAGCATTACAAGATTCCGCGCCTGAGTTTGTTCTATTTGTAAAGACTAACAACATCATTCTTCCGTGGCGAAACCTAGCAGGTCTCGGACATCCCGTGATGCATGTAAAATGCGAATGATTTCGAGTGGCTGGGTGCCCGACCGATAGACGATCAGATATGAGTAGACAAGAAAAAAGCGATGTCGGCGGTCGGCCAAGTCTTCACGGAGATGGCCAAGGCCGGGCATTTGAGCCAGCTTCCCAATGGCTGCTTCGATTTCGTTTAATACGCGCTCCGCTGCATTGCGATTTTCCGCTGCCAGATAATCCCAAATCTCCTCAAGATCCTTGCGAGCAAGCGGCGTAAGGACGAAGGACGTCATGAAGTGTGTCGAACGATGCGGCGCCGGCGGATTTGCCGAAAAGCTTCGGGACCATCCACCCATTCGCCCCGATCGGCCTGCTGAACCCCCAGGCGAACTTCCTTGCGGATCTGGTTCAATCGAACTTTCTTCAGATCCTCACGTTCTTTCAGCAGCCGCAGGCCCTCGCGGATGATTTCGCTTTGTGATTGGTAGAGGCCAGACTCGATAAGCTCTGTTACAAACTGTTCGAGGACGGGGCCCAAATTGGCATTCATACTCAGAGTTTAGGTCGATTATCAACAGTTGTCAATATTGGACAATCATCGCCAAAACGCCTCTATGCTTGCAGACCATGAGGCAGAGAGGGAGGTGCCCTAGCAAGGCGATTCAAGAATGTCTTTCCCTTTTGAATTTTCACCGGTCAAGTTGGTTTATGGCGGCGAGGCGCTGGGCTTCCAGGGCGGGCGCACGGTTCTCGCGCCGCGCGTTTTGCCCGGTGAGCGCGCGCAAGTGGAAGAAGTTCGCCGGCAAAAAGGGGTGGTGCACGCGCGCCCGCTGCGGATTCTTGAGCCCTCAGGCGAGCGCATCGAACCATTGTGTCCATACTTCGGCCGTTGCGGCGGCTGCCAGTACCAGCATATGCCGCACGAGATGCAGCTCAATGCAAAAACTGAAATTTTGCGCGAAACGCTGCGCCGCTTGGGCAAGGTGACATGGGAGGGGCCCATTCCCGCGCATGCCGGTCCCGCATGGAGTTATCGCAACCAGGCGCAATTGAAAATTGGAAATCCAGTGGACGGCGCCCCGGCGCTGGGATTTTTCGAGACGGACTCGAACCGCCTGATTCCCATTGATGCCTGTCCGATTCTCTCTCCCCGGCTGAACGCACTGCTCGCGGTCCTGCGCAGCGAACCTTGGATCAGCGCGCTGGCGAAGGGTCGAGAGGTGAAGCTTCTGGCCGACGATCGCGACGAGAAAGCCATGCTCACGCTCGAGGGGAGCTGGAATACCCAGGAAACGGAAACGCTTGCCCACCAATGCCTGGCGGAACTCGCGGGCGTCACCACGGTCGCCGTGGCGCAGGATGCCAGCGTGCGGGTTTTCGGTGAGCCGCACCTCACTTATTGCGTGGGAGATTTTGCCTATCGCGTCAGCCCCACGGCCTTCTTCCAAAGCGCGCGCTTCCTGCTTTCCGAGCTTGTCGCCGCAGTTGTAGCGCCGGGCTTTAGCCCGGCAGATGCCAGCCTAAAGGCCGGCGCTACATTGCTCAGGGGGGAATCCGGCGGGGTGGCGATGGACCTTTACGCCGGCGTGGGCCTGTTCACGCTTCCCCTGGCAGGGCAGTTTGAGCAAGTGATCGCAGTCGAGCCGCATCCGCCAGCGGCGGCTGACCTCGCGGCCAACGCGCGCGCCGTGCCCGGCGAGAAGATTCGAGCCGTCACCGGGACGGCATTTGATTTCCTGCGGCGCTGTGCGCAGAGGGAACCCGACTTGGTGGTCATGGACCCTCCCCGCGCCGGCGCGGGCGCCGCCTCCTTGAAGCTCCTCTTGGCCTTGCGGCCCAAGCGCTTGCACTACGTTTCCTGTAGCCCTCCCACCCTGGCCCGCGACTTAGGGTTTTTGCTCCAACACGGGTACCGTCTCGACAGTTTGGAACTGTTCGATTTTTTCCCCCAGACCTACCACATTGAATCCCTCGCGCGGCTCTCGCGAATTGGTCGCGAATGATCAGGCGCAAACTGAGTCTGTTTTTTCAAGGATTAGGAAGTTGCGGTTCTTGAGAGCCTTGTTCGAGGGGGATAACTACTACGCATATCCGTGAAAGGAGGGTTCTCACTTCGGTGGTCTTTTCCCCGATGACATCGGCGTGGGCACGGTTGTTTTGTGATGGGTTTGGCGAATGCTCGACCCTTTGCCCCGCAACGGAGCGAACCTTTCCCGCCAAGAGTTGAACGACCGCATTGTCGGTGTCCTTTGTCCTTGCCCGACCACGTGTCTCCTGAGGAGTAGCGTACTTTGCCCAATCTACGGACATGGAATCGCTTCCTTTTGGAAGGTTCTTAAATGCTCCCGGCTCAATGCCATGATGACTTATGTGGACGTGGTGTACCCGTTTGTATAGGCGATCCTCATCAGGGATGACTTCGATGGGCCAGTCCATAAACTATTCGGTCAGCCAAACAAAGAGCCAATAGTTCGGGGCTTCAGTATTCAGCGTTCCCTTAACGATGTTCCCACCCCGTTTGTTATCCCCGTAATAATCCGCCCACTCGTTTTGTTTTGGAGGGATGTTGATCAGAAGTTCGCGGTTGGATAGTTTCCAATGAAGGTCAATGCTACCGTCTGAAGCCGGCACGATTGAGGGACTTTCCATCTGAAGGTTATACTTGCTCCAAAGAGTCGATGCGGCTCCGCGGAGGAAGTCTACTGCCCTTTGCCATGTAGATTCCGCTATTGGACTTGCACCTTCCCCGTCCCAATCCTCTTCAAGCTCCAACATCTTGCGCGAAGACCCGATGAGGTGGTCGATTTCCTCCAGGTTATGATCTGGCAGTACGTTAGGTTTAGGCATGGCGAGCGAGAAACGTATCCGAATTAATACTCAGTAACGATCACGCCAGGGAAGTCTGGCAAACAACCGACCCCTTGTCAATGGCACAACGGGCGGCCAACAAGTCTCGGCCTTATTATGAACCCCACATCTATTCTACGACACCTGGCCGTTTGATTCAAGTTGTCAAAATGTCTAGTGCAGATATCTAGCCGATTGGAGATTTCGGGGCCAGCCCCTGAACGTTCCAAACCGCCATTCTTCAGGAAACATTTCGGGAAGGGCAATGACAACCGGTCTGTTGACAACCCTGAATTTCCTATAATGATACGCAACGCAACCTAACGCGAGCCCAACTGTGCTGTCGTTTCAAGCGTCGCCTCGCGTCTCGACCATCTCGACAGTTTGGAACTGTTTGATTTCTTCCCCCAGACCTACCACATTGAATCCCTCGCGCGACTCTCGCGAATTGGCCGCGAACGTGCCTGAAATCTCCCCGAGGTCCGACGTGGGGTAGGCAAAGCCTTACCCGCCTCGCAACACGTTTTAAGTGAGCCAAGTAGATTTCCTGTGAGATGAGCAAACTGATCTCGGGAGCCAAACCGGGAACGCTTGGGAACCCCGAGTTCCATTTTGGGACGAAGTAGAGCGGCCCCGAGGCTTCGTCCTCCCAGTAAGAAAAACCCTATGCCTGACCCTCAGCCCAACACGAAACCTCGAACCACTTTTAAATCTCCCCTGGCGGCCCTGGCGGCGAGTTTTGCTTTGGGGGTTGTGTGGGCGCATTCCTTCCGCGCCACAGTCGGGGTCCACGGGTTCCTCGTGAGTGCTGCCGCCTGCATTCTGGTTGGGCTGATCATCCTGCGCGGGGGCTGGGACCGCACGGCGGTGTGGTTCGCGCTGGCCAGCCTGATGTTCACTGGCGTCGCAGCGTCGCGTCGCTGGGAGCAGCGTTTCCCGCCGAACCATGTTCGTTATCTGGAATCGCGAGGCGTGGACCTGAAGGACCCTGTGCGGTTGGAGGGAAGGGTGATCTCCACCCCCTATCGCACCGGATATGGGTTGCAGTTTGACGTGGAGGCCCGCCGGATCGAGTCCCTCACGCACGTTTACCCCATCACCGGGAAGGTCCGCCTGCGGGTGCAGGGCTCAGAGGATCGTGACGCGTCCGACGGGGGCGGCCCGCTGGAAATTCAATTCGGTGACGCGATCCAAGCCCTCGTCCGCCTGCGTCGGCCGCATATCTATCAAAACCCCGGCAGCTTCGATTTTCGCCGTTGGATGGAGGATATCGAGGACCTTTACTGGGTTGGAACCGTCAAGGATTCCCGGCAGATGGAGAAAGTGGGTCACCCCCCGGGTTTTTATTTCGCGGAATTCGCGGAGCGTGCGCGACAGCGCTTGCTGCGCGGCATCGACGACCTCTACCCGCCGTGGTCGGTCGAAGGGCGTTATGGCGCGGTGCTGAAGGCGGTGTTGTGGGGTGACCGGACGGCGCTCGATTCCGTCACTATCGAGGATTTTCGCAAGACGGGCCTTTATCACTTGCTGGTGATCGCCGGACTGCACGTGGGCTTGCTCACGCTGCTCGTGGATTTCCTGCTGCGGGCGTTGGGATGCCGGCGGGTGATCCGCGCCTTTCTCGTGCTGGGCTTCCTGGGGGGCTACGCTTTGCTCGTCGAGCAGCGTGCCTCCACGCTGCGCGCCACCCTGATGATCGCGCTTTACCTCGTGGCGCGCATCCTCGACCGTGAGCATTCTCCGCTGAATACCCTGGGCGGCGTGGCGCTGCTGCTTCTCTATTTCCGCCCGGCGTGGCTGTTCGAGTCAGGATTTCAGCTTTCCTTCGCCGCGGCGCTGTTGATTGTCGGTGTTGCGGTCCCGCTTCTGGCACGCACCACGGAGCCTTACCGCCGGGCGCTGCGGCGGCTGGACGATGTGCTGCTCGACGATCACTTTTCGCCGCGTCTCGCGCAGGCTCGTCTGGACGTGCGCGCCCTTATTCAGGCGTTGCGCCCCCGGGCAGGTTTCCTTGAACGCTATCCTGCTCTCACGCGGAATATCGTGGTCGCGCCCCTGAAGCTTTTGGTTTGGATCGCCAATATCCTGATTTTCTCCGCCGTCCTGCAACTAGGATTGCTCCTGCCGATGGTCGAGATTTTTCATCGCGTGACGTTTGCGGGCGTGGGATTGAATGCCTTGGCGATTCCGGTCATGACGCTGCTTCTGGCGCTCGCCTTGCCGGTCAATTTGCTCAGCGTCGTGTCACCGGCAGTGGCGGCCGTGCCGGCGAAGGTGCTGAGCCTGGTCATGGCCGTCCTCTTTGACATGACCCACTTGCCCGGACTGGCGGCGTGGCTTTCCTATCGCATGCCCGCGCCGCCGCTGTGGGTGGCGTGGGGATTTTGTGGGGCGTTTGTGTTCGCGGGCTTGGCTTTGCGCTTTGCGCGGCGGGCCGCAGGCGTGGCACTGGCGGCTTGTGCGGTCTTCGTATTTCTGGTGGCCGTTCATCCCTTTGCGTCCCGCGTGCCACGCGGCGTGCTGCAACTGACCGCGCTGGATTGTGGCTGGGGTGACGCGCTCTTCCTGGTGCTTCCCGATGGGACGACGATGTTGCTGGATGCGGGAGGCAGCCGCACGCGGGGAGCGCGGGAGGGTGGTTTCCAGGGCCGGCGCTGGAATTCGGGCGAAGATATTGTTTCACCCTACCTGTGGTCGCTGGGGATCAAGAAGATCGATGTGGTGGCGCTCACCCGTGCGCGCCTGGACCAAATCGGCGGGCTTTACACTGTCCTCGAAAACTTTCGCGTGGGCGAGTTCTGGCACGCTCCCCAAGCCGAGACTCCCGAGTACGCAGAGCTTTTGGAGGCGGTGGCGGAACGTGGGATTCCCACTCGAACCCTTATGGCGGGCGACGAGCTTTCATTGGGCGATGCGTCGATTCGCGTGCTCTGGCCGGGCCCTGATCCGCCTTCCGACCGTGCTTCCCGCAACGATGATTCGCTGGTCATGCGGATCAGCGCGGGCGGAATGAACTTCCTGCTGCCGGGAGACGCGGGCAGGAATGAGGAAAAGGGAATTCTTGCCTCCGGTGAGGCGCTGCAAAGCCAGGTGCTCAAAGTGGCGCATTACCGGTCGAAGTCGCCCGCAAGCAGAGAATTTCTTGCGCGCGTTGCTCCTCGCGTGGCGATTATCAGCTCCGAGGCCGGGGGCGGAGGGGGAGACTTACCGAATCCGGAAACGCTGGTGGTCCTCCAAAACGCCGGGGCCAGAATTTTCCTCACCGATACCGACGGCGCTACGACCGTGGAAGGGAAGGACGGGGCATTGGTGGTCCACACCTACCGGGGTTCGGAAGCGGTGGTGATGGCGGGGGAGAGCACGCATGTTAGTGATTCGAAACGGCCAAGTCCCACAGAGCGGGATAACGTGACTAGCCATAGGTGACCTTCGTTCTCCCTTGGCCTACACCGGGCGAAAATCTACGTTGACAACAATAGCCAGAATGTGACATAAAGTACTCCATCTCGTTTTCGTCTCCAAGAATAGACTGATGTCAAAGAATCCGCGGCGAAGCTGGGGGGAGGGCTCTTCGCCAAAATGTCCAAAGGATTCAACTCGGACGTGGAACCGATATAAATCATTGAAGAATAAAGCCATAGCCGACCCTCAAATTTCTTCAAGAGAATTAACCCCGTATTCAAGACACCTAATCCACTGATGTGGTTTAAGGGATATTGAGGCTATGAGGCCATTTGTCAAAATTCTGACGAGGAGGAAGGTTCAACGTATGAAAACAATGATTCGCTTCGTGCTGATGAGTTTGTTGATCGGTACTTTCGCTTCTGCCGCCAGCCTGGCGCAGGAGAATACCCCGGTGAAACACGAGGAGGGCGGCTCCGGACCGATTGTGGTGAATTGGAATTTCAAGAACGGTGCTGGGAAAGCTAATCTGATGGTCAATCCCGATGGCACCTACCTGTTTTCGGGTAACGATAGAGACCACAAGCCGGGAAAGGACTTCGACATTACGCTGGGATTGAAGAGCAGCGAGGGCGGCGTGATTCTGTTTCGTTTCGCGGGAGACGCGTCGCAGGGTGTTCAATGGAGCAAGCAAGGCAAGAGCAGCATCCTGAAGGACGATTTCCAAACGTTCGCCGCCAAGCGCGACTGGACTGCCGCGTATCATTTCTCGGAGTCTGCCGAAGGCCGTGCAAAGCTCTACGAAGAGCGGGAGCAGAAAAAGAAAGAGATAGCGAGGAAAGAAAGGGAAGCCAGGGAGCGGCACGACAAACAGGCGGAGGCCGAAGCGAGGGCTGAGCGCGAGCGAGAAGAGCAAGCCGAGCGCGCCGAGATAACCTCGCAATCACAGTCACAGGGGAGCAGCTCGGGGAACACCGCCAAGGATGTCGCTAATGTCCTCACCGGCGGCTTGTTCAGTGGATTGATAAGCCTATTCTAGTCGAACCGAGCGCTGCTCTTACCACAGAAGCATGCATAGCAAACACTTCTGTCGGGGGTGGGGGTCTTCCGGGAGAAGAACCGCCGCCCCCAGCGGGTAAGGGGTTCGCAGCGCGGCGGAGCCGCAACCAAAACAACGAAAGCGCGGGTGGCACCCGGGGATTATTTCAGCTTTGCGTATTCCGCCTTGGCTTCCCTCAGCACGGGAACATCAGGGTCGGCGTCTTTCCAGATTGTGAGGAAATTCTGATAGGCGGCGCGGGCTTTGGCGAGGGCGGCAGGCTGTAGGGGCGCCCCTTGTGGGTGTCCCTGGGCGGGCACGAGGCCCGCCCCTACACCGGCTTCCAGGGCGTAAGCGCGCGCCAGTCCGAGGCGGGCCAGCGCGCCCCAGGGAAAGTTCATCACCACCCCTCGGTGGTCGACGAATTCCTGAAATTCCGCTGCCGCTCGGTTGCCGTCGTGGAGCAGGAGATAGGCTTCCCCACGCAAATAAACCGGGCACAGGAATATCGTGAATTGCGTTGGTTCGCTAAGTTCGATCGTGCTCGCCACCTGCAATAGTTCGATTGCCCGGTTCGGGTCTTGGCGTTCCAGGGCGACTGCCGCCCGGATCGAGGGCAGCCAATACCTCTGAACCAGCGTGTCCTGTGGGAAGGTCTTGTCGAGTTCGACCGCCAGCTTCTCCGCCCCTGCCGTATCGCCTGCCCGCGCCAGGGCCAGCGCCGCTTCCGCCCGCACATCGCGGTTCGGGGCCAGCTTCAACGCTGCATGGGCCTCGGCACGCCCCTGCTCCCGGTTTCCCGCTTCCACCTCGCGCAGCGCGGCTGCTGCCTGATATGCCGCCGCACTCTCTTTGGCGTCATTGTGCTGGGCTGAATCTATCGCCCGCCCGGTCAGCTCGTGCGCGCTCTTCAGCTTGCCGTACCAACCTTCCGCGTCCGCTTGCGTGGCCAGTAGCAGATCTTCCGAGCCCGGCTTGCCCATGGCGGCTGAGAACAACTGTTCCATCTGCGCCGCATCGCCCTTCAGAAACGCCAACCAGTAGCGGCTCTGGAGCAAGAACTCGGCCTCCAGCTTGCGCTCCTCCGACTGCTTGTACACCGCCTCCGCCTCATCCAGCCGGTTGAGGGTCGTGTAGGCGATGCCGAGGTTGAGATAGTTGTCCTGTCTAGTTGGCTCCAAGCGCAGCGCCTCTCGAAATTCCTCCAATGCCTTTTCCCAGTTTCCCAGGGTGGCGGAAGCATATCCCACCATTATGTAAGGCATGTCGTCTCTTGGGTAGGTCTGCTGCCACAGCTCGTCGGTCTGCGCCGCCTTCTCCAGCTCTCCCGTTGCGAACTGGTAGTAGTTCCCCTCGATGAGGAACCGCTCCCGTTCGCTGACCTTCTCCCGCAGGGCGTAAGCCCTGCGTACATTTTCGGCCCCCCGCCCCGCTTCGTTGAGGACGAAGTAAGCCACCCCCATCCGGGCGTAGGCCATGGCAAAATTCGGGTCGAGTTCTACCGCCCGTTTGAAGAAGGGCAGCGCGGGTGTATACCCTTTCGCATAGACCGTCTTCCATCCCAGGCTGTAGGCTTTCAGCGCCTCCAGGGATGGCGTGGTGGCTTCCTCCACCGGCGTGGCGTATTTCTGCACCGAGCTGAGCGACTCGCCCAACTTGCTCCGCAAACCGACTGCCGCGTTGTCCAGAGCCTTGAGCACCGCTTCCTTGCCCGCCGCCTGTTCCTGTGCTTCCGCCAGCACGTCCCCCGAGTTGCAGTCCACGGCCTTCAGGCCAATCACGTACTGGCTGCCCAGCCCAGCAATCGACCCGGTCAGTATGGCCTTGCTGCTCGTGCGCTGGCAGACCTCACGTGTGACCTCCGGCGTCAACCGGTCACCGGCGGGACGGCCCATCAGCTTCAAGGTCGCGTTCACCTTGTCCTCGGAGAGCAGGTCGAGAAAAGGTGTTTGCTCAAGCTGTACTGAGAGTCCCTGTTTGAGCGTGTCGTCAAATACGCTGTCACCGGTCCTGTTGATGAAATCGGAGAGGACGATCGTGTCCTTGTCGGTCAGGCGGGTCATGGCCTGGCGCGAGCGGAGGTACAACGTTCCCCCGATGGCAGCAGCCACAAGGATCACGGCGGCGGGGACGAAAACTTTCCAACGTTTTTGTAGGGGCGCCCCTTGTGGGCGTCCTTGGGCGGGCACGAGGCCCGCCCCTACAGTCGCCGGCGGGGACACCGGCGCTACAGCCGCTGCCCGCTGCGATTCTATGTCGCGCTTCATGCGCAGGAGGTCGGCGCGCAGGTCGGTCGCGCTCTGGTAGCGCAGATTGAGATCCTTCTCCAGGCATTTGCGGATGATTCGTTCCAACTCCTGCGGCACGTCGAAGTTGAACCGCGCCATGGGCTCCGGCGAGCTGTGCAAGATGTGATCAATGGTCTCGGTGTTGGTCGAACCCGCAAAGGGTATCCGCGCCGTGGCCATCTCGTAAAGGACCGATCCGAACGAAAACAAGTCGGTGCGCGCGTCCACCGCCTGCCCCAGGGCTTGTTCCGGGCTCATGTACTGCACCGTCCCCGCCACCGCCCCGGCTGCCGTCCGCAGGTCACTCGTGGAGTCGCCCGCCACCGACACGGGCCTCGCCATCTTCGCCAGACCGAAATCGAGGATCTTGGCTTGCCCCTCCGCCGTGATGAATATGTTGGCCGGTTTGATGTCGCGGTGGATGATGCCTTTTTGGTGGGCCGCGTCCAGCGCATCGGCAATCTGCGTCGCCAGATCGAGCAGTTCGTCGATTCGTAGGGGCGACCCTCGTGATTGCCCTGCGGTCGGTAGGGGCGCCCCTTGTGGGCGCCCTCGGGCAGGCACAAGGCCTGCCCCTACGGCGAGGCGCTGCTTCAGCGTCTGCCCCTCGAGACATTCCATTACGATGTACGGCTCGCCTGCTTCTTCGCCGATGTCGTAAACCGTGCAGATGTGGGGATGGTTCAGCGCGGAAGCGGCGCGGGCTTCCCGTTGGAATCGCTTCAAGGCTTCCCGATCACGCCAAACCTCCTCGGAAAGGAATTTGAGCACCACGCAGCGGCCCAGGCGGGTGTCCTCAGCCTTATAGACCACCCCCATGCCGCCGCCCCCCAGCTTTTGGACGATGCGATAGTGGGAAACGGTTTTGCCCAGCCGCTGCTCTTCGCGCTCGGCGGCGCGGCGCACCTCCGACGCATCCTGGGCCAGGGCCTGGGCGGCCACTTCGAGGGCCGGGGACTCGATAAAGCTCGCCCCGTGCTCACCCTGTGCCAACAGCGAATCCACCTCGTCGCGCAAGGTGGCATCGCCGGCACAGGCTTGGTCGAGGAAAGCGGCGCGCTGATTCTCTGGGCGCTCCAGGGCCGCCTGAACGACTCGCTCGATTTCGCGCCAACGATCAGGATTCATGGCTTACCGTGCCGAAGGTACCTTGGACTGCGGCGGCTCGACACCGCCTTAGAATGTGGATTGCACAGAGCAAAGTTCTGCGTGTCAGCCGGCCGCAGAGCTTTGCTCTGCGCAATCCACACAGGCTTGCTCGAGGAAAGCGGCGCGCCTCGCGGTGGAAGCGCTTCAAAGCCTCGCGGTCGTGCGCGACCTCTTCCGGCAGGAATTTGATCGCCACCACGCGATCCAGGCGGGTGTCCTGAGCCTTGTAGACGACACCCATCCCGCCCCCACCGAGCTTCTGGAGAATGCGGTAGTGAGAAACGGTCTGGTCGACCATGAGACGGCCTCCTCACAGCAAGACGCAGGTGAACTACGATTGCCGCCAGCATACGCCGCGTGTACCGGCAAGTCAACGCGCGCGAGACATCCGGAAACAAGCGCTGGCTGGCGCACAAATGCAACATTTGCTTTCGGACAAGCTGTCCATTACTTCCGTTTTCGTCGGACCATTATCCATTCATATATAAACTTCTTGATACTTATGGCCCTCGAATTGCATCGTTAATCCGAGCCTATTTTTCTTGCGTGAAATGGCGCAGCAGGAGGCTATGGCTCACCATCGCACTTCAGGACAAGGCAGTAGGCAGAAGGCAGTAAGCAGGAGGCAGGAAAAGTAGTCGGCATGCGGTATACGGTAGAGCGGGGCGAGAGCTCGGCGAAGTTATCCTGTAGGCTGTGTACCGTCTAATGCACCTTGAGTTCTGACTCCACAACGCTGATGGGCCACTCAACACTAACCACTATGCACTAACCACTCTCCACTGTTCTTTGGAGGTTCCGCATGTCGTTGACGAAAAAACGCACGTTGACCGAGAAGAGACTTGCCGCCAATCAGGCGAACGGGAGGCGCTCGCGCGGCCCCGTCACTCCCGAGGGGCGAGAGCGGATTCGCGACGCCAACACGCGCCACGGGTTTTATTCCAAGGCGCAGGGCGGGGCGTTGCGCGTTTTGGGAGAAAAACCCGAAGACTTCGACGCCGTGGTCAAGGCGGTGATGGAGAAGTATCCACCGGCGAACCCCTTTGAAGAGTTTCTGGACATGTGTTTGGCGCGGGCCCTGTGGGCGATGGACCGGGGCTACCGCATGCAGGAAGGTTTCGCCCTGCGGCAGGCCAAGGACGTGAACCTGACCCGGGAGGACCGGCTGCACGCCCAAATGATGCGGCTGAAGATGACCTCCGGCACTTTGCAGTCGCTCGCCCAAGCGGTGGGGCGGGAGCATTACGTCACCACTCCCCACGACCTCGAGCTGATGAAGAGCTTGCACCAGGAGGGGGTGGTGAAGGAAATGGGAGAAATTGCCCTCGCCCTGTTCTACCAACTTGAGGAGCCCGGCGAAAAGGATGAGGAGGGGCGGCGCATCGACCCCAACGAGATGGGTCGCAGGGCCGCTATGAGACTCAAGGAGATCTTTGGTCTAGCTGGCGACACTCCGCCCGTGCCGCGCATGGCGCCGGCTTTTGTCCAGCCCCAGGTAAGCCAGCAAATCCCGCCGCAGAGCTCCGAGGGTCCAATTCAAATCCGACCAGAAATCAGAGCAGCCGGCGCTACCCAAGTGGCGAGGGAGGGGCCGACTTACCGCTTCACCCCAGCGGAGTGGGAGGCGCGGGAGCCGGTCCGCCAACTTCTCGAGCATATCCTCACTCGGCAGGTGGAGATTTGCGAGGCTCAGCACAATGCGGCCTTGAAGGAGTCATTGGCGGGACCGTCGCCCTACGAACGCGCCGCGGAAATCGCGCCCATCCATTCCCACGCGCGGCTCATGCGCAGAGTGCAGGATTCCAACTTTCGGGAAGTCTGGCGGCTCACTCATCTGCTCGAGAAGATTCAACGCGCTCGCGAGCAGGAGAATCGAGATCCCTGTAATCCCTAAAAATTCATGAAAACACAGCAGGTTAGTGAGGAATCGGGGAAAATGTTGTGGCTGAACAAAAAAATCAAGTCATTGAAATTAGAGAAGTTGTAAGATGTGCGCATAGGCTATCAAGAACAGAGAAAAAAGGATGTTAAAATGCAGATATTACCCTATGGTTTACTGAAAACAAAGGAGATAAAAAAATGGCTTGGCTCAAATTCGCTCCGACCCCTAAATATTGAACAAAAAAAGCCACTTATCGCTGCGAGGCCTAAATGTTATTGAAAAGAAAGGAGAAAGCAGTTGGACGCGGGGTCGATAAAAACTTACCGTAGGCACGCTCCGCTAATCTCAATTCACGGAAAAGCTGTAGCGGCCGGAGGCGACTTCGTACACCGCTGCCCCTTCCTCCCAACGAAGGTATTTCACCCCAAGGGCTTGGTCGGCAGCCTTGCCGCTCTCCGTGACCTGCGCCCCGGCTTTGGTGGGGACATACATCACCGCCGTGGTATTGGGCGGGATGGTGACGTTGAGCGTGAACCTCCCGCTCGCGACGGTCCAATGGCTTTCGATTTTGCCGTAAAGGGAATTGTAGCTGGCTTTCACCCAGCTCAAATCGCCCGGGGTGGCGGGCTTAATCACGATCTTTTTGAAGGCAGGAGCGGAGGGGTCGATGCCGATCCCGGCCAGATCGTGATAGAACCACTCGATGATGTGGCCGAGCATGAAGTGATTTTGCGAGGAACCCCGATCAGCATCCCAAGCCTCGGTGAGGCTGGTGGCGCCTCTGTGGAGTTGGTATCCATACCCGGGCCGTTCGGACTGATTGTTCATCGCGTAAATGACATCGGACCGGCCGCCCTCGGCCAGCGCCCGCAGCAGGTAGCGATAGCCAACGTCGCCCGCGGTCAGAGCATTTCCGCGACGGCTTACATCCTCCACGACGGAATTCAACACTGCGGCGCGATGTGCGGGGGGGGCAATTCCCATCGCCAGGGGGATCGAGTTCGCGCACTGCGAGCCCTGCGCGTATTGGTCACGGGCGGAATCAAAGAAATGCTGATTGAAGGCCTCGCTAATGCTCCGGGCCAATTTTTCATACTGACCGGCATCGTCGGCGTGTCCCAGCAGCCGGGCCACCTTCGCCAGAACCGCCGCGTCCGCGTAGTAGAAGGCCGTGGCGGTAAGCGGCACGGAAGTGAGTTGCGCCACTCCCGGCGGTTTGGGCCCGAGGTCGTACCAATCTCCCAGGCCGTGGGAAACGATGAAATTCTGCGAGCGGCTGCCCAGATAGGCGACGTACCGCTGCAGGGCCGCGTAATGCCGTCGGAGCAATTCCCGGTCGCCCGTCCACTCGTACTGCTGCCAGGCGCAAAGCAGGAAGGCGCTGCCCCATTCGGGCGAATCGCGGAAGCCATTGGTGAATTGCACATACTCGGGGGCGATGTCGGGCACCAAGCCGTTCTCCGCTTGGCTGTCGGCCATGTCATTCATGCCCTTGGTGTAGAGCGCGGCCAAGTCAAACTCATAGCGCAGCGACGGCCCATTCAGATGATACTGCTCCAGCCAGCCCAGGCGTTCGCGATGCGGGCAATCGGTGAGCACGCTCATCATGTTGCTCACCTGCGCCCAGCGCACCAGCGCGCGGATGCGATTGAAGAGCTCATTGGAGCAGGAGAATTCGCCCACCGCTTCCGAAGCGGAATGCACCACCACGCCTTCCAGCGACTCGACGATGGGCAGGCTCTTGCCCGGCGGCGCCGTACACTCAACCTGAAGATAGCGGCTGCCGTGGTAGAAGAACTTGGGGAACCATACTTCGTCATTCCTGCCCGCCAAGGTGTATTGCCAGTAGGCCTTACCGCCGCCGCTGGAACGGCGGTCCACGGCTCCGTCGGAGTTCAGGAGCTCCGCCGGGGTGATTCTCACCACGGCGCCGGCGGGCCCTTTCACACGGATTCGCGGGATCAGCGAAACGTTCTGGCCCAGATCGTAGACCGTTGTGCCCGTACGGAGTGGGTTGATGTGCATGGGTTTCAAAGTTTGGAAAGTATGAATAGGCGGAGCCGCGCAGGAGAGCCCGCGCAGTTTCCCCTCAGGGCCACTCACGACAACGGCTTGTTCCCAGCCCGCCTCGCCAAAGCCCGGCTGATTCCAGCCCTTGGGCTCCAGGCGCGCATCGTAGTCTTCGCCGCCATAAACGCAAGAGAAGGTGATGGGGCCGGGATGAACGCGCCACCTCCCGTCGGTCCCCACGACGTCGACGCTTCCATCAGCATATTCGAGGCGCAACTGACCAATGGCCTTGAGGGCTCCAAACGAGCCGATGAATTTGGTGTACCGCCCACCCCGGACGTTGTACATCCCATTGCCGAGCAACAGACCAAGGGCGTTGTGGCCGGCCCGCAGCAGGGGCGTGACGTCGTAAGTGTCGTACAGCACGGTCTGGTCGTATTTCGTCCAACCGGGCGCCAGCAAGTTGTCACTCACTCGCCGGCCGTTGATCGTCAACTCGTATTGGCCGAGGCCGCAGACATGGATGACCGCGCGCTGAAGGCGAGCCTTCACCACGAACTCGCGGCGCAGCAGCATGGTCGGGTAGGCCGGGGGCGGGGCTGTGGCGAAAGGCGGCGGCAGCGCCTGGCCCATAATGTGGATTCCCGCAAAGGGTGGGCTTTCCGCCACCGCTTCCTGGGCGCTGATCCACTCCCCGCGCCAATCCGCATCGTTGAGCACGCCCATGGTCCAGGAGGCCGGCGAGCTCCAGGGGGAAGGTTGTTCATGCTCGTCCCAAATCCGAACTTTCCAAAAGGCTGGTTGCGACGAGCGCAGCGGCTTGCCCGCGTACTCCAGTTGATTGGATTGATCCGACTGAACGCGGCCCGAATCCCAGAGGTCGCCGCGATCCTGCGCCAGGAGGGTCGCCGTGGAGGCCACCAAGACGCGATAGGCCGTCTGCCGCGTTCCTCGCCGGCCCATTTCCGTGGAAATCATGATCCAACTGAGGCGCGGCGCGGGCACGTCGACCCCCAGGGGGTTGACACGATATTCGCAGCGCAACTGTTCCGCCATGCCCGACGCTAATGCCGCGGAGGTGGAAACGGCCAGGAAAAGAGGGAGCATGAGGAAATTGACCACTCGATGGATCGGCCGGACGACGTTCATGATCTTATCCCTTTCGACGAAGGTATCAAGGCGTGCGCGGTCACGAACCGGTTTCGGTACTGCTCACGATGAGAGTCTTTTCGCCGCGCGAGGATTTCCCCTACCGCCCACGAAACCGGGGCTAACTTTCGGGAGATTTGAGGGGTGGGATGGGAGTAGGCCTGCTGCCAGCCGTCTCGCTCACTTTCAGAGATCCGTAAAGGGTGCGCGAAACCCGGGCTCCGAAAAGTATGACGGCGGAGGAAATATAGGCCCAAGTCATAAAAGAGACCATAACGCCAATCGACCCGTAAACCTGGCGGTAGTTGAAGAAAGGAAGAAGGAGGGTGAAAAGCCAGCGGGCCGTTTCCCAAAGGAGGGCGGTCAGCAAAGCTCCGGGCAAAGCGTGGCGCAGGTTCATGGGGCGATTGGGGAGCCGCTCGAAGATGACCACAAACGTCAGCAGCACGAGGGCGAAGGAGCTGAGCGCGGTTAGCAAGTGATAGAGGAATATAACCAGAGAATGCAGGGAGGGTCCCAGCATGGAGTCCAGCCGCCTGCGGATGGAAATCTCCACGGCCACGAACGCGGCGCTGATTAGCATCAGGCAACCCACAATGCAAGCCATCTCCAAAGCCAATAGTCGGCTCTTCCACCATGCGCGCCCCGCGGCGACTTCCCAGGCGCGATTCAGAGCTTTTTCCAAGGGCACGAACACTCCCGAAGAACTCCACAGGAGAAGCAGAAACGAAAGGAGGCCGATTCTCCCGTAAGCCCGGCTAATGCCGACCAGGTTCTGCATAATGATATCGGTGCGGATGGGCAGATAGCGCTGGAGGACCACAGCAAGATTGCCCGCGAGTTCGAAACGTCGAATATAAAGCCCGCTCAATCCCAGCAATAACAGCAGCAGGGGGAAAATGGCCAGCAAGCTGTGATAGGCGATCGAGGCCGATACCATCAGCGAATCTTCGTCCAGAAATTTCACCAAGGCTTGGCGCAGCACATGGCGAGTCCGCGCCCAGCGCCTTTGAATGCTTCCCCCTTTTCCGGTCGACCTTGCGGTTGGCATTTTTCCAGGAGGTCCGTTCGCGTGGGGCGGTGATGATCGCACGCGGAGAGCAGGCCTCGAAGTTAGCTTATACTCGATTTCCGCACCTCAGGGTAGTCGTATTTAATCTCGGTGGTGAGATCCTCAGTGCTGGGCGGGCGGGGCGTTCTGTTTGGGATAGGTCACGGACCGCAAGGTGCCGGTGATGGACCCGACCGAGATCATCGCCTTGATGCGCAGAGGCAATTGCCGTTCGTCCGCGCTGAACCAGATGAGCATGCGCCCTTTCCTCTTGAGGAGGCCATTGAAAACCTTGGGCTCGACCCGCAGCGCGTCAAACGTCCCCATGGGGGTTTGCACCTTTTCGCGCGCTTGCACCTCCACGATGACGCTTTGGGTTTTCGAGCCGTCATTCACCGGCATTTCGAGGGTGTGGCCGACCTCCAAGTGTTGGCGGCGGAGATAGTAGAAAGCGGTCACCACATCTTCAACGCAAGGAGGAATATCAAATTCGGCGTGCTTGGGTGGGGCCTCCGGCTGGTTCAAGTCGCGCTCATCAAGGAGCGCCAGCTTCCGGTCATAGTCAAAAGCAATGTGCGTGTCTTTGTGGCGATGGCCTTCATTCACTTTCTTGACAATGCCCTCTGAGCAGAGAGTTTGCGGACTGGAGGTGGCGCGGAAGACGTTGTCGACATAAAAGAGGAGAGGGACGAAGCCTTCCGAGCGCGCCGTGGCGGTGACCTCGTAAGCGTCGCGCTTCCTTTCGCCGTTGGCTGCCAGCGTGGCAGTCACCTCGCCAGCGCGGAAGATGGTCCACGTCACATCGTAGTCAAGCGACTCGCCCGGGGCGAAGGGTTCATGGGGATTTTGCGCAAACCCTGCGGCAAACGTGCTGAGCAGGAGCGCGCTAAGCCACGCAGAAACCCGCCGCGCATGAGGAGTTGGCATAATTCCATTTGATGCGAAGCGCTTTGCCAAGGCAGCCTTCCACCATCTCATGCCGCTCCAACGTAAAGCACCCATGGGTTGTTTTTATCTCCTCCCGCATGCTGCGGCCCGACGGCTCGCAGTCACTGGCCCGTAATAGTTGGGACGGCACTAGCGCAGCCAGATTTTGAACGCCAGAAAAATCATAAGGGCGAGGTAGCCGAGAAAAGCTTCGTACTCATGATTCTTCCGGTACTGCTTCCACTGAAACTTCTCACCGCCCGCAGGCCAGCGAAAGCGCGGGAGGAAAAGGGGAACATGTTTAGCGTAACGATCGTAAACCTCCCCGAACTCGCGGCGCAAGTATTCTTCTTCGCGGCGGATGACCGGCCAATAGATCGCCACGAACAGGACCAAACAGGCCAGAGCCAGAATCCAACTGCCTCCGGCCACAGCAAACCCTGCACCCATGAGGGCGCTGCCGAGATAAAGAGGGTTGCGCGTGCAAGCGTAAGGACCGCTTGTCGCGAGTCTCTGGTTTTTGGCGAGATGGCCCGCGGCAAAGGCGCGCAACGCCAGCCCTGCCGCGGCCACGGCGCCCCCGGCAATATAGAGCTTCACCGTGGGCCGGCAAAAGACCAGGTAGGCGATGCCCAGCAGAAACCCCAAGGGCACGCGCCAGCGAGAGGCCCATGCAGAGTAGGGGCTATCCATGCGCCCTCGCCAGACGTTTTTCCACGGCAGCTACGACCGACGCGACGGAAATTCCGGGCAGATAAGCCGGGTTTGCCCCGCGGCGCGTGTGGTTGATCGGGCCGTAGTTGGAAAGGGCAATGTCATCGGCAGCAAACGGGCCGTTGCGCGCGGGGTGGGTGGGGCCGTAAATGCCGACGATGGGCGTGCCAACGGCGGCCGCCAGATGCAGAGGACCTGTATCGCCTCCGATGAAAAGCCGCGCGCGCCTTGCCAGCGCGATGAACTGCACCAAGGTGGTGGACACGTAGTGCGCGCGCCGGGGTCCAGCGTTCTGCAAGATCTCCTCGAGCAATGGCTCTTCCGAGGAGGAGCCGGTGAGAAGGACTTGCTCGCGCCGGGAGCCGGCCAATTGCCGGATCAGGGCTGCGTAATTCTCGGGCGACCAGCATTTCGAGCGCCAGCCACCACCGGGGTTCATGATGATGAAGTTTCCGGCATCCAGCGCGGCGAGTTGCCTGTCCACGTACTCGTCATCTTCATCGTTCCACGGCAAGGGAAATTGCCAGCGCCCGGTGCGCGCTCCTAACCGCTCGACCAGCGCCAGGTTCTCTTCCACCACGTGGATGCGCGGGCGCGGGGAAACGCGCTGGGTGTAAAGAACCGCCGCGCTGGGCTCGCGCAGCCAAGGCTCGGCAAACCCGATGCGTTCCCGGGCACGGCTCAGCCACGCCACGACGGCGGACTTCCAGAGACCCTGAAAATCGAGGGCCGCGCTGTAAAAGGTCTGGCGCAGGTCGCTTACGCCCGTCCGAATTTCGCGCCAGGTTGTAGAAGAGCTCAAATGCCTACGCCATTCCAAGGTATCGAGTACCACGATGTGGTGAAGATGCGGGTTGCCGTCCAGCAGCACCGCGTAACGTTTCTCCACGACCCAGTGAATCTCTGCTTGCGGGAACGTTTCTGCCAACGCGGCCGCCGCGGGCAGCGCGTGGACGATGTCGCCGATCGAGCTGAGACGAACAATCAGAAATCGCTGCGCCGGATCCGTCATTCCTCCCACCTGAAAAGATCCCTGGCGGCGAAGGAGGTGGTGCTATTCTCCTGGCGTGCCGCAGGAAATCTTGGCCAGAAGTTCTCGCGTGGAATGATTCTTAGGGTCGCCCACAATTCGTACCTCCCCGCCGAAACTCTTCACCACTTCACGTTCCGGGACCGTCTCCTGAGAATAGTCGGTGCCCTTGCAATGCACGTTGGGAAGCAGATCCAGCAGGATCTCCGCGGCCGTCAGCTCATCGAAGATCACGACGTAATCCACGGATTCGAGCGCCGCCACCAATTCCGCGCGCCCTTCCGCGGGGAGAATCGGCCGCCCCTCGCCTTTCAATGCGCTTACGGCGCGGTCGCTGTTCACCCCTACGACCAACACATCGCCGCAACGCTTGGCCTCTTCAAGGTAACGCACATGGCCGACATGGAGAGTATCAAAACAGCCGTTGGCAAAGGCGATGCGGCGGCCTTCCCGGCGCAGGCCATCACCGAGGGCGCGCACTTCTTCCCGGGGGATCAGGGCTGCGCTCATGCGTTGCGGATCGCCTCCGTAATTTCGTTGAGGGAAACGGTGGCGGTGCCGCGCTTCATGACCACGATCCCCCCGGCGCAGTTGGCAATGAGGGCGGCTTCGAGAAAGCTCGCCCCGGCGGCCAGTGCAAGGGTGAACGCCGCGATGACCGTGTCGCCTGCGCCCGTCACGTCGACCGCCTGGTCAGACCCGAAAATGGGAAGGTGGCGCGGCGGGCGGCGCGGCTCAAACAGGGCCATGCCATCGCGCCCCCGGGTAATCAGCAACGCCTGGAATCCCTGGCGGTGGAGGAGTTTCCTTCCTAAGGTTTGGAGGCGTTCCAAATCATTTCCAATCGGCTGCCCGAATGCGGCCTCGACCTCGGGTTCATTGGGCGTGGCCGCAGTCAAGTTTTTGTAACTCAGGAGGTCATAACGGGAGTCGATGGTGATGGGCAGGGCATAGCGTTTCGCCCGCCGGCGAAGGGAATCCACTTCCTGGGCGTTGGTGGTGCTGTAGCCGTAATCGGCAACCAGCATACCCGTCGAGGAGCCGAGCAACGCCGCTGCTGCCCGGGTCAAGCGGGTTCGCACTTCCGCCGCCAGCGGGTGGGCCGGCTCCCGGTCGATGCGTACAATCTGCTGGCGCTGCCAGTGCGACAGTCCCCCGAGAATCCGCATCTTTGTGGGGGTCAAGTGATTCTGCGCGCGAACGATGTGCCGGGTGGGTATATGCCTCTCACGAAAATAGTGGAGCAACGCGTCACCCGTCTCATCGGCCCCGACGACGCCCACAGGAGTGACGTGGGCGCCGAGCGCCGCAAGGTTGTTCGCAGCATTGGCGCCGCCGCCCGGCACGACTTGCTTCTCGCGCTCCTTCAGGATCAGCACCGGCGCTTCCCGCGAGACGCGCGCGATTTCGCCGTAAACGGACTCATCGGCGACGAGGTCTCCCAGCATGATGACACGTTGGTGCGGAAAGCGCTCCACAAGGGCCAGCAATGCAGCACGTTCAGACTTCAGGATCGACATAGGTTCGATTCAAGGCCAGCAAGGTGGCACAGGCACTTTTGCTTGTGCTCAGGGCTGGTGCCCTCCTACATGTGGCACAGGCAAGAGTGCCTGTGGCACGCACCTAGCTAGAATGTTCATGCGTGATGTTCCAACGCTTGACGAGTTCCAGGGTGGCTCGAAACACCTCCTCCACCGAGATATCACGCATGCAGCGGAAATCAATCGGGCACACGCGCCGCCCGCAGGGGCTGCACTCAACGCCGCGCTTGACGATGCGCACCGGCGCTCCCAACGGCCCCGTAGCGCGTTCGTCCGTGGAGCCGAAGATGGCGACCAGGGGGACACCCAGCGCTGCCGCCAAGTGCATGGGGCCTGAGTCGTTGGTCACGATCAATCGGCACCGGGCCATAAGCCCTAACAATTGCCGCAAGAAGGTTTCACCCGTGGCGATCGCGGGGGTGTGCTTCATGGCGCCGGCGATTTCCTCCGCCAGAGGCCGCTCGGCAGCGGACCCGAAGATTAGCACATCGGCATTTAACGCACCAACCAGGCGGTCGGCCAGCCCCGCAAAACGCTCGGGCAACCAGCGCTTGGCAGGGCCGAAGGCCGCTCCCGGCGCGATGCCGACGACGAATCGCGGGCCGCTCAATCCCAGCGCCTCCATCTTTCTCGCGGCCCAATGCTTTTCCGCCTCGGTGAGGCGCAAGCGGATTTCTTCCACGGGTTGAGGCTTGTCGATCACGCCCGCGCGAAAAAGGAGCTGCAAGTAATAATAGACTTGGTGCCCATAGGCGGCAGGAAGTGGCGGTTCAATGGCGTCGTGGAGCAGGAAACTGCGCCCGTCGCGCGCGTACCCGATGCGCAGCGGGATGCGCGCCAGCCAAGCCATCCAGGCAGCTTGAAAGGCGTTGGGGAAAAGCAGGGCGGCGTCAAACCGCTCCGCCCGCAGTTCCCGGATGAGCTTGGCAAACCCCAACGGCCCGCGATGCTCACTCGCGGGCTTATAAATAATTTGGCGATTTACGGCCGGAAGATGCCAGAAGAGTTCACTGACCCAGGGCTTGGAGAGGAGGACGATTTCCGCTCGCGGAAAGCGCGCGCGCAGGGCTTCCAGGGCGGGGAGTGACATCACCGCATCGCCTACCCAATTCGTGGAGCGCACCAGAATGCGCTGTACGTTCGCCCAGCGAGCAGGAGCCGTCATGAATGCGCCTTATCCAGATAATTCAGCAGGCTTCTTTCGAATTCCCCGGCGGCCAGGATTTGCGTCTCGATCTCGCACGCCAAAATGGGCAGTTGCGGCGTCCAATCCCGGGAGAACTTCACCGCATCCTTTTGGGTCGTCAGTAAAGCGGCCGCACCTTTCTTGCGGGCCCCCGCCACCAACTGTTGAATCTCCTCGCCAGTGTATACGTGATGGTCGGGAAATGCATCTTCGGCGACAAGGCTAAATCCCCAGCGGCGCAGATCGGCAAAGAACGCCCGGGGGTTGCCGATTCCGCAGTACGCTGCCACCTTCTGGGCGTGGATATCCTCAATGGAAATGGCCTCGCCACTCCAAACGTCTGTCCAACGGATCAATACCGTCCGGCTGCGAAAGACCTTAGCGGAGGGATTGACTTTCAACACCATTTTCTCCAGAGATTGCGGGTCGGCCGAATCGGTTCGAGTGATTACCACGATTTGGGCGCGCCGCAGGGCAGAGAGCGGTTCACGCTGGTGGCCGGCGGGGAGCAATTGCCAGTCGGATATCGTTTGCGTTGCATCCAACGCCACCACGTTCACGTCGCGTGCGAGCGCCAAGTGCTGAAAGCCGTCGTCGAGAATGTGCGCATCCACCTGGAAGCGCTCTTCCGCGGCCTGCCCGCCGCGAAAGCGGTCAGCGCACGCGACGAGGGGAACTTCCGGAAGCATGCGGGCCAGAAGCGCCGGCTCGTCCCCGATTTCCTGTGCGTTCGGGCGGCGGCCTGCGCCGGGCGCCACGACGATCATCTCGGCCTTGCTGCTGCGGCCGTACCCCCGCGTGAGAATGCTGGGTTTCCATCCCTGGCGCAGCAGGAGGTTGGCGACGCACGCGACGAGGGGGGTCTTTCCGGTTCCACCCGCCGTGAGGTTGCCAACACTCACCACCGGCCGCGCCAGGCGACGAGTTTTGAACCAGCCCCGTTTGTAGGCGGTGTGGCGCAAGGCGACGCCGAACCGAAATCCTGCGGAAAATGGCAGCAAAAGCGGGTTCACTTGACCTCGTGGGAGAGAGGCTTGCGGCCTTGCGCATCACGGTCCAGATATTTCCGCAGGCCGTCGAGGGTGCGCGCCGTCGCGCCGGAGTTCTGCTCCAAAACCTGTCGCGCGGCCTCGCCCAGGCGCTCGCGCGCCTCCTTGTTTTGCAGCAGCCAGGTGGCGTGGGCAAGTTCCTCCGGGTTACGGATTTGGATAGCTGCGCCGGCGTCCAGGAACAGCTTGGCGATGTCGCGGAAATTCTCCATGTGGGGTCCAAAAGCGATCACCTTGGACCAGTATGCGGGCTCGAGCAAGTTGTGCCCGCCCGTGGGAACCAGGCTGCCACCCATGAAAACCATGTCCGCCAGCTCGAATACTCCTGCTAACTCGCCGATCGTGTCCAAGAGGAGAATGGCTGTGGAGGCCAGTTGGGTTGAGAGCGCTTGCCCTTTAGCTTGCAGGGTGGTTCGGCGCACAAAACCGCGTTGGGCTCGCGCCAAGTCCTGACTGACCTCCTCGAAGCGGGCGGGATGGCGCGGAGCGAGGATCAGGAGCGCTTGGGGATACCGCGCCTGGATCGAGTCCCAGGCCTGAAGCACCAGCGGCTCCTCCCCCGGCATGGTGCTCGCGGCCACTACCACCGGCCCGCGCTTAGCTTGCCGGAGCGCGGCTTTCAAGGCGCGAGCGAACTCTCCGAGTTGCGGAGGTTGGGCATCAAATTTCAGATTTCCAACCATATTGACGCGCTCGGGCGGAGCGCCGAGTTGGCGGAATCGTTCCGCGTCTTCCTCCGTCTGCGCGTAGACCTGGTCCACGTTGGCGAGCACGCGCCGCAGGAAGGGCCGCGCGAGTTTATAACCACGCAGCGACCGCTTTGACATGCGCGCGTTGACGATGGCCACGCGCGCGCCCGCCTCCTGAGCGGCGCGCAAGAGATTGGGCCACAGTTCGGTTTCCACGATCACCAGCAATGCGGGCCGAATGCGCGCCAGCGCCTTGCGCGCTGCCCAGCGCCAATCCAAGGGAAGATAGAAACGGCCGGCGATCGAGGGCAGCCGCTTCTCCCCCCCTTCACGCCCCGCCGGTGTCACGTGGCTCAGGTAGATCTTGCGCCCGGGATACGACCGTTGCATCTCCTCGACCAGGCCTGCCACCGCCAGGGTTTCTCCCAGGGAGACAGCATGAACCCAAATCGCGCCGGGACTGGTTTCTTGAAACGGGATACTCCCGAACCGCTCCGCCCAGTAGCCACGCTTCTGCGACCGGCCCTTTCGCCACCAGTAAAATGGCGCTGTCAGCAACGCACCCACCGAGAAAATCATACTGTAGATCAGATACATATCAGGGAGGACTGTGAGTAGGTCTCGTGAATATGGGCGGAGCCACAAGCAGATTATATGCCGAAAGCGCGGTGTGGACAATGCGCGCCGTCGGGGGAGCCCCCGGCGCACCACGGTGTCTTCTACCCCGCGGACGAGGTGAGGCTCGCAGGGGCGTCAGCCCGGTGTTTCCTGGGAACTCCTTTGGTGTGGCAGTCTGTACACTTCACGAAATGGATGTTGTGCGGGCTTTGGGTGGATTCGAAGGTCGTGTCCATGATCTCCACGTCGAGGCCGCAATTCGACAGGCGCGGATGGCAATTAGAGCAGGTGGCGTGTGTGCGCATGCTGTGATTTTCATGGCAGGCGTAGCAACTAAGGCCTTCGTGAACACCCAGGGGAGTGCGGTCCTCGCCGGAGTGGACCTGCCGCGCGGCGTCCGGCGCATGGCACTGGTAGCAGAGCGCCTGCCGCGGGTCGCGGCTGATTTTCACTGGCCGCTCCCCCTCGCGCATGGCGGGCAAGGGCAGATCGCCCAGGGCGATGGATTGCAATTCTCGCCGGTCGAAAAACGCAACCGATGGCCGGCTTAGTTCCTGGGCCGTACTCGTCACCGGTTTTTCCGCCGGTCGCGCCAGGGGATTGCCGTGGTGATGCATCACATGGCAGTTCAAACAGACGATGACAGGCCGGTCAGTCAGAGCGGGGTCGCGCAGTTTCCAGGGCCCCCGCGTGTCGATGGGCGTCACCAAGTCGCGAATGCTGCCGTCGAAGTGCGTGCCGTGGCAGCGCAGGCAATCGTCCATCAGGAGGCGCCGGTGGTTGTGCTTGGCATTCAAGAATACCTCCCGGTACGCAGCATGGTGCAGGCCCGACGCCCACTCCGCCCACTCCTGCTGGTGGCAGGTCTTGCACCGCTCGGTGACGCGGAAAACTTCGCCCGTCTTCAATCGCACCTGTTCGGGCACGTCACCGCTGAGGTGGCTGAATACCCGGCGCATGTTGTTGAGGTGAAACCCGGCGTCCAGCGTGAAGACGTCGCCGTGGCACGCGGTACACGGAATGTTGCGGTGTGTGGAGGTGTGCCAGTCGGAGTAGGGCTGCCAGATCTCGTGGCAGCGCGCGCAGGCTTTTCCACCGGAGTATTCGTAGTAAACGCTGGCGCCGGGGAACACGAGAAGGGTTGCTCCCAGGGCGATCAACAGGATCGTCAGGCGGCGGGATTTAGTGCGTGGTTGAGGCATTTGGCCTTTCGGGCGTTGCGTGCTAGGGGTTTGAAATAGTGAATAGTAAATGGTGAATAGTGAATTGCGGTCGTAAGATTGGTTCTACCATTCACTATTCACCATTTACTATTCACCATATCCATCACTATTCGCGCATGCGCGTTCCCTTCCAAGTCTGAACGAGGTGGTCCGAGGCCATGTAGGCAATGGCCATGATGGTCAGGACGGGATTGAACCCGCCATTGGTGACGTGCACGCTTGCGTCGATGACAAACAGATTCGGCATATCATGCACCCGGCAATATCGATCCACTACGGAAGTCTTCGGATCATTGCCCATGCGGCACGTACCGGCTTGGTGTTGTCCGCCGCTCAGGCCCAGGCGGGGACCCTTAGGGATGGTGCTGATGGCGCCGGCTTCTTTCAGCCAAGCCGCCGCCTTATCGGAAATGTACTTGGACACGATCAGGTCGTTGGGGTGCCGGTTGCCCGAAAGGCGGACCACCGGGATTCCCCAAGCGTCCAACACGCGCGGATCCACTTGCACGCGCGCGTCAAACACGGGCATCTCCTGTACGGGGCCCTGCACCATGACGGAGCGCTTGAAGAAGTTGCGCATATAGTCCTTGTGCGCTGCGCCCCAGCGCGGTACGTCCGGCGGGGGGAGGGGGGCGAATTGAATGGGCAGGCGGATGAACTCGTTGCAGAGAACCGCTCCGCCCACCAAGCCTGGGTTGCCGTGGTTGTAATCGCACACGGCGATGGAAGCTCCGGGACCGAGGTCATCGTAAGTGTCATATTCCATCAGCCCCACCGCGCCGGTGTAAGCGTGCCCCATCAGATTGCGTCCCACCCAGTCGTAGCGATTGCCGAGGCCGTTGGGGAAGAGGCGGCTCTGGGAATTGAGCAACAGGCGCGCCGATTCCGTGGCCGAGGCGGAGACCACCACGAGGTCGGCGGGCTGTTCTTGCAGGCGGCCGCGCGCGTCAAAAAACTCGACCCCCGTCGCGCGGCCCTGATCGTCAGTCACGACTTTTCTGACCACGCACTCGGTGCGCAAAGTGCAGTTGCCCGTCGAAACAGCACGCGGTATCACCGTGTTGTGGGTCCCACACTTGGCGTCGACTTCGCAGGCAAAACCCACGCACCAGCGGCAACGCATACAGGCCCCCCGGCCGTTGTAAGGGACCGAATTGCGCAACATGGGAATATCAAAAGGGTGAAGATGCAGCCGCTCCGCCGCAGCTTTGAGAATGACGTGCTCGCGGGTCGGGGGCAAGGGCGGCATGGGGAGAGGCCGGCTGCGCGGCGCTTTGAAGATGTTGTTGGTGTCGTCGCCGGAAACGCCGATTTCCCATTCTGCCTTGGTGTAGTAGGGCTCAAGGTCCTGGTAGCCGAGGGGCCAATCGTCCAGCGTACTACCCGCCACCACGCCGTAAGTCGTGCGCAAACGGAAATCTTTCTCCATGAAGCGCCAAGCCATAGCGCCGTAACTGAAGGTGCCGCCGCCTACGCACGCGGCGTTGTTGTTGTACCTGGGGTCGCTCGGCAGGACGACGCTCTCCCGGCCATCGGCGTCCACCAGAACGCGCCGGTAACGGTCATCGTCAGGTCCGAACGCGCACCCCAACACGGAGGTTCGCTGGTTGCGCAGGTCGTCCTTACGGCAATCGTAGGCGGTGTACCATTTGCCGCGCTCGAGCAATGCCACGGTCAGGCCGGCTTCCGCGAGCTCTTTGGCCACAACGCCGCCGCCTGCTCCGGCTCCGACAATCACCGCGTTCACTCGAGGTAGAGCCATATGATTAACCTGATCAGATAAGTGGTTAGTGGCTGGTTGCTAGTTGCTAGTCACTCTTGCTCAGCCGATAGGCGCTGATCCCACTGCGATGGCCCATCGCTTTCTCCTGGAGCTCGGCTTCTCTCAGCCACTAACCACTAGCTACTATCCACTGTCGTTCCCCGCACCGGCGGGTAGGGCAGGCGCAACATCTTCCAACTCACCCGGTCGCGATTGCCGCCGTGTCGCGGGTCGCCGTAAAACCCTTGCATCGTGTGGTTGACCACCAGGTCGAAGAACGATTTGGCGGAAATCTGTTTCCAGCCCTCCCCCCGCGCCTGACCTTTATCCAGGGATTGCAGCACGGCGTCCTGCTGGTGGGGAGGAAGCGCAGCGAAAGGCTTGCCGAACATCGTGAGACTGGTTCCGTCCGTGCCCGCGAGGCCCCACTGATAGATTTTCCGCAACCTGCGGTACGGGCCTGCCAGTTGCCGATCGATGAAGATGACCACGCCAGCCCAAGCCGCCCCCGGGTCTTGGTCAGCCGGGATGATGCGCTCGCAGATGGCCTCGAGCGTGCGTGCTTCAGCCTCGCTTAGGCAGCGCCAAGGGCTGCCCGTGCTGAGACAGGACACCATGGGGGCCGCTGCGCCGGCAACGGCGGTGATTTGCATGAACTTTCGCCGACTAAACCTCGCACTGTGACGCATAAGGCAAAAGAACTAGCAACTGAAAGACCATCCTCGGGGAGGTGTCGATGAACCGAATGGACGAAATGTCAGGAAAGTCGAACGACGTGTTGTAGGGAGATGGCTTGCCGTTCCCTTGTCGAAAATTGCCGCCCAACGACCAGGGTAGGGAAGCCCTACTCCTACAACGGACGAAGACTCACGTTCAGCAAAGCACGCGCGGGAAGCATTTCGGACAATTAGACGCCCTCCTTAAGAATTTCTCCACTACCGGCAGGAAATCTCTTAAGAATTAGTAGGCTATGGCAATCACCTTGCGGGAAGAGCGGGTGGAGAACTGTGTCAGGGTGAAATCACGCAGTAAGCCTAGGTGTCAGGGTCTAGGCGGAGGGCGGTAGACGGTAGGCGGGGAAAGATGACCGCTGGGCACTGTCCATTTTCCACTCGCCGCTGCCCTTTGGAAGCTTTAGAAAAACCGCGGCTCTCCATGATGTGCAGAAAAAGAAGGGGTTAGCGGTTTAGAGTAAAAAAGTCTGAAAGCTTTAAGTCATTAAAATAAAGAGAGTTAGCTTGAAATATGGGAGCCAGGGGGGGGAAAGGGATCGGCTCTCCATGATGTACATGAAACAAAATGGGTTAGCAATGATTGCCGAAAGTTACGCAAAAATCTATATTATTGAATCTAAAATAGTTAGTCTATTTCGGTAGCCGGGTGGCAAGAAAAAAGGGGGATTAAAAAATGGGGCTGACATTCAGCAAGTTATTGAAAACAAATGTAGAAAAAATGTCAGTTGTTCGCCTCTCCATCATATTTATGAAAACAAACGAGTTAAACGCGCCTCTCCATGATGTTGATGAAAAGAAAGAGGGTTATTGAAAATGTGGCAAAGAGGAAAGTTGATCTTGTATGTAGCGCCGCCAGGACCCGCGACGTTGGAAGAAGCGCAAAGCCTGCCCCATTCGCTATGCTCAGGTCCAGATCTAAGTCGAGCGAAGGGGCCGAACCTACGCCCTGTATTGCCGATCCGTAAATGCTTGTTTTCTTGGCAGCAATTTCGTGCTATATGCGGGATGACGACAATGGTTGGGGTCGTTTGTTTGCGGCCCCAGTTCGTTGCCCCAGGAATAAGCCGGGGTCTCTCTTTTCTCGCAAGCAGAAAGGAGTATGAGAATGCGGACCAGCGCGAGCTGATGGCCCTCTACACCCTAACCCGCAGCGGCATTAAGGTAGAGTGAAGATAGAGACTTGGCATTAGCGCGCGGGGAGCGTCGACCTGTCCACGCAATGAGGGCAATGAAGCGCGGGGGCTTTGCCGATGGCTGACGATATATTTCGCTCGGGGAATAAGTACGTCGACCTGGTCGCGCACGGCTTGCGCACGCGCGACACCTCCTATAATATTACAAGGGATGGCAATCAACACTCTTGGGTGGGAAAGGGTTTGGAACGGCACACGCGATAACGAAAGATGGTGGTTCATGACCGAGCAAACCACAATGATTCTGAAGAATAATGTAGCGGAGGTGGAAAAAGTGATGACCTCTGTCTCAGAGCTTTGTGCTCGGAATTCCATTCCTCCGGAAACCGAATACGACCTGAATCTGGCCCTCGATGAAATGGTTACCAACGTGGCCCGGCACGCCCACCACGATGGTGGAGAGCATCAATTCACCCTGCAGATCGCCGTGAATCAGGACGAATTCGTGGCCCGCATCGAAGATGATGGAATCGAGTTCAATCCCCTCGAGCACCCCATCCCTGATCTTAATGCCCCTCTGGAGGAACGGAAAGCCGGTGGCCTGGGCATCTACCTGGTCCGCCAAATCATGACGAGCGTCGAGTACCAGCGCGTTGCGGGGAAAAATGTTCTCACGCTACGGAAGAAACTCACCTGAGTTCCGTGGTATTACCCGGGCATGGATTTGCTTTGAAGCCGGCGGCTTGAAATCACCTTGATTCAAGTGATGTTTAAGTTTTCCGGCTTGACCTCTATCTTTACGCTGCCGCCGACAAAAGCAGAAGGGGGCGGTCCCGGAGGTGAAAGGTGGCACGTGGAAGGGTTGACCTCCTGCTATTTCGCCAACGTAACCACCGCCACGGCTAATCCGCTTAAAGTTAACTCGTCGCCGGAAAGCTGGCTGCCCGCCGGAGGTTGAAACGCGGTCTGCTGATCCACGACTTCCACATGGCCGGTGGCGGCGCCGGGAAGGGACACCACAAAAGTTCGGTCGCGCTTATTCACCAGCAGCACTTTGTGTTTGCCTCCGGGGGTTTCGACCGCAAAGGCATAAACGTAACGAGAGTTATTGCCTGTGTCCATCAACTTATCACCGGGACCGAAATTGTCGTGAAGCAGCTTGAGTACCCAGTAGCGGGCGTTGGGCTGCCCGCTGACCCAGTCCACCAACGACACCGACGGGAATTGAGTGGGATACCCGACAAGCTGCGATTCGCCCGCGTAGTCGATTCCCAACGAGGCGAGTTGCCCGTACACATAGGCATAGAGCGCGCCGGAAAGGTTCCAATAGGACGCCGGAATCGCTCGCGGACCTGAGCGATTATCGTCGGGAAGGATCGATCCAATTTCGTTGATGGAGGTCTGAGTGATGGGTGAGAGTCGCTGGCGAATGGACTCCGCGAAGCGCACCGTATCAATGAAGTGGTCCGCTTGTTCAAAGAAGGTGTACTGCTGGATTTCCGGTGTCTGGTCAGCCGAGGGCGTCGCATAAAAGTGGTAAGTTATCACGTCCAGAGGGATCCCCGGCTTGTGGTGGCGATGGTCCAGGAAGTACTCGAAAAAGTCAGGATCCCGGGAAGGGGCGGCCAAAGCCATGCCTGCGAACTTCATGTGGGGCTGTATACGATGTATGGCCTCCACGATCGCATCATAGCGGGCAGTGTACTGTTCAGGAGTCGTGGAATGTTCAAATTCAACCTCGTTTAAGGCTTCCCAATAATCGACCTTATAATGGTAGCCTGACTTGTGGAAGGCCCCGTATTCATCTCTGAAACCGCCTTGCGTGTACCAACTGACCAGCCGCGCGTAATAGTCGCCCAACTCCTTCATCGTGGGATCACGCAGCTCGGTGCCTTGGGTGTAGTTCCACACGGGTTGGTTGGGGTCGTCTGGATATGAAACCGGTTGGGGAGTTTCGAACATCCACTGGGGAATCGTGCTGAAGTTCAGTATCACCGGGTGGCCAGCGGTGGCTTCCAGAAAGTCGATGGTCATGGGATCAATCAAGGAAAAATCCCAAGAGGTCTTCCCGTCTTTGGGTGGCTCCAGTTCCGCAACGGCCAGTTTGGGATAAGGCAGCCAGGGAACATAGCGCACAAAATCGCAACCCAGATCGTGCAAGGCGCGGAAGGCCGGATCGTGGAGTGTTTCGCCACGCCGTAAGGGGGGATTCACCACCACCTGCAACGTGGGAGTGGTTTTGGACACTCGCACTACTTTGCTCCAATTGACCGTGACATGAATGGAGTCATCAGCCGCGGGAACAGCCTTGCTAACCACCGTCACTGACAACATGAAAGAAAGGATTGCATAAATGAATCTCGGCTTCGTCATGGCATCACCTTGGGGAAGAAATCCGCGGCTGGGCAAGCGAAAGTGACCACCGAAAGGGTAAAGGTAAGGTCGAAGATTGAGTCGAGTAATCGGTGGAATCCAAGCGAGGATTTCTGTTTTGGCTGCATCGCTGGCATTATACGGCCACCGTGTCATGCTGAGGATTTTTTCGTCTCTTTACGCATCCCGAGCAGATGCCGTGCGTGCAGTTCGAGGTCAATGTGACGTAAGATTGTCCATTCAACGTTACTCTCGCGATCTTTCGGCCGTACGGGGCGCGCGCATTTGTGATGATTTTTTGCAACTCGCGAGATAATTGATCGCCCTTCGGGGCCAATTTAAAGCGATAATCAAGCTGGCTGCCATCGGGTCGCGGTTCGATCGTCAAATCCAGATAGCCGAAGTGCGTCGGGAGTCCCGCCAGTTCTATAGACTTGCTCCCTTGCTGCCAGCGTCGTAGCGTCGCGGGGGTCAGCAGGAGGAAGCTGTAGGGCCAGCAACCATCGGCGTTGTCGCTATAGAGGCCCCCACCCCATTCATTGGCCATGCGCTCCATGATGCGGAACGTGCCCGTCAGCAAGGCCCTTGCTCATGTGGGCCGCTTCCATGACACCCGGCTGGATCAATCCATAGCGCGGGTCGTGGCGGCGGGTGAGATGCCGCTCGAGTTTTGTCTTGTGGGTCAGCAGACGGTCCAGACAGCGGTACAGGCGCGTGTCGTTGATCTTGCCCTCCTCGATCCCCAGCAAGTCGTCGGGCGCGGTGGAGGGGTGAACATCATCTATTCGCACGCCGGTGATCAGGCTCAGTTGGCAGCATCACAAGCAGTCTGGCAGAAGCTTAAAGCAGCGGGCTCTCAGCGGCCCGCTGCCGCATAAAGTGGCCGGAAAAGTAGCCGGAGAAAATGAGTTCGTGGTAAGTTATTGCAAGCGTAGGAGGGGCCCATAGCTCAGTTGGTTAGAGCAGCGGACTCATAATTAGCCTTCCGGCCACACGACACAATCTAACTTACTGAAACTAAAGACTCGCCGAGTCCAACAAAATGGTCAGAATGTCCTGTTTTTGGCCCTATTTTCGCTTAAAGTAGCCGTTAAAGTAGCCGAAGAAGAGCAACGGATTTGCCCATCCAATCTGCCTCCAAATCCGTGGTTCTCTGCTCCATTAGAAGTCGATCCTCCTCATAATACACACCCTATCCGATACGGCCTAGTACTTACTTGAATTAATAAGCGAACTTATTGTATGCTTTTCGGCATGAGCCGAAAAGCCGTTGAGATTACCTTGAATCCTACGGAACGCGAACAACTGGAACGTTGGAGTCGGGGGCATCA
>Ga0326728_10003322_pt1 | contig 50477 bp, 39 predicted proteins | sample MB3enrmetagenome_FD_207602 | JGI IMG/M metagenome (GOLD analysis project Ga0326728, IMG submission 207602) | Lab enriched peat soil microbial communities from McLean, Ithaca, NY, United States - MB31MN | ecosystem: Environmental > Terrestrial > Soil > Wetlands > Peat | place: USA: New York... | reverse complement strand
GCTGCGACCCCCGGCTTCTGAGTAACAACATCACAACCCGTTTGGGAGCAATGGCTTACAAGATCCGCCAAAAACCGCATTTTGAGCGGGAATTGGCCAAGTTACCCTCCTCCGCCCGCCGCCCTTGGGCGGCTGAAGTGCCACCGTCTGGCAGCCCTCCGGGTTGCGAAAAGCGGCCCAGACCCGCTTGGTATCGGTCAGGCCACAGGTTGGGGTCGAATCACCTTGGGCCCCCGAAGATCCGTGTAAGGAGCAGGCCCCCCCGCCTCCGCCAGGGCATTACAAACCGTTCTGCGCGCGGCTCAGTCCGCGACGGCAAAGACGCGCTCGAGCTCGGCGGTGGCCTGGTCGGACATGAGCGTTATCTTTCCGAGATGGCGGGCATTGATGACCGCCTCGGCGGTGGCCTCGAGGACCTCCAGCCGGTCAAAGGCATCCAGGACGCTGCTGCCGCAAACCAGCACGCCGTCGTTCTCGAGCAGGGCAATGGGCCGGCGCCGGGAGACCCTTTCGGCCAGGCCTGCGGGGTCGCGAAACTGCACGCCAAAAGGAATGAGCGCGATCTCGCGCAGAAAAAGGAAGCTCTCCGGAATGGTGCGCGAGTCTAACTCCGTCCCGGAGACGCTGAAGGCGGTCGCGTTCACGGTGTAGGCGTTGACGATGGCCTGGATGTCGGGATGGCGTTGGTAAATGGCCCCGTGATTGCGGCTGGCCCGGCTTGGAGATTTGCCTCGCTCGGCCGCCCCGCCCCGCACCAGCACTATGTCGTCCGGGTCCACGGTGTTCCGGTCCACCCGGTAAGGGGTGATGAGGAACGACTCGGCATCCAGCCGGGCTGAAAAGCTCCCTTCGGTGCTGATGAGCAGCCGCTGCTGGTAGCCCCGGCGGACAAAGTCGCACAATTGGCGCCGCAGTTCCGCTTCGCGGCTCCCGGCCCCGCCATGCTCGAAGGCGGGCAAGGGCCTGAAACTGCGCCGCGGCAACTCGATCTGCTCCCGGCTCAGATAGTTCACCTTCCCCAGCGTCCGGGCCTTGATGATGGTCTTGGCGGTGAACTCGAGCGTTTCAAAGCGCTGAAAGGCCTGCTGCAGGGTCTCGCCGCCCGCCACGACTCCATGGCTCTCCATAATCACGCAATGGCCGCCCTTGGCAAATGCCTCCCCCACGCGCTCGGCCAGGGCCTGGCTGCCGGGCAGCGCGTAAGCCGCAAAGCCGACCTCCCCGCAGACATGCCTGGCCTGGTGGAGCAACTGCGTGTCCGGCGCCTGCCCGCAGATGCTGAATGCAACCAGTGCCACCGGGTGGGCGTGCACGAGGGCGCGGATGTCGGGCCGCCTTTCATAGACCGCCTGGTGAAAGGGAAACTCCGAGGACGGTTTGTGGGCCCCCAGGATGCTGCCCTCGGCCTTCACGCACACGATGTCTTCCCGCCGCAGCCCGCCCTTGTCCAGCCCCGCCGGGGTGATCCAGACGTCCCCGTTCGGCTCGCGAATCGAGAGATTACCCCCGGAGGTCGTCGTCATCCGGTAATGGTAAATCCGTCCCATCGTCCGCAAGATGTCGTCTTTCGGCTGAACCAAATTTCCCAATGCGCTCATGGGGCAATCTTATCACGATCCCAATCCGAATCCTAATCCTAACCCCGATACGATGTAAGGCCCGCCGTCAGTGACCGCTACCCCAAAACCATTTTGTCATTGCCTGGCGCAAGATTCCCTTGCATGGTTCCGGCACGTTTTCCGAACCACAGATTTATGAGCGCACAACGCAATAACTACCCAAAGCTCCACAACGCCATGTGGCCCGGCCTGGTCGGCAAGGGAAGCCCCGGAGCCGAACCCGGCATTGACCTGGACACGATGCTCGATTTGACCGCCAAAGCCGAGGTGGAGGGCGCCCGGTTCGACGGGGTCGACCTGTTCCTTTTCGAGCCGCACGTCAACATCGACATTGATGACGACGGCCTCAAGCGCCTGGCTGACAAGGTCCGCGCCAAGGGTTTCGTGGTCGGCTCGGTCGTGGCCCCGGTTTGGACGCCGACCGGCGGCGGGCCTGCCATTGGGGGCGACGAAGACCGCAAACGCTTCGTCGGCCAGGTCCGCAAGGCCTGCCGCATCGGCCAGAAACTCCGCAGACTGGGAGTTCGTCCCTATGGTGTGGTGCGCATTGATTCAGCGTGCGCGGTGGCCGATTGGGCCAAAGACCCCAAGGCCAACCAGCAAAGAATCGCCCGGACCTTCAGCGAGGCCTGCACGGTGGCTGAGGATTTGGGCGAACGCCTGGCCGCGGAGGGCGAAATCTGCTGGGGCGGCATGCATAGCTGGAAGCGGATGGTTGAATTGCTGGAGCAAGTGAACCGGCCCAAGAGCCTCGGCTTCCAGGCGGACATGGCCCACACCCTGCTTTATGTTCTGGGCTACAACGCCCCGGCGGACGCCATCCTCGCGCCGCAATGGGACTGGTCGGATGCCGGCCGTCTGGACGCCGCCCTGCAAGTCCTGACCGCCGCGCTCCGGCCTTGGACGATTGACTTCCACGTGGCTCAGAACGACGCGACCGTTCACGGCTCCGGCACGCACGACAAGACCGGCCACCACTGCCTGCCCAACGATCCCAACGGCAAGCTCGACATTGCCCGCCATGCCGGTTATTGGCTGCGAGGGGACGACGGACGGCCCACGCGGGCCCTGCGTCACCTCTGTTGGGACGGCTGCATGTTTCCCAACGCCGTCATGATGCGGCAGGAAACCTGGAACAGCATCCTGCGAACCATGCTCGCCGTGCGCGATGCCCACGGCTGGGCGGAACGGAACATTTCTCCTTGAAGCGGCGGCGGCCCTGCGGCACATTGGCCGTGCCAGGGCCCATGGAACGTGGACTTACGAACCCCGCCAGGGCCGGAAGGCAGCAACGGCAGTTTGCTCCGCGTCTGCCGTGGTTACCCTGGCATTGAATTGAACTCGATGTCCTATCAGGTCATAGCCCGAAAGTATCGCCCGCAGCGCTTCAGCGGGGTGGTCGGACAGGAACATGTCACCCAGACCCTGACCCACGCCATCCAACAGAATCGGATCGCCCACGCCTACCTGTTTTGCGGGCCGCGCGGCACCGGCAAGACCACCATCGCGCGCATCTTTGCCAAATGCCTCAACGCCACCGGAGGACCGACGGTGGATTTCGACGAGAACGACCCGCGTTGCCGGGAAATCGCCGAAGGCCGCTCGCTGGATGTGCTGGAGATTGACGCGGCCAGCAACCGCGGCATTGATGAAATCCGCGGCCTGCGCGAGACGGTCAAGTACGTCCCGGCCGCCTCCAGGTTCAAGGTCTATATCATCGACGAAGTCCACATGCTCACCAAGGAGGCGTTCAACGCGCTGCTCAAGACCCTGGAAGAGCCGCCCCAGCATGTGAAGTTTATGTTCGCCACCACGGAGCCGGAGAAGGTCCTCTCGACGATCCTCTCGCGTTGCCAGCGGTTCGACCTGCGGCGCATCCCGGCGGCGCTCATCGTCAAGCACCTCCAGGAAATCGCCCGGCAGGAAAACGTCCAGGTCGAACCGGCCGCCCTTTACGCCATGGCGCGCGGGGCCGAGGGAGCCATGCGCGACGCCCAATCCGCCCTGGACCAACTTATCAGCTTCTGCAGCGACAAGATCGAGGAGGCAGATGTCCTTTCGATGTTCGGCCTGACGGCCCAGAAACAGCTCCTGGACCTCTCGGGCGCAGTGCTGGCGGGCGAGGTCGAAAAGGCCCTCCGGCAGTTGAACGACCTGGCCGGCCATGGCAAAGACCTGGGCCGGTTGCTGGCCGATTTGCTCAACCATTTCCGCAACCTGCTCCTCTTCCAGGTCTCGCGCGGCGACCTCAACCTGCTGGAAGTCACCGAGGCCGAAGCAGCCGCCCTGGCCGAGCAGGCCAAACTCGCCGGCGCCGAAGGACTGACCCGCATCCTCGAGGTCCTCGGCGACGCCGACCTGCGGCTGCGCGACACGACCTCCAAGAAGATTCTCATCGAAGTCGCCTTGCTTAGGGCCATCGAGGCCCGCAGTGCCCTTAGCCTCGACACCGTCCTCAAACAACTGGAGCAGTTGCGCGCCGACTCCGAACGCGGCCAGGGGGTGAGCCTCCCCACGCCCGCACCCGTCCCGGCGCCCGGCCCAAGACCGTTCCGAGCCGAGACCGCTGCGGCGACATCCCAGGCTGTTGCCCGCTATCCGTCTGCCCCCGCGCCTGAGCCGCCGCCGATGCTCTCGGACGCTGGAGTGCAGGCAGGAGCGCAGAACGCCCCTCCCGCCGGCGCGCCCGCAGGCGATCTCGGCGCGCTATGGACCAGCTTGCTCGAGGCCGTCGGCCGGGCCAGTCCGTTCACGCGGACTTACCTGGCCGAGGCCCACCCCGTTTCGTTGAACAAGAACCTGTTCACCATCGGCTTCGACCCGGAGTTCGAGGGCCACATGGGCTTGGCGGACACCGCGCGCACTCATTCCCTGCTCCAGACCAAGCTGGCCGAATTGGGCCACCCCAATGCGCAGTTCAAATTCATCAGGGCCGAAGCCCCGGAACGCCCGGCCGCGCTGAACCTCCAGCCCCAGGCGGCCCCTGCGCTTCAAAAGCCGGCGGCGCCTTCTGCGGCCGCGGTTGCGCCCGCCAAAGAAAAATCGGCCCCCGTCCCCGTCAGCCAGGAGGATTTCAAGAACGACCCTCTCATCCGCAAGGCCCTGGAGATTTTCAAGGGCCAAATCGCCGAAACCCGCCCCTGACTCTTGATTAACTCATTGAACCATTTAACTTCTCCCGCACTATGCCGAACCTTGGGAAACTGGTAAAACAGGCTGCGCGCATGCAGCAGCAGATGGAACAAGTGCAGGCTGGCCTTGCCAGCCGCACGGTCGAGTCCTCCAGCGGCGGCGGCGCCGTCAAAGTCGTGGCCAAGTGCGACGGCACTCTGGCCTCGATCAAGATCGACCCGCAGGCGGTCAACCCCGCCGACGCCCAGTTGCTCGAGGACATGGTCCTGGCGGCGGCCAACCAGGCCCTGGGGCAGGCCAAGGAAATCTCCACGGCCGAAATGAACAAGATCACTGCCGGGTTCAGTCTGCCGGGGCTGATGTGAACCTTGCGCCATGTCCGCCTTGCCTGAGCCAATCACCTCGCTCATCGGGGCGTTGAGCCGGTTGCCGGGCATCGGGCCGCGTTCGGCGGAGCGGATTGCCTTGCACCTGGCCCAAGCCCAGGCCGGGGCCGCCAAGCAACTGGCCGAGGCCATTGTCGAGGCGCGCGAGCGGGTCCGGTTTTGCGAAATCTGCGGCGCCCTCACCGAACCATCGCCCTGCCCTATTTGCGCCGCCCCGCAGCGGGACGGCTCCCTGGTTTGCCTCGTCGAGCGGCCGGTGGACATCCTGAGCATCGAAAAATCCGGGACCTTCCGCGGCAAGTACCATGTCCTGGGCGGCAAGGTCTCGCCCCTCAACGGCGTCCAACCCGAAGACCTCCGCATCGCGGACCTCGAGAACCGCCTGGGGCGGGAGCCAATCCGGGAACTGGTAATCGCCCTGGGCACGGACGTCGAGGGAGACGCGACCAGCTTTTACCTGGCCAAGCGGCTGGCGCGTCCTGGGCTGAAGATCACCCGCATCGCCCACGGCCTGCCGGCAGGCAGCGGCCTGGAGTTTGCCGACGAACTGACCTTAAGCCACGCCCTGGAAGGGCGGCGCGAGATGCAGTGAGCCGCGAAAAGGCGCAAACGGCACAGCGCGGCAAAGACCCTGATTGGTCCCGAATAGTCTTTGCGCTTGGGGCCAACTCTGATAAGGTGAAGGTGGAACGAGGACAACGTGATATGAAGCCCTGGCTCTTGACCCTGGCGGCGGTGGTGGCGTGCGTTCCTCCGGCCGGAGCGCGAGCGGCCGAGGTCGGCCTGATCAAGATCGATGGCACCATCGGCCCTGCCGCAGCCGGTTACATCGCCCGCGCGATCAACCTGGCGGACGCCCGCCACGACGCTTGCCTGGTGATTCAACTGGACACCCCGGGGGGGCTGCTCGATTCCACCAAAGAAATCGTTCAGACCTTCTACGCCGCCGCCGTCCCCACGGTGGTCTATGTCGCCCCTTCAGGGGCCAGCGCCACCAGCGCCGGTTGTTTTATCACGATGGCCGCCGACGTGGCCGCGATGGCGCCCAACACCAGCATCGGGGCTGCCCACCCGGTCATGGCCCTGGGCGGCGCCGAGAAGCTCGATGAGGTGATGAAACAGAAGCTGGAGAATTTCGCCAGCAGCTCCATCCAGGCCATCGCCGAAAAGCGGGGACGCAACGCCGAGTGGGCCAAATCCGCCGTTCGTGAGAGCGCCTCGATCACGGCCGAAGAGGCGCTCGGGCTGAAGGTCATCGACCTCATCGCCGCCGATATGCCTGACTTGCTCAAGCAACTCAACGGGCGCGCCGTCAATGGCAAGGTCCTTCAAACTGCCGGGGCCGGCGTGGCCGAGATCCCGATGCTCCCCCGGGAAAAGCTCTTTCAGGTGCTCTGGCGGCCCGAGGTGATGTTGATCCTCATGCTGGCGGCCATCTACGGGATTATCGGCGAGTTGAGCAATCCGGGCGCCATCCTGCCGGGCGTGGCCGGAGGAATCGCGCTCATCCTCCTGCTCTATATGTCGGCCACCCTGCCGGTGAACGTGGCCGGCCTGGCCCTCATCGCCCTGGCGTTGGCATTGTTCATCATCGATGTCTTCGCCCCCACTCACGGGGTGCTGACCTGCGGGGGCATCGCCGCGTTTTTCATCGGGGCGCTCATGCTCTTCAACGGCGCCGACCCTGCCTTTCGGCTCTCGCTCAGCTATATCATTCCGGCGACGCTCCTGACGGCCGCGTTTTTTGTTTTTATCGTCGGCGCCGGAGTGCGGGCGCAATTCCTGCCGGTGCGGGCGGGCAGAGAATCGATGCTGGGCGCCAGGACGGTCGCCCTGGGGCCCATCGACTCGATGGGCGGCAAGGTCTTTGTGGAAGGCGCATACTGGAACGCCCTGAGCGAGGCTCCCGTAGAGGAGGGCCAGGGAGTCGAAATCATCGGCTTTGATGGATTGACCTTGATAGTGAAACCGATCAAGGCTGTCAGTTGAACCGCTAAACAAAAACCTATGAACATTGAAGACGCTGCTCACAGATTGGCAAACCTGACCGGCTGGATCGCGGCCGTGGTCATCCTGGCGGCAATTGTCTTGCCCCAAGCCATCCGCATCCTGCGCGAATACGAGCGCGGGGTCATTTTCCGCCTTGGCAAATTGCTCGGGGCCAAGGGGCCGGGCTTGATTCTCCTCATCCCGGTGGTGGACCGCATGGTGAAGATGGACCTGCGGGTGGTCACCATCGACGTCTCCAAGCAAGAGATCATGACCCGCGACAACGTGCCCGCCACGGTGGATGCGGTGGTTTATTTCCGCGTCATAGACCCAGTCGCCGCAGTGGTCAAGGTGGAGAACTTCTGGAAGGCGACCTCCCTGATTGCGCAGACCACCCTGCGGAGCGTCCTGGGCCAGGCCCCGTTGGACGACCTGCTCTCGCAACGCGATGTCATCAACCAGAAGTTGCAGGAGATTATCGACCGCCAAACCGAACCGTGGGGCGTTAAAGTCACTGCCGTCGAGGTCAAGGACGTGGCGCTGCCCGACAGCATGAAGCGGGCGATGGCCAAACAAGCCGAGGCCGAACGCGAGCGCCGGGCAAAGATTGTCAACGCCGAGGGGGAGTTTCAAGCCGCCGAGAAAATGGTGCAGGCGGCCGTCCTCATCAGCAAGGAACCGATCGCCCTCCAACTCCGTTTCCTGCAGACCATGCGCGAAATCTCCAGCGAGCACAACACCACCACCTTTCTCCCGGTCCCTATCGATCTGTTCTCGCCTTTCATCAAGGGAGCCAATAAGAGTTGAACTGCCCGGCAGCAAACCCACTGCCCTCTATGAAAGTCTCCAGCGATCAACCCCGCAGGCCGCGCCCGGCAATCTCAAGGCGCGCCTTCCTCGGGCGTTCCGCCGCCATTGCCGCCTTGAGTCTTGTGCCCCGGCACGTCCTGGGCGGGCCTGGAAACATCTCTCCGAGCCAGAAACTCAACCTGGCCGGCATCGGCATCGGCGGCCAGGGCGGCAATGACCTCGAGGAGATGAGGACTGAAAACATCGTTGCCCTCTGCGACGTCGATTGGGCCTATGCCGCCCATACATTCAACCAATATCCCAAGGCCGCGAAGTACCGGGACTTCCGCGTCATGCTCGAGCAGGAGAAGGGGATTGACGCCGTGGTGATCGGCACGCCGGACCACATTCACGCCGTGGCGGCAATGGCGGGCATCCGGCACGGCAAACACGTCTATTGCGAGAAACCGCTGGCGCGGACGGTGTTCGAGGCGCGGGCCCTGGCCAAAGCCGCCCGCCAGGCCAAAGTGGCCACGCAGATGGGCAACCAGGGCATGGCCTTCGAAGGGAACCGCTTGATCAACGAATGGCTGGCCGACGGCGCCATCGGCCCCGTTCGCGAAGCCCATGTCTGGTCGGATCGCCCCACGCACCGCGGCAAACTGCCCTTCTATTGGGCCCAGGGCGTCGAGCGGCCCAAGGACACCCCGCCCGTCCCCGACTCCCTGGATTGGGACCTATGGCTCGGCCCCGCCCCGTGGCGTCCCTATCACCCGGCTTATGTCCCCTTCAAGTGGCGCGGTTGGTGGGACTTCGGCTCCGGCGGCCTGGGCGACATGGGGGTCCACAACCTGGCTCCCGTCTTCTCCGCCCTCAAACTGGGCGCCCCGCTCTCGGTGTACTCCAGCTCGACAGCCGTTTATCCCGAGACCCTGCCCGTCGCCTCAGTCGTTCACTACGACTTCCCGGCCCGCGGCGGCCTGCCGGCGGTCAAGGTGCATTGGTACGATGGCGGCATCCTCCCGCCCCGGCCTGATGAACTGGAAGAGGGACGCCCCCTGGACCCCGAGGACGGCATCCTCTTCGTGGGCGACAAAGGCAAAATCCTCGTCAAGGGCTGGGGCGGCGAGAGCCCGCGCCTCATCCCCGAGGAACGGCACCGGCAATACAAACTCCCTCCCAAGACCCTCCCCCGTTCCATCGGCCACTACAAGGAATTCCTCGCCGCCTGCAAAACCGGCTCTCCGACCCGCTCCAACTTCGACTTCGCAGGGCCCCTCACCGAAGCCCTGCTCCTGGGCACCCTCTCCGTCCGTCTCGGCGGGGAAAAACTGCGCTGGGACAGCGAAAAACTGCGCACCGACGATGACGAAGCCAACGCACTCCTCCGCTATGAATACCGCGCTGGATGGTCCCTGTGAGCCGCCCCGTTTACCAAAAACCAATCCTCAATAATCAATTCTCAATCCGACATCCGCCACGGCGCGGAGCCTGCCGCAGAGGACGGCTGGCTGCGCCCGGCCGGGTTCGGGCTTGTGCTGGGGGGGATGGTTCTTGCCGCCTTTCCGCAAGTCCTGGCCGGTCTGGCGACCTTTGTCGCGCGCGACTTCGGAGTGTTTTCCTATCCCGTTGCCCATTACCAACGGGAGTGTTTCTGGCACGGCGAACTGCCATTCTGGAATCCCTACAATAATTGCGGCATCCCCTTCCTGGCGCAGTGGAACACGATGTGCCTGTATCCGCCCGCGCTGCTCTATCTGTTGCTCCCGCTGCCTTGGGCGCTGAACTTCTTCTGCCTGCTGCATCTTTGGTTTGGCGGGCTGGGAATGTACTTCCTGGCGCGTCGCTGGACGCGCAACCAGTTGGCCGCTTCGGTCGCGGGCGTGGCGTTTGGCTTCAACGGGTTATCGCTGAACCTCTTGATGTGGCCCAGCCACATCGCCACCTTCAGTTGGATGCCGTGGGTCATGCTCGCCGTCGAGATGGCCTGGCTCGAAGGCGGCCGCAAAGTCGTCGCGGCGGCCCTGGCCGGGGCAATGCAAATGCTGGCCGGAGGTCCCGAAACCATTCTGTTCACTTGGCTGCTGTCGCTCGGCCTCTTGGGGTTGGAACTGGCCCGAGGGCAGGCGCGCAACTCGCTTCCCAGGGCGCCGGCGCCTGAGTTGCCACAGTCCCAGTCCAGGGGGCGCGCCCTCATGGCGTTGCGGTTCGGGGTGGCGGCGGTCCTGGTCGCGGCTCTTTCGGCTCCGCAACTGCTCCCGTTCTTCGATTTGGCGGCGCATTCCCAGCGCGAACTGGGCTTCGCCGATGCGTCTTGGGCGATGCCGGGGCGCGGGTGGGTCAATTTCCTGGTGCCGATGGCCTTCGGCCAAATCTGGGCGGAGAACATGTTCGTCCAAACAGAGCAGTACTGGACCTCTTCCTATTACCTGGGCGTTGGCGTCTTGCTGCTGGCTTCCCTGGCGGTCTGGACGGTTCGGGACCGGCGGGTGTGGCTGCTCCTGGGCGCCGCTATTGCCGCCTTTTTTTGCGCCCTGGGCGGCCAAACCCCCGTCCATCCCTTGCTGCGCCGGCTTATTCCCCAACTGACCCTGATCACCTACCCGGTCAAATTCGTGACGGTGATTGTCTTCGTCGGGCCGCTCCTGGCCGGCTTTGGAGTCGCCCAGGCGCGGAGCGCGCGCGGGCAGAGCGCTCGGCGCCTTGGAAGGCGCCTCATGCTCCTGTGCGGGGCGTTGCTCGGGCTGATTGGCGTCATCCTCCTGTGGGCGCGGCTCGTTCCCGTTCCGTCGAACGATTTCCCCGCGACCATTCGCAACGGGCTGGGCCGGGCCGCGTTCCTGGCGGCGATTCTGCCGGTCTTGTTTCTACTGCACCGCTCAACATCGAGGCCGCGGCGAGCCTTCCTGTCGCTGGTCTTGCTGGCGTTGCTTTGGCTGGATGTATGGACCCATGAGCCGCCACAGAACCCGACAGTGGCCACCGACGTTTACACCCCGGGAGAGGCCCGGGCCGAACAAGCCCTCCAGCCTCCGCCGGCCCTGGGCGAGTCGCGCCTAATGGTCTCGCGCGCCGCAGCGGAGACCTTCAATTATCGCCACTCCAGGGACATCGAGGCCGGCTACCTCCAAAGACGCCTCGGTTTCGACTTCAATTGCAACTTGCTGGACGACGTGCCAAAGGTGGATGGCTTTTTCTCCCTCTCGCCTCGCGAGTCCGACGCCGTGCTCTCCGCCCTCTACGATGCTCCCAATGCGAACTTCCTGCGGTTGTTGGATTTTCTGTCCGTGGCCCACATTACGGCCCCGGGGAAACTCGCGGAATTTGTGGCCCGCCCCAACTGGCTGCCCATGGCAACGGCCGGTCAAGGCCCGGTTTTCCTCGACCGCGCCCGCACCGCGCGGCGTCTGACCCAGCCGGATTTCGATGGCGGCAAGGTGGTCTTGCTTCCCCCGGAGGCGCGCGCCCTGGTCGCGGCGACCCGCCAAACCGATGCTCGAGTTCTTTCGCGGCGCTTCGGCCGGCGGCGGGTGGACTTGGAAGTCGCAGCCGCCGAACCTTCGTTGGCGGTTCTGTCCCAGGCTTACTATCACTGCTGGCGGGCTTATGTGGATGACCGGCCGGCGCCCTTGCTGCTGGCCAATTACGCCTTCCAGGCTGTGCCCGTGCCTGCCGGCTCGCACCACGTGCGGCTAGTTTATGAGGACCGGGCCTTCCAAATCGGGCTGCTCTGCTCGGCCCTTGCCCTGCTCGGCTGCGCAGCCGCGTGGACAACCCGGCTGACCGGGCGCTGAGGATGTCCTTTTCGACGGCTGTGAATAACCGGTGAATATTTTCCAATAACTCTCCCTTGTCTCTGCCGCCGGCCCGGCCCCATGCTTGCTCTATGTTCAAACAGGAACCAATCGTGGCCCGTGTAAGCCTCGGATTCACCGAGGCCGAGTGGAAGGAATTCCTCGCCTCTCTGACGGCCCAGGAGCGCGCGCATTTCTTGGAGCATGCAGACTACGCAGTCTCCGACGCCACAATCCGCCAGGAACAGAGCTTCGCTCCTCTCGCCTGCTATCTGCGCTACGAAACGCCCCAGGAAATGGCCGAGCGGTTGGCCCACGAAACTCCCCAGGAAACGCCCCGGCAGCCCGGCCTCGAGGACCGGGAGGAGGCCGGCTCAAACGAAATCTGGTTTAGGGCCTGATGCTCTCGTTTGTGAGAGACAAAAAGTTCTATGGTCTTGTAGTCTTCAGAGGTCTGAGCAAACCGCCGCGCTGAAAAAGGCGTTTTCGTAAGCTGCTTGGCAAGAGCAGCTTACGATTGAGGCGAATTACAAAAAAATCCCTTGTGGATTTTTCGCCGGGCCATTTCATGCTAAGAGTTGCCACCAAAACCAGCTCTTGCTATGGACCAGGTCAGCTTTCCGGGATGGCAGCCAGAAAAGTCGATCAGCGTGGTCACCCGTGAGCAGACCACCCGCGAGGCCGTCACGAAACGGGCCGGCGCCCTGATTGTCCGGCCTTTTTGCCTCACTTTTATATAGCCACATATATACAGTTTTCGTTCTCCTAAATCGATCAGAACATTACTGTCGAGGGCGAACCTTCTCTTTTGAGGCAGTGCCGCCATAAATTATTTGCATGCCACGCTCAAACAGGCTGCTGCGTTTGCTATCCCCCCACCGGTTTGCCGCCTTTCGGACGGAGGCCACGGCTTCGCTGCCGGTGGTTTTATCAGGATAGTTCGCTCCACCGGTTGCATTGGAGATTGGCTTTGTGTGGTCGCTCATACACTGGCGCGATTTATGCGATTTATTGCTCATTGGCAACACCTATTTACTGATATTTGCTGTTCGCCTGTCTCCGTGCTCAGCAGGTTCTTTGCCGGACTTTTTGCGCCCGTTCCCTCCTGTTTTGTAGGGCAAATGAGCCGAGACCTGCTTTCAAATCTGACAGCGGCGGGGGAAAATCATTGAAACCGGTCAGAGATTTCCCCGGTCTGCCTGAAGCCGGTGTCCTGATTTGGGTCGTGTGTGGCGGGATTGTTGGCGAGGGCTAGGAGGCAGGCGGATGGCGAGGCGGCCTTGGCCTGTACACAGTGGACACCATTCGGGGCATTTCGGGCACTTTTGATTTTGCGTAGTGGAGCATCGGGAGTGTTCCGGCGATCGGGGTGGGGGGAGTATGTTTTTCGGCAGCCGGCCGGAAGCCCTTGCTATCTTTATGCTATACTTTCGACCGTCGTTCCACAGGGGAAGGCAGTTGTCCACAAGGGAACAAAAGAACGGACCGGTGACAAGGCGCCAGAGCGCAGGAGTCCGGTAAACATTGGCTGAAGGTGGGTTTTGATTCGGTGAAACGGGGTGGTGGTGGGAGAAGGATTTGAACCTTCGTAGGCGTAAGCCAGCAGATTTACAGTCTCCTGTAAACTGATATTCGCGCCGAAAGACCGGCATGTGGTTACTTTCTGGTTTACTTCCAAGCATCATTCCGCGTAAATAAGAGAAGGCAACCGCACACAACAGAAACGAGCGCACGATGAAACACCGAACCGGACACCTATTCAAACGCGGCAGCAGCTTTTACGTCCGTTGGACAGTCGAGGGCAAGGTCTTCTCCAAAGCCTTGCGAGACGAGAACGGCCAGCCCATTACCACCAGACGCGCGGCGGAGGATGCACAGCAGAAGCTCATGGCGCCCTTTGCCGTGGCCGATGAGGCCGCCGCCCTGGAATCCATCGTCGGCAAACTGGAAGGGCGGAAGGCAGAGCTTGCCAAGTGGGATGAGGAGCAACACCCGGCGTTGCCTCTCAGCCAAGCCTGGACCGCCTTCCTGGCGTCGCCAAACCGCCCGGACAGCGGCGGCGAAACCCTCTACCAGTACGAGTGCCAATGGTCCCGGTTCGCGGACTGGATGAAAGAGAAGCACCCGGGCTTGCCTCTGTTGCGCGACGTGACAAGGCAGGTGGCCGAGGAGTACGCGGCCAGCATGAACCATGGGAAGCTCAGCCCGAACACCTACAATAAGCACCTGGGCTTGCTCACGCTCGTTTTCCGGGTCGTGAGAGAAAAGGCCAAGCTGGCCGTGAATCCTTGGGAAGACATCCAGCGCAAGCGGCTCGTCACCCACAGCCGGCGGGAACTGACCGTCGAAGAGTTGAGGACGGTTTGCCAGAGCGCAACCGGAGAACTGCGCACCCTCCTGGCCCTGGGGGTGTATTCCGGATTGCGGCTTGGCGACTGCGCAACGCTGCGCTGGGGTGAAGTGGACTTGGCCCGGAACCTGATCCGCCGCGTCCCGAACAAAATCGGCCGTAGCAATCCCAAGCCTGTAATCGTGCCGCTCCATCCGGTCTTGGGGGACATGCTCGCCGGGACGCCAGCGGAGAGCCGGGGCGAGAACGTCCTGCCCGAAACCGCCGAGCTTTATTCGCGCCGCATAGACGCGGTGACAGACAGGGTGCAAGCCCACTTCAAAGCCTGCGGGATCAAAACCTGGAAGCCCGGCACCGGCCCGGACTCAAAGGACGGCCAGCGGGCGGTAATCGAGGTCGGCTTTCACAGCTTGCGCCACACCTTCGTTTCCCTCTGCCGCGGGAGCAACGCACCCCTGGCCGTGGTCGAATCCATCGTCGGCCACAGCAACCCGGCCATGACCCGGCACTACACCCACGTCGGCGAACTGGCCGCGGGCCGTGCCGTGGCTGCCCTGCCCTCCGTGATGGGGGACGCCAAGCCGGTCGCGCCAAAGCGCGACACAGAGGCACTGCTGAGCGAAATCAACGCCGTTGCGGAAAGTCTCACCGGCGAGAACTGGCGCGAGAGGAAAACCGCCCTTCTGGCCCTTCTGAAACCCGGGGCCCGGGATGGACAAACCGCCCCGGAAGCGGGAAACTGAAACGACAATTCGCCCCGGTCCGATCAACCGGGGAAGCCCTGCCGTGGGCGTGCCTTCACCACGCCCCGGCGGGCAAGCTGTGGAAGAGCTTATGAATCCAGAAATTTCCTCGCTCAAGCTGTTCGGAAAACCCTTTCCGGTCCGCTGGCACACCAAGGACCGGCGTCAATTCTCCGATGGCGAAGCGTGTTACGAAATGGTTTCATTCGAGGGACATGAGGACCACGACCAGGAATGTCTCCGGCAAGGGCTCCCGGTCGGGGTTACGCCCTGCTGGCTTCCAAACCCAGGGTACGTGCGCAACGCATTCCGTGAAGACTCCGACTGGGTCCATGCCACCGGAAGGCGCCGCCAGCGCCGCGCCCAGGCAGCAATCTCTGCGTACTATTTCCCGCCAGGGGCGCGCGGGTTGCTTCTGATCGATCCGAGAGACCCGCGAGTGGGCACCAGGCCCAGGGAAAACCTCCACGCCGCGCTGGTCCTGCGGTCAATCATCCGGAACGTCTTCAACATCCCGTGCAGCGGCCCGGGATCTTCCCTTCTCTCCAAGCCTGGCGTTCGCGCCTTCCTCGCTGCCTTCGACACCGGACAAATTCGGTTCTTGAAAAACGTTGTCCAATGCCCGATGCCATGTGAGGCGCTGGCCTTCTTCCAACAGGCCGCACAGCAAGAGACCGTTGACCAGTTGATCACTCAGACCCGCCAGACCAAAAGCGCCCTGGCCAAAACCGCGAACCACCTGAGTAAAGCCCAGGCCGACCTGGAGATAGCGAAGAGCATTGCGGGCATGAAGTTCCAGGATTTTCAGCGCAAGCTGGTGAACACAGACCCTCCCGCCAAGATGCGGGAAGTCACCTGGGCGAAAGTCCAAAGGGTAGCTTGGCTTTACGCGCGGCTTCTGTCCGAGCGCGAGGTTGCGAAGAAATTCGGCACTTCGCCCAAGACAATAAGCACCTACCTGGCCGCATTCGAGAGGCACACAAATATCCGCATAGGCCGATATTACCGCCATCAGTCGGTCAAGGCACGGCTGAGGGCCGAAGTCCAACACAAGCGCCAGCAAGACGATCCTGGCGAATTGGACGGCGCGTAAAACCGGAAAAGGTAACACCAGCCACGCGAAAAGGTAACAGAGGTAACACGCCTCACGCTCCGGTAAACACAGGCCAATCCACGATTCGCCCTGCCCGCCAAGGTAACAGGCTTCGCTGTTTATGGAGACTGAAAGAGTCTCGAGAGAACTGTGAAAGCTTATGTTACCGACCACATTGAAACTGATCAGGATCGCCTTTGAGAGCGATCCTACGCTCCCCGTCCCCGACCGGCGCCGCCTGCTCGCCTTGCTCCGAGGGGGCGCCCAACAGCCGGCACCCGCGCCTGCCACTGCCCCCGCTACCGGCGAGCCGCGCCTGCTCCGTCGTGCCGAGGCCGCCCGCCGCCTCGGTTGCTCAATTCGTCTCGTAGATCGTCTCGCCCGCGATGGCACCTTGCCCAAGCGCCGGCTCCCTGGCCGCCGCCGATCGGCAGGCATTTTGGAAAGTGACTTGTTGACATTACTTTTGGCCCCACTCCCCGCCACTCCCGCCCAGGCCCCGGAGGCTGCATGAACCCGCCAAACGGAGCGGCGCGCCCCACGGCTAGGCAAGGCGCGCCGAAGCTTTTCGGGGACGGCGGAGTGCTGTGGCCGGATCTGGACCTGTGCCTCACGCGGTGCAAATCCGCGCGTCTCCAACACCTATCTTCACCTACGGACGCGCGGCCGTCAATGCGGAACTGTGTGTCGTTTGACGCCGCTGGTTGGCCCTCCGAGAGGCGGCGGAGGCGGAGCTTATGACCGCTGCCGACATTGCGGGCCGTCTCATGGGCGCACACCGGTCCGGCGCTGGCTGGATCGCCAAGTGCCCTGCACACGAAGACAACCGAGCCTCTCTCTCGATTGCCGATGGCGACAAGGGCGTCGTGCTGCACTGCCATGCCGGATGCGCACCGGAGGCAATCTGCGGCGCCGTGGGATTGACCCTGGCGGACCTGTTCATTGGCAAACCGGAGCGCAAGAGCAAACGGCGGATCGTAGTGGTCTATCTCTACACCGATGAAGCCGGCGAGGCGCTTTTCGAGATCGTCCGTTATGAGCCGAAGGAGTTCAAGCAACGCGCGCCGGACGGGACATGGAACGTCAAAGGTATTCGGAAAGTCCCGTTCCACTTGCCGAAACTGATTGCCGCGGTCAAAGCCGGGCGCCCGGTCTATGTGGCCGAAGGTGAAAAGGACGTGCTCGCCCTGGAAGGGGCTGGCTTCGCCGCCACAACCAATCCGGGCGGCGGCACAGCAAAATGGCTGGACAGTTACAACAAGCACTTCAAGGGCGCGGAGGTGGTTGTCATTGCGGACAAAGATTCCACTGGCCGCAAGCACGCTCAAGACGTGGCCAGCAATCTCCAAGGGACTGCCGCCAGCGTGAAGGTGATGGAACTCCCGGACGTGGACGGCAAGCCCGTCAAGGATGCCGCCGATTTCTTCGCTGTGGGCGGGCAGCCCGGCGACCTTGACGCCCTGGCCGAGGCCGCGCCGCCCTGGACGCCCAATGCCACAAAGGCCGATCCCTGGCTGGCCCTGGTTGAGGACGGCGCGGACATCGCCGGCCAAGACCTGCCGCCCCTGATAGAGATCGTCGAGGGTATAGTGGGCGAGCAAAGTAAGCTCGTAATCGTTTCATCGGCGAAGTGCTTCAAGACCTGGCTCACGATCCACCTGGCGCTCTGCATCGCCCAGGGCATCCCGTTCCAGGATCGCAAGACGGCGCGGCGGAAAGTGCTCTACGTCAACCTGGAGTTGAAGAGCCTGACCTTCAAGCGCCGCGTGCAGGCCATCGCCAAGGCCCTTAACCTTACAGTTGATCCCCAATGTTTCTTCCATCTGCCGCTGCGCGGTCACATGGCGGGGCAGATCGTTCATGACACGGTTTCCCGAATCATCGCGATGGTCCGCGACGGGCAAATCCAGGTGGTAGTGCTCGATTCCGTTGTCAAGCTGAGCACCGAAGCCGAGGAAAACTCCACCCGAGAGCAGACCGCTCTTTTCAACGAACTCGACCGCCTGACCACGGAGGCGCAATGCACGGTCATTTTGAACGACCATTCCACCAAAGGCAATCAGGCCGAAAAAGAACCGCTCGACGTGATACGCGGTTCGAGTGCCAAGGGGGGGGACGTCGATGCCGCGATGGTCCTGCGGAAACATGAAGTGGACCTGTGCTACCGGGTTGATCTTGTCCACCGAGAATTGCCGCCGGTTGAACCTTTCGTCATCGGCTGGCGCTATCCCCTTATGGAACTGCGCCTGGACCTTTCGCCCGATAACATGAAGAAGGCCAAAGGCGGCCAGACAAGGAAATACGATCCGGTGACACTTTGCGCCGCCATTGCGGATGCGACCGCCGAGAGCCCGGTATCAATTTCCGCCTGGGCGGAGGCTGCCCGCATCCCACGGCAGACCCTGACGGATTACCTGCCGGGGTTGCGGGCAAAGGGCTGGCTTGCCACGAGGGGCGAGGGCAGCGCCGCCCGGCAATATCTCACGGAAAAAGGCCGGGAAATGGCCCGCCACGCCAAGGAGGCCACGTGACACGCAACCTGACGGAATGGGTTTCCGGCAGTTCCCGTCAGGGTGCCTGGTATCCGCCCCTGCTGCCTGCCGGAGACCCTATAGGGTCCGGCAGGGCAGCGGGCGGATGAATTCTCTGACGGAATGGGTTTCCGGCAGGCCATGAATACCCGGCGCCCAAAGCAACCGGAGTTTGTTCTCCAACTGCGGGCGATCCCCGGCTCTTGGCAGGCCCCGCCGGAGCAACGGCTCAGGGGTTTGTTGAAGGTGGCCCTGAGAGCCTTCGGTTTCCGCTGCGAAGTTTACCGGCCCAAAAGCGAGCCGGCCCAGGCCGTGAAGCCGCCCGGCAGTGAACCACCAAACGCCCCCGCAACGCGCTGATCTGGCATCAGCCGCTACCTTAACCCTCCCCAGCACTCAGAATGCGTCCTGCGCGCCGTCCTCCGCCCGCCCAGGCAGCGACCCCGGCACAAAACGGGCGGTTGTCACCAGGGACCCACGAAGGGGTTTGCTCGGGATCGACGATCACCGTCTGACGCCAGCCTGGCTGCTGTGCATGATCGAGGCCGGCATCCTCGAGGAGGTGTCGAAAGGCAGTGGGTTCAAGGCTTCACGCAACCGCTACCTGCCAGCGGGAGTGAGCCAACAGGTCCAATAATGTCCCTGCTTCCCGCCGTGTCGGGCGGGCAGATATCGCCGCCGGCCGCCGGGACCTGGCGACGCGATAGGACTCGCCAGTCCCGCCCCCGGCAGCTATATTATCCGGCGATGCGAAACAACTGTGATCGATCAACTCCGGGGGCCAGCGCAAGCGGCGCGTGTAGCTGGGCAGGCTTGACGGATCACGCGAGGGCACTCTGGAAAGTGGCCCAGGCGGCCAGTGAATATCAGGCTTTCACCTTGAGCCCATGAAACGCACGCGAGGCGCGGAAGACTTCCCCGAATGGCTAAAGTGCGCCCTGCGTGACAGGCAATGGGTTAGGTGTCAGCGTTTGGCCTGGCAGGGATATTTAGGCCCTGAAAGGTTTGGCCAGCCCCCTCCGCAGTTTTTGGAGATTTCAATAGAACATCTAATGCGGTTTCCACGTCTACTATCCAACCGTTTGCGGCGGGTTGTTGCACACCATCGGGCAGCGGACCCAAAGTATCTGCAAGATTCCGAAGCTTATTTACGTCGCCTTGGCCCTCTGGACAGGGAGCGATCAAAATCACGGTTGCCATAAGAATTATGAATCCAACCATTCGCCATAGTACAATTCCCAATTGCGAAGACAGTGCCGAAAAAGCAAGGACTGGAAGGGTAGTTCATTCTCCAATAAACCCTCGTTGGATTCCAGACATTAGCCTTTTGGTTTTGGGATACCGACCATTTCCAACGCTTCCTTGTACAGTTTCTCCTGCGTCGCCAAAGCCTGCGTTATCCACCCCACGTAAATCTCGTCGGCCTTCTTGATGTCCTGTTCGATGGACCTTGCAAACATGCTCAGCATGACGCGCATCTCGGCCCTCACTCCGCAGAGATGCCACAGGACTTTGCGCCCGAATTCTTCAGGGTTTGGAGGCTGGCGGTTGCTGTTGTTGACAGAATCAGCGACCATGATACGATCCTTTTGTTGGCGCGCCAAAAGCGCGTGTTTTTTAGTTCTTCGTCCCCGCCGGTGACAGCCGGCGGGGGCTTTTGCTTCAAATTACCGCTTTTCGACCCCGGCGCAAGGATCATGGACGCCCCAGGGTACGGCGACAATCCGTTAGATCACGGCCCGGGCGCGAGCTGTCCGCCAAGAACACTTGCTTTGGCTGTCCTCTTCTGGCAGCGTTAGCGCCGTTCAGTTCTTATGTAAACCAAACTGCAAATTTAGCGTAGCCACCGCTACGGTCTCCTTAGAAAACCGCGAATTCTCCGAGTCCAGAGACCAACCGAGCACGCGCCCAATCCGGCGCGGCTTGGCGTTTTCTCTCGACGGGCGCTTCGCGGTGCCTCTAAGGAGGGGCACTGAGTTGGCACCCCTTTTGCTCCGTGCTTCGCTGTCGCGCCTAATGAAAGCGTCTATGAAAACAGAAAGAGCGGTGTTCGGAATTAACGCCATCACAACGTCGATCGTGGGTCGCGTCTCTCCGTCATGGATTCTGGGGCTGTTGTTACTGGCGCTTCCTGGCGTGGCGCAGGCCCAGTTCACCTACACAAGCACAGACGGCACCATCACCATCACGGGATACACCGGCCCTGGCGGCGCGGTGACCATCCCCAGCACGATCAATGGCCTGGCGGTCACCCGCATCGGGGAGGCCGCGTTCGACGGCTGCACCAGCCTGACCGGCATCACGATACCCAATGGCGTCACCAGTATCGCTTATGGGGCGTTCGACGGCTGCGACAACCTGGCCAGCGTCACAATCCCCAACAGCGTCACCATTATCGGGGAGGCGGCGTTCTGGGAATGCGCTAGCCTGAGCAACGTGGCGATCCCCAACAGCGTCACCAGCATCGGAGACGCGGCGTTCTCTTCCTGCACCAGCCTGGCCAGCATCACGATAGGCAACGGCGTCACCAATATCGGGCCGTTCGCGTTCTATAACTGCTCCAGGCTGACGAAGGTGACGATCCCCAACAGCGTCACCAGCATCGGGACCAATGCGTTCGAGGACTGTATCGGCCTTGCCAGCGTCACGGTAGGCAACAGCGTCACCAGCCTTGGTTACGAGGTGTTCTGGGGCTGTACGGGCCTCAGGAGCGTAACGATAGGCAGCAGCGTCACCAGCGTCGGCGAGGCGGCCTTCGACGGCTGCACCAACCTGACCAACATCACGATACCCGACAGCATTACCAGCATCGGCGATGATGCGTTCTGGGGATGCACCAGCCTGACCAACGTCACGATCCCCAATAGCGTCACCAGCATCGGAGACGCGGCGTTCTCTTCCTGCACCAGCCTGGCCAGCCTCACGATAGGCAACGGCGTCACCAGCATCGGGAAAGGAGCCTTCTATCAATGTACCAGCCTGGCCAGCCTCATGATCCCTAACAGCGTCACGAACATCGAAGCGTTCGCGTTCTGGGGGTGCGGCAGCCTGAGTAACGTCACGATCCCCAACAGCGTCACCAGCATCGGGACCAATGCGTTCGAGGATTGCGAGAACCTGGCCAGCATCACGGTAGGCAACAGCGTCACCAGCCTTGGTTACGAGGTGTTCTATGGCTGTACGGGCCTCAGGAGCGTAACGATAGGCAACAGCGTCACCAGTATCGGGGAAGGGGCCTTCTATCAATGCGCCGGCCTGACCAGCCTCATGATCCCTAACGGCGTCACCAGCATTGGATATGAAGCGTTCCGTGGCTGTACGGGCCTGACCAACCTCACGATGGGCAGCAGCGTTACCAGCATCGGGGATTATGCGTTCTCGGTATGCACCAGCCTGACCAGCGCCTATTTTCAGGGTAACGCCCCCAGTACTGATTCTTCTGCGTTCTCCGGCGACAATGCGACGGTGTATTACCTGCCGGGAACCGCCGGCTGGGGCTCCACGTTCGATGGCCTTCCAGCGGTGCTACTGACTCGGCCTCCCGTAACCATCGCCTTGAGCGGAAACCTTGCTTTCGGGAGGGTCGCGGTGGGGTCCTACACCTTCCAAACCCTGGTGATTTCCAACAGCGGCAATGCCACCCTCACGGTGAGCAACATCACCTGTCCCGCCGGCTTCACGGCCGATTGGCATGCGGGCACAATTTTGGCTGGTGGCGCTCAAAACGTGTTCGTCACCTTCCAGCCCGCCGCCATCCAGAATTACGGTGGCACGCTTTCAGTCAACTCCGATGCGCTCACTGGCGCCAGCGGGATTTCGGTCTCCGGCCAGGGCGTAAAGAAGGGGACCACTCCCGACACGATATGGGTGCAAAACATCAATTTCATTCTCATGGCCTGGGCTCAGGGCAATTCTCAGGCGACCGGAATCGCCAACAGGGACATCATCTCGGCGCTCAGCGGCACCAGCCTTGGCGGCTCCGTCTCCCTGCCCACCTTCGGTATAGGCTCGAAACTGTTGGTCCAACAGAACCTCGGCAGTTCCGACACGCGCGTAATTGTTCGGCAGGGCTCGGGCGAGACTGTGTCCGACTATGATGTCACCAGTGCGTTCGCCCAGCCCGCGACGATCTCCAACCCACCGCCGATATTTTACATCAAGAACGGTCTGACCAACTATCATGCAATCACGACCTTTTCCTTCGACATCCCCAACGGGATGAGTTTCGTCGTCTCGGGCCTGATGGCCGCCAGCGACACCCTGGTCGGCAAGACTTACTACATGAGCAAGGGTCTCTCCGGCACGGTAGCGGGCTCGGCGGTAGTTAATGGCCAGACCAACCTCATCGGTGGCACCGTGTCGCTCAGTGGCGGCCATCTCGAGTGAGTTTGCACAAGGCGTGGAGTGCCCTTTTAGCATCGATGCCCGCCGCGTAGCGGTTCCGCTGGCCGCTTGCCCGGCCAGGGGTCAGGCGGGCCTGGGCGGCTTGAATCCCTCGGCGGGGCACGCCCTGGTGAGTTCTCCGGGGGGGGACTTCTATGGGTCCGGTCCAGGACTCCCGCATCAACTCGACTTGGCGCAGCCGCTTGATGCGCTCGGGTTCGGCCTTCGGCAGTCCCTTGCCGCGCAGCACGCGGGCCGCATCCCGCGCCGTATCCCAGGCTGAGACACCGTCGCGCAACGCCCTGGCGAGCTTCGCGCGCGCATCGGCACCGCTCGCAGCGTCCAGATCCTTCCTGAGTGCGATGGTCACGTCATACGCAAGTAGCTGTAGGTGCTTGGCTTGCGTGAGGGACCGCGGTAAAGCTGGTGCTGCCATAGATCCACACTTTGCAACTGGCAGATGGAAGTTGGCAAGCATGTCGGGTGCGGGACCTGGAGGGCCGACCTGAGCCTGCCACGCGCGGACCCACGAGTTGGGCCCGGGCCCCCCCAGCCCTGGCGCCCTATGGCCAAGGCGGCTTCGGCGCCGATGGCCTCAAACCGTAGTCGGTTTGTCCGAAGCACGAAGATGGCGGCGGCACCGCAGAATGACGGCCAGCCTGAAAACTTGAAAACTCGGCTGCGGCGGTGGCAAGCGATCATAGAGGTCCGCCACCTCCTGTTGAAACACTCGCTCCGCCTGATCGCGCTCTTCGGAAAAAGGGTCCAGAGCGTGAGCGAAGCGATCATAACGCTGCGCCAGCAGCGCAACCCGTTCAGCGGGGATTATGCCTGCGAGTGCATCTTCTGGAGGCGTTGGCATTTGTTCCTCAGATCGAGCACCCGGTCGTAGAAAAAGTCTGCGCCGCAAGCGGGGTGGGCGCTCGCCAGGTCCCGGAGCTTTTTGGCAAACTCGTCGCACTGCGCCACCATCGTTCCCCACCAACTCGCGACCTTGTCGATGTCCTCCTCCCTCCGGACAATCCGGACCACGAACTTGTAAATTGTGAGCAACTCGCCTTCCAACCGCATGGCCGCCTGGTTGAAGGGAACGCAAAGCTCAGGTTCCAGCGTAGCCACTTCCTGGTCAAACTCGGCCAGCGTCGATTGCGCAAGCTCCCGAACGTCCGATTCGCCTAAACACTCTGTCATCTTGGCCAAAGCCTACACGGGATGAAGCCGGCTGTAAATCTCGGAGATCGCCGAGACCCGGATTTGGGCAGGCCCCCCGCCACACGTCGGCTGCGTGTGGCGCGGCTTCCCAGGCCCACAGAGAGTCACGCGAGGCCTCTGGCGAGCCTCGCGCGCGCGTGCGTGCGCGAGCATCGCCCCTGGCAGGCACGTTCCCCCTCAGCGGAACCGCGTCCTAATGAGCAAGGGGTTGCAAACCAACGGGATGCGTAAATGGGTCATGTGAAGGGACTGCCTGTCGCAGATGCAGCGGGGAAGCCTTAAATGCAGGGGTTTGTGCGGTATTTTTGGGCCTTTGTCGATTTGACAGCCAGGGGCGCTTCCGCGCGCCCAACTGCCGTCGGGCGCGTGAATTACGAAGGGGGAATCACGGATGCCCGGAATTCCGGGAAGTTGAAATCTGTCCGAGGAAGGGGTGTCACAAAGAGGCCCAGCCCCTTTTTTGCCCTCCCCTCCCCCGACCCCGCCCACACGGTCCCCCGCAAGAAAAGAGATTCCTTGTCAAGCCGCGGCCGGTGTGGCGCCCGGAGCGATTCAGAAAAGCAGCGCAGCATCATGCACTGCCTTATATGGAAGCCCTTGCCAGCACAATGCCCGCACGTCCCTGGCAAGGATAAGCTCAACCAGCGACACCCGGTTACAGCCGGGGCGGGCGAGGAAAGGATAAGCATGAAGGCAGACGCCTATCAAGTCATAACGGACCGAATCATCGGCCTGTTGGAGAAAGCAGTGGTCCCCTGGCAAAAGCCCTGGCAGGGCGGCGACATGGTGCCAAGAAACCTTACCAGCAAGAGGGAGTATCGGGGCGTGAACGTCTTTCTGCTTCACGCCATGATGTACGAGTCCCCGTTTTGGCTAACCTTCAACCAAGCCAAGGAGCTTGGCGGGCACGTCAAGAAAGGCGAGCGGGCCTGCCCCGTTGTATTCTGGAAATGGCTGGACGTGGACGCCCCACAAGAACCGAGCGGCAAGAAAACCGTGCCCTTCTTGCGCTGGTACAGCGTGTTCAACGTCGCGCAGTGCGAGGACATTCCCCCGGACCAAATCCCGTCACTGGGCGAGCGCCAGCGCGAGCATAGCCCAATTGCGGAAGCAGAGCGGATAGTTGCCGGGATGCCCAAACGACCGGAAATCCGGCAGGGCGGCGGGCGGGCCTGTTACGTGCCGAGCGTGGATCGCGTGGACATGCCCAAACCGGAAAGCTTCCTCAGCGGGCAGGATTACTACTCCGTCTTGTTCCACGAATTGACGCATTCAACCGGCCACGAGTGCCGCCTGAACCGCAAAGGCGTCACCAGTCCTGACGGCGAATGGTCCGCCTTCGGTTCAACGCCCTACGCCCGAGAGGAGTTGGTTGCCGAAATGGGCGCCGCCTTCCTGGCCGGCCATGCGGGGATTGTCGAACGCACGATCGACAACTCCGCCGCCTACCTTCAAAGCTGGCTGGAGCGGCTCAAAGAGGACAGCCGGCTCATCGTCCAAGCCGCGGCGCAAGCGCAAAAGGCTGCGGACTTCATCCTGGGCCGCCATAGTGTCCAGCAGGAAACGGAGAGTGAGCAATGAACGCGCGCAACCTCGCAATAGAGCAGACCGGCGACTTCTTTCGAGGCAAAGTGACTCCGAAGATTAGGCTGGCGGGCCGCTGGCTTGAGCGGGCCGGCTTCAAGCCTGGCCACCGTGTCGAGGTCCGCATAGATGAGCCGGGCATCCTGACCCTGCGCTTCGTGGGGCAAACGTGCGCCACCGAAAGGGCAACCCCGTGAAGGCCAAGGTTCGGCAGCTTGAACTGCGCCCCTGCGCCGATGCGTTCAACCTCGTTGGCGAGCGGGGCCTTGACCCTGTTGCGGTGATGCTCGAACGCGGCCGGCAAGCTGCTGCTGCGGAAGCCGCCCGCGAGTTTGAGCGCAAGATGCAGCGGCTTCTCTCCGGGTGCCCCGGCTTTGTCGGGGCGGAAGCGCCTGCGGGGCCTGCCTCAGTGGGCAGGGTGGTTGTCGAGCCTGGCCTGGCGTTGGAAGCGATACCCTGGCTCAAGCGCCGGTTCCACGTCAACGAAACCCTGGCGCTGTCTCATGATCGGGGGCTGTGCGTCGAGTTGAAGCCCAGGGCGAGGGGCCGGTCATCTGGCCGTCGGGTCAAGGTGACGTTTGCGAAACTAGAGCAGTTCCAATTCAGCTTCGAGGAAAGGACGCCCCTGTAGGCAATGCAAACAGCGCCAGTCTCGCCAGAACGTCCCGGCTCGCCACGATGCCCGAATTCCTCTCCCGCTTGGCCTGTGGACGGCCTTCCAGGGCCCGGGCGGGCAAAAGGATACCGGCCAGACGCCGGCAGCCCTGGTCACTTTGGGCGGCAGCCTTGGTTACTTTGTGGTTACTTTCTGAGCATCGTTTTGGAAAAGTCACCAAAAGCAACCAAGAGCATAAAAGCGCATTTTCTGAAAAGGCCAGAATTCCATGACCGCTCGGTAAAACCGAGCTAAAGCCGCTGTTTTCCCTGGGGTTTTGGGGTGGTGGTGGGAGAAGGATTTGAACCTTCGTAGGCGTAAGCCAGCAGATTTACAGTCTGCCCTCGTTGACCGCTTGAGTATCCCACCAGCGATACGGCGCCGGGCGCGAAGGGCCAATTTGCCAAAGAGGGCCGGCCTTGTCAATCCAGTCCGGTTCTTTTAGCTTGGGGGGATGTTCGATTCGTTAAGCAGCAAGCTCCAGAACGCTTTCAAAAACCTGCGGGGCCTGGGCAAAATCTCCGAGGCCAACGTCTCCGAGGCCTTGCGGGAAGTGCGATTGGCTTTGCTGGAGGCGGATGTGAATTTCAAGGTCGCGCGGGACTTCATCGAGCGGGTCAAAGCCAAGTCCATCGGCCAGGAAGTCATCCAGAGCATCCAGCCCGGCCAGCAGATCATCAAGATCGTCCACGATGAGCTGGCGGACTTGCTCGGGTCGGCTAATGCGGCTTTGGAGTTGAGGGGCGATCCCAGTTGCATCCTGATGGTGGGGCTGCACGGCTCGGGCAAGACCACCTCCAGCGGCAAGCTGGGCCGATGGCTCCTCAAGCAGGGCCGCACCCCGCTGCTGGTGGCCGCCGATGTGAATCGTCCGGCAGCCATGGACCAACTGGAAACGCTGGGCCGGCAGACCGGCCTGCCCGTCTATGTCCGCAAGGGCGGGACCGACGTGCTCCAGATCGCGGGCGAGGCCCTGGACTTCGCGCGGGCCAACAACCGGAACACCCTCATCTTCGACACCGCCGGCCGCCTGCAGATCGACGAACCCCTGGTCCTGGAATTGGTCCGCCTGCGCCACCTGGTCGCCCCCCAGGAGACCTTGCTCGTCCTGGATGCCGCCACCGGCCAGGAGGCGGTGAACGTGGCCACCCGCTTCGACCAGGCGCTCCAGATTACCGGCTCCATCCTCACCAGGCTCGATGGCGACGCGCGCGGCGGCGCCGCCCTCAGCCTGAAGGCCGTTACCGGCAAACCTATCAAATTCGCCGGCATCGGCGAGAAAGTCGAAGATTTCGAGCCCTTCCACCCGGAACGCATGGCGTCGCGAATCCTGGGAATGGGCGACGTGGTGAGCCTGGTCGAGAAGGCGGCGGAGGCCGTGACCGTGGACGATGCCGTGCGCCTCGAGGAGAAGATGCGCAAAGGCCAGTTCACGCTCCAGGATTTCCTGGACCAACTGCGCCAGATGAAAAAACTGGGGTCCCTCGAGTCCATCGTGGGCCTGCTGCCCGGCGGGGCCGAGGCCCTCAAAGGCGCCGACCTGGGCAAACAAGAAAAGGAGTTCCGGCACATGGAGGCGATGATCTGCGCCATGACGCCCCAGGAGCGCCGCCAACCCCAGATTCTCAACGCCCGCCGCCGCCAACGCATCGCCAAGGGCAGCGGCGTCTCCGTGACCGAGCTCAACACCATGCTCAACCGGTTTGCCCAAATGCAGCAGATGCTCAAGAAAATGGGCAAGTTCCAGAAGATGATGGCCCGCATGGGCGGCATGGCGCCCCGCCTGATGGGCCGCTAATCATCGGTTTGCGCCTCAATTTTTGTAAGATTGTGCTTTACAAAAAGCCTGGGATGCCGTAAAAACGTGTTGCAATAGAGACGCCAATTCCCAGTTGACAGGCGCGGGTTCGGTTTGCAAAGATACCGCAGCAAGCGCGAACGGCCGCGAAGAGTGCGCGCCGGGAGGGCTTTTGGTTGAACTTGTGTTATGAACTTGAAAAGACAGCGTAGCGCAGGGCGGACGGGGCGCCCGGCATTTACATTGATTGAACTCCTGGTCGTCATCGCCATCATCGCGATCCTGGCGGCAATGCTCCTGCCGGCCTTGGCGAAGGCCAAGCAAAAGGCGCAGGGAGTTACCTGCATGAGCAACCACAACCAACTGATCAAGGCATGGCACATGTACGCGGACGACAGCCGCGACACCCTGGTGCAATCGTTCCACGGCGCGGATACGACAGGGGGAGCTTATGCGTTGAACCATCAGTTCACGGCTCCCATTTATGCCGGCTGGGCCCAAGGCTGGCTGGACTGGAGCACCAGTACAGATAACACGAACACCCTCTTGATTTCCGCCGATGTGTATTCGAAACTAGGCGTCTATACGGCCCACAATTTCGGCATCTTTAAGTGCCCGGCCGACCATTTTGTAAGCCCGGCCCAGTCGGCTCGCGGCTATCAGTCCCGTTGCCGCAGCATCTCCGGCAACATTGGCGTGGGCCAGGGCAACGGCGATGGCGTGGGCGCCTATGCCGGCGCAGGCGGGCCCTGGGGCACCATTTACAAGCATATCATACTGGCCGGAGATTTCGTTTACCCGGGCCCGGCAGAGACCTGGGTTTACTGCGACGAGCACCCCGACAGCATCAACGACTCCGGGCTGTTCAATCCGGAAACGCCCGACGCCTGGACTGATAATCCCGCAACCTATCACAATGGCGCCTGCGGGTTTTCCTTTGCGGATGGCCACTCGCAGATCCACAAGTGGAGGGGTTCGCAGTCCACTGACTTTGCCAGGGCTGTCTCATTGACGGACACGGACATAGCTGCCTTAATCCCGGTCAAGGCTAACGACCCGGACATCGGCTGGATGGTGTACCATAGCGGGAGAAAGATGGCCGTCCCCACCGGTTGGCCGATGAGCGCCAACTAGGCCCCGGGGCGCGTCAGCCGCCACCCCTCACTCGGCCTTGATTCGCGCCGTTGCAGCCCCCGCTGCAACGGCGCTCGTGTTTCCTCCCGTGAAAACAGGGCCGATTCAAGAATCTGTAGGAGCCGACGTGAGGAGGCTCTAATTTCTGCTCCTGTTACGAAATGAGCCTCCTCACGTCGGCTCCTACATTTTGAGCGAAACTTGAATTCGCCCTGCCGTGAAAAGCTGTCAGAAACTTGTGGCTTGACTTCATTCAATACCAAGTATAAGGTGGTTGAAGCTGACGAAAACTTGAAAGGTCTATGAAAAAACTCACTGTGTGCGTGTGCGCAGCCCTGTTGCCCATCGCCCTCGGCTCACTGACGGAGAAGCCCTGTGGCGCGAACTCGCCCCGTCTGAGCAGTTGCTCGCTGGCGCCCCCTCCGGCATCGTCCGGGCTCCACTTGAGGGCGCACCCCCGTATCATCCTGGATGACTCACTCCGTGGCCAAGGCAAGCTTTATTCAAGCAACTGGAGCGGCTACGGGTCAACCGCGACACCCTACGCGCCAGACACCGTCACCACCGTGACGGGCACTTGGACAGTTCCCGCAGTCACCAGTACCGCCGGCAATGGGCAGGCGGCTTATTCTGCTATCTGGGTCGGAATTGACGGCTTGGACGACGGCACCGTCGAGCAACTCGGCACGATGCAGGCGGCTGAGGTCGTTTCCCAGGGCTACGGGAGAAACGCGAAAACCGTGACGGAGACAGCGTACTATGCTTGGATTGAAATGTATCCCGCGGGCATGGTTGAACTTCCCGGCACGGTCAAGCCGGGCGATGTGATCACGGCCTCAGTGACTTGCGTTGGGGACGTCTTCACCCTCACCATGACTGACTCCACCGAAGACTGGACTTACACCACCACAGCCACTTCGGCGGCCCCCGAGAGACAGTCGGCGGAATGGGTCGTGGAGGCGCCTGCGGAGGAGTTTGGCCGCTTTACCGAGATCCTTCCCTTGGCGAAGTTCTCGACTCCGGTTGGCTTCACGGGCTGCTCGGCCACGATCGATAGCCTCCTCGGGCCCATCGACAGGAGTGGTTTCACCGTGGACGAAGTGATTATGGCGACCGCGAACGGGACGGTCAAGGCGCAGCCGTCCGCGTCCACTGACACCACTTCCGCTACCACGGGCCTCACGACTTCGAGCTTCACGGTGACTTGGGGCCACGACTAGAAACAAGAGGGCGAGGGATGAGTGTCGAGGGAACGAAGCGCCGCCCCTGGCCCCTGGCCCTTCGTCCTAAACTCCGCCGACCCATTTGCGGGCTTCCCAGACCGCTTTGAGGGAGGTCAGGTTGCGGGGGTCGAGGATGTTCCCGGCGGCGGCCAGGAGTCTGCCGCGCTTGAGGTTGTTCCAGGCGTCACTGGCGCTGAGGGCGACGAACTGAAGGACGCTGGGGTCGCGGTAGCAATCGATCATGCAGCGGGTGCAACGGTCGCGGATGAGTTTGGACTCGTCGAACTCGTAGATGTTGCACATCGGCTTTTCCCAGAAGTGGCAGCGGTAGAGATTCAGGTTCCAGTCCAGGTAGAAGTACTTGTGGCCGCCCAGGCAGCCAAATCTCTCGGGTTCACCCTGCAAATGCCGCTGCATCTCGGAGAGAGATTCGAGCGGGTTGACGATGGGGAAACCGCTGCGCCGTTTCAGCCGCTTGATTTTCTCGAAAACCTCGATCAATTCCCCAGTCTGGTAATTGACCAGGCTCGAGTCGCTGAAGCTCAGGTAGCTCGAGGCCAGGCTGCCCAGGGGGTAGCTGAAGGTGCAGCTTTGGAAACCGAGCTGGGTGAGAAAGGCGGGGAGCTTGTCGTAGTCCTCTATCAGGCGGCTGGCAGTGACGCTGGCGGTGGTTTGCACGCCAAGTTGGCCGAAGACCTCGTTCGCATGGCGGATCTTGCGGCAGACGTCCGGCAGCCCGCGGTTTTTCTCGTGCCGCGCCACGTCGTGGGCATCCACGGACATGATGACGCTGCTCAGGCCGTCCCGGGCCAGTTCGCGCATGTTTTGGCCGGTCCAGAGCGAGCCGTTGGTGCAGATCATCGGGCGAACGCCGCGCTGGGCCGCATAGCGGGTCATCGCGCCCAGGTCTTTGTGCGCCAGCGGTTCGCCGCCCACAAAAAGCAGGTAGCCGATGTGATTGCGCAGGCAGATGTCGACCACGTCGCGCGCCTCCCCGAGCGTGACGCTACGCCGCAGTTTCGGATCGAAGCGATCCAAGGCGAAGTTGCAGAAATCGCACTTGGCGTTGCAGATATTGGTGATGGCAAACTGCAGATAGCCCGGTCCGCCGTGGCGCAGCACTTCCCCAAGGAGTTTGAAGGGCCTGGCGCCAGGACGCGCAACGGGACGCATGGAATCGCTTCCGGTCCCGGCGGGCGCCGGGACCGGCCGCGCGCCGGCTTGAGTCAAGGCAGCAGGGGTTCTGCTGGTCATAGGCGCATCTTGGCGTCAAAACAGGCGCCAAGACAATCCTTTTTCAACCCCGCAGCCACTTGTCCCGGTTCTCGGCCACGAATTCATCGTCGTGCAAATGGGGATAGGCGCAGCAGACGCGCTCGATTTCCTCCTGCTGCCCCGGACTTAATCGTTCATTCGGGGCCAGGCACCATGTCCCTTCGAGCAGTCCCTGGCGGCGCAAGACCTCGTGCAGGCCGGGGATACAGCCGGCGTAACCGTTGGCGGCGTCGAAAAACGCCGCGTTGGCGTCGGTGACCTCGGCTGCCTGGCGCAGGAGGCGGACCGGGACTGGTTTGCCCGTGCGCGCAAGCCGGCGGCATTGGGCGTGCAGCTCGACGGCTCTCTTTGTCCAAACGGCCCAGTGGCCCAGCAAACCGCCCACGATGCGCCGCTCGAGGCGCTTGCCGTCGCGCTGAAAACGAAACGGCGTGAGAAGGTCCATCACGATATTGTCGTCGTTGCCGGTGTAGAGCGCGATATCCTCACGGCCGCTTTCAGCGGCGGCCCGGACCACTTCCAGGGTTTGGTAGCGATTAAAGGGGGCAATCTTGATGGCAACGACGCGGTCCAGTTCGGCAAAGCGCCGCCAGAAGCGATAGGGCAGGACACGTCCGCCGACGGCAGGCTGGAGATAAAAGCCGAACAGGGGAATCACCCGAGCCACTTCCCGGCAATGGGCGAGCAGTTCGTCTTCGCCGGCGTCCTTGAGCGCGCCCAAGCTCAGCAGACCGGCATGGTAGCCGAGCTCGCGGGCAAGTCCTGCCTCGCCGAGGGCCTGGTTGGTCCCGCCGCAGATGCCGGCAATGCGCACCATCCCCGCCCCGGCCCGGTCCATTGCCTCTGCGGCCAATTCCAGCACCGGCTGCAACAGCCCGACCTTCGGGTCGTGGATGGCGAACTGGGTTGTGTGAACGCCCACGGCCAGGCCGCCCGCGCCGGCAGCGGCGTAGTAGCCGAACAGGGCGAGTTGGCGGCGTTCATCGAGTTTGCGGTGGGCATCGAGGGCCAGAGGACAAGCCGGAATCACCAGGCCTTCCGCGAGGCGCGCGCGGACCTTTTCAGAACCTGCCATAGCATTCTCAATAGTTGCCATTGCGCACTTCAAAGTGGGTCGGTCTGGCCAGGTTGCGTCCGCCTTGTTTCACCCAGTGGGCGATCCAGCGGAGCATGACCTCCAGGGGGATGGAAGGGGGGCCCAGAGCGGCGCACAGGCGCGCGGAGGCGCCCAGCAAAGCTGTCGAGGACTCGGCGCCGATGAATTGTGCCGGGCGGCCAAGCAATTCGCCCAACCGCGACGCGACGGCCCGGACCGAAAAGGTCTCCGGGCGGCACAGGTTCCAGACAGACGGGGGACAGGCTGCCAGCGAGAGGGCACGCAGGGCGAGTTGGTTGGCGTCACCCTGCCAGATGCAATTGAAGTAGCCGTTAGCCAGCTCGATCCCCTCGCCCAGATGGACTTTTCGGGCGATGTCCACCAGGACGCCATAGCGCAATTCGACGGCGTAGAAAAGCCGCAGCAGCGTCACCGGGGTGTCGTGCGCCCGCGAGCAAAACTCAAAGATGCGTTCCCGTCCGACCGCCGCGTTGGCGTATTCGCCACAGGGCGTCAGCGGCGCCGTTTCAAGGGCGCCGCCCTGGCCGGCCTCGGCCAGGGGATAGACGTTTCCAGTCGAGAGGGCGGCAATGCGCGCCCGAGGGTATCGTTCGAGCACCCGCAGGGGGACGATTGTGTTCATGGCCCAGGTTGCCGCCGGGTCCTGGGCCGTGCCGAACTTGAGCCCCGCCAAGTAGAGCAGGGCATCGGCATGGGGCAGCTCCCGGACTGCCTGGGCGTCCAGCAGATCGCAGGCAATGGTCTTGACCCCGTGAGTTTCCAGCCAGGCGGGGGCGGTGCGGTCCCTGAAACGGCTCACCGCGATGACCTCCAACGGATGCCGTGCGGCGGCTGCCGCCCGCTTGGCGAGCACAGCCAGCGTCGGCCCCATTTTGCCGCCGGCCCCGAGGATGAGGAGCGGACTGGCTACGCTCTTGATGAATTGCACCAGCGCGGCCCTTGGCCGGGTCAGGAGTTCGTCGAGCTGCTCCTCGGTGTCGACCCAATCCGGCAGCCCTTCTATTTCAACGGCGGCATCAACCGAGCTGGACAGCCGATCATTCATTGCGCGCGCTCATGGCGAGCTCACTTTCCCGCCGGGAGGGCCGCTGCCGGGGGCGAACAGCGCGAGAAAGCAATGCCCTCGATTTCGACGAGCAACTCCGGGCGGCAGACATCCGCCACCGCATAGATGGCCGGGGTGGCCCCGAACCGCCGGGAGCAGATGGCCTGGCATTTGGCAAGGTCCTGGGGTCGCTTGAGGTAAACGCGGACCTTGGCTAAGTCCTCCAGTTCGGCGCCGGCCCCGGAGACGCCGTGGGCGGCAAGATTCTCCGGGCTGATGAGGCGCTGGATGTTATCGATGGTTTGCTCCGTCTGCTTTTCGATGTCGCCCGAATAACGGCTCTCGGAACCGACGATGCTGGCGGTGCCGGAAATCCACGTGGTCATGTAATCGCCCAGCAGCAGGGCCATGGCTCGGGAGAACTTGGGGCTTTGGCTGGAGTACTTCGGATCGTAAGCGTAAGCGGGGGTTTGCTGCGGGTTTTCGAGCGAGAGCAGCAAGACGTCCCGACGGCCGGTCTCCATGGCCACGCAACTAACCAAGAGGTTGGCGGCGGACATCCCGATGCCGGTGCTGGCGGGGTAGGAGGATTGGGGGTCCTGACGGCGGAACAGGGGTGAATGAAAGGGCATATCGCGGTAGAAATCAGACCGGGCGCGGTTGAGTTCGTGGTAGCGCCAGACGCCCGCCTCCGGGCGGGTGATCCCTTCCAAATAGAACCAGGTGCGGACGGCGTGGTGGAAGGAGCAACCGGCGAGCCGTAGCGTGTTGTTCATGTGCGCCAAGGCATCGAGCGTCTGGGCATAAGCCCCTTCCCCAGGGGCAAGGGGCTTGATCCCGCCGCAATAAACCCACCGCACGCCGTCGCAGGCCACAGTCAGGGCGTGCGGCCCGAAACGTTCGATGCGAACCGAGTCACCGGCGACCGCCCAGGCCTCCAGGGCAAGGGCCGCCCCGGAGCACGGGGGCTGGATGACAAAGCTGGTGACGGGCATTTGATCTCCGTAATGCGCCCGGAAAAGCGCCTCGCACTGGGGCTGGTCTGCCGCGCGGCGAAGAAAGACGGTTTGGACGGTAACGGTTATCGGCCCCGGCTCTTTGGCAAGAACCGCCTTGAGGCCGGCTATGACCTCGCCGGCTTGGCCGGCAAAAGTCCCGCCTTTCGCAGGGGTGAGCGCCAGTGCCACGCGGGTCAGTTCGCCCAGTTCCACCCTGGAATGAGCGGCGTGTCCGGCGCATTCGGGGCCGGCGGGCAAACTCACCAACCGAGAGAGGGGCAGGCCGCGTTTGCGCCTTAGCTTTGGCTTTGAAACTGTCTGGCGCTTGCGCGCGCCTAGGAGACTTTCACACATAGTTTGACTCAGTCGGGCGAAACGGCTGCCACGCCAGGATCACTCGCCGTCTTCTCAGAGCGTCTTGCCTGAGTTCAGGTTTGTCATTTTTCTGCCATTTTGGCCAGCACATTCTCTCTCCTGCCGTCTTGACGGATGGGCGCTTTCCTGCGACACACAAGAACCAAAGGTCTGGGCGGCAGACCTGGCAAAGAACCTTATGCGAACCAACTTGCGAAGTGTTTTGTTCACAACGGCCCTGGCTCTGACCGTGAGTTGCAGCGCCGGGCGGGGGCAGGAGCTGAAATCGATTCCACTGCCCCCGCCGCAGACCGAAGGGGGAAGACCGCTGATGGAGGCCCTGAAGCTGCGCCGCTCGACCCGGGAATTCAAGCGCGCCAGTCTTTCGTACCAAGCGCTTGCGAATCTGCTGTGGGCGGGTTTCGGCGTCAATCGTCCCGAAAGCGGGAATCGCACGGCCCCATCGGCCATGAACTCCCAGGAGGTGGACATTTATGTGGCTCTGGCGCAGGGACTTTATCTTTACGACGCAAGGGCCAACGAACTGAAGGCGGTTTCTGGTGAAGACCTGCGCGCCAAGACCAACCGCCAACCCTCGATCAAGGATGCTTCGGCGGTGCTCATATTTGTGGCGGACCTTGCCCGCCTGGCCAAGGCAAAAGAGGAGATGCGGCCGCTTTACGCCGATTTTTCCGCCGGTTGCATCAGCCAGAACGTCTCTCTGTATTGCAGCTCGGCTGGACTGGCAACGTTCGTGTATGACCTGGACCGAGCGCCGCTCGCCGCGGCCATGAAGCTCAAGCCCGAGCAGCGCATCATCCTGGCCCAAGCGGTGGGTTTCCCAAAGTAATCAAGGCTTGGACCAGGGGTCGGATGACAGAGAGCAAAGGCCGGGCTGGGGCGGCATCGGCTTTGTCCCTATCCTAAGGCGGCGGCGCCCACTCGCTGCCGGTGATGCCTCTGTCCACTCCGACATCGGCGCCCGTGCTCACCTCAGTGGTGCCTTGTTGGAGACCCTCACCATAGGTTCCCCTGGGGGTTCCGTCCGACAAGGAGGCGCACCCGGCCAGGAATCCTGCAAAAACGATGATAATCAACGACTTTTTCATTGGGCTCCTTTCCACCCATGTTTCGCTCGATCACGTTGAGTAACAATCCCCCTTTTGCGCCAGATGTCAACTGGACTGCCGCGCATGCCCCGAGGTGTGGCATTCCGGCAGGATGGCGCGGCGGCGGGAGCAGACGCGATTGAGGGCGTTGAGCAGCGACACAAGTTTTTCCATGGCGCACTCGCCCATGAGGCTGATTTGAATCCAGTTTCTCCGCTGGAGGTAATCGCTGTTGCAGTTCAGCAGATAGCCGGACTCCCGCATGAGGCCGCCAATCTTCACGGAGTTGAGCTGCAGGGGCAGGGCGATGGTGACCACCGCGGGCGAGGTGGGGGCGTCGCAACCGACGAGGTCGAGGCCCAGTTCGGAGAGTCTGGCTCGCAGCCAGGCTGAGCGTTCCAGAAGTTCGGCAAAGCGCTGGTCCCAATGGACGCGCCGCAAGGCGGCGTGGAGGGCGTGCAGCAGGTTGGAGGAAAAAGTGAAAGGAACGCCCTGGTTGGCGGCATAGTAGCCGAGGTCCAGATAGCGCGGCAACGCTTGGGGCGCCGGGGCGACTTCATCGTGGTAAAAGACCATGGAAATGCCCGGATAGGCGCGCAGGCCCTTGCCGCTGGCCGAAGTGGCCAAATAGACGCCTCGGAGGTCCACGGGAAGGGTGCCGATTGAGCTTATCGCATCCAGGCAAAGTCTGGCCTGAAACTCGCCGCACAGGCTTTTGAGCGTGGCCAGGTCGTTCAGAACGCCGGTCGAGGTCTCGCAATGCGCGCACCAGACCCAAGCCGGAGACGGCTTTTGGCCGAGCCCCTTGCGCAGTGCGGCCGGGTCAAGGGGCCGGCCCCAGGGGAACTCGAGGGCCTGGAAGTTCAGATCGAATCGTTTGGCGTGATCGATGAGACGCTCTCCGAATTCGCCGTTGCTCAGGACCAGGCCCGGACGTTTCCCCAGGGAGAGCTGCCCTGCAACGACGTCGTTGGCCAGGGTCCCGGACCCCATCAGCAGCTCGACCCGGCTCGAGCGGACCAGTTCGCACAACACCTGCCTGGTGGTCTGGAAATCCCTGACAAAGGCCTCCGCCCGGTGGGATTCGGCCGGCTGCTCGAAGGCGCGCCGGACCTCCCGGCGCACCGCCACGGGGCCGGGCAGAAAACTCACGGCGCTCGGCTGGAAGGAGCGGGACGGGGATGACCGCAAGAACTCCCTTGCCGTGTGCTCGAAGGTCTCCAGCGTCACATACATTGGCTGGAACTGGGCCTCGCCATTGCCGACGATGGGTCCGAAGGGGACAAAGCCGAGGTGGTGGTAGAGTTTGAACTGCCGTGTGGTCCCGGAGATGATAGCCAGATCATAGCCCTTCTCGATTCCATGCTGCCAGAGAAGGGCCAGGATTCCTTGGAGCACCTGCGCTCCGCGGAACTTCTTTTCCACTGCCAAGAGCCGGATCTCGCAGGTCTTTCGCCCGGGTGGCAGGTAGGAATCCAAGTCGGCCAGCTTGAGGTCGAGCGAGAAGGGCCGGATGCCGCGCACGGCCAGCATTCCGGCCAGTTTGCGTCCGCACAAACAGATCAAGTAGGTGTTCTCCGAGTGGAACTTGTCCACCAACCGGTGCGACGGCGAGGCCTGGTGCTGCGGAATCTCCTGGACGAAGGTCTTGTAGTTGAGCCGGTGGATCTCCTCCAATTCCCAGTCCTCGGAGGCGAATTTGAAAACCAATGGGGGTCGTGCGCTCATGATTCAGGCGGGTGGGGTTTGGGGTGGATGTTGCGGCGGTCGAGGAAATGAGAGGCCTCGGCGATCAGATTCTTGCGGTGAGCGATCAAGACGAGGGCGGCGAGCGCAGAAACGGCCAAAGTCCGGGAGGCGTCCGCCATGGGGCCGGCCTGGGTCCTCCAATACATGCTCAGGATGGGCAGGCAGGCAAACGCCAACAAACCGGGCATTACGACCTTGCGGAACAGGGCCAGGCCGATGCCAAACAAGGCCCCGAAAGCCAGGGCCAGTTGAAAATTGTAAATCATGAGGCCGCCCAGGGAGGTGGCAATTCCTTTGCCGCCGCGGAAGCGGAGTTGGGCGGGCCAGATGTGTCCGGCGACCACCGCGAGCATGGCCAGGGCCATGAGGTGATCGTGGTTGGTAAAATGCCCGGCGAACCAAACCGCCAGGGCGCCCTTGGCAACGTCACCGGCCAAGGTCGCGAAAAACCCCGTCCATCCCACGATGCGGCCCGCATTCCTGGCCCCCAGGCTGCCGCTGCCTGATTCGCGGAGGTCCAGCCCCGTTCGCCAGCGAACCAGGTAATACCCCGTGGCCAGACAACCCAGGCAGTAGGCGCCTGCAGCAATCCAGCCGGCTTGGCTCCAGTCGGCAGGCTGAGGTTGTTGCGTCCACGCCATAGGGTTAAGGTCAAACTATCGTCGTTATTCTCAGCTTCGGCCTTCTGCGTGGGGATTGTATATTGGAATTGGCCCCGGCTGTGAATCGAAAAGTTGGCTCCATGATTGATTCTTTCGATTTTGCGGCTTGTGCCGGCTATCTCACCAGGGGTAAAATAATGGGCAAGCGCAGTTGTGCTTGCGGGCGTTTGAATCGAGAAGACCATGAAGACGTATGAGGCGGTGTTAGGTTGGAGGGCCGGGGACGGAGGGCGGAAGCGCGAAGTTCGAGGCACGAGGCTCGAGGTGGGGAGGTGGTTTCGCCTGCTGGCCGGCGGGTGGGTGGTTCTGCTGCTCTGCGCGCTGGCTCCGTTGCCGGGGAGCGCCAGTCTCACGCTTAAGACGCTGGTGACTTTTTACGGCACCAACGGCGCCCAGCCATACGCGGGCCTCATTCTGGGCACCAACGGCAGTTTCTATGGCACGACCTCCGCCGGGGGCGCCTACGATCAGGGCACCGTTTTCACCGTGACCCCCTCGGGGATGACCAACATGGTTTCGTTCGATGGCACCAACGGGGCCAAGCCGATGGGCGGACTGATACAGGGTCTTGACGGCAATTTCTATGGCACCACCTCCGCCGGGGGCGACTACAGTAACGGCACCGTCTTTGCGATGAGTCCCTCGGGCCAACTTGCCTTGCTGGGGTCTTTCGATGGCACCAACGGCGCCCAACCCCAGTGCGTCCTGACGCAAAATCCTTTTGACGGAAACCTCTACGGCACGACTCCTGCGGGTGGAGAATGGGGCTTCGGCGCCGCGTTTTCTTTGACCCCGCCGGTCTTTCCCGAGTCGCCAGCCGGTCCTGACTCCGCCTCGCCATTAAGGCTCTCCACCGCAATAACCTTGCTCTCGTCCTTCGACAACACCAACACCGGAGCCTACCCGAGCGGTGGATTGATCGTCGGCTACGACGGCAATCTGTATGGCACGACCTCCGCCGGGGGCAGCGCGTTTGACTCGGGCACATTCTACATGGTGGTTCCCTCCAGCGGCGCCCTGCTGCCGTTGTTGTCGTTTTCAGAGACCAACGGCGCGGCTTCGCGGGCGCCGCTGTTTGTGAGCACAAATGTAACGTCCTCTGCGTTCAGTTATTATGCCTCGGTGCCGCTGGCAACCGCCAATGGCTACGGCTACCTCTACGGCACCAGTGCCGGGGGCGGCACCGACCAGGTCGGGACCATTTTCGGCCTCACTGCCACGGGCGCGGACACGAACATGCTGTCCTTTTCCTTTGCGATAACCAACGGCGCCGTTCCATTTGACGGCCTGAGCCAGGGGGCAGATGGCCTTTACTACGGCACGACCAGCGCCGGCGGCGGCAGTGGTTCCGGCGCCGTCTTCAGCTTCGATCCGTCCAACAGCGCCCCAATCAAGCTCGTCTATTCGTTTTCGAGCGGGTCTGGCGGCGGCAGTCCCGAGGGGGGGGTTGTGCAGGGACCCGACGGCAATTTCTACGGAACCACGCTGACCGGTGGAAAGGGCAAGAAGGGCACGGTCTTCCAGCTCACGGGCTTCGTTCCCTATATCATCACCCAGCCGACCAACCAGGCCGGCCAGACCAGCAACACGATTACCCTGGCGGTGCTGGCCGGCGGTTCCGCGCCTTTGAAGTATCAATGGCTCTATAACAGCAATTACGTGGGGAACAGCCACAGAATTTCAGGCGCAAAGACTCCCATCCTGACGATCAGCAACGCGCAGCCGGACGAGTCCGGCGCCTACAGTGTTTTCATCCAGAATGACTACGGCTCCATCACCAGCACCAACATTGCCCTCACCATTGTCAACCCGTACGGACAGCAAAGACCCATAGTCAGGATCACCGGACCGGCACAAAACAAGTACTTGAGCAGCGCGGCCATCACGGTCACCGGCACGACCTCCACCACCGTGACTGTGGCCCAGGTGTCCTTTCGGCTCAACGGCGGCGGCTGGCAAACCGCCTCACCGGTCCATGGCTGGAAGAGTTGGAGCGCCGATGTGACACTCTCCCCGGGCACAAACGTGTTCCAGGCCTACGCCGTCAATATCGTTGGCGTTAGGTCTCTAACGAACACCGCGTTTTTTGTACCCAGCCCGTTCGCGCAGGTTGCGGGCGCCTACAACGGCCTGTTCTACGACCCCAACAATGTCACCGTGACCAACGCCGGGTTTTTCACCCTTGAGACCACCTACCTGGGCAAGTTCAGCGGGTCCTTGCAAATGGCCGGCGCCCACTACTCGTTTGGCGGGCTGTTTGACACCAACGGCTCGGGCCAGGCAACAATCCCCATGGGCAAATTGGAGCCCCTGAACGTCTGGTTGCAATTGGATATGACCCAAGGCACGGGCCATATCACAGGGTCCGTGAGCAATCAGACCTGGGTGGCGGACCTGGCGGGTGATCTCGACGTGTTCAACGGCGCCACCAGCATCCCCCTGCAGCAAGGCCTCTACACGCTGGTCATACCGGGCGCAGGGGCGGCGCCGCAGCCTGCCGGCGAGAGTTGGGGCACGGTTATGGTCGATGCAGCCGGCAACATCCATCTGTCCGGTTCCCTGGCCGACGGCACATCGCTGGCCCAGACTGTCCCGGTCTCGCCCACCGGCCGGTGGCCGCTCTATGAGTCGTTGTACAGCGGCCAGGGTCTGCTGCTGGGGTGGCTGGCTTTTCCGAACGGCTCCAACAACGAGGGGCCCGCAGGCGAGGTCCTGTGGCTCAAATCCCCTCTCTCCAAGGGCGCCTACTATACGAACGGAATTACACTCCGGACGGCGATACAAAGTTCGCCTTACGCAGCGCCCGCAGCCTGGCCCGGCCTTTTCAACACCACCAATCTTGTTCTCACCCTGGGCGGCGGCGGCCTTGCCCCAGGCATTACCAACCGCTTCACGCTGGGCCCGAAGAACCAAGTCGTCAACCTAAGCTCCAACAAATTGAGCCTGTCCTTCTCATTGTCAGCCGGCTCGTTCAAAGGCAGTGTGGTCAACCCCGCCACGTCGAAATCGATGTCCTTCACGGGAGTCGTCCTTCAGAATCAAGGGGCCGCCTCGGGCTTCTTCCCGGGGTCGGGCCAAAGCGGCGACGTCTTGATCGCTCCGGAAGCGCCCTGAAGAGGCAATAGGGTCCAGGCCGGGCTTGTTGGTTTACTCGGCGGCCTGTTGCTGTTTGGCTTTCTTGCTGTCTTCGATGACCTTGGCCTCGGCGTCGCGGGGCATTTCTTCGTAGTGGCTGAACGATTCGGAGTGGATGCCGCGCCCGCCGGTCAGGGAGCGGAGGGTGCTGGAGTAGCGGTAGAGTTCCTTGGCGGGCACAAGCGCCTTGATGACTTGAATGCCGCCATCCATGTCCATGCCTTGGATTTTGCCTCGGCGGCTGGAGAGGTCGCCCATGACCTTGCCCATGCAATCCTCCGGGATGCGGATTTCGACCAGGAGAATCGGTTCGAGCATGCAGGGGCGGGCCGTGGCAAAGGCCTCTTTGAATCCGAAATAGCCGGCGATCTGGAAGGCGATATCTTTGGAATCGACCGGGTGCATCTTGCCGTCGTAGAAGTCGATTTTGACGTCCACCACGCGGTAGCCGGCCACGATGCCTTCCTCGCAGGCCTTCATGACGCCCTTCTCGACCGAAGGCACATAGACGCGGTCCACGTTCTGGCCGGAAAGAGAGTGGGTGAACTCGACGCCGGTATCGCGGGGCCGGGGTTCGATGCGCATCCAGACTTCGGCAAACTGCCCCGCGCCGCCGGTCTGTTTTTTGTGGCGGTACTTGGATTCGCCCCGGCCCTTGATCGTCTCACGGTAACGCACGCGCGGTTCGCTCAACTCGACATGCACGTTGTAGCGCCGGCGCAAGGCGTCGGCGATGACTTCCAAGTGCAGCTCTCCCTGGGCGGAGACAATGGTCTGCCGCAGTTCGGAATCCACCATGTAGAGGAACGTCGGGTCTTCGTGGTGCAGGGCGGCCAGGCCCGAGGCGATTTTGTCTTCTTCGCCTTTGACGCTGCTCTTGAGGGAGGCATGGATGTTGGGTTTGGGGTATTCGACTTTGGGGAGCGACAGCGGCTTCTTGGCCGGAGAAAGGGTGTTGCCGGTCTGCGTGTCCTTGAGCTTCACCACGGCCCCGATGTCCCCGGGGCCCAGCGTGGGAACGCTGGTGCGCGTTTTGCCGTTGAGAATGTAGATCTGGCCGATCTTTTCGGTGCTCCGGCGGTCGGCATTGTAGAGTTCGCTGCCGAACTTGATGGAACCCGAATAGACGCGGAAGAAGGAGAGTTCGCCAAACTGGGCTTCACTCTGGGTCTTGAAGACGAAGAGAACTGGGTCGGGGTCAGTCAAGGCGACTTCGACCTGCCGGCCTTCAGCGTCCGTGGCCTTGGCCGTGGGTTGGTCCAACGGGGAGGGACCGTATTCGGCGATGAAAGCCAGGAGGCGGGCGACGCCGATGTTGTTTTCCGCCGAGGTGACGAAGAGGGGGACAAAGACCTGTTTTTGAAGGGCGGCGTGGAGGCCGGCCCGCACGTCTTCGTCCGATAATCCGCCCTGGGCGAAAAACTTCTCCATCAGGGCGTCGTCGGACTCGGCGATGAACTCGATGAGTTGGCCGTGCAGCACCTTGGCCCGCTCGGCCAGGGGCCCGTCGGCGGGGGTCTCGGTGAACTTGCCGGATTTGTCCCCGGCGTATGCAAGGACGGCATTGCGCTGGACATCGAGGACCCGGTTAAAGCCCGGCCCCGGGTTGACGGGCGCCGCCAGGGGGAAGACGCGCGCTCCGTAGTGCTCGCGGAGCTGGCCCAGCGTCTTCTCGAAATCGGTCTCTTCCTTGTCGAACCCATTGACCACGATCACCTTCGGAATGCCCAGTTCGCTGGCGTACTTCCACATCGCGTCGGTCCCCACGCCCACCCCGTGATTGGCGTGAACCACCACTACCGCCAGGTCGCTGACCCGCAGCGCGCCCAAGCCCTCGCTGATGAAATCGGCATACCCCGGGCAATCGAGCACATTGAGTTTCCTGCCCTGCCAATCGAAGTGCATCAGCGTGGACAAAACTGAGATTTGCCGGTGCTGTTCGCTCTCGTGATAGTCCGATACGGTGGAACCTGCGGGAATGCTGCCCATTCGGTTAATGACGCCCGCGCATGCCAGCATGGACTCGCTGAGCATGGTCTTGCCCGACGAAGCATGGCCTACGAGCGCAACGTTGCGAATTTCACCAGGTTGATTCTCTTTCATATCAGGTCACCAACAATTCGGTCAGGTCAGTTGCCCATTGGAGCCGACGCTCTCTGAGACCGGGAGAGAATGTAGTGTACGGCCGGTGTTCGCAAGAGGAGAATGCGGCCCGGCACGGTCTAATGCGCCTCGAGCCAGTTTTCGCCCACGCCGATCTCGACCACGATGGGGACATCCAGGGCGAGAGCGGACTTCATTTTGTCTTCAACCAGGGCCCGCATTTCCGTCTCCTCCGGCTCGTAAAGGTCGAAGACAAGTTCGTCATGGACTTGGAGGACCATGCGGGACTTGAGATTGCGCCGCTCCAGTTCACCATGGATGCGGATCATGGCGATTTTGATCATATCGGCGGCGGTGCCCTGGATGGGTGCGTTGATGGCGTTGCGTTCGGCGGCGCTGCGGACGGTGTTATTGAGGGAGGTGATGTCGCGGATGTAGCGGCGGCGGCCGGTGACGGTCTCGACGTAGCCGTGTTTGCGGGCCAGGGCGATGGTATCGTCCATGTAACGGCGGATGCCCGGGAATTTGAGGAAATAGTGGTTGATGATTTCGGCGGCTTCGGGGCGTTTGATGCCGAGGCGCTGGGCCAGGCCGAAGGCGGAGACGCCGTAGGCGATGCCGTAGTTGACCATTTTGGCTTTGCGCCGCATGTCCGGGGTGACGAGGTCAGCCGAGAGGCCAAAGACCTTGGCGGCGGTGGCGGTGTGAACGTCAGCGCCGGTGCGGAAGGCCTCGAGCAGGGCTGGTTCCCGGCTCAGGGCGGCGATGATGCGCAGTTCGATCTGAGAGTAATCGGCAGACAGGAGCCGGTACTCCTCGCTGCGCGGGACGAAGGCCTTGCGGATTTCCTGGCCGCGTTCGGTGCGGATAGGGACATTCTGGAGGTTGGGGTTCTGCGAATTGAGGCGCCCGGTCGTGGTCACCACCTGGTGGAAGGTGGTGTGGACGCGATTGGTTGCGGGCCAGATGGCGGCGGGCAGGGCGTCGGCGTAAGTGGATTTGAGCTTCGAGGCGGCGCGATGTTCGAGCAAGCGCCGGACGATTTCGTGGTCGGGCGCCAGCAGGGCGAGCGTTTGCTCGTCGGTGGCGTATTGGCCGGTCTTGGTCCGCTTAGGTGGCGGACCGATCTTCAAGATGTCAAAGAGGATGCGGCCCAGTTGGCGGGGAGAATTGAGGTTGAAGGCGGTGCCGGCCAGGCGGCATATCGAGCGTTCCTGCTCATCGATTTCCTTGGCCAATTGGGTGGCAAAATCGGCCAGGGCCGCCGCGTCGACCCTGACCCCTTCGTATTCCATGTCCACCAGGACCCGAATCAGCGGCGACTCGATGTCGTAGAAGACGCGTTGCTGGCCTTTTTCCTTGAGCAACGGCTCCAGGGCCGCCCGCAATTGCAGCGTCACGTCGGCGTCCTCGGCGGAGTATTCGGCGGCCTGATCCACCGGCACATCGGCCATGTTGATCTGCTCGCCCTTTTTCTCTCCAATCAATTTGCTGATCGGCACCGGGGTGTAGCCCAGATAGACCTCCGACAGATAATCCATGCCGTGCCGCTGCTCCGGTTCGATCAGGCTGTGGGCCACCATGGTGTCGAAGAGTTTGCCGCGCACCGCCAGGCCGTGCCATTTGAGCACGCTCAAGTCGAACTTGAGGTTGTGGCCGACCTTCTCGATCTGCGCGGCCTCGAGGACCGGCCGGAACTCCTCGAGGATGGGCCGGGCCTGGTCCTGGGCCTGCGGGATGGGCACGTAATAGCCGGTGTGCGGCGCCAAAGAAAATGACAGCCCAACCAGGCGGGCTTCCTTGGGATCGAGGCTCGTGGTTTCGGTATCCAGGCAGAAAGAGCTTTGCCCCTGGAGCGCCCGGACCAATTCCGCGCGCTGGGCCGGGGAGGCCGCCAGGCGGTAGTGATGCGGCACATCGCGGATGGTTTTGAGGTTTGGCGCTACCGGCGGCTTGGATTGAGCGGTCGGTTCCTGGTCCTCGGCCACGAGCAGCAGGTCTGGCCGAAACGGTTTTGCCTCGCGGCCGGGCGGCGGGGCCGCCGGCGGACCCGGGGGAGACAGGAAACCATGGCCGGCCCGGAAATCCTCGCCGAACAAGCGGCGGCCAATGGAGTTGAACTCGAATTCCACGAACAGGGCCTTGAGTTTGTCCGTTTGTGGCGGGGCCACTTGCAAGGAGTCCAAATCCACAGGGCAGGGGGCGTCACAGTGAATGGTCGCCAGGCGCTTGGAGAGCAGGGCTTGCTCACGGTTCATCTCGAGACTTTCCTTCACCCGGCCGGTCAATTCGTCCAGGTGCTCGAGCAGATTTTCAACGCTGCCGAACTGGGCGATGAGTTTGGCGGCCGTTTTTTCGCCGATACCTGGGACGCCCGGGATGTTGTCTGAGGTGTCGCCCATCAAGGCGAGGACGTCGACCACCTGCTCGGGTCGTTGCACGCCCCAACGTTTGAGGATGTCCGCCACGCCGAGGATTTCCACACCCTCTCCAAGCCGGGAAGGTTTGTAGAAAAACGTATGGGCGTCAACGAGTTGGCCAAAGTCCTTGTCCGGCGTCACCATATAGGAAGTAAACCCTTCCTGCTGGGCGCGCCGGACCAGGGTCCCGATAATATCGTCGGCCTCGAAGCCGTCGCAGGCGATCAAGGGGATGGCGAAGGCCTCGACCATCCGGCGCACGTGGGGCAGGGCCAGGCTGAGGTCTTCGGGCATGGCCTGGCGGGTCGCCTTGTACGCGGGATACAGGGCGTGCCGCTGGGTCGGCGCCTCGGTGTCGAACGCGACGGCTATGTGGGTGGGCTCTTGGTTCTTGAGGATGTCCAGGAGCGTCTGCGTGAAGCCGTAGAGGGCGGATGTGTTGACCCCCTTGGAGGTAAAAATCGGCCGGCTGATTAAGGCAAAGTGCGCCCGATAAACCAAAGCCATTCCGTCCAGCAAGAACAACTTCTTTGCCATGCCTGCAAGCTCCGGCCCTGAGCGTTGGAGCCGGATGAGGGGTTCAGACCCAAGGCCGAGTTCGTTTCGAGTTGGCTCCCGTCACGACGGAGAGGACGTGTTTGGCCAGTTTGACGTCCTCCAAGATCTGCCAGTCGAACATGCCGACCAGGATGAAGTCGGCGCCGGAGTTGAAGGCGTAGGGGAAGGCGGCACGCGGGTGGATGGCGCCGGCGGCCAGGATTTTGAAGGCAATCCAGGGTTGTTTGACTTTGGCCATGACATCCACCACCGCCTGCGGGTCCTGGCACCACGAATTGTCATGCGCGCCCAGCGGGCCGGTCTCGTCCGGACGCGGGGCGGTGTAATAATCGAGGGCGTGGAAGGTCTTTTGGTAGAAATCCACATCGAGGCTGGCCTTTTCACATGCGACGATGACGCACAGGTCATGGGCCCCCACACCCGCGATCCGCTTCTGCGATTTGATGAACTGAACGCTTTGGGCAATCTTGTCGAACTTGCCCTGGTAAACGAGTCCCTCGGCGGTATCGCCGGTCAAATGAATCCCAGTGGCCCCCTGGTCGACGGCCTGCTGGAGCTGGGAAAAGCCGCCGCCGCCGTCCAGGCGCGTCTGGGCAAACCACTTCATTTTGCCGCCGTTTTTCCAGTGGTCGAAGATATCCGAGTTGTCTTGCATCACCCAGGTATTGATGGCGGTGATGCCCTGGGACTCGCCCAACTCGAGGGTCTCGCGGATTTTTTGGGACGTGTTGTAGCGCCGCATCAGGGTAGAGACGTAAGGCAGGTCCCTCGAGTGGGAGTACCCGCCAATGAGGTTGCCGCCCATCATGAGGCGGGAGAACTCCTGGCCGGCGATCTTGCCTTTGGGGAACGGTTCGATTGGAGCGGCAGGCGCGCCGGCGGAGCTGGCGGGGGCCTGGGCAGTGGAGGTGGTTTGAGCGCGCAGGCCCAGCGGAAGCGCCGCCGAGGCCAGAAGCGAGGATTTTACGAAGCCGCGACGAGAAATATGTTTTGCCATGAGGGGAGCAGTAGCATGATTCCGTGGCGGTGTCAAGCTCGGCGGCGGGTGCGTCAGGGGAAGATGCGGCCCAGGACGTCCCGGCGGGTGACCGGGCCGTAACTGCGGCTGTCGCTCGAGTTGTTGCGGTTGTCCCCCAGGACGAGGTACTGGTCTTTGCCGCAGCGCAGCCATTGTTCGGGCAGCCTCCCTTGCGGGAACGTGAGCGTGTGGGGAGGGAGATAAGATTCCTGAAGCTTGCGCCCGTTGAGGAGGACGCTGCCGTCTTTCAAATAGAGCGAATCGCCCGGGGAGGCGATGATTCGTTTGACCGAGAGGCGCCCGTTAGCCGGGTCACGAATGACGACGATGTCAGCGGGCTGCGGGGCGCGAAGATAATAGACCCAATGGTTGAGCAGGTATCGCCGGGACTCCTGCAAGGTGGGAGCCATGCTCGGGCCGACGACCTGCACCGACTGTACGAAAAAGCGGCTGAAGAAGAAGTAACTTGCCGCCGCCAGGACCGCCAGGGCCAGGCACTGATAAAGGTAATGAGGGATGCGGCTGGGCCGCGCGCTGCGGCCAGCCAGGACCGCCAGCAAAGCGGGTCGCGACAAGACGGGTCCTGGCATGGCCAAGGGCATCTGCGTCTCTCGAGTGCGTCGGGCCGAGTTCATTCAAGTCCGGCAAATTATCGTTCTTCCTGCGGGATTGAACAAGCCCGGGGAATACGCACGCGCCGCGACGGGTAAAGTACGGATGCCGGGGCGGGTTTGCGGAACTCCTTGTCAATGGCGGCATTGGTGGTGCATTGTAAGCCAGTCGGGCGGATTTGGCAGGAATTCATCCATGAACTCGAGCAAGCGGCAACCGGGGCGCTCTTCGCCGGAGCAGGAGCGGGAACTGGCGCTCCTGGAGAGGGCAATCGGCATCGCTGTGCAGGCCCATCGCGGCCAGCGAGACCGCTACGAGTCACCCTACATCCTGCATCCGCTGCGCGTGATGGGCCGGGTCGAAACGGCGGCAGAGAAGACCGTGGCCGTTCTCCACGATGTGGCCGAGGATACGAAATGGACTTTGGAGGACCTCAAGGGGGAAGGGTTCCCCGAGGAAATCCTTGTCGCCCTGGATTGTCTTACCAAACGCGCAGGCGAGCCCTATGAAGAACTGATCGGCCGCGCCGCCGGCAATCCCCTTGCGCGGCGGGTAAAAGTGGCGGACCTGGAGGACAACATGGATATTCGGCGCTGTGCGCGGGTGGCCGGACCGGAGGAGAAGCGCCTGGCCAGGTATCTCGCGGCGTGGGAAACGCTGACGGGCAGGCGCGGGCCCTGAAAGACCAACCGTGCAGCCGCCCCTGCCTCCCCTGGTGCCCGGCACCCTTTACCTGGTGGCCACACCTATCGGCAACCTGGAAGACATCACGATGCGCGCGTTGCGCACATTGAGAGAATGCGACACAGTGGCTGCCGAGGACACACGCCGGACGGGCCAACTGCTCCACCATTTCGGGATTTCCAAGCCATTGCTTAGTTGTTTCCAGTTCAACGAGGCCAGGCGAAGCCAGGAGATTGTGGAACGGCTCCGCCAGGGTCAGAAAATCGCCCTGGTCAGCGACGCGGGCAGTCCCGGCATCAGCGATCCTGGGGAGCGAGTAGTCCGGGCTGCCATTGCCGCCGGCCTGCGGGTGGAGCCGGTGCCCGGGCCGAGCGCCCTGGTGGCCGCCTTGACGGCGAGCGGGTTGCCGACCGCAGAGTTCCATTTTGCCGGGTTCCTGCCGCACAAGGCGGGACAGCGTCGCAAGCGGCTGGAGCAACTGGCCGGCATCCCGGGAACGCTGGCCCTTTACGAATCGCCCTACCGGGTCCAGAGGCTGCTGGGAGAGATGCAGGAGGTTTTTCCTGAGCGGCAGGTGGTGCTGGCTCGGGAAGTCACCAAGAAATTCGAAGAGTATCTGCGGGGACGCCCGGCTGAACTGATGCAGGCCCTGGTGGGGCGTTCGCTCAAAGGGGAGTTTGTCGCCCTGGTAGGCCCCGCATAGCTGCCGGACTTGACCTGCTCCTTACACGGATCTGCGATGGGGTGTGCGCGACCCCTTCTTGAAATCCCAAGCTCGCTACGGTCAGGCCATTCATCCCGGAGGGATGAAAGGGGGTAGCCGGGGGTCGAAGCCAGGCGAGACCCCCGGAATGACGGCGTGGATGGCCTGCACCCCGGAGGGGTGCCAGGAGTTTGGACCTCTTGCGGCACCGCGAAGCGGTGATTTGAAGGTAGCCGTGTGGCTTCAGCCCACGGAATCAGCGGCCCGTAGCCGCCGCGTCGCGCCAGCGACGCTTGCACCCCCCGGCTTGCCTTGTCAATCCCACAGATACCGCTCGTCGTATTCAATCTCATGGCGGTCCAATAGCGCCCGGTACTCCTCTTGGAAGTTCTCTTTGCGGTGGTGTTGCCGCTGCTTGGAGATATACGCCTTGACCTGGGCGTCCTGCGATTTGCTCACAGTGAAGGCCCCGTAGCCGTCCTGCCAGCCGAAGCCGCGGCAGCCACTGATGTTCTGCTTG
>Ga0326728_10003321_pt1 | contig 50478 bp, 47 predicted proteins | sample MB3enrmetagenome_FD_207602 | JGI IMG/M metagenome (GOLD analysis project Ga0326728, IMG submission 207602) | Lab enriched peat soil microbial communities from McLean, Ithaca, NY, United States - MB31MN | ecosystem: Environmental > Terrestrial > Soil > Wetlands > Peat | place: USA: New York... | reverse complement strand
AGTTTTTAAGGAACACCCCTCCTCAGATGAGGAGGGGTGGCGCGCCGAGCGCCGGGGTGGTTATCCGCGGTGGGTCGTTTTTCCGCAACCTGTAACGCCCCGCCCTTCCAAACCGCTGGTGACAAATCCGATTCAGTGCGCGTAGGGGCTGGCGCCTTTACCGGTGAGGAGGCGAAGATAAGTTCCGACTTGCGCGCGGTGGTGAATGTGGTGTTCGACCAGGCCCAACAACATGACGCCGATGGGGCGGCGCACCTGAAACTGCGGGTTCTCGCGGATCTCTTCCCAGCGCTCGTAGGGAAAGGCTTCCACGGCGAGGAGCGTTTCTTGGTGAACGCGCGCAATCTCCCCGAGTTCCTCATCGAGCGACTTCACCTCGCCCAGGATGGCGAATAACCCGCGGGGAATGCGGGTTTCGAAGTAACTCCAATCGTCCTCCAGGGCAATGCGGCGATTCCCCTGCTCGGACATCCACACATGCCGGGCGATCTGGCCGAGCGTCAGAAACCCCTCGGCCGGGCGCCAGTCCAGGCGATCGCGTGGAATCTTGCCGTACACGTCGAGCGTACCTCTGTGCACGGCGGCCTTTTGTTTCAGAAAGTATTCTTTGAGGTTCATGCGAAGCCGCTCCCGCTTCACCTGAAAGGCCCACTCAGGGCGAGCTTTTTCAACTCCGCGAGGATCTCAGAATTATCGGGTTGCTGCCGCAGTTCGTAAACTTTCGCCCACGCGATTTTGCCCGCCGTGTCGACGATAAAGACCGCACGGTCGTTGATAAAGGGGATCTGGTGCTTAGTCGGCGGGAAAATTCCGTAAGTGCTTGCCGTTTCCGCGTAGGGCCAGCGGTCCGACCCCAGCGGGAATTGCAGCCCGCCCAACTGCTTCTGATAGGCAATGTGGGAAAACACCGTGTCAGTCGAGACGCCCAAGACCTGGGCGTTCAAGCCGGCAAACTTGGGGAGGTCCGCCTGGAATGCCGACAGTTCGTTCTGTCAAACCGGGGTGAAATCAAGCGCGTAAAATGCCAGGACGATATTCCTATCGCGGTTACTGGATAGCTCAAATTCTCCTTGCAATTCTGCGGTGGAGCACGGGATTTTGAAATCCGGCGCCGCCTCTCCAATCGTCAACGCCATTGAGACCTCCGTCCTTCAACAGGAAATTGCGCGCGTGTCGATATCCTCGAACGCGCGGATTTTGTGCAAACCTTAGGTTGCCTGGAAGTAACGCGAGGAATTCTAACCGATGATTCTGGCAAAGGAAAGGGGCGGCGCGGAGATGTCATGAAATTCGTTCGTGATACAGAGACGTCTCGTGGGTGGCGGCCAGCGCTCCGGCCCGGCACGACATGTTGGGTTGCACCCCTGGCGCGCTGCGCTACTTACTGGTAGGCGTGTCGCTATCGGCCACCGCCGCGGCCAAGGCACGAACGAGTTCGGCGCCGAACTCTCTGCGGTCCACCAGGGTGGGGACACGCCCGAGCTTCGAGTTGAATTCAACCATCTGCTCCATCAGCATGGCGGGAAGTTGGCGGTCGTGAAAAAGCCCCTGATCGACGGTCATACGCCCCGGCTTGCCCGGCGTGGTGGTTGCCGCCATCTCGTGTAGGGGCGACGTAGGATGGAAGGTGGTGGTTTCGGCCAGGGCCTTAAACACCCGTTCGCCAAGCGCTTTGAACGGTGCGGGCGCTTCGAGGTACTCGACGGTTTCCGTGTTGTGCAGCGAAAGGAACAGGTCGAGGCGATGCCCCGCATCAACCCAGTCGAGGATAGCCCGGCGCTGCGCCAAGATTTCCGGCATCTTCTGCGCGTCGGGTGTATCCCAATTCCGGTTCAGGTCATAACCATTCCGATTGAAGCGGACGCCGCCAACCGCCACGCCATCCGGATCGGCCAGGGGGAAGACCTTGTAGATGACCTGATCGCGAAGGCGCGCCGCACGCTCATCCGTCGAGAGCAGGAAGCGCACGGCGCCATCGCCCGCCCACGATGAGCCAGTCTCCCAGGCGTGCTGCCGGAACATCAGCCAGATCACCTGCTTCTTAGCTTCGGGGATTTGGGGGTTGGTAATGGTCACAAGCGGTATCTCCCTGCCCTCCACGGTTCGGCCCACGGACACCCTTTCGAGGTACGGGCTCCCCCGGAAGGAATCGAGCAGGGCGGCGAGCTGTTGGTTGGTGTAAGGCTCAACGTGCGCGATCCAAAGGTGGTCGCCCCCTGGCGTGAAGTGCAAGGTCAGGTGCGGTTCGCGGTTGTCCCATGACACCTCGGCATCGGAAAAGTGCCTCCACTCTACGCCGTCGTAGCTATACACCGGCCGTATGCCCGGATCGAGTGCATAGGTAGGGCCCTGGTAGTTATACTCGTCTACCAGGTTAACCAAATCGATGGTGATCGGCTCGTGGGGAAGGTTTGTAAGCTCGAAGTAATACCAGTTGGACTGTCGGTTGCGATGGTCCTGGTCGGATTGGCCTTGAAGGGCGCAACGTAGGTGCGTAGGAGATACCTGATCTACCTTGCCGATCGAGCCACCTTCAAAGTTGGTCAAGACTCCGATCCCCGAGAACAACCATAACAAGGCCAATAATAAGTTGGGCATTGGAAAGTCTCCGAGGCCGCAAGGATTGTCATAAAGTGCTAGGAGCCCAAATTGGCATCCCCCTCTATCGCCGCGGCGCCCGCGGGCGGCCGCGCCATTTATCCCTCACAACCCCCAGCCGATATAGGGCTCCGAGACGCCGTTCAGAATCAGGAGATCCGGCTCTTTCAGCGTTACCCGGCTGTAGGGCGCGACCGAGTGGGTCAGCCACACGTTCCCACCGATGACGCTGTGGTGGCCGATACGGGTCTTCCCTCCCAAAATGGTCGCGTTCGGGTAGACCGTGACATGGTCCTCCAGCTCCGGATGGCGCTTGTTCTCGTGGCCGCGCCGCAATTGGCCCTCCTCATCCTTGGAGAGTGGATTGAACGCGCCCAGCGTCACGCCATGGTAGAGCGTCACCTTGTTTCCGATGATGGAAGTCTCGCCAATCACCACACCGGTGCCATGGTCGATAAAGAATGACTCACCGATGGCTGCGCCGGGATGAATGTCGATGCCCGTGTGGCTGTGGGCAGTCTCCGTCATCATGCGGGGGATGAAGGGCACATCGAGAAGGTAGAGCCGGTGAGCAAGACGCTGCACGGTGATAGGCTCGATGTACGGGTAAGCCAGCAGGATTTCCTCCACGCTGGAGGCGGCCGGGTCGTTGTGGTAGGCCGCTTCGATATCGGTGGCAAGCAGGCGGGCCATTTCCGGCAACTGTCCGATCAAGTTCTTGTGGACCTCTCCGGCGTAAGGCTCGAGGTCCGCGGGCGTTGGTTTGTCGCTGCGGCGGCACTCAAAACGCACCGCGCTGCAAATCTGGTTTGAGAGCAGGGTCTCGATCTCGGTCAGATAGCGGCAAGCGCGTGTACCTGCAACCTCACCCTCGGCGGCGAGGTAGTAAATAGGAAATAGAACTTCCAGGTACCGGCGGCAGAGGGTCGCCACGGCCTCGCGTCTCGGCAATTTGAATTCGCTGGTCTCGTCTCCTGCCAGTTGCGCGTCCAGGTCCGCACGAAACTCCCGCGCCAGGCACTTCATATCATCGGCACGCATACGGGAACTCCCCAAAAAGATGATTTCACCACAGAGGTCACAGAGAGCACAGAGGAGAGACGAAAGAAAGGCAAGAGTGAGAAGCCGTATGTTTTGAGCCTGTCTACTGTCTACAGTATTCCTTTCTCCGTGATCTCCGTGCTCTCTGTGGTGAATTCGTTGTTTGTCTTTTTATCCGATGCCTTCGAAAAGCACCGTGGAAATGTAGCGCTCGCCGGAATCCGGCAAAACCACGACTATCGTCTTACCGGCAAATTCCGGTTGGCGGGCCAAACGCACGGCCACGGCCGCCGCGGCTCCGCACGAAATCCCGCTCAGAATGCCCTCTTCACGCGTCAGCCGCCGGGCAAATTCAACCGCCTCGTCGTTGGATACCTGTTCAACGCGATCGACCACCGATAGGTCAAGGGTTTTGGGGATGATGCCCGCGCCGAGGCCCTGGATTTTGTGCGGTGCGGGCTTCAGCGGCAACCCGTGCTGGTACTGAGTGATCACCGGGCTCGCGGAAGGCTCCACGCCGACGGAGAGAATTTTCTTGCCCTTGGTATTTTTGATGAAGCGCGAAACGCCGGTAATCGTGCCGCCCGTGCCGATGCCGGAAACCAGCACATCAATGGCGCCATCGGTGTCATTCCAGATTTCCGGGCCGGTGGTTTTCTCGTGGATCGCAGGGTTGGCGGGGTTCTCAAACTGCTGGGGAAGGAAGTAGTGCTGGGGATCGGAATGGGCAATCTCCGTGGCGCGCCGGATGGCGCCGGGCATGCCTTCCGGCCCCGGCGTCAGCACCAGTTTCGCGCCGAAGGCCGCTAGCACGCGCCGGCGCTCTAGCGACATGGTTTCCGGCATGGTGAGGGTCAGCCCGTAACCACGCGCCGCGGCCACGAAAGCGAGAGCAATTCCCGTGTTGCCGCTGGTGGGCTCGATGATTTCCACGCCGGGTTTCAACACACCCCGCTCTTCGGCGTCCCAAATCATCGCCGCACCGATGCGGTCTTTCACGGAGTAGGCGGGGCCACGGCCTTCGATCTTGGCCAACACCGTGGCGGATGTTCCCGCGGCCAAGCGGTTCAGCCGCACCAACGGAGTTTTGCCGATACTGGCGGCGTTGTCTGTGAAGTAGTTTGCCATGATCGCTCCTTTGAACTGGGGTTGTGAGTATACATCTTACTGCGTATTAATGGCGGCTATCGACACCGCAGAGGCGCGGAGACGCAGAGCAGCGGGTGTAGCGCGGACTCCCGTTTTTGGGGTCCGCGGCTCTTACCTTGCGAAAACTGCAAATCTACACGACGGATGCCTGCCCTCCGGTTTGGGAGCGCGGGTCTCGGGAAGAAGCGCAGGCCTCAAAAGCGGGGGTCTGCGCTACGCTTGCTCGTCCCCTTGGGCAACAAAAAGCCGCGGACCTGCAGAACAGGTCCGCGCTACGCTTGCTCAGCATGTGCCGACCTAAAGGTCGGCGCTACACTAACCACTATCCACTATCCACTGCTCTTCAATACTTCGGCACGGAAGGATCAACCTGCTCCGACCACGCCAGGATTCCACCCTTCAGGTTATGAATCTTGTGGAACCCGGATTTCATCAGGAGGTCCACAGCCTTGGCGCTGCGCATTCCCGACTTGCAATGCACCACGATCTCGTCCGCCGAGTCGAGCTCGTTCATGCGCTTGGGCACTTCCCCCAGAGGGATCAATTTCGAGCCTGGGATGCGGCAAATCTGGTACTCATGCGGTTCACGCACATCGATCAGAACGAAGGGTTCGTGCGCGTCCATCTTCTTCTTAACTTCCGCCGGAGTAATTTCCGGGATTCCAATATGCACAGGTGTATGCTCCTCTCCCCGAATGCCGCAGAACTGCTCGTAATCGATCAGCCTGGTAATGGTCGGCTGCGTCCCGCAGACCGGGCAATCAGGATTCTTGCGCAACTTCAATTCGCGAAACTTCATCCCCAGCGCGTCAAACAGCAGCAGGCGGCCGATCAGTGGATCGCCCTTGCCCAGGATCAGCTTGATGGTCTCCATCGCCTGGATGCAACCCACAATGCCGGGCAGGACGCCCAACACGCCACCCTCCGCGCAGCTCGGCACCAGTCCCGGCGGTGGCGGTTCCGGATACAGGCACCGGTAGCAAGGGCCCTGCTCGGCGTAGAATACCGAAGCCTGCCCTTCGAAGCGGAAGATGCTGCCGTAGACGTTGGGCTTGCCCAGCAACACGCAAGCGTCGTTCACCAGATAGCGCGTGGGGAAATTGTCGGTGCCGTCCGCCACGATATCAAACTCCCTGAAGATCTCGAGGGCGTTGTCCTTGCTGAGGCGGGTTTCATAGGCCACAATCTCAATGTGGGGGTTGATCTCGTGCAAGGTGTCGCGCGCGGAATCAAGTTTGGTGCGCCCCACATCACTCGTGCCGTGGATGACCTGCCGTTGCAGGTTGGTGAAATCCACCACGTCGAAGTCGACGATGCCAATTTTGCCCACCCCCGCCGCGCCCAGATACAGGGCCAAGGGCGAGCCTAGTCCACCCGCGCCGATGCAGAGCACTTTGGCCTGCTTCAGCTTGAGTTGGCCCTCCATGCCAACCTCCGGCATGATCAGGTGGCGGCTGTAGCGCAGAATCTCGTTCTTGCTCAATTGCATGGGTTGAACCATTGTAGCTGTACTCATTTCCAATCCTTCCCTAAAATCAGTTGTCGGTTACCGGTTGTCGGTTGTCAGTTGACCAACCACCCCGCCCTTCGGGCATCCCTCCTTAACTAAGGAGGGGAATCGCCTACTCAAAACTCCCCTCCTTTCCTAAGGAGGGGTGCCCGGAGGGGGAGTGGTTATTTTTTATGCTTCCGAATACGAGTCGTATTCTCGGGGGGACGCCCGGGATTCACCACCCCATCTTGGCAGGGTGGGAGCCCAGGCTAGCTACAGATACAACGCAGAACTTGCCCTGCGCGCCGCGAAGGGGCCGTGCCGCCGGCAATGGAGGGTACGATACTGATCACATCGTTTTCTTTCAGGGGAGTCTGTTCCTTTTGCAGAAAGCGGATGTCTTCGTCGCCGACATAGATATTCACAAAGCTGCGGAGCTTGCCCTCGTCGTTATAGAGATGCTTGCGCAGATCGCCGTGCTGCGCGGTGATGGCACTAAGCGCCTCCGCCACGGTTCTCGCTTCCACCTCCAGCCACTCCTTCTTCTCCGCGTATTGCCGCAACGGAGTCGGGATGATGACCTTGACCGGCATTAGCTCTCCTTTATAATTGTTTCTGCCCCGAAGGCCGACCGGTCTTCCGCCAACACCCAACTGGTTAAATCCTTCGGAACACCCTGCTCAACTGCAATTATAACATAAGAGTACCACGGCCAGGCGTGCTCGCAATCGTAATGGGAAGGCCGGGCAGGATGGTCGGGGTGCGAATGATAGTAGCCTAGCACGTCAAGACCGCGCGCCCGCGCCCCCTTCTCCACGCGCAACTGGTCGAGGGGATCGATCAGGAAGCGGTTCTTATCCGTTTCCCTGCCCGGGTCGTCCAGGGGCAACAGTTCCTGCGCGCGGCCCGGATCGTGCCGCAGGTTCTTGAGCGGTACGACTTCCGTCACCTGCTTCGCGTCGCCATCTGCCTTCCCCAACAATACCCCGCAGCACTCGCTGGGATAGTCACGCGCGCCGTGCTGGCGGATGGAATCCAATTGCGGTTTGTTAAGTTGAAGAGACATTGAGTTTATCGGGTCATTGAAAAGCTGTCAGTTGTCCCTGGTCCCTTGTCCGTTGCAAGAAATACGCGGAGATCCAAGGTCTTAAGCCACTGACGACGGACAACGGACCACGGACAGCTTTTGAATGGCCCGATGACCCGATTCCTTACTATCCTTCATCCCAGAATCTCTCGCTCAAATACTTGTCGCCGCTGTCGGGGAAGATCGTAACCACCACACCGCTCGTCAACCGGTTCGCGACCTCGAGCGCCGCCACCATCGCCGCGCCGGCGGACACGCCCACCAGCAAGCCTTCCTCGCGCGCCAGGCGCAGGGTCATAGCATAGGCAGCTTCCGTGGAAATTTCCAAATTCTCGTCCGCGACGCTTTCGTCGTAAATTCCCGGCTTGATGGCCGTGGGCATATGCTTCATGCCTTCCAGGCCATGGAAAGGTGAATCCGGCTGAAAGGAAATACAACGGATGCGCGGGTCGAATTCCTTCAGGCGGCGCGCCGTGCCGATGAACGTCCCGCTGGTACCGAGTCCCGCCACATAATGCGTGACCAGGCCTTCCGTCTGCTCGAAGATTTCGGGCGCCGTGGTCGAGTAGTGCGCTCGCCAATTGGCAGGGTTGTCATACTGGTTCGCGTAAAAGTAAAGTTCCGGGTTTTCCCCGGCCAGGGCGCGCACGCGGCGGATCGCTCCATCCGAGCCTTCCATGGAGTCGGTGTAAACAATCCGCGCCCCGTAAGCGTTCAGGATGCGTTTGCGCTCCTGGCTCACATTCGAAGGCATGCAGAGCTTCACGCGGTAGCCCTTGGCAGCGCAAATCATGGCATAGGCAATGCCCGTGTTGCCGGAGGTCGAATCGATCAGGACTTTGTCCTTCGACATCAGCCCGGCATTTTCCGCCTCACGGATGATATTCAACGCCGGACGATCTTTCACCGATCCGCCGGGATTTTCCCACTCCGCCTTGGCATAGATTTTGACAGAAGGTGAGGCGGGGCGCAGGCGCGCGAAACGCACCAAGTGCGTGTTCCCCACCAGCGACAGCACATCCGCTACGCCGCGGGAAATTCCTGAATTTACTGTGGGTGCTGCCCTTGCGTTTTTTGCCATGAATGCACTAGACTTTCCATTCTAGGGGTTGGGTCCGAGAAGTGTCAACGGCGGCTCACATCGGCCTGGGGGGCTGAAGCTGACGACCCGGGAGAAGCTGCCAGCCGGGAATCGAATTTAGTCGCTTCCCCGCGAGAGGGATGGGAATCACCCATGGCCACTGCGAGCACATTCGCGCAAGACATTCGGAAGAAGTTTGAGCAAGCGGGATTCGTGGTGGCTGACGCGGGACCGGGACGCCTGGAGCTGAGAAAGTCAGGTTGCGTCTCCACTCTCGAAAGCAAAGGTGGGCGTTGGATCCGCTCGGGAGCGCCGTGCCTCCTAGTCCATGGCGTCCCGTGCGAACTCGAAGACCTGGGGTACCAAAAGTTCTGGCTCTCGAAAATTGATGGGCGGCGCTTTCCCATCCGCAAGGTTGACCTCGAAACCCTGCACCGCTTTGATGAAGAAATCCGCTATGTTATAGGTCAGAGGAATCTCTACAACGAGTCGCTGGGCTCTACCAACGCGCGCACCGTCTACGACCGCCTGGCGGGCCGTGCCGACCGCTAGCGCCCTCCAGCTTTTTGGCCCTAATCCGCCCGAGCACGATGGCGGGACACCGGACGGAACATGATTTCAAAGCGCACCTTGTCCAAATCTTCATCCTGAAGTTCCAACACCTGATCAAAGCCCTCCTTACGAATCGCCTCTTGGGCCAGCAGGAAGTTCTGATACTGGCGTTCAACCACGATTTGTCCCACTGATCGCTCGCGCTGCGCATCGCGGGCAATGCAGGTTTCGACTGGCACTTTAAAAAGTACGGCCACAATGGGCACTTGGAACCGCCTCGCCAAATTCAGCAGCTCGCTGCGCGCCGGGTTCGTCAATGCGGTCGAGTCCACCACGCAGAGGCGATTCAGAGTGAGCCGCTGTTCAATCAGGAAATGCACCAAGGCAAAGGCTTGGGCGTTAAAGCGCTGATCCCGTTCGTCATCACAGACGCAGGCACGCGCCCAATCCGAGGAGATAATCTGCGTGGGCCGAAAATGACGAGCGGCAAAGGTGGATTTCCCACACGCCGCAGGTCCACACAATACCACGATCGAGGGCCTATGAAGGCGAACATGGTTGCCGTCATGCGCATTGGTTTCTGAATTCATAAAGCTTTGAGACGTCTAACCCTGCTTTGAGGTTACGTGCACTTACCCCTACTCACCCCTCTGGCGAGGGAGGAGTTTCCGCACCTTCCTGACGTCTGGCGCTCACCAGGCCGGGTCCTTCCGCCGGCCTTTTTTCTAAACTCTCCCCCGCGGCTCGGACGCGTGAGGTATATTCATAGTGGAGTGGATTGCGGGGAGGCTGTGTGGGTGCAACCGTGGTGGCTTTGGTGGACGACCTCTTCTTTCTCGCCAGGATTCGCGAGACGGCGAAGGCCATAGGGGTTACGGTCCTCACCGCCGATCCAAAACGGGGCGTTCGAAGCATCGCCGAGGCCCAGCCGCAGGCCGTCTACCTTGACCTCAGCTCGCGTGCCCTGCCCGCCGTGGAGTGGATTCGGGCCCTCAAGGCCGACCCGGCCACCAGCCCGATCTTAATTGTGGGCTTTGTCTCGCACGTTCAGGCGGATCAGATCTCCGCAGCGCGGGCGGCCGGCTGCGATTTGGTTTTGGCCCGCTCGGCCTTCAGCCAACAACTTCCTGGCCTGCTCCGCCAGATCGCTGGGAATGCCACGGAAACTTGATGAATCGATCCTTCCCCCCGCATTTTCAGTAACTACATTTCTTTTCAGCAATACCGCGAGAGAATTAATTAACTCATTGGTTTTCATCAATTCGTGGGGAACCTTGCAACGCTTAAACCTCTTCGCGTCGCACTGGACAAACCAGGGGCAGTTACTCCGGGAGGCAGATCAGAAACTCAGGACAATAAATCGAAATTTGTTTGCGCTCTGGTGGGGTGGGTTGCTAGTCGCGCGAGCGGCTTGGTATCCGCCGGTCTCATGATACCGTCAGAAAATAATTGCCATGAAGTACTTTGTATTATAAAGTACTCTCATGAGAAAAGCCGACCAGCCTTCCCTACGAATACCACGCCGCCGTTGGGCTCCCGCCGAGATGACCCACCCGCCGCTCCTCGATCCGGCGGTTTCCGCGCCGCCGATACGCCCGCGGCACGCACTATTAGTCAACCCCTTCTATCCGAAGGACCCCAACGCGAGCTTTGGGAAACATGTGCTTACTCCGACCCTGGCGCTGACCAGCTTTGCGGCGGTGACGCCCGGGCATTGGGAGGTGCAATATTGGGACGAAAACCTCCTTGGCGGACGCCCGCCGTTCCGGCCGATGCCGGAGGTTGTGGGGATCACGGTGCACCTGACTTTCGCGAGGCGGGCGTTTGAGCTTGCCCATTGGTACCGGCGCCGCGGGAGCAAGGTCATCTTGGGAGGGCTGCACGTCCTATCGTGCCCGGAAGAGTGTGCACCGCATGCGGACGCCCTCGCCGTCGGCGATGGCGTACGGCTTTGGCCGCGTATCCTCGCCGACGTGGAGTCGGGCCGCCTAAATTCGAAATACACGGCGACCTATGAGATTGATTACCGCGAGGATCCCGCACCACGGCGGGGTATTTTGCCTCGCCAGAGTTTTCTGACCACCACCAGCCTGATGGCAACCCGCGGTTGTCACAATCGGTGCGGGTTCTGCTACCTCGCGACTGAGGGCTTGCGCATGCCGTATCGAATGCGCGATCCCGCCCAGATTGCCGCGGAGTTTGAAGCGGACGACCAGCCGTACGGCGTCTTCATCGACAACAATCTCGGCTCGAACCGGGGGTATCTTCGCAACCTATGTCAGGCGCTGCGCCCGCTGAACAAGATCTGGAGTGCGGCCGTCTCGATTGACGTCACCGACGACCCAGGTCTAATCCGCACCCTGGCGCTCGCCGGATGCACGGGCGTGTTCGTGGGCTTCGAATCACTGACGGACGAAAACCTGGCCGAGGCGCGGAAGAAGACACCGCAGACCGCCGACTACGCGCGACGGGTGCGGTTACTGCACGATAATGGCATCCAAGTGAACGGATCGTTCGTACTCGGATTCGATCACGATCGCAAAGATGTGTTCGCCAGGACGGCCGAATGGATCGAAGAGAACCGGCTGGAGTGTGCGACGTTTCACATTCTTACCCCCTATCCGGCAACGCCCTTGTTCCGGCAGATGGAAAGGACGGGACGTTTGCTGCACCGCGACTGGACTCGCTACGATACTGCCCACGCCGTGTTCCGTCCAAACCACATGTCGGCGGAGGAACTGGAAGAAGGTTACCAGTGGATCTACAGCCGGCTTTTTTCCCACGCCTCGATTTGGCGGCGCCGGCCCGAAGATGGGCAGGCGGTCTTGCCCTATTTGGCGATGTCGTACTTGTACAAACGCTCCAACCGCATCTGGCATCTGCTCATCAAGAGTCACCTGGTGCACGCCGTATGGCGTCCGCTGGTGGAGTTGTCACGAGTCCGGCACTTGCGATACCGACAACGATTAGCCGAACTTGAAACTTCTGTGAATAAGCCGCCCTTTGTGGTCGATCGGGCATTCCGCCGGGACAGAATGTGAATTGCCTTGGGCATAAGAAAGTGGTTTTATGGAGTTTTGAGCTTTGGGCGATGCAATCTCGATGGAGGTGATTCCGCAAGTGAGGGAGCCGGGTCTTGAGAGTGAAGGCGGTTGGCCGTCCGCGAAGCTGCGCCTGACCTTGCTGATCAGCTTCGGCGGGTTATTGGCCTTGATGGTCATCGCGGGGCTGGATGCCCTTCGTCTCGCCCACGAGATGCACACGCAGGAGGAAGAGATCCGCCAAGCTTTTCTGGCCCATACCCAGCCGTTATTGGTCCTATCATCGTCAATCTCTGTTTATAACGATCGGATACAGGAATATCTCCTGAGCCAGGACCCGCAGGCGGACGGACTCACGGCCGCCGAATTCGCACGGCTCACGGCAGAGATTAACTCGACGGTAAGAAAATATCCCGCGAATTGTCAGCCCCAAGAGCGGGCGTTGCTGGAGAGCCTTCAACAGTTGTTCACCGAGCAACAGGGCATGATAAATCCAGTTTTGTCGTGGAGCCGGGAAGAACGCCACCGCCAGGCTTGGCGTTTCCTGAACGAAGAAGTTCTTCCGCAACGCTCGCGTATCCTGGAAACATCGGAAAAAATCGCACTTTGGAACAGTCAACAATTGGGCGCGGCAGACCGGGAGATGTTTCGAAGCTTTGCCAGCTTACAAGCGCGGCAAACAAGATTGCTGGCGATCGCTCTTACCGCCGGGCTGGTTTTATCTCTGGCCAGCATCGTCTACCTTCTCCGCCTGGGAGAGGAGGCCGAGCGGCGGTACCAGGAACTTGCCCGGAACCGCGCCCAGCTCGAAGCATTGTCGGCGCAGCTCGTTGATGCCCAGGAAACCGAGCGGCGGTCGATCTCCCGTGAACTTCATGATGAGGTCGGACAGTCCCTGGGGGCTTTGCTGGTGGAGGTTGGAAGATTGGCGGCGTCGGTCCCTTCTGACAACGTCAAGGTCAAGGGTCATGTCGACAAAATCAAATCAGTTGCAGAGACCACAGTGCAAACCGTCCGCAATATCGCCCTGCTTCTGCGGCCTTCCATGCTGGATGATCTGGGCTTGATCGCCGCGCTGGAGTGGCAGGGCCGGGAGGTCTCGCGCCGCAGTGAAATGGAAGTGGAGGTTCAATCCCGAGAGATATCGGAAAAGCTCCCGGACGAATACCGAATCTGCATCTACCGATTGGTTCAGGAAGCGCTCAACAATGCCGCGCGTCACAGCTCGGCCAAGAATGCCAGAGTCACTGTAGAACAAACGGCTGACAAAATTCTGGTCGGTGTTTATGATGACGGCCGCGGCTTTGATCCGCAGAGGGTTCGCGGCCTGGGCATTTTGGGAATGGAAGAGCGCGTGCGGCGCCTGGGAGGAATTCTCGCCATTGACTCAAAGCCCGGGCACGGCACAACGCTGAAGGCGGAGTTTCCGCTACCCCACGCTTGATCACCAACCACCATGAATTCGATTCGCGTTTTGCTCGCCGATGACCATAAGCTGATCCGGGCCGGCCTCCGCCTGGTAGTTGACCAACAGCCGGACTTAAAAGTGGTCGGCGAAGCTGACGATGGAAGGCAAGCGGTGGAATTGACCAAGTCCCTGAAGCCGGACGTTGTGGTCATGGATATCGGCATGCCTAACCTGAATGGAATTGAAGCCGTGCGTCAGATCAGGGAGATTCGCCCGAGCGCCGCCGTGGTGATGCTGAGCATGCATTCCGATGAGGGTTACGTGCTGCGGGCGCTCGGCGCCGGAGCCCGCGCTTACTTGCTGAAGGACTCCGCCACCACCGATCTTGTCCAGGCCATTCACGCGGTGGTCGAGGGGAAGTCATTTTTCAGTCCGGCGGTTAGCCAGGTTCTGCTTCAGGATTACATGAGAAAGTTGCGACGCAGCGGCGCCGAAGATTCCTATGACCTGCTCAGTCCGCGCGAACGCGAGGTGCTCCAGTTGGTCGCGGAAGGAAAGTCCAATAAGGAGGTTTCGAACCTCCTGAACATCAGTGTGTACACGGTGGAAACCCACCGGGCAAAGATTATGCAGAAACTGAATTTGAAAGGCGTCCCGGAATTGATTCTGTATGCCGTGCGCAAGGGAATCATCTCGTAGGGGTACGGCTTGCCGTACCCTCTTGGTTCGGTCGCACGAAAAAAAGAGTACGGCCGGCCGTACCCCCTGCAATAGGGAGGGAAGAGCCGGCGGCTCTTCCCTGTTCCCCATGCTCGGTCACTTACGCGGCGATGAACAAGGTATTTCCTTCGCGACTGACGAGCAAGAGCGGATTTTTGCCCGCCTTGCTTACGGCTTGATCGAACTCGCTGACGTTCCTGACCGGCTGGTGGTTGACTTCCTGGATCACATCACCCTGCCGTAACCCCGAATCCGCCACCGGGCTTGCGGGATCGATGCTCGTCACGACGACACCCTGGGTGTTGGCAGGTAGATTGAACTGCTGAACTGCGGGATCGGAAACGTTCCCCACAGTAACCCCTTCCAGTGCCCCCTGGGGGTTGGTGGTCTGAACGCTAGCCTGCTCCTTATCGGTTGGCAGTTCGCCCAGCTTCACACTCATTTCATGCTCGCCGCCGTTGCGCCACACCTTCAAGTTTGCGGTGGTGCCGGGCGCCATCATCGAGATGGCCATCCGCAGTTGATTGCTGTCAGTTATGGGCGTGCCGTTCAACTCCACAATGATGTCTCCCTTTTGCAGGCCGCTTTTTGCCGCCGGGCTCCCGGGGGTGACATCACCCACAAGAGCGCCGCGAGGTTCCGCTTCTCCGAAAGCCTTGGCAAGCTCCGGACTCACTTCCTGGATGGAGACTCCCATGTATGCCCGGGTCACTTTGCCATTTTTTACAATCTGATCCATGACATTGCGGGCCAGGTTTGAAGGTACGGCAAAGCCCACGCCCTGGTTCCCCCCAGACCCGTGCGAGAGGATCGCGGTGTTGATACCGATTAGTTCGCCGCGGTCATTCACGAGTGCTCCACCCGAGTTGCCAGGATTAATGGGGGCATCGGTTTGGATAAAATCTTCATAATCCTCGATACCCAGGTTCGTTCGCCCTGTGGCGCTCACGATCCCCGAGGTTACTGTTTCTCCCACTCCGAAGGGATCGCCAATTGCCAACACTAAGTCGCCCACCTGGATTTTGGATGAGTCGGCGATGGTGATCGCCGGCAGGTTGGTGGCGTCTATTTTCAGGACGGCAATATCGGTCCTGGGATCTGTGCCTACGACGCGAGCTTTAAATTCGTGTTTGTCGGGCGTAGTGACAAGAATTTCTGTGGCTCCCGCCACGACGTGGTTGTTGGTGAGGATATAACCATTCGGGCTGACGATCACGCCAGAACCGAGGGCCCTCTCGCAATCCTCCCGTGGAACGTCGAATTGATGGCCGGATCCATTTCCGAAAAACTGCCGGAAGAAGGGGTCCATCTGCATTCCCTCGGGCATCTCTCCCGAAAAGCCAGTCGGGGTTTTGACCACTTTGGTAGAGGAAATATTCACAACTTCTGGCAGCACCTTCTTTACAATCGGTGCGAAACTATTCCGGCTCGGGCCTTCCTCCGGGTTTGCGAGCTTCAGCCATGGGGGCTCATTAGTGGATTGATTGTCGCCGCGCAGGCGCGAAACCCCGAAGCCGGTTGCCACCACCAGTCCAAAAACGGTTGCGACCGCTATGGCCCTTATACGTCCTTTGAATCGTTGCATGTTCATGTTCCCTCCTTATCCTATTGCGAAATTTCCTGGCCAACATATCGAGGGCTTAGACCCACCGGATTGCTGGTCCGTTTGTTGAGATGGAAGAAGAGACGCGAACGACTATCACTGCGACTTGGTATTTCCGCCACCGGCGAATGGGGATGCCCTCCGGCAATAACGAAAATCACGTTTTCTTCTCGGGAAGAGAGAGCGTGTTTTCTCGCTCTTTTTGACGACGCGCAGCGGTATACTGCGGTGGCTTGGAATGCCAAACCGGAAATCCTGGTTTTGAGCACAGAGAGCCCAAAGATTTGGATCTTGAAAGGAAACTGAAGATATGGAAAAAATCACACGTCGAGTATTCATCGCGCAGACTGCCACGATGGCGGCCGGCGCCTCGGCACTGGCGACGGACGCCCACGCCCAATCGCAGTCTACGGCGGGAGCGGTGGACGTCATGGACAAACGGCGCGAGACGCTCGAGGTGCTCCTCAAGATTCTTCCCCGCCACCCCATCGAACTCAATGGGAGGATCAACGCCTACGACAAGTCATGGGAAGACTGGCTGAAGCGCACCCGCGAACTCCCGCCGGATTTCGATGCCATGCCGTCCAAGCCTTTCCTCGTTGACCCGCTCGAAGGCATCCAGACTCCCGAACAATGGAAGCAAAAGCGCCACGAGATTCGCGCGCAAATTGAGCAGTGGGTTTTTGGAAAAATGCCCCCCCAACCCGACAACCTTCGCGGGGTGATCACGGGAACCGAGAACGACGGGAAGGTGACCATCAGGAATGTGCGCCTGGAGTTTGGCCCTGACCACCGCGGAAGCTTGCGGGTGCAGGTCATTATCCCGCCGGGAAAAGGGCCGTTTCCGGTCTTCCTCACCAACCACCCGCGGACTTACCCTTGGGTCGCCCCCGCCGTACGCCGAGGTTACATCGGATGCATTTACTATGCGACAGACCCGAATTATGGCAACGCCGATGACTCGGACAAATTCATCGACGTCTATCCGCAGTATGACTTTTCCTGCCTGGCGCGCTGGGCCTGGGCCGGCATGCGTGCCGTTGACTACCTGCTCACGCTGCCCGAGGTCGACAAGCAGAAGATCGGTATCACGGGGCACTCGCGGAATGGCAAACAAGCTCTGCTGGCGGCGGCCTTCGATGAACGGATTGCCGCCGTCATCGCCTCCAGCGGTAATACCGGCGAGTGCGACCCCTGGCGCTATACCACCGACATGTTCGTGAACGAGAGTATCGAGCAGATCACCGGCGTCTTCCCCCATTGGTTTCACCCCCGCCTGCGTTTCTTCGCAGGCCGGGAGCACAAACTTCCGGTGGACCAACATTCGCTGATGGCTATGGTCGCGCCGCGCGGGCTCTTTATGTACTCCGCCTACGCAGAGCATGAAGGCAATCCTTTTGGCTTCGAACAGGCCTTTCCACGCGTCCAGAAAGTCTATCGATTTCTCGGGCACGAGGATAAAGTCTGGTTGAACCTGCGCGACGGCGAACATCCCACGACCGCGGAAGACATGGAAATCTTTTGTGACTTCCTCGATACCGTTTTTGGACGCCGCACTTACCCACGGCGCGAAGTATGGGTCAACGGCTACACTTTTGACCGATGGAAGAAGGTCTCCGGCGAGTCTATTGACCCATCAAAGTTTCCGGCCATCGGTCCACGCGACCTCGCGGCGGAATGGAGCGACGGGACACGGCAAGCCATCCTTCAGAAGATTAATTGGGCGATGGGAGACGAGCCCGCGGGAGTTCGCTTCCCTGCCCGCCACGAGCTCAAAACCGGCGAGGTCATGACGGATGAGGGATGGATTGCCATCATGCTACGGCGGCCGTTCAATGACCCGTCGATGGGCGCCACGGGCTTAGCCTATGGCGACGACCTCAAGGCTGACTTCTATTTCCCCGTCGACGCGGACGGGGCACCGCAGGGGAGCCACTGGCCGGTGGTGATTTGGATGCACCCTTACGCATATCCTACGGGCTATTCGCGCGACACGCGCCCGTTTTTTGTTTCCCTCGCCAAGCGGGGATTTGCGGTGCTGGCCTTTGATCAAATCGGCTTCGGCACACGTGTGCGCGATGCACGCTATTTTTATCAGCGCTACCCGAAATGGTCCTTGCTGGGGAAAATGGTGACCGACACCCGCGCCGCGGTGGAGGCAGTCGCCGCGCTCGAGGTGGTGGATTCTTCGCGGATTTACCTGGTGGGGTACGCGCTGGGCGCCAAGGTGGGCCTCATAACCGCGGCTTTGGATGACCGGGTCAAGGGCGTCATGGCGGTTTGCGGCGTCGATCCCTTGCGCCTGGGCACGGCGGAAAAAGGAACCGAAGGCGTGCAGCAATATTCCCACCTGCACGGGCTGCTGCCTCGTCTCGGATTTTTTGTTGGCCAGGAAAGCCGCTTGCCCATTGATTTTGACGAGGTGCTGGCGGCCGTTGCGCCGCGGCGTACGCTGATCGTCGCACCCACGCTCGATCGCTATGCGCCGCTCGCCGACGTGCAGTTGGAGGTCGAACGGGCCAAGAAAGTCTATGCGCGCCTGGGGAATGAAGACGCGCTCCAGTTCGAAACACCCCTGGCGTTCAATTCTTTCACCCCGGCAATGCAGGAGGCCGTATTCGACTGGTTACGTGAGGCCCGCGGGTGAGGTTTCGAGCCTCCACGATCAATGGGGGTGTGGCAGGCCGCGCACCGCGCGGAAGGTGTCGCGGGCGATCAGGAGTTCCTCATTGGTAGGAATCACCATCACCCGCACGCGGCTGTCTTTCGTTGAAATCTCCGCTTCCTTGCCGACCACCGCCTCATTCCGTTCCGGATCAATCTGCATTCCCAACTCGCCGAGCCCCTCACAGGCCAAGGCACGCACGCGGGGCGCATTCTCTCCGATTCCGCCGGTGAAGACCACTCCATCCACGTGCCCGAGCGTCGCGCTGTAAGCGCCAATATACTTTTTGATGCGATAGCAGAAAACTTCAATCGCCAATTTCGCCTGCTCGTCGCCCTTCGTGGAGGCGGTCATCAGCTCACGCATGTCATTCGACTCACCGGAAATTCCATAGAGCCCGCAAAACTTATTGAGCAATGTTGACATATCGTGGAGGGTCAATTCATCTTTGGACATGATGTAGAATAGCGCGGCAGAATCGACGTCGCCGCAGCGCGTCCCCATCAGCAAGCCCTCCTGAGGGGTGAAACCCATCGAAGTGTCCACCGAGTGCCCTTTGTCGATGGCCGTGATCGAGCAGCCGTTGCCCAAATGCACGGTAATCAGGTTCACCTCGTCGCGCGCCACGCCGAAAATCTGCCGGTAGCGGAAGGCCACGTACCGGTGCGAAGTGCCGTGGAACCCGTAACGCCGGACGTGGTAGCGCCGGTAGTAGGAGTAGGGTAGTCCGTATATATAGGCGTGCGGGGGCATGGTTTGGTGGAAGGCCGTATCAAACACCGCCACTTGCGGCACCTGCGGCATCACCTTGCGCGCCACGTAATAGCCGCGCAGGTTGTGGGGATTGTGCAGCGGCGCGAGCTCCACGCAATTCTGGATTTCCTGCTCCACCGCCTCGTCGATGATCACCGACGAGGCAAAGCGTTCGCCCCCGTGCACGATCCGATGCCCCACCGCCTGAATCTGTGTGATGTCGGCGACGGCGTGGCATTCCTTCAACATCGCAATCGCCCGGGTCAGAGCCGTCTGGTGATCAAGAATCTCCTCGGTCGTAGACTTTGTGGGATTGGGTGGTACCGTCACCCGCATGGCCGCTTCGTCAGTCCCAATTCGATCCACACTTCCCTTGGCAATGGAGCGGTCCGTATTCGACTCAATCAACTCGCTATCCGTTTCAATCAGTTGGAATTTGATCGAAGAACTGCCGCAATTCAAAACTAAAATCTTCATCGCTCACCCCAGAATTCTTCGGTTCTTAGAAACTCTCGGAGGGACAACCCGTCTGTATTTCCCGGACAAAATGGTGTGACCTCAATGACAGCGCAATATAACACTCTTACACGATATGAACAAATCAAGGGCCAAACCCGGAGCCGAATCCTCCGTTCGAATTCAGGGCCTTCTCGATGATCCACGGGGCTCGCGCCCCACGCTCATGGGTTGATCCAAATTGCCACACGCCCCGCTGTTCGATATCATAAGAGCTTTTCAACATGTCGAATGGTAACCATTCCGCACTCGTTGAGGTCGAGAATCTACACAAATCCTATGGTTCGCTTCGGGCGCTGCGCGGGATCACTTTCTCGATCAAGCAGGGTGAGGTCTTTGGTCTGCTCGGCCCCAACGGCGCGGGGAAAACGACCACAATTGAAATTCTCGAAGGCCTGCGCCAACCCGATAGCGGTACGGTCACCGTGTGCGGGATGGACCCTACGCGTGAGAAGGCCGCCCTCAAGGAACGCATTGGCGCGCAACTCCAAGCCACGGTTCTTCCCGACAAGATTCGCGTGGAAGAGGCATTGCAACTGTTCGCGAGCTTCTACCGCGTGTCGGCCTCGATTGATATGCTGCTGGATCACTTCGGCCTGGTTGAGAAGCGCCGCGTGTATTTCGAAAACCTCTCGGGGGGGCAGAAACAGCGCCTGGCCCTGGCCCTGGCGCTCGTCAACAATCCGGCGCTGGTATTGCTGGACGAGCCCACCGTCGGCCTTGACGCCCAACTGCGGCGTGACATCTACGCGCTGATTGAGCAATTTCGCGCCGAGGGCCGCACCACCCTGCTGACCACTCACTACATCGAGGAAGCGGAGCGCCTCGCCGACCACGTGGCCATTATCGATCGCGGTCAGGTGATCGCCATGGGCACGCCGCGCGAACTCATACAGAACTCGGGTAAAGGCACACGCCTGGAAGTGCGCTTGGCCAGGCCCGTTTCACCGGACCGCTTGCGGCGGCTAGATATGGTGGCTGATTGCCGCGAGGCCGAGGGCGTGTATTTCTTGCACGCGCAACCGCCCGCACCGGCCGTGGCGGCGCTCGTCCGCTTCCTGGAAGCCGAAGGCAATGCCCTGCTCGACCTGCATATCGCGCCGCCCACGCTTGAGGATGTGTTTGTGGAAATGACGGGGAGACGAATCGAGGAGTGAACAGTTTGAGTCCGCTGTCCGGAGTCCGGAGTCGAAAGAACATGGCTACAATCAGAGCTCCGGACTCCGGACCCCGGACTCCGGACTCTGTCCCGAGCGACTGACCATATGATGCCCGCTGTTCGAATTGCTCTCATGTTGATCAAGTTGGTGATGCGCACCAAGGTCGCGCTTTTCTTCACCTTTCTCTTCCCCATCATCTTTCTGTTCGTGTACGCGGGTATCTTCGCCCGCGGCAACCCCCTGACCGTGATGTACTTTTTTGGTCCGGTGGTCACGCTCAACATCATGGGGAGCAGTTTTTGGGGCTTGGGAATGCAATCGGTCATGCAGCGCGAACGCGGCAGTCTGCGCCGTTACCGCCTGGCGCCCATCGGCCCCGGCACCATGGTGTTCAGCAGCTTGCTCGCAAACTATCTGCTGGAACTCCCGACCCTCGCGATGTTGGTCCTCTGCGCGATGGTTTTTTTCCACATGCCGCTGAAGATCGGCGCGCTCACACTGCTGGCGCTCGTCACCGTGGGCACCTTTGCTTTTGCGGGTTTCGGCCTGACCATCGCCAGCGTGGCCAACACCATGCAAGAGGCGCAGGTTTATAATAATATCGTTTGGTTCACGCTGCTTTTTCTTTCCGGCGCGACGCTGCCCTTGCCGATGCTCCCCGATTGGATCCAGCGGGTCGCCGCCTTCCTGCCCGCCACGTATCTGGTCACCACGTTTCAAGCGGTCATGGTGCAAGGCGATTCCCTTTTCGATCACCGCGCGGAGGTCTTGGTCCTCATGCTGGCGGGAACCTTCGGACTGCTTTTTGCCTGGAAACTCTTCCGTTGGGAAAAGGAGGAGCGAATCTCACATCAGGCCAAATTACTTTCTCTCGTCTTCGTCCTTCCTTTTCTCATCATGGGCGCGTGGATGAACACTCACGGGAATCTCCGGGCTTCCTGGGCGGATACTTTCTCCCTGATGTCGCGCCGGCCACTCACCCTTGCGCCGCCCGCCGCCTCGAAGGACGGCAACCTGCTCGCCGACTTCGAAAGCCCCCACGAATCTGAAAGCCTGCTGGACCGCTGGCAGATTTCCACGGATGTAGGCGCTGCCGGTCATTCTTTTGGAGAATTTGAGGTAATTTCGCCGGGCGCCGAGGGTACCGAGCATGCCCTGCGCTTCCAAGGCCGGGTGTCCCCCGCCGCCGGCACGGACCACGGGTATGTCACGGCGCGATATACTTTCTCGGTCGCCCCCCGCGCCAACGGCCCCCGCGGCATTCGGTTTGAGGTGCGGGGCGATAAACGGATTTTCCTGGTCAAGATCGGGCCAACTACCCCCGCGCCTGCCGCACTTACGCTCAGCTTCGTTCCCGACTCCGACTGGCAAAGCATCAGCATCCCTGCCGCCTGGCTCGCCAACCCCGACGGCGCCTCACCCAAGGGCACAACCTGGGTATTCGAGATTCTCGTCGATGGCCCGCCCGGCGACTTCAAGCTGGACCTCGACGAGCTCTCCTTGTATTAATTTCGTGCGTTACTTGAAGTCATATTCCACGGTAGCGTTGGCATGAATCTCTACTTCGTCACTTTTTGTCGAGTAGAAGCGGTAGGGCAGACCCTCTAGCTGGGGCAGGCCCGAACGCGGCAGATAGTTGCCCCCGAGATAGCCGGTCGTGACATTCCGCAGCCCGGTAATCTGGACCCCCATTCCCGCAGCGACGTCCTGGGCCGCATCGCGTGCACGGCCAATCGCCTGCTTTAAAGCCTGCCTTTCGTAGGGTTCGGAATCCTTGACAGTGTAAATAATCAGTCCCTCCTGCTCTTGGGGCATGCGGGGGCTTGCGACATGCCCGGGGACCGCTCCCGCCTTGCGGAGCCCCTCAATGACCGCCGCCGTCTTCTCGGTCAAATGCGCAACGTCGCCCAGGTCAGCGGCTTCGAAGAACACATAGACGAACTGGGATGCTTCGTACGCGGTGATCTCAGGCTGGTTTGGTCCGTAACGGGAACCCCCGGCCTCCCCAAAAACCACCGACGTAATTTTGTAGCCTGTGGCAACGAATCCCAACGCGGCGAGAGCCGACTCAACCGCCTTCGCCTTTCGCCCGTTCTCGGCAACCGCCTCCTCGGCAATAGGCGCCGATGATCGAATGGTCATAAGCAGAATTCCTAAGTCGGGCTTGGCAAACGCTTCACCGCCCCTACTGACCGTAATCACGTGGTCTTGAGAGCTTTGTGATTGAGCCGCAGTTTGGGGTTGAGCAAGAATCGGCGGGAGCGCAAAAATGAAAAATGCCAGGGCCGCGGCTAGCCGAAGCCGATTCATAAGCAGTTACCTCCCGGGCGGAATTCCGGGAGGATAGCACACAGGTACGGAGGGGTCAATGCCACGTATCGTGCGGACAGTGGGTCAATTTGATGTAGAGCCGCCTTTACGGCGCCATTTGGCGAGGTCAACTCGCCGCTACAACCGCAAATGACCCACTACCCATCGCGAATCTAAAATGTTACCCGTAGGACCTCGTCGCGCGATTTTACAGCGGCTCGCCACGGACCGCCGCGGCTGCCTGCTAGTCAAGACCCGCTTGCGCCGCCTGAATAGCGCAGCCACCCGTCCCGCTCCCTGCTGTTTCGCCGACATTTCCCGTACAGGCTTGGCTGCCGAGCGGCGTGAAGTAGATCTGGGAGGTCCCGCTGGGGGTGCTGGAGCTATTGTCGATGACAGCCCCGCTCGTTCCCCCAGTCGCCAACGCGGTGGCGGAGGTTGTTTTGCCCGTGCCCCAACCGCTGGTGCTGGTCACGTTGAACGACATGATGCAGCCGTTACCACTGGGACAGCTAATCGGGCTAGCGGTCTCATTGTTGGCTTCAACGCTCAGGAAAATCCAGTCGGTTGAAACATTATAAAACTCGGTTAAATCCGAGCAGTCTGATGTGCCCGAGGCCAGAGCAGGACCCACTACGGCCGCGCTAAGCGTGCTACCGGTACCACCGATCGGCACCCGCCATAGGGTGGGGGTCTGGCTGCCGGTGGCGCGTCCACAGACATAAAGATTGCCCACGGGGTTCGTTGGTTCGGCGCTCGTAAAGTAGATGTTGTCAAACGTCCCGTCGTAGATGTTGCCGGTGGTGGCACCCTGGCCCAATGTCTCCTCAGTGCCCGTAGTACCAGAACCAAAAGTCGTCGATAACTGCCAGACGGCAGCGTGGCCTCCGGTGTCGTCGTTAGTGAATATATATACCTTCTGCGCGGTGGAATCGACGATGGGGGCATCGGGATACTCGCTGGTGCCACCCGTGGCGGCCATTGGACCAGAATTGGTGACACTGCCGCCTGTCGATGCGATGTAGTGGTAATTACCGCCACCCGCTCCGGTAGCCGGTCCAGCAAAGACGTTTCCGGATACGAAGTCATAAACGACGCCGGACAAAGGTGCGGCAGCGAATTGAGCCGGAAAACCGCCGGAGGTGACTTCCGCAGGCGTCCCGCCGAAGATGCCGCTGAATTTGTGCATGTAGCCATTGTCTTCACCGACGAAGATGACGTCATCGGTATCATCGTAAAAGGGGGATGAGTGTGTGTCATTGGGTACGGAGGACGAGCCACCGTAGGGTGTCGTGGCGCTAAAAGTGACGCTGGTCATGCAGGGCGCGGTGCAGCCAAGGTAGCTCGCGGGGGCCACAACCCGAGGTGATGCGGTCATCTGCACCAGAGAGGAATTCGGCGCCCACCTCAGCAAGACCAGATTGGCCTGGGAGGCAACAGTTTGTACGAACGCCAACTGGGTCCCGTCATCCGAGAGCACGACGGACGTCGAAATAGCCCCACCGTCGGTATTGTATTGCCAGTAGATCGATGGCACGGTACCGCTGCATCCGGAATACAGATTGTCGTAAGCGATGATGCTCGCCTGGGTGCTGCTGCCGGCCAGCCCCGTGTTATAAACCACGAAGTCCGGGGTAGTGGCATTGCCGCAGTTGGCGCTGCTGGTGAGGAAAGAATACTTTGACGGGGACATCCCCGCTCCCACCGTGGCCGTTGAGCCGCCGGTGAGGGTACCGCCCGTCCAGGAGAAATTGCCCATATTACTCTCGGCGAGCGTGATGCCGCTTCCTGCCGCTCCCGAGACCGTCACCGTGGCAGTGCCACCGGAGCTAGCGGAAACTCCCACGGTGCCGCCGAGGGTGGTGATTGCGCTCGCGATGTTGCTGGCTTCCGTGGAGGCCGTGGACGAGGTCTCGAAGTATGTGCCGCTGTTCGAAGAGTTCAAGCCGCCGAGGAGTGTAGTACTTGACCAAGAGAAGTTGGTCAGGGTGTAAGCAAGAGCGATACTGTTTCCCCCCGACCCGGAAGCGCTGGCGGTGACGGTCACCGTGGCACCGCTGGAGGTGGCAGTTGCGAGGCCAACGAATGACCCGCAGTTGGTTCCATTGATCGCAGACGTGAGATGCGTGGCGTTGGTGTCTAAGGTCCCGCTTCTTGCGAAGGTTCCGCTCCTCGTGCTTCCGCTGAGCGTGCAGGAGGCCGAGGTCGTGGTGGAGGCTGTCAATATGAGTTTGTCTGATCCATTGGTGATCGTCACGGTACCGCCCGAAGCCGGCTCGCCCGTGAACGTTCCGGTGGCGCTTGCCGCCGTCGGCGTGGCCGTCAACGTTATCGACCTCGAATTCGCGGGGTTGGTGATGGTAATCGTCTGGCCTGCGGCCGTGCTGACCGTGCCCGAGACGGTTCCGGTTTGGGTCGCCGATGTGCCGCCCATGATCATGCTCCAGTCCCGTCGCAGAGCTGGTTTCGCGGGACGCGGCACAGGCGTGGGGATGGGGGTCGAGCTCCTCATCGATGCGCTCAAGCGGGCCGCTCGCGTCGCAAAACCCGGTGCGCTTGCCATCTCCCGCAGCGCGGCGTCGCGCTTCAACTGCTGCATGATGTAGCGGGGATTGTTGACGATCTTGTACCACTGCTCGAACCGGCCATGCGCCAGTGCTTCGGCGGCCGTGCCGGGATTGGAGAAAATCAGGTGGTGGTGACTCCAGTCATCAGGCACCCCGACGGGATGCCGTGCAGCAGGTTCTCCCGAAATCAAGACAGAAGATATCACCACGATGCACAAAACCGTGGAAGCGAGGAATGCCTTATAGCGGGAACTCTTCTTGACGCCCATGCTCCGCTCCTTAAAATCCCCCCTGGCGGGAGGAACTCCCGGTGCCCTTATCCGTTCAGCCGGTTCATTTCCAGTGGCGTTCCAATTATTTCCTGCAACGTGCGACTCCCCTTCGCCTAGGAAGTCGGTGCGTACACGAATGTACTAGTACTAGCGACGATGCGTGAAGAGCACTAAGGTACTGGGGTAGCCTCGGTATCGTACTCCGGCGGTCACTGAAAAGCGTCAGCCTTCAGGTCTGCGCTTTGTGTTTGGCCGGCGTCTTGGCCTTTTCTTGCAAAACCCCGCAAAATCCACGCGTGGGTGGAATGCACTATCCCGTCTTCTAGCGGCGATCTGGAGCCTGTCGCCGATCACCCTCCTGATCTAGGCGGCACAGGCGCTGGGAGCCTCTACGGGATTTTTAAACAAACTGTCAGGCCGAAAGTCTGAGCCTGGAAAGCCGGCAATAGACGCGTGACGAACTTGCCGTCAGCACCGGACCAGGCAACGAAGGAATTTGGGGCTGGCGCATACCCAAGGTTCCAGCGAGCGTATCGATAGTAATGGTTAAATGGAGTTTGTCAAGTCTTGATTGAGATATTGAACACCTACTAAATTCGGTGGTCGTCGACCGCCCCTACAATTCGGGGTTTTCACCGAAACTTCGGGACAAAAGGAAGGTCCGCGATCAGCGTTTTCGTAGGCCGACGCGGAGCCGGCGCCCCCCGCTCGCATTGGGTTGCGGCTCCGCCGGGCTGGGCTCATCCGCCCGCTTGGCGGGCGGAACACCACAGCCAACTCGACTACCCCCTCCTGAACCAGGAAGGGAATTCGTAAACCAAGAAGCGCCGGGGTACACTTGCTGCTCGTGCCACAGATATTTCGGACAATGCGTCATCCCTCGTCAAAAATTTTCCTGCCCGTAGTCCATTTGTAGATATCTCTATTGACTATCGCCAGTTCCCTGCTAGGCTATCAAGTGGAGGAGGGTGTTGTGGTGAAGCCGCACACCAACGTGGGAGGTGGCAGAGTCGTCTTTCCCATCACGGTCATGGCCGGGATGGCCATGCCGCAATGGCCGGCACATGCTGAACTGTGGCGCCGACCTTCAGGTCGGCACATGCTGAACTAAAGTTCAGCGCTACAAAAATGGACGCATTTCACCACGATATATCAGAAAACAAAAGTGTTAGCGGTTGAATTTTCCAATATCTCGGAATCTTATCTTGTTAAAATAAAGGAAGTTAGCTTGAAATTACGGGAGCCGGGACGGAAAAACGCTTTTTCCACGATATGGCAGAAAATAGATGGGTTAGTGTGAAAATGGATAATTTGTCAAAATCTTATCTCAATCAAATAAAAAGAGTTAGCTTGACATGCGGGAGGCGTTGCGAAAAAAGCGGGGGGGAAAAATGCAGGATAGTCTCGCGATGTTATTGAAAACACATGGAGAAAAAATGTCGCTTTTCTGCCCCACCACGATATTGATGAAAACAAACGAGTTAAAATATATCTCTCGCGATATTGTTGAAAACACAGGAGAAATAGGTCTGACGCGAGAGCCATGAGAATTGACACTATACGCGGAGTGAGCCCCGCCATTGGAGAATTTCGCCATCGTTTCATTTTTTCCTGCCGGTAGGCCGAAAGATCGTATACCCTATTGACAATTAAAAGTAGATGGATAACATTATAGTACTGTGAAGGCAGACAGTATGATGGCGCAACATCTTTTTCGCCCCAGGTGGAGCTCCCTATGACCTTGAACAAGCAACACAAAATGAGCCAGGCGAAACTGGCTACGCAGCGCTCGAGTGCGCAGCGGCGGCCGCGCGCGGTTGCGCCGGAGGGCAGGGCCGCAATCATTAACTTGGAAAGAACGCGCTATCGGGGCAAGGCAAGGACTTCCGCGGCGAAGCTGCGGTATAAACCCCATTCACCGCCGGCAGCGGTGGCTTTCTCCACTCCCGAAGAGGAGGAATCCCAACGCCGGCTGGACTCCCTGATTGCCACATGGGAGCCCGCCAATGCCCTGGAGATGAGCCTGGTTGTGCGCTTGGCTCGGCAGATGACCGAGTTAATCATGCAGATCAAAAAGCACGCTAGCGAACAAAAAAAGATGGCAAAAATGAAGCTAGGCTTCAAGAAGCTGATGAACATTATGGGCGACAAATGAAGACACACCCGCCCTCTCTCCGCAACGTAATAGCTTGCAAGATCTTAGTAAGGGTATGAACTACGCGGGAAAGGACCGTCTTGGCGGGATCCCGGGATTACCCAATGTCCAGCTTTGTGTACTTGCTGACTGCGGACTTGTCGCCACTATTCTTGAGAACTGCAAAGAGCGCACCACCGATGACCAAACCACCAAACACTGCAATGATAACCATGGCTTCGACCTACACCTCCCAGTTAGATTTTTCCGGAACCATAGACACCAGACGAATGAGAAAGGTTCCAATTTCTCACTTGTTCCAGTCTGCAACTCTAGTTCCATTCACGAAGGGCGAGCATTGGTGAAACGAGATTTATCATTGAATCCAAAACCACCCAGGGTCCTCCCCCGGCACTAAACGCGCTACCGGATCATCCGCGATCCTTTAAGAACAAGAAAACAAAAGGAGAGGCGCACGCAAATCGTCCTGACCGTTCTTCCCCGGAGTTTACGATTTGCTGAGATCGCCATGGATCAAAGGTTCAACCCATGATTGAAAGTCCTGCGGATATTCGGCCGGAAAGGCGCTGGCCGCGTCGAGCTTTTTCCACTCGCCGGGCGGAAACTCCCAGCCGCCCGCCCCCAGGTTTTCCTCGAGCTGCCGCAGATTGCGAGCTCCGATTATGGCGGAGGTTACTCCGGGCATGGCCAGTATCCATCCCAAAGCCACTTGGCTCAAGGTCTTTCCTAAGCGGGCAGCGGATTCTTCGACAGCGTGCAAGATCTGGAATTGCCAGCGACTCATTCCCATCGCACCCGGGAACACGCCGCCCACCGGGCAGACTCCCGAAAGTCATTGTGCCCAGACAGATATCCGAAACCTTCAACCCCGTACGTCCCAACAGCCGTGTGCGCATGGTTATCCCTCCGAGGGAAGGTCCAAAGTCCCAGGTCCCAGGTCCCAGGTCCGATATCAATACCCAGGGGGTGAAACTCGGAACACGGAGACACACCTGGCGCTTTCCGAATTTCGAGGTTCGGAGGCCGGCCCAGGAGCTCGGACTTAATAGTTATTTCGCTTTAAAGTTAGTCGCCGCTTTTAGAGTGCCCCATTCGATGGTGATCGTGCCGCCCTTGCCGGCTTTCGCCAGAGTGATCGTGACCATTTCAGCGGGCGTTGCAGGCTTCGATTCTTTCAAAGGCACAGACGCGAAACACTGCGCAGGATCGGCAGCGGGCTCTCCCCATTGGCCGTGCTGCTTGTCGAAAAGCAGCTTCCAGGAATTATCGTCCTGCCGCTGCATCCAGATACTATATTCCCCGGCGGGGATCGTAACGTCAGCAAAAGCCAGATCGATGCCGGTCTTAAAGGTCGTGGAGGTATCGGCACCCAGCCGCCAAACACCTCCTGCCTTCAACCTGCCCAGCAACTCGTCCGTGGTGCGTCCCTTCAGCGAGGGCCGCCCGTACTCAACGGAGACCGTTTTGCCGTTGAGGGTTATCTGCGATGTGCCGCGAGGGTTTTTCTGCGCGAATGCCGGCACGGCCAGTGCCGCCGACACTAACAACATCAGCATCCCAATCGTAACCTTTTGCATTTCATCCTCCTCAATCCTAAGGCTTGTAATCATACCTGAATTTCCCTATCACCACGCCCGCCATTCCAGAGGACGGCACGAGGCTGCTTCCCTGGGCCAACGCGTGGATAAAACCCGCTACACGAAGCGGCCGGGTTTACGCGAGCGTGGCTTGCTTTCCGTCCCACACGACTTTCCGGCTACCATTGCGGTACGACATGTTGGCAAGGTGAGCGCCCAGCGCTGCGTTGTGGCCCTCCAAGCCGGATTCTTTACTCTTCTTTCGAGTGCGCACACACTCAACGAAAGCCTTCACGTGGAGGTCGGTCGGATCCCCGATGACGTCGTAGTGCTCATTGGCTTCCGCCACCCTGCACGTCCCCGGGGACCACTGCTGGCCGAGGTTAAGAAAGTTGTTCTGCTTCACCCACTCGTCTTGCATCCTCCGCGGCCATGTGGTCACGACCCAGTCCGAATCATCGAACGGGTCGTCCGTGTAGAAGGAGAGCGCCACTTCACTGATCTGGATCGTGCCCTTGGTGCCCATAAAGTATGCGCCAAACCCCTGGGTCGACGAGTTGAGGGTCAGCGAAACGTTGTAGGTGAAATTTGGGTACTCAAAGAGGGTCTGTACGACGTCCGGAACTTCGGTCTCGGGGTAGATGTTCTTCCAGCGATAGCTGCCGCCGTAGGTGATGGCGCTGCGCGGACAGACCTCATCCATGAGGAAGTGAAGTGTGTTCAGGTGATGCACCACCAAATCCGTCTGCAACCCGCCGGAATAGTCCCAGTAACACCGCCAGCGGAAGAAGCGCCGCGGGTCAAACGGCCGTTGGGGTGCTGGACCCAGCCAGTTTTTCCAGTCGATGGTCTCTTCGTTCCCATCCGGGGCGATAGGATAGAACCACGCGCCGGAAGGCGTGTTGCGGTTCTCCCAAGCCTTCACCAGAGTGATCTGCCCGCAGCGGCCTTCGGTGATCCACTTCTTCGCAAGTTCGGTGAGGGGCGAGTTCACCCACTGGCTGCCGATTTGCAAAATGCGCCCCGTGCGCTTCTCCGCCTCCATGATTTCGAAGCCGTCCTCGATCTTATAGGTCATGGGCTTCTCGCAATAGACATCCTTGCCCGCGTCCATCGCCTCCAGGATCATCTTCTTGTGCCAGTGATCGGGCACGGCGATCAGTACGGCGTCAATGTCTTTGCGGTCCAGAACGCGGCGATAATCACGCGTGGTTTCGAGCTTTTCGCCAAACACTTCCTGGGCATGAAGCAAGCGGCTGCTGTAGACATCACAGGCGACCACCAGTTCTATGCCCCGGGTCACGGAGAAACTGAAAGTATCCTGGAACGACCGTGCGCCCATGCCGATCACACCCAGCCGAACCTTTTCGCTCGGCGGAACGGGAGCGGTGTCGGGCGAGGATGCCCACAACACCTTGCCACCGCTGCTGAGCGCAACCGTTCCAGTCGACGTAGCCAATCCCGAGTAACGCATGAAGTCTCTACGATTCATAGGGTTGTATTTAAATGCCTCCCTCAACGTATTCTGCAATGCCGGAAGGTCGGGATAAACATGCCCGCGTCCCGAGGTCCAATATCATCGAGCGAGGCGCGATTATACAGCCACCGCAAGCGTCGCGCCATATGTGTATGGGGAAAGGTGCGGGCAGAGAATATGAAGACCGAGTCGCCCCTTCATGTGCTCCCCACAGCTCCCGAATGCCCGATGGGTTTCTTACGTGACGCCATTCCTGACCGGGGGGTTTACTGTCAAAGAGCGTCGTGCCAAGATGGCAAGACCGTGCCCGAACTCCCCGACATCACCGTCTATATTGAGGCCCTGGAGCGCCGCATTCTCCATCAGCGGCTCGAACGCGTCCGCATTGTGAGCCCGTTTTTGCTTCGAACCGCGCGCCCGCCTCTCCCGGCCGTGGAAGGCAAATCCGTTCAGAAGCTTCGGCGCGTGGGCAAGCGTATTGCCATCGGTGTGGAGGAAGATTTCTGGCTGGTGTTGCACCTGATGATCGCCGGGCGGCTTCATTGGCGGGAAGTGGGAGTAAAGCTGGCTCCCAAGCGGGCACTGGCGGCGCTGGATTTTCCGCATGGCAGCTTACTCCTTACCGAAGCCGGTACGCAGCGCCGCGCCTCATTGCATGTCATCCAAGGCGAAGCAGAATTGCGCACACTTGACCCCGGAGGATTGGAGGTTCTGGAGTGCGACCTTCGCGCCTTCGCTGCCCGTCTGACCGGAGCGAACCACACCCTTAAACGCGCCTTGACGGACCCGCACCTGTTTAGCGGCATTGGCAACGCCTACTCCGACGAAATCCTGCACCACGCGCAGCTTTCGCCCATCGCCATGACCCAGCGTTTAAGGGAGGAAGAAGTCGAACGGCTGTTTGCCTCCACGCAATCCACCCTCATCGAATGGACAGACCGGCTGCGCGGGGAAGCGCATGATGAGTTTCCCGAGAACGTGACGGCTTTCCGCGAGGAGATGGCCGTCCATGGAAAATATGGAAAGCCCTGCCCGCGTTGCGGAGCCAAAGTGCAGCGCATCCGATACGCCAGCAACGAGACCAATTATTGCGCCCTTTGCCAGACGGGCGGCAAGCTGCTTGCTGACCGCGCCCTTTCGCGATTGCTGAAGCAGGATTGGCCCCGCACCCTCGAAGATTGGGAGGCTTTGCGGACCGAACGCTGATTTTAATGAGAAATCCCTCATCTTCCCCGCCCTCTCTGCCGATGATACGTCTGGAAATGCGAATTCACTCGGTTGCAGGAGGCGCTATGAGATGCAAAATGTTCAGTATTCCCCTAGAGTCCGAAGAAGCGCTCGAGAGGGAGCGGAACTTGAATGATTTCCTCGGTACGACGAATGTGAAGCGCGTTTTTGCTTCACTTGCCAATCAGCCGGAAGGACCCATGTGGTCCCTTCTATTCCTCTATGAGGATGGAGCGCAAGTCACGCAGCGAACGCCGGCGAGGCCAGACGCCACGGTGGATCCCGGCACTCCCCTCACCGGTGTGCAAGTAAGATCGATCGTCGCCTTAAAGAAATGGCGGGCTGACGCGGCGGCCCTGGAGGGCGTCCCGCTCTACATGGTGGCACAGAACCGATGGCTGGAAGAAATCGTTCGAATGCCGGTGAGGACCTTGGATGATCTCAAGAAAGTCAGTGGACTCGGTGAGTGGAGGGCGCAAAAATATGGAGCCAAGATTTTGGAGATTCTGAGCGCGGCGAATGCAGCCCGGCGGTCGTGGCCAGCTTCTTCCTACTCCGCCGGCCGGGCGTGATTCATACACAGCGCGGCGCGGTGGCCGCCACCACAGGGAGGCTCATGGCCAGTTTCAGAAGCGCAATCATCACGCCACGTCCACCACACCTTCAGCGATCTGCCCCAGATACTGGCCATCCGCCATGATATCGGCCGCAATGGCCACGCGTGATTTCCCGAGGTCCCAGTTGCCGGGAATAGTCACGCTAAAGCCGGTTTTGCCGTCCTGGCCAGGGGGCACTTCCAGAGTGCCAACTTGCGGCGAGGCCTTCCAGCCCTCTGGCAGCACCAGCGCCGCCTCCAGCCGCATAGGCGTCGAGCGATAGTTACGCACGCGCAGTTCGAGTGCCGAGGTCGAGCCCGCTTTCGCCGCGAGTTGATAAGGGAAAAGCCGCGCCCAACTGGGGTTCAGTCCGAAGTTGGAGTCCGGATCAGCGATCACGTCATGGAAGTAGCGTTGCTGCTTTTCCAGCCGCCGCTTCCAGTCCTCCAGATCCGCCTTGTTGGCGATGTAGGGTTTTACATGACCCGGAGCGATAATGTTCGGCTCGTTTTCCAGGATAGTCCGCACCGACCGCAGGTGGCTGTCGTTTTCCACCCAGTTGCGGAAGATCAGGTTATGGCGCATCTGGAAGGGAGCCCCGGCGGAGGAAATCGCATCGCCCGTGAACGCCACGCGCGCGCCGTCAATCTCCGCAAACATCGCCATTTGGTATTCCGTGTGGCCGGGGGAATGACAGATTTTGAATTCATACTCCTCCCACTTAAAGGTTTCGTTATGGTGGAAGGAACGGTCGACTTTAATGCGTTCACCCAATGTGCAACCCAGATTGTTCCCCCGCGGATTTTCGAGAATTTCCACCATGTTGTCGTAACACCAGATCTTGGCGTCGTAGTGACGAACCAGGTGGGGAAAACCATTCAAGTGATCGTCGTGCATGTGGCTGGGCATGGCGACGTCCACGGACTTCATTCCGTAGCGAGCCTTGAGCTCGGGAATCGTGTGTTCCACAAACCGCATGCGGCCACGGAGGGGTGCGGCGGTGATAAGAGTGGTGCAGAAATTGTTACTCGCCGCCCCGTAATCCACGAAGAGCGCCTTGCCGCTGTCGCTGATCAGCGTGTAGAAACACGAGGTTGTCTGGTAGGACGCGATCAGGTGCGGCGTCACCGCGAAGGGTTTGTTGTCAATCGTCAAGCCCGTCCCCGGGGCATAAGATTCCACCCAGTCGCGCATTTTGGCGATCAGGTCGTTGAACGCTGCATCTACACTGACAAAGGGCTCACCGTGCGAGGGACAGATGAATTGCGGCCCCAAATCCCGCAGGTGGGCGAGAGAGTAAACGGCAAAGTCCACCCCGTCAGTACTCATATATTGATATTGCAGATCATATAGAGTGATGACCTTGCCAGGAGAATGAATGAGGTCCCCGGTGAACGCCGTCTTTCTCCCGTCGACCGTTCCCACCAGGCTGATGGAGCCGAGCGTGTGACCCGGGGTCGGATAGATCAAAAGCTCGTAAGGGCCCCAGCGAAAGGTTTCGTAGTCGCGCAGCTCACCCGCCACCGGCAAGTTACGCGTGACTGTGAAAAAGTCGTTGCGGACATAGTAGAGGTGGAACACGCGCCGGTTGCGCCAGAAATTCTCCGCATCCTCAAACAGTTCGCGCTCCTGCACGGGCACGTGAATCGGGATGCGTTCCGCCACCGCTCGCGCATCGCCCTGGCACTGATCGCGGTGATGATGCGTGTGCAGAATGCCCTCAACTTTGGTCACGCCGATCTGGCCCAGCAACTTCAGGATGTGGCCGGAGCCAAAATCAATGAGCAAAGCCCGGTTGCCATCCTTGAGCACGTAAACGTTGCAGGTGTCGCGCAAAACGTAGAGGTTGGCAGATATCTGCGTGAGCCCGGCACTGGGCGCAAAGGTAACGGGTGATTCGACGGTGGTAGCGGCCGCCGCGCCGGAAGGGGCGGCCGCCAGATCCGAGGCAATCAAGCCTGCCCCAGCGCTCTTTATGAAATCCCTCCGCGACACATCCCGTCGGCCCGATCTTTTTTGTCTCTTCATGGCGACCCTCCTCACGTCAGCAGCAGATCACTGCCCCATTGTTTCGTGCCTGCTACCCCACCCTCGGCGCAGGCAAGCCCGCCCTACCGTGCCATCCAGCCGCCATCAACGACGAGAATTGTTCCGTTCACATAATCCGAGGCAGGGGACGCCAGGAAAAGCGCCGCGCCCTCAAAATCTTCGGGCGTTCCCCACCGACCGGCAGGGATTCTCTGCAGGATGGAGGGATTCCTTTCGGGATCAGTCCGCAGAGCTGCGGTATTATCCGTGGCCACATAACCTGGCGCAATAGCATTCACCTGTACGCCCTTGCCGGCCCATTCATTGGCCAGGGCTTTCGTGAGCTGAGCAATGCCACCTTTACTCGCAGCATAGCCGGGAACGAAGATTCCGCCCTGAAAGGCCAACAGCGAGGAAACAAAAATGATCTTTCCCGATCCCCGCTCGACCATGCGCTTGCCCAACTCGCGGCTGAGGACGAACTGGGAGTTGAGATTCACTTCGATGACCTCGTCCCAATATTCATCCGGGTGCTCGGCCGCCGGTTTGCGCAGAATCGTCCCCGCGTTGTTGAAGAGAACATCGATCACCGGAAAGTCCGCCCTTACACGACCGATAAACTCATAAACCGCTTGGCGGTTCCGAAAGTCGCACTGGTAAGCGCGAAACCTGCGGCCCTCTTCCCGCACGGCCCGCTCCACTTCACTTCCATTGAGTTCGAGTGATTTACTTACACCTACGATATCGGCGCCAGCCTGGGCGAAGGCAACTGCGACAGCCTGGCCAATCCCTCGCTTGCATCCGGTCACCAGTGCGACTTTGCCGTCCAGCCTGAAGCGATCGAGAATTTTCATGGTCGTTTGTTCGAGCATTGAGCTCTGTTCCCATCAGCGGTCTCGGCTTTCGATGTGATCGAGAAAAACCGCAAGGTCCTGGGGTAACGGAGCCTCGACCTTCAGGCGTTGCCCCGTGAGGGGATGGGCGAAAGTCAGCCTGGCCGCATGCAGGAAGGTCCGGGAAAGCGTAGGCTCTTCCCCTCCCCCCCAACGCAGTATCGCGGGCGCGCCGTAAGTCGAATCACCGACAACCGGATGACCTAGGGAGGCCAAATGAACGCGGATTTGATGAGTACGCCCGGTTTGCGGCTCGGCCTCGAGCAGCGAGAAATGGCGAAAACGCCGCAACACCTGGTAGCGTGTTAGCGCTGGGCGCGCCGCAATTCCGCCCGCCTTCATGCGCGTGCGGCGCACGGGGTCGCGCCCCACTGGTTTAGCAATTTCCCCACGGTCATGGGCCATCCGCCCATGAACAAGCGCCACGTAGACCTTGTGGACTTCCCGCGACTTGAACTGCTCGCTCAGACGGCGATGAGCCGCGTCGTTCTTGGCGACGATGACTAGCCCCGAGGTCATTTTATCCAGCCGGTGGACGATGCCGGGCCGAAGTTCCCCGCCTGCGCTCGACAAGGTCGCAACGTGATGTAGCAAGGCGTTCACAAGCGTACCAGAGGTCACCCCTGCACCAACGTGCACCACCATCCCCGCAGCTTTGTTCACGACCAGCAGATCGGCATCTTCGTAGACGATGGCCAGCGGCAAATCCTGGGCAGTGGCACGCAGCTCCTCGCGCGCCGCCTGGACCTTAATATGTCCTCCGGATTCGACTGGTTCTCCGGCCTTCCGCGCGGGCGCCGCATCAAGTGTGACCAGCCCCTGGCGGATCAACCGTTTAATCTGGCTGCGGCTCCAGTCGGGCATCTGCGCCGCGAGGAAAATATCCAGGCGTTCGCCCGCCGCTTCCGCGGGAACCAGGAACTCACGTGTCAGCGTCATAAACACTCAGGGGTTCGAAGCTGCAAGTCTGCCCATCACGCCAGCCGTAATTTTCGAGGTTCGAGCCCGCTAGGTCAATCCGCAAAGAGCACCTGGAGAATCAGGAAGGCCGCGCCGACCACAATGGCGCTGTCTGCCAGGTTGAAGGTGGCCCAATGATAGCTGCGGAAATAGAAGTCGAGGAAATCGACCACGCGGCCCGTGCGAATGCGGTCGGCGAGATTGGACAGGGCGCCACCTAGAATCAGAGGAAGCCCCATGCGGGTTTCCCAGCGGAGGCGCTGCGTCCTCCAAACAACTCCCACCACGATAACCAGCAGGGCAGCAGAGAGAACGATCAGCAGAGCAGTCTTCCACGGCGCCGGCGATTCATTGAAGAGCCCGAACGCCACCCCGGCATTCTGGGTCCGGGTCAGATTGAAGAATCCTGGTATGACGGGGATTACGGCGCGATCAGGAATGCGGCTTTCCACCAGGGCCTTGGTCGCTTGATCGGCCACGAACACACCCATGGCGATCGCGGCCGAAAGGACACGTACGGCCGTTCCAACCCGGGCTTTCCTAGGTGCGGACATCAATAAACTCAGCGCGGAATTTCTCCGTTGTGGTAACGAGGCGGTGAGGCGTGTTGTGGCCGGCTCAGCTTTCCGCCTCAATTTCCTCCAACGCCCTCGAGCAACGGTCGCACACCGTGGGGTAGCGTGAGTCCGCCCCGACCTGCGGGGAGTAATTCCAGCAGCGCTCGCATTTCCGGCCAGAAGCCTTGTCGATCTTCACGCTCAGGCCAGGCAACCCGGTCACGAGCGCTCCCTCCACAACCTTATTCGTAATTTCCACCTGCGAAACAATGAAGAGCCCGGGCAGGAAAGCACGATACTCTTCCACCAGAGGCCGCAGATCCTCACTGACGGAGAGGCGAACGCAGGCCTCCAGGGAACCTCCGATGAATTTTTCCTGGCGCGCAATTTCCAGCGCTTTCAACACTTCGTCGCGCATGGCCACCAGGCGTGGCCAATTTTCCAGACGCTGCAGGTGCTTCTCGGGAATGCCGGTGCGCAGGTCTGCGGCAGGAACCCACTTCGCCAAGTGAACGCTGGGCTCGCGCGACTCGGGGACGGGAAGGTGCGTCCATACCTCATCCGCCGTGAAGCATAGCAGCGGTGCCACAATTCGCACCAGTGCGTCGGCAATGCGATAAAGGGCGGTCTGGGCAGCTCGCCGGCGAACCGAACGCGCGGGCGCGGTGTAAAGGCGGTCCTTCAAAATATCGAAATAGAACGCGCTCAAGTCCACAGTGGTGAAGTCATACACCCCACGATAGACCTTGTGAAAGGCATAGTCATGGTAGGCAGCGTAAGACCGCTCCAGCAGGTCCGCCGTCCGCACCAACACCCAGCTATCAATCTCCTCGAGTTGGCTTCCGTCCACGGAGTCCTTCGCCGGGTCGAAATCGTAAAGGTTAGCGAGACAGTAGCGGAAGGTGTTACGAAGCTTTCGATAGGCCTCCGAAAGGCGCGTCAGCATCTCCGGCGAGATCGAAACATCTTCTCCAAACTCCACCGAGGCCGCCCAGAGGCGCAGGATTTCTGCTCCGTGAGTCTTGATGACCTCCATAGGCTCAATCACATTGCCGATGGATTTCGACATAGCGCGGCCTTGCGCGTCGAGCACCCATCCGTGGGTCAGCACCTGCCGATAGGGAGCTGACCCGTACGTGCCCAGGGCCACGAGCAGCGAACTATGGAACCAGCCACGGTACTGGTCACCGGCTTCCAGATAAACGTCGGCTGGCCAGGGCAAGTCCGGCCGGCGGCCCAGGACCGCATAGTGACTGGACCCCGAGTCAAACCAGACGTCGAGAATATCGGTCTCGCGGCGCAAATTCCTCCCGCCACATTGCGGGCAGCGCGCGCCGGGGGGCAGAAGCTCGGATTCCGGATGGGCATACCAGGCGTCGGCGCCTTCCTGGCGAAAAAGTTCCAGTGCGTGCTGGGCCAACTCCGCATCCAGAATAGGCTTCTGGCAATCCACACAATGAAAGACCGTCAGGGGCACACCCCAAACGCGCTGCCGCGAGATGCACCAGTCCGGACGCTCCGCAATCATGTTTGAAATGCGTTCTTCGCCCCAGGTGGGCACCCATTTGGTTTTCTTGATTTCCTCCAGCGCGCGCTGGCGGAGCTCCTGGTGGTCGATGTTGATAAACCATTGCTCCGCCGCACGGAAAATGATGGGGTTATGGCATCGCCAGCAATGGGGATAAGAATGCGTGAGCCCGCCGGCTTGCCCTACCAGCACACCTCGCGCCTTCAGCAACTCGATGATCGGCGCATTGGCCTCGAACACTCGCTTGCCGACGTACTCGGGCAGGCCTTCGGTAATTCTTCCCGACTCGTCCACGGGGCAATAAATATCGATGCCGTATTGCACGCCCGTTTGATAATCCTCGCGTCCATGGCCGGGCGCCGTATGGACGCAGCCCGTACCGTCTTCGGCGGTCACGTAATTTGCCAGCACTCCCATGAGCTCGCGATCGAGGAAGGGATGCTGAATCTTGATTCGGTCGAGCTTTCTCCCCGGAATGCGGGCCAGGATCTTCGAGGCCTTCAACCCCGTCTCTTCCACCACCGGCCCGTAACGCCGGCTTTCCAAAATGTACGCGCCGCCATCGCCGTCGTCATCTCCCACGACCACGTATTCAAAATCAGGATGGAACGCCACGGCCATGCTGGCCGGCAAGGTCCAGGGAGTCGTGGTCCAAATCACCACCCAGAGTTTGCGCCCTTTAAGTGCAGGGTCGAGCGAGGCCGGGTCAGTCAGCACGGGGTAGCGCACATAGATCGAGGGGCTGCTATCTTCTTCGTACTCCACCTCGGCTTCCGCCAGCGCGGTCTTGTCAGCAATACACCAGTAGACGGATTTTCGCCCGCGGTAAACGTACCCCTCGCGCAGAAAGGCGAGAAACGCCTCGGCGATGCGCGCTTCATATTCAAAGCCCATAGTAAGGTAGGGCTTATCCCACTCACCAAGAACTCCTAAGCGCATAAAATCCTGCCGCTGCAAGTCAACATACTTTTCCGCATACTTACGGCAGGCGCGGCGAACCTCCACAATACTCATCTGGGCCTTGCGCGGCCCCAGTTCCTTGTCAACGTTTATTTCGATCGGTAAACCGTGGCAATCCCAACCCGGCAGGTAGGGTGCATTGAAGCCCTCCAGCGTCTTCATCTTCACGATGAAGTCTTTAAGAATCTTGTTGAGCGCCGTGCCGAGGTGGATGCGTCCATTCGCATAGGGCGGGCCATCGTGCAAGGTGAAAATCGGCGCACCCCGGCGCGACGCCCGAATTTGATCGTAGAGACTCTCTTGGGCCCACCGCGCGAGCCACTTGGGCTCGTTCTGGGGCAGGTTCGCCTTCATCGAGAAACTGGTCTTGGGAAGATTGATCGTGTGCTTGAGGTCCAAACTCTTCTGCATGCACCCTCCGTCGTGAGGATCAACTATTCATTATAGAGAACGCCGAAAGAAAGTGTCTAGCAAAGAGGCGGTTAGCGGAAGACCTTGATAAATCGTGTCGCGGACCTGAACCGTCGATCCCCCATGAGGGATCCGGAAGCGGTGCGGAAGAGACCCTGGTTGCGATGAGAGTCGACCCATCCACGGAGTTGCACGAACGCGGCAATTCCCCGAGCATCGCCTTCCGCGCCATGACTGGCAACAAGTAGCGCTCAGCTTACCAAATCATCGCCGTACGGGCTTTATCCGCCAGAACCTCCTCATCCAGCTCGTACCCGAAACCCGGAGCCTCGGTCAGCTCGATAAAGCCATCTTGGGGTTGCGGATCACCCTTCAAGATAGGCCGACCCCCCTGCGCGAACAGGTCGACGTACTCTGCGCGGGGCGCATTTCCGGTGGAAATAACGAAGTGGTAAGTCGCCGCCCCCACCCCGTGGGGAATTACCGGCAAGTTGTGTGCGGCGGCCATGGCGGCAATTTTTTTCAGTTCGGACATCCCTCCCGCCCGGTAAATATCCGGTTGCAGGATGTCCACGGCCTTCTTTTCAATCAAGTCCCGGAATCCGTAGCGCGTGAACTCATGCTCGCCGCCGGTAATGAGCACGTCGGGAACGGCCTCTTTTATGCGGACATAGGAATCCACATGGTCCGGAGGCACCGGCTCCTCGATCCATAATACCTTGTATTCGGCTACTCCTTTAGCCAGCGCAATCGTGTAGGGAACATCGAGCGCCATATAGCAATCCAGCATGATGTCTCCGTCGGGTCCCACCAACTCCCGAGTCCTTCTGACCAAATCGATATTCTTTCGGAGGCCTTCCTCTCCATCCACGGGGCTGTGCGGCACAGCAAGCTTGACATGGCGGAATCCCTGCTGGAGGTGACGTTCCGTTAGATTGCCCGTAACATAGACAGGGATTCTTTCTTTGGTCTTCCCGCCGACCAGCTTATAGACGGGCTTCCCCACCGCCTTGCCGGCGATGTCCCACAAGGCTATATCAACAGCGCTGATGACTTCGACAGCCACGCCCCGACGACCATACGGAAGGGAGGCCCGGTACAGCATCTCCCAAATCAATTCGATATCAGAGGGGTCCTTTCCCACCAGCAAGCTCCTGAATTGTTCGTCAATAATCGTCTGCGCCAGCCTTCCTTTGCCTCCCCCGGCGATGCCCAGCCCTCGTATCCCCTCGTCGGTCTCGACGGACACAATCGCCGACGTCATCTTGCCAAACCAACTGGAGCGTTTTTCCTTGTAGGCAGGGTAAATAGACATGGGATTGGCAATCAGGCTTTCGCTCAGCCAGGAATCGCTCATCGGAACCAAATAGACCTTAACGTTGGTGATGCGCATGTGAATCATCCTTCTCTCAACTAGAATCTGAAAGGCGATCATCCGTCCCGCTATTGCTCTCTTTAGTCTACCACCCCCTCAAGGTGCAGCCCGGCACGGGTGAAGAAGATAGCTCCGACGCATCCTCTTTGGCGAAAAAATAATCTGAAAGAGAAAATCCAATAAAATATGGGTGCCGCTGATCCGTCTACACAAGTGGATGATGGACGCGCTCAGCATCGAGCCGATGACCGAAGAGCAAAACGACCGCATCTCGGCGGCAATCGCGCGGGAACAATCCCGGCTTCGCAATTTCATCCGGAAGCGAGTGGTCGACGAGAGTGATGCAGAGGACATCCTGCAAGAGGTCTTCTATGAACTCGTGCAGGCCTATCGGCTGATGAGGCCCGTCGAGCAAGTGGGCGCTTGGCTGTTCCGGGTGGCACGGAATCGCATCGTGGATCTTTTCCGTAAGCGAAGGGCCGCGCCAATGCGGGACAACACCATCATGGAGGCGGAGGATGGAGAGCAGTTCTTTTGGCAAGATCTTCTCCCCTCACCCGAGACAGGTCCCGAGACGGCCTATGCACGCGAGGTACTGCTGGAGGAACTTGACGCGGCTTTAGATGAGCTTCCTGATGAACAGCGCGAGGTTTTTATCGCCCACGAGTTCGAAGGGCAGAGCTTCCGCGACCTGGCAGCAGCGACGGGGCTGAGTGTGAACACCTTGCTCTCCCGAAAGCACTACGCGGTGCTACATCTGAGGCGGCGCTTGCGGGCCATTTACGACGAATTCAAGAAAGCATGAGGGTAAAAGCGATGAAAAGGCATTGGATTTTGCGGGGATTGAAATTCTTGTTGTTCGCTGTGCTGGCGGCAGCGGTGTTTAGCTTTGCGGTCATGTGGCTATGGAACTGGCTAATGCCGGTTATCTTCGGTCTGCATGCCATCAGTTTCTGGCAAGCTTTGGGTCTGCTGGTGCTGAGCAAGATCCTCTTCAGCGGTTTCCGCGGACGGCCGGCCTTCGCAAGGCACTGGCGCCAGCGCATGATGGAGCGCTGGGAGCAGATGACCCCCGAAGAGCGTGAGAAATTCCGAACCGGAATGCGCGGCGGATGCGGCCCCTTTGGGGCCTCACCGGCCGCGCCCAAGGTTTGACTCAGCAAAGAAGAGCACGGACGGAGGAAACCATGTCGCACCGCGTCTGTCCCTGGTGGTTAGGCTATTTGCTGGCCTGCCCTCTGCGGCGGCTCATAATGGATCCGGTGAAGGTACTAACGCCGTACGTTCGAAAAGGCATGACCGTGCTTGAACCCGGGCCGGGCATGGGCTTCTTCACTCTCGAACTTGGCCGCTTGGTTGGCCCCTCCGGCCAGGTGGTGGCCGTCGACATTCAGCCTCGTATGCTGTCCAGTCTGAAGCGCCGTGCCGCCCGCGCAGGACTTCTGGAGCGTGTGGATGCGCGCTTGGCTGCCCCGGACACCCTGGGGGTCGCGGACCTCGCTGGCGCGGTAGACTTTACGCTGGCGTTCGCTCTGGTGCATGAACTTCCCGCCGCCGGACCGTTTTTTGCAGAAATTGCGAAGGCCTCGAAGCCTGGTGCCGGCCTGCTCTTCGCCGAGCCGTCGGGACATGTGAAGGTATTGGACTTCGAGGCCGAGCTGGAGGCGGCAATCCATGCCGGGTTCGAGGTGGTAGAACGTCCCGCGATTCGGCGCAGCGACACGGCTTTTTTGAGGAAGGTGTAAGCCCACTGCGGGCCTTTGGGGGTGGTTGGTCCCGCCCCGCGCGTTTCCCAGGGCTTGTTGAAACTCTCTCAGGCAAGAGAGCAATCGACCTCCCCCACGTCGTCAAATCCGGGCCAAATGGGGGCTTACCCATTCCCGATGAAAACTCGGCAAGGCCAGTTCTAAGCCCCCCGCAAAAATGACTTGACAACAAGTTTCATCATGACTATCTTTCTATCTAAAAATAATGACTGACTGTTCAGTCATTATATTAAGAGAGCGATGAAGACAATGAATTCCAGACGAATTAAGGTTGCCAAATCCTCCCCGAACCGGCAGAAGCAGAAGCTGCATCGCCAGGAAGAAATCCTGGCGGCCGCCTTCGACGTATTCGCCGCCCATGGATACGAGGCCACCCGCATTGACGAAGTCGCCCGGCAGGCCGGAATCGCCAAGGGGACGATTTACCTCTATTTCCGGGACAAGGAGAGGCTCTTCCGAGCGGTGGTGCGCAGCTTGATACAAAAGCGATTTGATGCCGTCGCCGAAAGCTTTCAGGGGACGGCGGAGCAGTTAGTGCGCGAATTGCTTTCGCGCATGTACAACCAAGTGGTAAGGAATGAGAAGGTTCGCTCCATCGTGCGCCTGCTGATCGCCGAAGGCGGCAGGTTCCCTCAGCTTACCGAGATCTACCACCGCGAAATCATTGCCCCGGGTATGAAAGCGATACGCCAGGTACTCATGCGAGGGATCGCCGCGGGCGAATTCCGGGAGACCTCGGCCGCGAAATTCCCCCAGCTTTTGGCGGCGCCGGGAGTTCTGGCTATCGTGTGGAGATTGCTTCACGGGGAGCGGCACCGGCTTGACCTCAACGCCTACAGCCAAGCGCACTTGGAATTCATACTGGATAGCCTGCGCAAGCAACCGGATTGAAGGCGGCGAGGGATTCGTGGCGGGGGGCGAAGGAGAAGGTCCATGCCGTCAAGGGTAAGATGGGTCATGTTGTTTGTGGTGTTGGCATTCGCGGGTGAGATGCCCGCCGTGGCGCAACAGACTGCCCCGCGGCGGCTAACGCTGAATGACGCCATTGGTCTGGCGCTGAAAGAGAACCTCAGTGTGCGCGTGGCAAGTACGCAAGTTGAAGAATTGGAAGGTACGCGCGAGCGACGGCGGGCCTCCTTGCTCCCGCACGTGAACGGGGACGCATTAGCCAACCGCCAGAATATCGATTTGGCCGCGCTGGGTATTTCCTTCCCCCAGGTTCCTACCGTCGTCGGACCGTTCGGGCACTATGATTTCCGCCTCTCGGCGAGCCAATCCTTGATTGACCGCCACTCCTACCACACCTGGAAGGCCAGCGAAAAACAGGAGGAGGCCGCCAAGCTCGATTATCAGGACGCTCGCGATCTGGTAATCCGCCAAGCCGCCGGACTTTACCTTGACGCCCAGGCTGATGCCGCGGAAGTAGAAGCGGCGGAAAGTCGCGTGACGACTTCCCAGACCCTGGAGAAATTAGCGCGCGACCAACACGCCCAGGGACTGGCCACCGCGGTGGACGTGGTTCGTGCGCAGGTGCAACTGGCGAAAGACCAGCAAAACCTGCTGGTGGCGCGCAACACCTTCCAGACTTCCCTGCTCGTCCTTGCCCATTTCCTCGGACTCAGCCCCGGCGCCCCGCTGGAACTGGCTGGGCCCTTGAAATTCCATCACGTGGATTCCGTCGACGCGGACCAGGCGCTGCACGCCGCCCTCGAGGCAAGACCCGATTACGCCGCGCTTCTCAGGCAGCGAGATTCACTCCTCGAGCAGCTCAAGGCCTCCCGGGCACGCTATTTTCCCACTCTGTCGGTCAATGGCGACTATGGAGCGATCGGGCGCGGGTTCAACTCCATGGCGGGAACCCGCGAGATCCAGGGAACGCTGACGGTCACCTTGTTTGACCGGGACCGCGCCGGTGAGAAGACGGAACTGCAAAGCCAGGTGAAACGGCTGAGCGCGCAGATTGACGACCTCAACCGCGAGATCGAGCAAGAACTACGCACGGCGCTGCTGAACCTGGAATCCACGGAGAGTCAAGTGACCGTTACCGAAGCGGCCCTCCACCTGGCAGAGCGCGAACTGAGCTTGGCGCAAGACCGTTTCCGCAATGGCGTGACGGACAACATTGAAGTGGTAACCGCACAGGCCAGCCTGGCGAGCGCGCAGGATGACCGCATCATGGCTTTGGCACGGCACGCCGATGCGGCCATGGCCTTGGTGCGCTCACTGGGGGGAACCGAGAAGATCTACCGAGCATACCTCGGTGAGCCCTGAGGCGTAAGAAGGCAGTAGGCACGGCTTTTCTAAAATCAAGCCGAGTGCAATATCGCAGAAGGAGGTCAATCAAAATCCACATATGGATACATTCCTTCCCCCTATCGAAAACCCCAAAGGGCTGATGATGAAGCTGGCGTACTACTTTACGCGCCGGCAGTTTGGCAAAGTGCTAACGCCGCTAAAGGTGCATTCCGCTCGGTTGCCGCTTGCATTCGGTCTGTTCTATGCGAAGATCGGCAATCTTGACAAAAAGCTGCTTCTGCCGCCAGAAACTGCCCTGCTCATTCGTGAACAGGTGGCGCGTATCAACGTCTGCCTTTTCTGCATGGACATTGGCCGGGCGTTCACAATCAAGGCATCAATGAACCAAGCCAAATTTGATGCTCTGAAGCAATACGCCACAAGTCCGCTTTTTACCGATGGCGAGCGCGCAGCACTGGATTACGTAACAGAATTAACCAAGAACAAAAGGGTTGACCCCGACACCTTTGCTCGCATGTGCCCCTTTTATTCCGAACGGGAAATCTGTGAGATTGTCTGGCTTGTTGCCAGCGAACATTTGTACAACATAACCAATATAGGTCTGAACATCCATTCGGATATGCTCTGTGACCTCAACAGGAAGAAAATGCATAGCGGTCCCACAGAGTAACGTTGCATCAAGTCTCGAACGGCGAGACCTCATTGCCGCCGCGGGCTGCTTCGCCCCGGAGAACGGCATGGGTAAAGTTCGGAGGAAGCCATGAAACGCGTGATCCCACTCCTGGTGCTATTGGCGATTGGCGGCGCCGTGGTGTACTTCCATCCCCAGTGGTTCCGCAAGCCCACCCCCGAAAATTTACTCAGGCTTTCGGGAAACATTGAAGCCCACGAGAGTCTGGTCAGCTTCAAGGTGACCGGCCGCATTATCGATCTGCCGGTGGATGAGGGCATGACCATGAAAGCCGGCGATTTGCTGGCGCGGCTCGATAACGATGACTACCGGCAACAGGTGGCCGTGGACGAGTCAGTAATTCGCGTGCGCGACCGGCAACTCTCCCTCGGCCTAGCCGGCAGCCGGACGCAAGACATCGAGGCCGCCAAGCTCGCGATGCTTGATGCACAAGCGGACCTCGAGCAGAAGAAGAAGGATTACGTGCGTTACCAGGCGCTTTACGAAAGGGACGAAATTCCCGGGCAGACGCGTGATCTGGCCGCCACGAATGTCACCCGCGCACAGGATACTTATGAGCGTGCGCAACAAATCTATAACGAACTCGTGGAAGGAACGCGCAAAGAAGAATTGGCGGTTGACCGTGCCAATGTTCACCAAGCAGACCAGAACCTGCATTTGTCCCGCATCCGGCTCTCCTATACTGTACTGCGGGCCCCCTTCACCGGAGTTGTCCTGGTGCGGCAAGCGGAGTTGGGTGAGGTCGTCTCTGCCGGAACGCCCATCGTGACCCTCGCCGACCTGGACCATCTGTGGGTCCGCGTATATGTGCCTGAGACCGATCTCGGCAAAGTGCACTGGGGGCAGGTGGTTGATGTACGCACCGATACCTACCCGGGCAAGATTTATCATGGCCGGATTGCCTTCGTCTCTTCCGAGGCGGAATTCACTCCCAAGAGCGTGCAGACGGAGAAAGAGCGCGTCACGCTGGTTTACCGGGTCAAAGTGGATGTGGAAAATCCGAACTGGGAGCTGAAGCCCGGAATGCCCGCTGATGTCGATGTCAATTTGAAGTAGGCAACTGCCATGAATTCTTCTCCTGCCATCATCGTTTCCTCCCTGTGCAAGCACTTCGGAGAAGTGCGAGCCGTCGACGGGCTCAGCTTTGAAGTGTATGCCGGAGAAATTTTTGGTTTGGTCGGCCCCGATGGCGCCGGAAAAACCACCGCGCTGCGGATGCTGGCAGGGGTGATGGGCGCGGATTCGGGCGCGGCGAGGATTGCCGGCTGTGACGTCGTGCACGACCCGGAAGGTGCCAAGTCGCTGCTGAGTTACATGTCACAGCGATTCGGACTTTACGAAGATTTGACGGTCGACGAGAACATCCGGTTTTATGCCGATCTCTTTGGCGTGCGCCGCAAGCAACGTATACAACGCTCCCAGGAATTGTTGGCGGCAGCGGGCCTCAGGGATTTCCGGAGCCGGCTTGCCGGAAATCTTTCCGGCGGCATGAAACAAAAACTCGGCCTGGTGTGCGCGCTGATTCACACTCCCAAGGTGATCTTGCTCGATGAGCCGACCAACGGAGTCGATCCGGTGTCACGGCGGGATTTCTGGCGCATTCTCTATTCACTGGTGGCTGAGGGCGTGGCTATTCTCACTTCCACGTCGTACCTTGACGAAGCGGAGCGCTGCCATCGCGTAGGGCTCCTCTATCGCGGACGGATGCTTTTTTGTGATCGCCCGAAGGAGCTGAAAAAGAAATTCACCGGTGAGATTCTGGCGGTGCATGCGGCGCAGCCGACGCAGGTGCGCGCGGCGTTGGCAGGCGCGGCCGGTGTGCGCGAGGTGTTGCTGGTGGGCGACCGCGTCCACCTGTTTGTGGACGAAGGCACTCGTCGGGTAGCGGATTTGCGCGCGCGCCTGGAATCGGCCGGCGTAGTTTACGATTCCATCCAGCCTGTACCGGCGACTATTGAAGACTTGTTTGTATCGGCCGTCGAGAGCGGGCAGCAGGCCGCCGGAGAAAAGAAACCTGCATGAGTGGAAGCGAACCCTCGGTCGTGGTCGAAAACCTGACCAAGCGCTTCGGCGCCTTTGTAGCTGTGGACAGCATCAACTTCCAGGCGCATCGAGGCGAGATCTTCGGCTTCCTGGGCCCCAACGGCGCGGGCAAATCCACAACCATCCGTATTCTCTGCGGCCTGCTTATGCCTACTTCCGGGCATGCGCGGGTAGCGGGGGTTGACGTCGCCAAGGAGCCGGAAGCGGTGCGCCAGCAGATTGGTTACATGTCGCAGAAATTTTCCCTCTACAACGATTTGAAAGTTATCGAGAACCTGCGTTTCTTTGCGGGTTTGTACAGCGTTCCCACCAAAGTCCTTCCCGAGCGCTTGGCCTGGGCGCTGCACATGGCGGGGCTGGAAGGCCGCGAACAAACCCCCACGCGCGCCTTGGCCGTCGGCTGGAAACAACGGTTGGCGCTAGGTTGCGCGGTGCTGCACCGTCCCCCTATCGTCTTTCTTGACGAGCCGACTTCCGGTGTCGATCCGGTTTCGCGCCGGCAATTTTGGGAATTGATCCAGCAAATGGTGGGCGAGGGAATCACGGTGTTTGTCACCACCCACTACATGGACGAGGCGGAGTACTGCAACCGCCTGGTGCTGATCGATCGCGGGCGCATCGTGGCCATGGGTACGCCTACAGAGCTGAAGACTCGATTCATGAAAGGTCAACTCCTGCTGGTGGAATGTGAACCGCTGGGGCCGGGACTGGAGGCGCTGAGCCAGGCGCCGGGGGTGCTCGACGCCGCGGTATTTGGCAGCAGCCTTCATGCGGTTGTGGCCGACGCCCAGGCTGCGATGCCCGCAATCAGCGCCGCCCTTGGGGCGCGCGGGATAAAAGTGAGAAGGATAGAGCAAATCCAACCCAGCCTTGAGGACGTCTTCGTCAATTTGACCGCCGCGCGTGAATCCAAACCGGGGAAGCCCGCATGAGCGTGCGCCGCATCTTTGCCATGATGCGCAAGGAAGTCATCCAGATCTGGCGCGATCCCCGCAGCCTGCTGGTGATCTTCGCGATGCCCATTGTCCAACTCATCATTTACGGCTACGGCGTGAATCTGGACATCAAACACATTCCCCTCTGCGTATACGACCGCGACGCCACGCAAACCAGCCAGGATTTGTTGAAGCATTTCCAGGCCACCGACTATTTCACAATTGTTCGCGTCGCAGAAAACTATCCCGACGTCATCCAACAGATTGACCGGGGCGCCTGCACGGTTGCCGTGGTGGTGCCGCCACGGTTTTCCGAAGAAATTCACTCCAGCGGGCAGGCCCCGGTGCAAGCGTTGCTCGATGCCAGCGACAGCAACACCGCCAGCATCGGCATGGGCTATGCGCTGAGCATCGTCCAGGCCTACTCCCAAAATATTCAGATCGAATGGCGCGAGCGCAATGGCATGCCACCGGAATACCTCAACGTCACCTTCCAGCCACGAACCTGGTTCAATGAAAACTTGGAAAGCATGGCCAATATTGTGCCCGGCGTGGTGGCCATGGTGATGGCCGTGGTGGGGGCGTTCCTCACCTCGCTGACCATCGCGCGGGAGTGGGAGCGCGGCACCATGGAACAGCTCATCGCCACTCCTGTGCGCAAGCTGGAAATTCAGACCGGAAAGCTGATCCCTTATTTTGCCATCGGGATGATGGATACGGCGCTTTGCGCCGGTGCGGCGGTCTGGTGGTTCGGCGTTCCCTTCCGGGGAAGCTGGACGGTGCTGTTCGCCTGCTCGGCTTTGTTCCTGATCGTGGTGTTGTCGCTGGGATATTTTTTTTCGGTCACCTCCAAGTCACAGCTCGGGGCCAGCCAGTTGGCTCTGCTGGTGACCCTGTTGCCGACTTTTCTTCTTTCCGGTTTTATCTTTCCCATCGATCAGATGCCCGTCTTCGTGCAGTGGGTCACCCGCATCTTGCCGGCGCGCTATTACGTTTCCATCCTGCGCAGCGTCTTTCTTAAGGGCACG